>Ga0302214_1000220_pt1 | contig 14711 bp, 16 predicted proteins | sample II_Fen_N1_3_FD_194584 | JGI IMG/M metagenome (GOLD analysis project Ga0302214, IMG submission 194584) | Peat permafrost microbial communities from Stordalen Mire near Abisko, Sweden - II_Fen_N1_3 | ecosystem: Environmental > Terrestrial > Soil > Wetlands > Permafrost | place: Sweden: Abisko... | reverse complement strand
GCCGCCGCCGTTACCATCGGGCGCATGTCTTTTGAAGGAAGATCATGCCGTCACTCGAACCTAGCCCGCCCGCTTTTGCCAATCCGTTCGCCAGATACTTTGCCGCCACCCGGCCCGCGTTTCTCAGTGTCACGCTGGCGGGCGCCTTGATTGGCCTGGGCAGCGCCAGCGCCGACGGGCTGAAAATTGATGCGCTCAAGGCGCTGCTGACGGTGCTGTTTGCGCTGATCGCCCACGCGGGCGCCAATGTTGTCAACGACTATTACGACGCGCTGAACGGCTCGGACGCGGCCAATCAGCAGCGGCTGTTTCCGTTCACTGGCGGTAGTCGCTTCATTCAAAACGGCGTGTTGAGCCTGCGCGAAACCCGCCTGTTTGGCTACGCCCTGCTGGCCGCCGTGATTCCCGCCGGGCTGTGGCTGACGGCACAGTCGGCGCCCGGCTTGATCTGGATCGGGCTGGCTGGCTTGATGATTGGCTGGGCTTATTCGGCGCCGCCACTGCAACTGATGGCGCGAGGCGTCGGCGAGGCGGCGATTGTGGGCGGCTGGCTGTTGATCGTGCTGGGCACCGATTTTGTCCAGCGCGGCGCGCTGGCGGCGCTGCCGCTGGTGGCGGGCCTGCCGTTTGCGCTGCTGGTGGCGGCGATTTTGTACCTGAACCAGTTTCCCGACGCGCAGGCTGACGCCGTGGCGGGCAAACGCACGCTGGTCGTGCGCCTCGGCCTGCAGCGGGCGCGCTGGGGTTATTGGCTGCTGGCGAGCGCGGCTTACTTGTGGCTCGCGCTGGCGCTGGTCGCGGGCGCTTTGCCGGTTTGGTGCGCGCTGGGGCTGCTGCCTGCGGTGCCGTCTTTCATGGCCGCCCGGCAGTTGCTCGTTCACGCGGGCGAGCCGAACCGGCTCACGCCCGCGATTCAGGCGACGATTGCAGCGGCCAATGTGAACGGCCTGCTGCTGGCGCTGGGCTTGGCGCTGGCGCGCTGGGGGTGATTTTTAAAGAATCCGGTTAAACCACAGCAGCGACAGGCTGGCCGACAGCAGCGCCAGCGCAGCCGCTGCCAGGGCCAGCAGCGCGGAAATTTCGGTTTCTTTTTTCTCCACTGTCAGCCGGGCGCTGAGGGTTTCATAGACCTTTTTCAGGTCGCCCGCCGTGCCCGCATAAAAGTAGTCGGCCCGCGTCGTGCGGGCAATGTCCTTGAGCGCGTCTTCGTCGAGCCGGACGCGCATCGACCAGCCTTCAATGCCGATGGTTTCGCCTTCCACCGTGCCGATGCCGACGGTATAGACGCGCACGCCGCGCTCGGCGGCTGCTTTGGCGGCGTCTATCGAGTCGATGCCGGTGGTGCGCTGGCCGTCGGTCAGCAAGATGATGGCGCCGGATGCGTAGGAGCCGGGCGCGGCGGGGCTGAAGTTTTTCGCCGTTTTCTTTTCTTCCTTGCGCGCTTTGAGCGGCTCGTCCAGCGAGACGCTGTTCTGGCCATCCGGGTCGCTTTGCAGGCTTTCCAGGTCAATCCTGGCTTGCGGCATCAGCTCGGCCAGCGACACCACAATGCCGTTGCCAATGGCCGTGCCGTGCTGCAACTGGAATTTATCAATCGCTGCCGTCAAGTCCGGGCGGCTCAATGTCGGTGGCTGCACCACGGCGGCGGTGCCCGCAAAAGCGACGAGGCCGACGCGCACATGGCGCGGCAGCTCGGCCAAAAAGGCCTTGGCGGCGTTTTGCGAGGCCACCAGCCGGTTCGGCTTGACATCGGTGGCGCGCATGCTGCCCGACACGTCCATTGCCAAAATGATGGTTTCCTGCGCCGAGGGCAGCGTGACCGCCGAAAACGGGCGCGCACCGGCCACCAGCATGGCCGCCAGCGAGAGTAAAAACAGCAGCGGTGGAATATGCCGCCGGACTTGCTGGCCGGTGCTCATCGCTTCTTTCACGAGGGCCAGGCTGGCGTAGCGCAGGGCGCGCTTTTTCTTGCGCCGCAGCAGCCAGACATAGGCGCCGACCAGCAGCGGAAGCGTCAGTAGCAGCCAGAGAAATTGGGGCCAGAGAAAGGTCATGACAGTCCCTTGGGCAGCGTTTGGCTGCGGCGCTGGCGCAGTTGGGTAAAGCGCACGATGGCTTGGGCCAGATCGTCGTCGGTGGACAGCTCCAGCGCGTCCACGCCAGCGCGCCCGAGCGCCTGGCGCAGTTCGGTTTCGCGCTGGGCGGCCAGATTGGCAAAGCGCCTGCGAAAACCGGCGTCATGGGTATCGACCAGCAGTTGCTCGCCGGTTTCGGCATCGCGCAGCGGAATCAGGCCCAGGTCGGGCAACTCGCGCTCCAGCGGATCAAGCAGGCGCACTGCCACCACATCGTGGCGCTGCGCGAGCTGGCCGAGCGGTTTTTCCCAGCCGGGCGCGCTGATGAAGTCCGACAGGACAAACACCGTGCAGCGTTGGCGCAGCAGCCGCTCGGATGCTTCGAGCAACTCGTGCAGCCGCGTCGGGCCGCTGGGCTTGGCCTCGCTGGTCGGGGGGCGTGACTGCAGGCGGTGCAGCAGGTGCAGCGCATGCAGGCGGCTGGCGCGCGCCGGAATCACCGCCTCCATATTCGTGCCGTAGAGTAGGGCGCCGACTCGGTTGCCGTGGCGCGTCAGCAGCCGGGCTAGCACGGCGACAAAATCAGCGGCCACCTGGCGCTTGCAGCGCTCGCCGGAGCCGGCATCCATCGACGCGCTCAGGTCGAGCAAAAACCAGGCGCTCATCTCCCGGTCTTCGGTGAAGACGCGCACATGGGGCTCTTGCAGCCGGGCGGTGACGTTCCAGTCGATGTGGCGCACGTCGTCGTGGTATTGGTAGCCGCGCAGGTCTGCCAAGTCCATGCCAGCGCCGCGCAGCAGGGTGCGGTAGTCGCCCAGCAGCAGCCCGTCGAGGCGGCGCAGCACCACCCATTCAAGCTCGAGCAGCCATTGCGCTGTGCGCTCAGGCGGCAAGTTTTTCATGAGCGAGCGGCTTGGCCGGTGTCGGGATTTTGGCGCTGAGCCGGGTGATTAGCTGCTGCGCGGACAGCCCTTCGGCCAGCGCCTCGTAAGACAGTATCAGCCGGTGGCGCAGCACGTCGGGCACCAAGTCGGTCATGTCTTCGGGCAGCGCGTAACTGCGTCCGCGCAGCAGGGCCAAGGCTCTGGCGCCTTCGACCAGCGCGATGGTGGCGCGTGGGCTGGCGCCAAAAGTGATGAAGCGCGCCAGCTCCTTCATCCCGTGGCGCGCCGGGTCGCGTGTGCTTGACACCAACCGCACCGCGTACTGCACCAGCGCCGGATCGACATAAATGCGCCGACATTCAGCCTGCAGCACGGCCAACTGCTCGGTCGTGGCCACGGCGGAGACCGCCACCGCCGGGCCGGTCACGCGCTGCACGATGACAAATTCTTCTTCGTCGCTGGGGTAGTCCAGCTCGACCTTCATCATGAAGCGGTCCACCTGCGCCTCGGGCAGCGGGTAAGTGCCCTCGGTTTCAATCGGGTTTTGCGTGGCCATCACCAGAAACGGCGCGTGTACCGGGTGGCTCACGCCCGCAATCGTCACCTGGCGCTCCTGCATCACTTCGAGCAGCGCGCTTTGCACCTTGGCCGGTGCGCGGTTGATCTCGTCGGCCAGCAGCAAGTTGGTGAACACCGGCCCGAGCACGGTGCTGAAGTCGCCGGTTTTCTGGTTGTAAATGCGCGTACCGATCAAGTCGGCGGGCACCAGGTCGGGCGTGAACTGGATGCGCTTGAAGTCGCCCTGCACCGTGCTGGCCAGCGTTTTGATCGTCAGCGTCTTGGCCAGACCGGGCACGCCCTCGACCAGCAAATGGCCCTGCGCCAGCATCGCGACCATCACGCGCTCCAAAAAGCGGTCCTGGCCGACGACGACGCGCTTGACCTCGTAGAGGATTTGCTCCATGAGTTGCGCGGTGTCGGGGCTGGCGGCGGGAAAAGATGCGGTGTGGAGCGTGTGCATAGGTAGGGCTTTCAAAAGGGCGACAGGCCGGCGGCGGAGGCGGCGTTTTCCACTGGCACGGCAAAGCCGATGCCGATAAAGGTGCGCTGCTCGCTGGGGTTGTAAATGGCGGTGACGATGCCGACCACCTCGCCGTCCATCGTGACCAGCGGGCCGCCAGAGTTGCCGGGATTGGCGGCAGCGTCGAACTGGATCAGGTTATTGATCGGATGCTCGTTTTCGTTTTCGGACGCGTTCAGCGTGCGCCTGATTCCCGAAATCACCCCCGCCGACGCCGACGGGCCGATGCCAAACGGGTAGCCGACGGCCATCACCTGATCGCCCGGCCTCAAGCCGGTGGTCGAGCGCAGCGTGGCGGCCTGCAAGTCGTCGGGAATGGTCGCGGCCTGCAGCACCGCTAGGTCGTTTTCCGGCTGCACATTGACGATGCTGGCGCTGGACTCGCTGCCGTCGGCAAAAGTGACCTTGATGCTGACCGTGCCCTGCACCACATGCAGGTTGGTCAGAATCACGCCCTTGTCCATGATGACCACGCCGGTGCCGATGCTGCGCTCGGCGCTGTCGTGGCCGCCTTTTCCGTGCCGGGTTTTGGTCTGGCCAACCACCCGCACCACGGACGGGCGGATCGCCGCGTAGGCTCGGGCCATCGGCGAGGGCAGGTTCGATGTCGCCAGGGTTTTCAGGACTGCTGCGTTGATGTCTTTTTGCGTCAGCCGCTGGGGGGCGGGCCGCAGCACGACTAACAGGCTCAGCACCAGCAGTAAGGCCAGCAGCACGGTGGCAGCGCCTGAGAAGTCAGTCGATTGGCCCGTCAAGCGCGCCAGCAAATGCCGTGCAGACGCCGTGCTGGGCGGGCTTGCGTCGCCCACGGCTTGCGCAGCGCCGGGCGGGCTGTTGACGCTGCTGTAAAGGGCCGGTTTTCGCATCAGTTCACCTCTCTGGAACTGGCACCGTAGCATGATTTTTTCGGGCTGAATGTCATCTTTTGGCGCGGGCTGCAGCGGCTGTAACAGATGTTTTTTGGGTTTTTTCGCGCCGCGTCTGGCGGCTGGGCGCAGGCGGGCGACGGCCCGACAAACCGTTACTTCGCTGCGCTTTTCGCACCTACCCAAAAGTGCGCGCCGGGCCAGTCTTGCCGGGCAAAATGGCGCATCGCCAGCCGTCTTTGGAGGGCGCCGATTTGTGTCACCATGCCGAACCCAAGCAAGCCAAGCGCCCCTTGAACTTTTTATGACCTTCTGGATAGACACCCATTGCCACCTCGACGCCGCCGAGTTCGCGCCCGACGTGGCCGCCGTGCGTGCGCGCGCTGCGGCGCTGCAGGTCGGCCACTGCGTGCTGCCTGCCGTGGCGGTGGGCAATTTCGACGCGGTGCGGCAACTGGCGCACCAGTTTTCCGACAGCTACGCGCTGGGCATTCATCCGCTGTGCGTGCCGCAGGCGCTGGACGCCGACTTGCAGGCGCTGGACGCCGAACTGGCCCGCCGCAGCGCCGATCCGCGCCTCGTGGCGGTGGGCGAAATCGGGCTCGATTATTTTGTGCCCGTGCTCAGCGAAAGCCCGATGCGCGAGCGCCAGGAATATTTCTACCGCGAGCAGCTCAAGCTGGCACTTCAACACGGCCTGCCGGTGATGCTGCATGTGCGCCGCTCGGCAGACAAGCTGCTGAAACATTTGCGCGAGCTGGCGCCCGCAGGCGGCTGGCGCGGCACGGCGCACGCCTTCAACGGCAGCGCGCAGCAGGCCGGGGAATTCATCAAGCTGGGTTTCAAGCTCGGTTTTGGCGGCACCGTGACCTATGAAGCGTCGCGGCAGATACGGCGCCTGGCGGCCAGCTTGCCGCTGGACAGTCTGGTCATGGAAACCGACGCGCCCGACATCGCGCCGCACTGGCTCTACGCCACCGCCGCGCAGCGCGCCGCCGGTCAGCCGCAGGGGCGCAACGAGCCGGGCGAGCTGCCGCGCATCGCCGCCGTGCTGGCCGAGCTGCGCGGCATGTCTGCGGATGCGCTGGCTGCGGCCAGCACTGAAAACGCCTTGCAGGCTTTCCCCAAGCTGCGGGCGCTGCTGCCGTGCTGAGTCGCCTGGACTTTTGAGCGCAAACTGGCGGCTTGGCACAAGGTTTTCACACAACAGGGATTGATCCAAAGCGATGAGCGATTTACAAGTTTCCCCAACATCTGAAGCGGTGTTTAAAGCCTGGTCTCTGAAGCGCGCCAGCGAGCGCAAGGGCGCCCTGTCGCCGCGCTCGCTGGCGTCTTACCACTCGCTGTGGGTCGGCTGGACCGAGTACCTGCTGGCCCATCCGGGGCTGGACTGGCAGCAGGCGCGCTCGGACGATGTGCGCGCTTATCTGGAGTCGCTCAGCCCGCGCGCCCAGTTGCGCGGCTTGCTGCATGTCAGCACCGTCACGCAGCGCCGTTATTTCCGGGTGCTGAAGAAAATTTACGACTTTGCGCTGGGGCAAGGCTGGGTCAAGGCCAATCCGGTCGATCTGAAGGCCTCGGTGTCGCCGACGGAGCAGATGGACTCGCTGGTGTTTCACGCGCTCGACTGGGATGCGCTGCTGCAGGCGGTGGCGCCGCCGCAGGATCCGTCGCCGTCCGGCCAGCCTTGGCTGGAGGTGCGCGATCAGGCCATTTTGCGGCTGATGATGCAGGCGTCGCTGACGGTGGCCGAGTTGGCCGGGCTGGACCTGGGCGATGTGCTTCACCCCCGGCTGGCCTGGGCCAAGGGTATGGAAGAATTGTGGCCGACGCAGGCGCCGGAGGAGGGCACAGCGCCGCCAGCGGTGTCGCTGGAGCTGAGCGGCGCCAGGGCGGCGCAAAAGCGGCGCATCGCGCTGGAGCCGCAGGCGAGCAGCGCCGTGCTGGCCTGGCTGACGTTGCGCGCCACGCTGCCCCTGCCGCAGAGCGCGGACAGCCCGCTGTTTGTGTCGCGCAAAAAAGCCGGACGGTTGACACCGCGCGCGCTGTTTCATTTGGCCAACCGCCATGTCAGCGCCACGCTGGGGCCGCGCTACCCGGACACCGTTTTGGCCCACGCCGGACCGATGACGCTGCGCAATTCCTGCATCGTGCGCTGGCTCGACGCCGGAGTGCCGGATGAAGAGATATTGCTTCGCGCGGGTCTGCAGGAAGCGCAGGCACTACTACGTTTTCGCAAACATGTTCACGCTAATAAAAATTAGCAACCAAAATTGAGGGCTAATATTGTATAGATTTTAAAAAAAAATAATGTGAGATATTACATTAGATAGTTAATTTGCTAAGTTGTTTTAAGGTATATGCGCGTAAAATAACCAATAAGTAAGAAAAAATTAGGCACAAGCCATGCTGGTTCGGTGTTAATACTAAAAGGACGGATCAATTGCGTACTGAAATGTTTCAGCAAGCACTCGGGGAACTCAACGGCTCAACGGCTGACATTGAGGCCTCGGCGCTGATTTCTACCGACGGTCTGATGATCGCTTCGGCTCTTCCACACGGCATGGACGAGGATCGCATTGGCGCCATGTCTGCCGCCTTGCTGGCGCTGGGCGACCGCACCGCCCGCGAACTGGCGCGCGGCGGCCTGAGCCGGGTTTTGATCCAGGGCGAGCGCGGCTACGTCATCATGAGCTCGGCCGGCCCTGAGGCGGTGCTGACGGTGTTGGCCAAGCCCAACGCCAAGCTCGGTCTGATTTTCTTGGACATCAAGAGGGCGGCAGAAACGCTCTCCAAACTGGTTTAAAAAGGAATCTCATGGGACTCCCTGACATGACCAGTCCGTCGCCACAGGCGCGTGAAGTCCAGCTGAACTATGCCGACACCAGCGCACGCACCGTGTACTGCACCGAGGTCGAAGTGCCTTTCCCGGAAGGCAGCCTGATCGTCTCGCGCACCGATCTGCAGGGCATCATCACCCATGCCAACCAGGCCTTTATCGAGATGAGCGGTTATGAGCGCGAGGCACTGATCGGTGCGCCGCAATATATCCTGCGCCACCCCGACATGCCCAAGGCGGCCTTCAAGGATTTGTGGGACACCGTGATGCGTGGCGAAAAGTGGCACGGTTATGTCAAAAACTTGCGCAAGGATGGCAGCTATTACTGGGTCTATGCCAGCGTCGTGCCCAATGTGCGCGGCGGCACCATCACTGGTTATACCTCCGTGCGCCGCAAGCCTTCACGCGTGCGCGTGGCCGAGGCGGCTGCGCTCTACGAACAGTGGATTAAGCAGGAAGTTGCCCCGTCATGACACTCAATTTTCTGATTGCGCCCGATTTCTCGCCAGAGCATTTTGCGGGCTGGCACATGCTCAATACCGCGCTGCAAAAGCGCTCGGGGATGCAGCTGCACCTGCTCACGCCCACGAGCGCGGCTGAGCAGGCGGATTTTCTGGCCCAGGACAAGGCTGACATCGTCTATGCCAATCCTTTTGATGCGGCCCACATGGTGCGCACGCTGGGCTATGTGCCGTTTGCCCGGCCCGCACAGCGTTCCGACGAAATGGTCATTGCCTGCGCCGCCGCCTCGCCGGTGCAAAAGGTCGAAGACCTCAAGCTTGGCTGCCGCATCGCCGTCACCGACAACAAAGACATCAAGCTGATCGGCCAGCGCCTGTTGGAGCCCGCCGACATCGGCCCGACTGACATCGAGTGGGTGATCGTTGACAGCTACCAAGCAGCGGCCCGCATGGCGATCAAGCAGGAAGTCGATGCCGCTTTTTTCCTGGCCGACTCGTTTGCCTCGCTGTCGCGCATGACGCGCAGCCAGATTCGTCCGCTGGTCGAAAGCGCCATTCACGACATCAGCCACGTCGTGCTGGCCCATCCACGCGCGGCGTCCCAGTTGAGCGCGCTCAGTGCGGCCCTGCTGGCGCTGCAGACCGACGAAGCGGGCCAGACGGTGCTCGATGCGCTGGGCATGTCCGACGGCTTTGAAGCCATTACCCAAGAAGACGCGGAGTTCATGATTGATTTGATGGACGCCCTGCTCGACTGAGTCATGAACAGCGTTCCTCTTTCTGTGCGCCGCGATGTGCGGCGCCATAGCCGTGTACTGGCCCGGCGCCACGGCGATGTGGGTGTGCATCTGGCGCGCATTCACGCCTCGCTGCAGCTCGATGGTGTCGAGCCGGTGCAGGGCGCGCTGGCCGATATGTTTGGCAGCTTTGGCAAGGACAGCGCCGCGCTCAAGGCCGCCGCGCTGCAACTGGCTGCGCCGCGTCTGGGCGACCGGCTGGTGCGCCGCTTTCAGCTCTGGGTGGCGGCCCAGGCGCTGCCGCGCATCACGCCGCTGGCGACCCGCTGGAGCCTGCTGGTCAGTGCGTCTGCCGACACCCCGACGCGCTCGCGGCGCTGTGGCGCTGACGACTCGCGCCGACTCGCCGCGCAGTTTGTGGCCGCTTTTGAGGTGCAGCAGGAGGGCGCACAGGCGCAGTTCCTGATTCACTGCCTGACCTGCCAGGACCGGCTGGCCTTCATGATCGCGCGACGCGAGATTCTGAAACGGCAAGACCATCTGCCTGACGGATGGCTCGATGTGCAGAATGAGTTGCAAGCTGAAGGAGGCTTGGTTTGAAAATGAATATTTCTCTGGTGGGATTGTCGGTGCGCGAAGACGCGGCGCTGACGATCTTCATCGGTATGAGCTTGAAGGGCTCGACTTGCAACACGGTGGTGTTTCGTCCGGGCTTGGCCTTGCCGCCAGCGGACCTCTACATCATTGATCTGGCCGGTGTCGGGCTGGCGCAGTGGTCGGTCAAGGCCGAAGCCGACCTGCTCACGCTGCTCGGGGGCAGTCATGCGCTGCTGCTGAATTTTCCGAACAACAAATCCTGGATCAGCAAAGGCCATTGCAGCGGTCGGCAGATGCTCGCCTGCTTGAGCAAGCCTTACAGCAGCGAAAACATGCGCGTCGCGCTGGCGCGTTTCGGTGCTGGGGAGGCCGCGTCGGTGGCTATCGGGCATTCTGCTGTTTCTGCCACTGCCCCGGACTTTGTCTCAACTTTGGCTTTTGCTTCCGTTGGTGCTGCCGTGGCCGCTCCGGCGGTGACAGTGGCCGCCGCCCGGCGTGCCACTGCCGTCGCGCCACGGGTGCCCCTGTGCCAGAGCCTGCAAGTACTGCGCACCCTGTTTCCTGAACTGGAGCAACACTTGCTCCTGGCCAGGCTGCTCGACATGGTGGCCACGCAGCAGCCGCAGGAGTTGCGCCTGACGCTGCATCACTCCATCATCGTGCATCCGGCCCAGGGCTGGGTGTCGCACAACGCGGCGCCGGGCATGCTGGAGCGTTTTGCCCAGGACCACAGCGCCGCCACCCTGATGAGTGTGCGCAAACTCGATTGCAGCCAGGCGCAATTGCGCGCCGGACTGATGGGCTCACCGCGCGCCAGCCTGGACACTTTTTTATGGCTGCTGGCCGAATCCTCCATCGGCGCGCAGACGCCGCCGGTGCAGCGCGATGCGGAACTCAAACTCTCCAGCATGCCCGGCTTCACCCGCATTCCCGGCGTGGACAACCTGTTCCTGCAACTGGCCGCGATCTGCGTGCGACTGCCGCAAACCCTGTCGAGCCTGCGGGCGGTGTTTCCCCAGCACGACCCCAGCCTGATTTCCCGCTTCATGCTGCTGGCCACCGCCTCGGGTCTGGGCGAGCTCAGTCTGGTGACGGCAAGTCAGGCCTTGAACTCGCTCCCCAGCCCCGCGCCCCAGTCCAGCACCCGAGTGTCTAGCGGCTTCTTTCGGGCCATATTCGAGAAACTTTTTTAAGCGCCATGAGCAGAAGTATCCAATACAAAATTGTCTTTGCCGGTCCGGTCGGCGCGGGAAAAACCAGGGCGATTTGCTCTCTGTCTGATATTGAAGTGGTCAGCACCGAAGCCGATGCGTCCGATGAGGTCCGAAAAATCAAGCCCACCACGACGGTGGCGATGGACTACGGTGTGATGCGGCTGGGTAATGGTGATCAGGTTCGACTCTACGGCGCGCCAGGGCAAAAACGTTTCGATTTCATGTGGGACATCTTGACCAAAAATGCGCTGGGTCTGGTGTTGCTCATCAATGCGGCTGCCGCTGACCCGGTGGCCGATTTGTGCGAGTACCTGCAAGCCTTTCGACCGCTGATTGACCGCACGGCGGTTGTCGTCGGTGTCACGCACACCGACAAGGGCCATGCAATGGTGCGCCATCTCTTGATTCATGAAATGCAGCGCCAGGGCATCCCGGCCTGCGTGATGGACGCCGACGCCCGCAGCCGCCCCGATGTGGCGATGCTGGTCAAGGCCTTGTTGTTCAGCATTGACCCATTTGCCGGTGCTGCCGGGCCGGTCGCTGGCAACCTGATGGCGGGATCAGCCATATGAGCGGCTTCACGCCGGCGGCCCAAGATGCCGTAGCTTGGCTGGCGCTAACGTCAGCCGGTGCCCTGCACGCATTTGCCCAGCGCCAGCCCGATGAGTCGGCCCGTGCCCTGCAAGCACTGCTTGGCAGCACCGAAACACCGACCCAGGCCGCCTGGCTGGCCACCGTGCCCGGCGCTGCGGCCTTGCTGGCGCACGCGTTGGCCAATGGCTGGATCGAGTCGCTGCCCCGGCGCATTGACGGGCCGGAGGTGCGGCTCGACGACTTTGTCCAGCATGTGATTGCCTCCCTGTCCGGCGAGCGGCGTGCCGTGCTGGCTTCGGAAAGCGGGTTTTGTCTTGGGCGCGCTGGCGTGTCGCAGGACGAGGCCGATGTGCTCAGCGCCGCCGCCGCCGATTATTCCGACTTTGCGCTGCGCCAGGCGCGGCGCGGCTGGAGTGGCGCGCAGGGCTACGCAGCTTTTCATACCGATGCCGAAATGCTGCTGCCCGCCGTCTCCTTTGTCCCGCTGTGGGTTCAGGGCGTGGGCTACTGGCTGATCCTGTACGGCGAGCCGCTGCTGAACAACCCGGCGCTGGTCGAGCTGCTGTGGGGCATTCAGGAGGCGGGCAGCCGCTTCCTGCTGCCAACGGCCTGAGCGCCGGACGCTTGCGGCGAAAATAGAGGGTTGCCTGCGGGCTCACCCAAAAATTCAGGAATTCACGCCATGTCGAAAAAAGACAGCCCCACCCCACGCCAAGATTTGCCCGAAGTTAATTTTTCCGACTACGGCGATGTGCGCTGTCTACATCTGGGCACCGAGTGGGTGCAGGGCTCCATGCTGCGCGATGCGCCCTACGACATCGAACTCGAATACGTCCAGCGCATGATGGCCGGCTTGCTCTTCATCGACGCCGAATCGGTGGCGAAAAAGCACGCGATGCAGCTCGGTCTCGGCTCGGCGGCGCTGACCAAGTTCTGCTGGAAAAAGCTGCGCATGAAAACCACCGCCATCGAGATCAACCCGCAGGTCGTCACCGCCTGCCACCTATGGTTCAAGCTGCCGCGCGACGACCTACGCCTGAGCGTCATCGAGGCCGACGCCGGGCAGGAGATTCAAAAGCCCGTACACCAGGGCACCGTCGATCTGCTGCATGTCGATCTGTATGACCATGAAGCGGCTGCGCCAGTGCTCGACGACGAGGATTTTTACGCCCACTGCCGCGACCTGCTGACCGACGAAGGCGTGATGACGGTGAACCTGTTTGGTCGCGATTCGAGCTACGAGCAGTCGCTGATCAAGATGGCCGAAGCCTTCGGCCCGGAATGCATCTGGGCCTTCCGCCCGACGCGCGAGGGCAACACGGTGGTGCTGGCCCAGCGCGAGCCGACCCGCCCGGAGCGCGCCGAGCTGCTAGCGCGCGCTGGCGTGATTGAGTCGCGCTGGGATCTGCCCGCCAAGAAGTGGCTGCGACTTTTCAAGCCGGCGCTCTGAGGCTGGGTTTCCCCTACTGGCCGATGGGGTAAAGTGGCTGGCATGAGCGCCATTCTTCCCCCTTCATCCTCCTTGAAATCTTCCGTGGCTAGCCAGCATGCCGGGCCGCTGGATTGGCGCAAGCTGCTTGAATGGCTCAACGCCGACGGCCTCATCAGCGCGCTGGAGGCGCAGCGCACCACGGCGCGCTGCGCGCAGGTGCAAAGCACCCAGTCGCCGCTGCTGCGCCTAGCCAGCATGGGCATGACACGGGTCGCCGATGCCAAGCCGCTGGACATTGAAACGCTGACCCAGTGGCTGGCCGGGCGCTCCGGTCTGCAGTATTTGCGCATTGACCCGCTCAGGGTGGACGTTGGCAAGGTGGCCGACAGCATGACCAGCATTTACGCCGAGCGGCACAAGATACTGCCGGTCCAGGTCACGTTGCATGAGCTGGTGATTGCCACCTCCGAGCCGTTTGTCAGAGACTGGGTGCCCGAGATTGAGCGCCAGTCCAAGCGCAGCGTGCGTCTGGTGCTGGCCAATCCGCAGGACATCGCCAAGTTCACGGCCGAGTTTTTTGCGCTGGCCAAGTCGGTCCGGGCCGCTGTCAAATCTGCCAGCAGCGCGGGCACGGCCAGTTTTGAGCAACTGGTTGAACTCAACAAGAGCAGCAAGCAACTGGACGCCAACGACCAGGGCGTGGTGCAGGTGGTCGATTGGCTCTGGCAATACGCTTTTGACCAGCGCGCCAGCGATATTCACCTAGAGCCTAGGCGCGAGCTGGGCGTGATCCGCTTTCGTATCGACGGTGTGCTGCATCCAGTGCATCAACTGCCGATGGCGGTGCATAACGCGATGACGGCGCGCATCAAGCTGCTCGGGCGCATGGATGTGGTGGAAAAGCGCCGCCCGCAGGACGGGCGCATCAAGACGCGCAACCCGCGCGGCGACGAAGTCGAAATGCGTCTGGCCACGCTGCCGACAGCCTTTGGCGAAAAAATGGTGATGCGGATTTTTGACCCCGACACCACGGTCAAAAACCTGGACGCGCTGGGCTTTTCGGCACATGACGCCGGGCGCTGGGAGTCGCTGGTGAAGAAACCCCACGGCATCGTTTTGGTCACCGGCCCGACCGGCTCGGGCAAGACGACGACGCTGTATTCGACGCTCAAGCGCCTGGCCACGGAAGAGGTCAACGTCAACACGATTGAAGACCCGATTGAAATGATCGAAGCGGCCTTCAACCAGACGCAGGTGCAGCCGCAGCTCGATTTTGGTTTCACCGAGGGGCTGCGTGCGCTGATGCGCCAAGACCCGGACATCATCATGGTGGGCGAAATCCGCGACCTGCAGACGGCGGAAATGGCGGTGCAGGCGGCGCTGACCGGCCATCTGGTGTTCAGCACGCTGCACACCAACGACGCGCCAGCGGCGATTTCGCGCCTGATGGAGCTGGGCGTGCCGCCTTACCTGATCAACGCGACCTTGGTCGGCGTGCTGGCCCAGCGGCTGGTGCGCACGCTGTGCGTCCAATGCCGCGAGCCCGATGAAGAAACCCCGCGTGAGACGCTGGCCGAGCTGGTCAAACCCTGGCAGCTCAGCGGTGGCTACCAGCCCTACAAGCCGGTGGGCTGCGTTGATTGCCGCATGACCGGCTTTCGTGGCCGCATGGGCTTGTACGAGCTGCTGACGATAAGCGAAGCCCTGAAGGAAAAAATCTCCAAGGAGCCGAACATGGACGCGCTGCGCCGCCAAGCCATCAAGGAAGGCATGCGCCCACTGCGCCTGGCCGGGGCGCTAAAAGTGGCCGAAGGCCTGACGACCATCGAGGAAGTGCTGGCCACGACGCCACCTATGGCTTGAAATGGCCTGAACAGGAGGCAAGCCTTGCAACTCAAAAATCAAAAAGACTTTTTTTCCGGCCTGATGTT
>Ga0302214_1000217_pt1 | contig 14731 bp, 16 predicted proteins | sample II_Fen_N1_3_FD_194584 | JGI IMG/M metagenome (GOLD analysis project Ga0302214, IMG submission 194584) | Peat permafrost microbial communities from Stordalen Mire near Abisko, Sweden - II_Fen_N1_3 | ecosystem: Environmental > Terrestrial > Soil > Wetlands > Permafrost | place: Sweden: Abisko... | reverse complement strand
GTATCGATTTGAAGCCGAGGGGATGGTGTTCTTCCCGGGGTTTGCACCGGGGCGCGGAATGAACCTGAGAGGTTGTACCCCAAATCCCATGGAGCGGGCGGATTTTGCGATGGTTGAGTGAAGATCCTTGGACGGGCCGCTTTCGTGGCTAGCGGCCCGACTCCAAAACATTACGCGTTCTGCACAGTCACCTGATCACTCTCCCCTTCCAGCGCCAACCACCAGGCGTCACCGCGCTGCGGGTAGATGAGGTTGAACGCCTCGCCCATCTGCGGCGTGGTAATCGAAACGCTGCGCTCCCAGGCCAGGGCCAGGATGCGGTCGAAGGGTTCGTACCAGGCGTGCATCGACAGGTCGAAGGTGCCGTTGTGAATCGGCAAGAGCCAGCGACCCTTGAGGTCGATGTGGGCTTGCAGGGTTTGTTCCGGTTGCATGTGCACGTGGGGCCACTCGACGTTGTAGGCGCCGGTTTCCATGAGGGTCAGGTCGAACGGGCCATATTGTTCGCCGATGTGTTTGAAGCCGTCGAAGTAGCCGCTGTCGCCACTGAAGAAGATCCGTGTGTTGCCTTCGATCATCACCCACGAAGCCCAGAGGGTGCTGTTGCCATCGAACAGGCCGCGACCGGAGAAGTGTTGTGACGGGGTGGCGACGAAGCGGATGCCATCGACTTCGGTGTCCTGCCACCAGTCCAGTTGGCGGATCTTGCTGGCGTCGATGCCCCATTTGATCAGGGTGTCGCCCACGCCCAGCGGCGTGAGGAAGTACCTGGCCTTGTCGGCGAGTTGCAGCACTGCCTGATAGTCCAGGTGATCGTAGTGGTCGTGGGACAGAATCACCGCTTCAATCGGTGGTAACTGGTCGAGGCTGATCGGAGGCTGGTGAAAGCGCTTGGGACCGGCCCATTGCACAGGCGAAGCCCGTTCGGCGAAGACCGGGTCGGTGATCCAGAATTTGTCCCGCAACTTGAGCAGCACCGTGGAATGGCCAAGTCGATAGACGCTGTGGTTCGGCGCGGCAATCAACGCCGCCTGGGTCAGGGTTTGCACCGGGACCGGCGCGCTCGGACGGGTGTCTCGCTGCTTGTGGAAAATCATGTTCCACAGGATGCGCAGGGTCTTGCGAAAGCCTTCACGCTTGAACGGCGAATGATTGAGGTATTGCCCTTCTGTCTGACGGGACGCTTCAGATGCGGCAACGATGTCCGCGGGGGAAGTGGTTTTGGCCATGACTGAATGACTCCGGAAAAACCGCAAGCAATCGGTTTCTCAAGGTTGGACGATAAATGGCCAAGGCATGCACGCATCAGCCGGATGGTTCTATTGTTCACCGGGCAGGATTAACAAAACATTACACTGCACGGTGTAGTTTCTAGGTTGCATCAAAGCCGATCACAAGTAAACTGCCAAGTGTAATTTTCACCCCCCTCTGCCGAAGCGTACTTATGACAGCTCCACAGCGCCTCACCGACCGAAAACGCGAAGCCATCATCCAGGCGGCGATTGCCGAATTCCGTGCCAACGGTTTCGACATCACCAGCATGGACAAGATCGCCGCCACTGCCGGCGTGTCGAAGCGCACGGTGTACAACCATTTCCCCAGCAAGGAAGAGTTGTTCGCCGAAATCCTCAATCAATTGTGGGCCCGTCTGACAGCCGAAAAGGAAACGCCCTACCAGGCTGGCTTGGCATTACGCGATCAGTTGCGCCCCCTGTTGATGGCCAAGCTGCGCATGCTGGGCGATGACAATTTCCTCGACCTGGCGCGAGTGGCTATCGCGGCAACCATCCATTCCCCTGAGCGCGCACAGGATATGGTGGCTCGCCTGGGTGAGCGCGAAGAAAGCCTGACGGTGTGGATTCGCGCGGCCCAGGCCGATGGTCGGTTGAAAGCAGTCGATCCTGCATTTGCTGCGCAACAGGTTCAGGGCCTGCTCAAATCCTTCGCGTTCTGGCCACAGGTTTCCATGGGGTTGCCGGGCTTGTCGGCAGACATGCAGGGCTCTGTCGTGGAGTCGGCACTGGATATGTTCCTGGCCTGCTACCAGTTGCCATAAATGACAATGTGCGGGCGTTGTCCCCACATTGGGCGGCGACGGATAGAGCGGCGCAATGTGTTTCAGAATGAAACTGACAGCAAGGTTATAGTGAGTCCAGGTTCCAACCTCCACCAGAGATCACCATGAGCACGACACCCAACAACAAACCCGCCTCCCCCGTCGATCACCTGCGCTTCCATCGTCCTCACGCCCACCTCGCGCCGACCTTTGGCGATGACAAGTTCGCCCTGCGCGCCGAGGCCTTTGCGCGGTTCTTTGGCACGCCAACTTTTCTCGGTGCCCAAACACTGATCGTCGCGGTGTGGATCGCCCTCAACATCTCCGGTGTGACCCACTTCGATGTCTATCCCTTCATCCTGCTCAACCTGGCGTTCAGCCTGCAGGCGGCGTATGCCGCACCTCTGATTCTGCTGGCCCAGACCCGTCAGGCGGCGCGGGATAAAGCGCAGTCCGATGCCGATGCCCAGCATCGTGAAGCGCTGGCGACCGCCAACAGTGAGCGACAGGCAGAGGCGGCGAAGAACACGTCGCAACTGATGGAATTACTCGAACAAAACACTCGCCTGACTCAACTGACCAAGGCGCTGAGCGAACGCATCGAAAACCTGACCTCGGAAATGCATCAGCACGTGTTGAATTCGACGCCATCAAAAAGCTGATCGGTTTAGGTCACGCTGTTCAGGGCAACTTCAATGCCCGCCCCAGCTCATCAAACAACGTGACCACCGAGCGCAGGGCGCGGCAATCCGGGCGAGTCAGCAGCCACAGCGCGGTGTCATAACCCTGCAGTGGCTCACCCAGCGCCTGCAATCCGTCGCCGATCAGGAAGTCCGGCAATGCCGCCACCCCCAACCCTGCCCGGACCAATTCGGTCACCGACAGCATGCTGTTGCAGCGATAAGCGGGCGTCACACCGGGCAACGCCTGGCGACGCCAGGCAATGGTCGGGTGATCGGGCAGGAATTCGTCCGGGGCAATCCAGGTCAATGCGGCGAGGTCATGGGGATCGACCGATTGCAGATAGCTCGCGCTGGCGCACACCCGGTAAGAGACAGCCGCCAGTCGCCGCCCGACCAAATGCTCGGGCGGGGTGCGGGTCAGGCGCAGGGCGATGTCGGCATCGCGACGGCTGAGGTTGGCGAAGTCGTTGGAGGTACTGAGCTCGATGGTCAGTGCCGGGTAATTGGGCATGAACCGCGCCAGCGCCGGCAGCAACAAACCTTGCAGGACCGAGTCGGTGCAGGTCAGGCGCACGGTGCCGCTGATCACTTCACCGCCCTGCTCCACGCCAATGCGCGCGGCCTCAAGTGCCTGTTCGGCGCGCTCGGCCTGCTCGGCCAAGGCCTGGGCCAGGCTGGTCGGCAAGTAGCCGGCGCGGCTCTTTTCGAACAATTGCTGACCCAGCGCGGCTTCCAGTCGACGCACCGCACGAAACACCGTCGAGACATCCACCCGCAACAGCTGCGAGGCCCGGGCCAGAGAGCCCCCACGCACCAACGCCAGAATCAGGGCCAGGTCCGGGTAGTCCAGTCGATAGTGCGTGGCTGCATTGATCACTTGGGAAAACGCCCATATTGAGTGCGTGAACGCCAATCTATAGTGAGCGCCAGGAATCAACAAGCGCCGAGGTTGCTCATGGAAAACCGCGTTATCCGCATCGCCCTGGTCGGCGACTATGACCCGCACGTCACAGCTCACCAGGCCATTCCCGTGGCCCTGGAGATGGCAGCCGAACACGGTGGCCACAACGTGCACGGGCATTGGCTGGCGACTGACAGCCTCCACGCCGACACCCCGCTCGAGGGTTACGACGGTTTCTGGTGCGTGCCCGCGAGCCCCTACCGCAACATGGACGGCGCATTGCGGGCGATTCGTTTTGCCCGCGAACAAGGGCGGCCTTTCCTCGGCACCTGCGGCGGCTTTCAACACGCCGTGCTGGAATATGCGCGCAACGTGCTGGGCTGGACCGATGCCGAACATGGCGAGACATCGCCCAATGCTGCGCGGGTGTTGCTCACGCCGCTGGCCTGCTCGCTGGTGGAGGCCATCGACCGCATTCACTTGCTTGAGGGTTCGTTGATCGCCAAAGCGTACGAAACTTCTGAAATACGTGAAGGCTACCGCTGCAACTACGGAGTGAATCCTGAGTTCGAACGAGCACTGCTCAGGCATGACCTTCACAGCGTCGGGCACGATTCGGCGCAGAGCTTGCGCGCGGTGGAACTGGCAGGGCATCCGTTCTTTGTCGCCACCCTGTTCCAACCCGAACGCGCTGCGCTCAAGGGCACCTTGCCGCCCCTGGTACGGGCATTCATCCAGGCCTCCACGGGGCAGCCCTCATGATCGCCAACACCCCGCCAGCCCCTTACTTCGCCGTGATTTTCACCTCGCTGCGCACCGAGGGTGACCAGGGTTACGCCGAAGCGGCCGAGCGCATGGTCGAGCTGGCCCGCCAACAGCCGGGGTTCCTCGGGGTGGAGTCGGCACGAGGCGATGACGGGCTGGGGATTACCGTGTCGTACTGGGCCAGTGAGGCGGCGATCCTGGCGTGGAAACAGCATCCTGAGCACAGCGCGATTCGCGAACGGGGGCGCTCGACTTGGTATGCCCATTGCCATACGCGGGTATGCCGGGTTGAGCGCGCTTATGAGTTCGAACGGTAATTGATGCGGCGTTGTTAAGGCAGCCATCGCGAGCAAGCTCGCTCCTACAATGGATCGGTGGGAGCGAGCTTGCTCGCGATGGGGCCTGACGAGTCACCGCAATCGCTCAACCCTGCACCCATTGCCTCACCGCCAGAATCTCCGGCACTTCCTGCCGCTGCATGTACACCCGCAACGGCTCGGTGATGTTGATCCGGTCATCGATGTTCTGATCCAGCAGCAATTGAATCAGCTCGCGCTTGAGGGTCATGGTCTGCTCGTGGCCGGGCGCCCAGACGAATTCGCTGGCGGGAATGATGCCGTCATCGGCCACGTCCATGCCGAAAGCGTCTTCACTGAAGCGCACGATGTAACGGCCGGTCTTGCGATTGAGCCCGACGAAACCTTTGAGTTGGTCGGCGGCCTGGCAGATGAGCTGGGAAGTGATGCGCATGAAAACCTCACAAAAGGTGATGGATGGTTGACACGCAAGGATGACGAGTGGATTTCCCTCTGCCGGGGAAATGGCCGGGGCCAAGGGTACTGCAAAAAACCGTTTTGAACAGATGGATGTCGGTCCGGCGATAGCGCTTGTCACGCTCAGTTGCTACAAGAGAGGGCTTCGACAACCATCGCGAAAGGATTTCGACCATGCCCGTCACCTTCAGCAAAAGCGCCTTGCTGCTGAGTCTGCTGCTCGGCCTCGGCCAGGCGCATGCCGCCAGCGAGCCAGCCCCGGTTGCATTGGCAGCCCGTCTGGGCATCCCGCTCCCGGCGGTGATTGCCCATCGCGGCGCGTCCTTTGATGCCCCGGAATCGACTGCCGCCGCCTACAAGACCGCCCGCGATCTCGGCGCCGATTACCTGGAGCTGGACCTGCAACGCAGTAAGGATGGCGTGTTGTTCGCCCTGCACGACAACCATCTGCAACGCACCACCGACGTCGCCACCCGGTTCCCCGAGCGCAAGGACAGCCCGGCCACGGCATTCACCCTCGCCGAACTGAAAACCCTGGATGCCGGCAGCTGGTTCAACAGCGCCTACCCCGATCGCGCGCGGCCTGCCTTTGCCGGGCTGAAAATCCTCACCCTCGATGAAATCATCGACATCGCCGAAGGCAATCCGCTGCACAAACCCGGCCTGTACATCGAAACCAAGGAGCCCAGGCAGTTTCCCGGCATCGAACGCGAGCTGAAGGAAAAACTCCAGGCCCGTGGCTGGCTGATCCCGCCGGGGTCGACACCGACAAAAAACGAAGTGGCCGTCGGCCAGGGCAATGGCAAGGTGATCCTGCAAACCTTCGAGAAGAACAGCCTCGAGCTGCTGCAAAAGGAAATGCCGCAGGTGCCGAAAATCCTTCTGCTGTGGGTCGGCGAAGGCAACATCGAGCCGGCCTCCAACGTGCCGTTTGCCGCATCCGGCGAGAAAGACAAAGCGGCTTACTACGCCAGACAGCAACCCAAGGACAAAGCCGAATTCCAGCGCTGGATCGACTACGCCAAGGCCCAGGGCGCGATCGGTACCGGCCCGTCTGCCGCGCTGACCCAGGGTGGTGAACAGAGTTACGCGGATTTGGTGAAGCCCTGGATGAACCAGTACACCCACGACCAGGGGCTATTGGTGCATGTCTACACCCTCGACGATGCGGTGGATTACCAGAAAGTCATGGACGCCGGCGTCGACGGCATCTTCACCAACCGTGCGAGCGAGTTACTCAAATTCTACAAGCGCCCGGCGGCGGCGAGTGTGGAGCAGGTGTTGCGCAACAACGGTTTCTGAGCCGGGATCGACGCGTCCGCATCGCTGGCAAACCAGCGATATTCGGGAATTAAGGCTGAATTAAGTTGCCACAATTAACCTGATCCCACTCAAACCGCTCACCCAAGGAAAGAAGCCCATGAAAACCCTGACCGCCCTGTTCACCGCCGCTGCCTTGACCCTGACCGCGGGTTTAGCGCAGGCCGATGTTCGAGTGGACGAGATCCCGCAACTGGTCAAGGACGGCAAGATCAAGCCGTTGGAAGAGCTGAACAAAATCGCTCTGGACCTGCACCCGGGTGCAACGATCACCAAAACCGAGCTGGATAACCATTTCAACGATTACGAGTACGAGATCGAACTGCGCGACAAGCAGAACGTCGAGTGGGATGTGGACATCGATGCCGCCACCGGCAGGGTCCTGAAGAACAAGCAAGACAAGTAACCGCGACACGCACAAAAGCCGCACGACCTGACCATCGTGCGGCTTTTGTGCGTTTTCACGTCACGCTGATGTGCTGACCAGCGAACCGGATGTGCTACCGCCTTCTTCCTGCAAGGCCTGCAACAGCGACGCAGTGGCGGTTTGCAATGAGGCAGAGGTCGTCGCTATCTGCGCCTGAGCCGCCGCCACATCAGCCGCCTTGGCATCGGCGCTTTCCTGCCTGGCCTGGGCCGCTTGCAGTTGCTGCTGTTGTTCCTGCAATTGCTTTTGCAGCTCGGCGATCTGCTTGCGCAGTGCTTTGACCGAGTCGGATTCTTCGCTGCTACTGGAACTGCTGCTACCCGATGCCGATGCGCCGCCAGCGGAAGCCTTGGTGTCATTGCTAGAAGCCGATGTCGAGGTCGCTGCGGTGGTGGACGTGTCTTCAGTGCTCGTGGCGCTGGTCGAAGCGGTCGCCGTGCTCGACAGTGGCTGGGCGATTGAAACGGAGGTGATGCTGACCATGGGCGTTATCCAAAGTAGTTCGAAGTCCCCTCCCTCATCGACACGCCGAGCCAGCACTTGAGATCGACTGTGTAGCGAGTCAGTAAGCAAACCGATACACAGCCGTTTTCATTACGCGCTCAGACGCGCCGTCACCTCGTTCAACTCCCCCGACAACCCGTGCAGGTTGTTGCTCGCCGCTTCGGTGCGTTGCACGTTGTCCAGGTTGGTACTGGCGATGCTGGTGATCTCCGTCAGATTGCGCGAGATGTCTTCGGCGACGGACGTCTGCTCTTCGGCGGCGGTAGCGATCTGGCGGTTCATGTCGCGAATCGCTTCCACGGCCAGGGTGATGCGCTCGAGCATGGCGCCCGCCTCGGTGACTTGCCGGACGCTTTCCTCACTGCGCGACTGACCGCTTTCAATCGCCTGGGCCGCATCCACCGCACCGCTCTGCACGGTGTGGATGATCTGGTTGATTTCGATGATCGACGCCGCCGTACGCTGGGCCAGGCTGCGCACTTCATCAGCCACCACGGCAAAACCGCGACCGGCCTCTCCAGCGCGAGCGGCTTCAATCGCGGCGTTAAGCGCCAGCAGGTTGGTCTGTTCGGCGATGCCGCGAATCACTTCCAGTACCTTGCCGATGCGCCCGCTGTCGGTTTCCAGCTGACGAATGACCGTGGCGGTGTTGTCGATTTCGCCGCGCATCCGGGTGATGGTGTCAATGGTGCCCTGCATGACTTTCTCGCCCTGCTGCGCGGAATGGTCCGCATCGTCGGCGGCGCGTGCGGCATCAGCGGCATGGCGGGCGACTTCCTGTGCGGTAGCGGACATTTCATTCATCGCCGTGGCCACCTGATCGGTGCGATTGAACTGCTCATGGGTGCCGCCGGCCATCACGGTCGCGATCGAATTCAGCTCGCCGCTGGCGCTTTCCAGATCCGAGGCACTGCGTTGCAAGCGGCTGAAGGTTTCAGCGAGGAAGTCGCGCAAGGTATTGGCCGCCATCGCCAGTTTGCCCAATTCATCCTGACGGCCGCTGGCCACGCGCTCGGCGAATTTGCCGTGGCTGAGTTGCGCCACGTATTCGATCAGTTGGCGAATCGGCTCGACCAGGTTGCGGTTGATCAGCCACAGGCTCAACAGACCGATCAGCGCCCCCGACACCAGCATCACGATGATCCCCAGCAACACCGTGCGATGGGCACTGGCGCTGAGCTGTTTCGATTGGTCCACACCCTGCTGGCGCAACTCGCTGACCAAGGCGCTCATCTGATCGCTGGTCGCGCGGTCCACCCCCTTGACTGCAGTGTCACCGGCCGTGGGATCGGCACCCGCCGCGAGATAGGCGTCGCGGCCCTTCTGATACGCGGCGCCCAGTTGGCGATGCTCGTCGCGCAGCCGTTCGATGCGCGATTTCAGTTGCGGCTCGATGCCCTGCTGCCCGGCCAGTTCGCCGAGGATGTCCTGCACATCGCGCTGACGCTCCTGGAACTGCTTCCAGTATTTGTCCAGGTCAGCCGGTTGCTTGCCGCGCAGCAGGACGTTTTTCCACTCCTGTACCTGCACCTTGAATTGCAGGTTGGCTTCATCGATCAGTTGCGACGTGTGCAACGGCCCCTCGATCAGGTTGGCGTAGCTCTGGACACCGCTGGACAAAAAGTGAAAGCAGGCCAGCGCGATCAGCAACATCGCAATCAGACTGCCGCTCAGCAGGGCGAGAATTTGCGCTCTCAGGGACTTTTGCAAAAACATCGGACAGTACTCATGACAGGAATGAAGCACGCCCGGTTCAGGCGTGAAAGGTCTCCGGACATCCTTGTCTGCGGCGTCGGCTTTTGGCCGAAGGCGCGCAACTTACCCCAAGCAAGATCGGCGTGCCAGAGCGGTTCTTTAGGGAAATCCGACCATCGGCCGAGCAATCGTTTGCGTTCACTTTGTCGTCACAAAAACGTCATCAGTGCTTGCGATGATGCGGCTCTAGTGAACCTGTAAAACCCGCAGCAGGCGCCTCACCTTGCGAGCACTCATGAACCACAGCATCGATCAAAGCCATCGCGATCCGGATCTGTTCGGCTTGCTTTACGGCTTCAGTTTTCGTCCTGGCGAGCGCGGTCGCGAGATCGATTCGGCCAGGGCGCTGCAGTGCCTGCAGCAACCGGACGACAGCGGTGAATTCCTCTGGCTGCATTTGAATCTTGCCCATGCCGCGTGCGAGCGCTGGATGAAAAGTCATCTGGAATTGCCTGACGAGTTTTTCGAGGCCTTGCACGAAGGCTCGCGTTCGACGCGTATCGAGCATGTCGACTCGGCATTGCTGGCGGTGGTCAACGACGTGGTGTTCAACCTCAGCAGCATGGTCTCGTCGGATGTTTCGACGCTGTGGGTCTGCGTGCGCAGTCGGCTGATCATCAGCGCACGCCTGCAACCGCTGCACTCGGTGGACAAGCTGCGCTCTTCGGTGAAGGCCGGCGAACGCTTTCGCTCGCCGCTGGAACTGCTGGTGCACCTGCTGCGCGATCAGGGTGAAGTGCTGACCCAGATCGTGCGCAAGACCAGCCAGAGTGTCGATCAGGTCGAAGACGAATTACTCTCCTCGCGCCTGTCGACCAACCGTGCCGAGCTGGGCGCCAACCGTCGGGTGCTGGTGCGCTTGCAGCGGCTGCTGGCGCTGGAACCGGGGTCGTTGCTGCGCCTGCTCAATCGCCCGCCGACGTGGCTGCAAAAGGAAGACGTGAAGGAGCTGCGCAAATCCACCGAGGAGTTCGCGTTGATCATCAACGACCTCACGGCGCTGGGTGAACGGATCAAGTTGTTGCAGGAAGAGATCGCCGCCAACATCAACGAACAGACCAACCGCACGCTGTTCACCCTGACGGTGGTGACGGTGCTGGCACTGCCCATCAATATCATTGCCGGCTTCTTCGGCATGAACGTTGGCGGCATTCCGCTGGCCGGTGATCCGGAAGGGTTCTGGATCCTGGTGGCGCTGGTCGCGACCTTCACAGTGATTGCCGGGCGTTGGGCGTTTCGCAAGCAGCGGGATTATTGACACGCCCTCATCAACTGACACAGGTTTTTTGTATAGCCCTCAGGATTGTCTGGGTTCCAGATAAACGGCCCACGAAACACCTAAACCCTGATCCAAAGCAGTCTCCCTGTAACAATTAGCAACGATTATCACTGATACACCTCCCTCCTCAGGAATGTCAGCGATGGCTACACCCACCTTCTCCGCCGCCCAGGCGCCCGTCAGTAGCGCAAAACCGCAATTGGATAAAAAACCTGGACTGTTCACCATCGTGGTGTTTTTTGCCGTACTGGCCATCGGCTTGCTGTTCACCGCCTACAGCCTGATGCACGACATGCACGAACTCGGCACGGTGGTCACCACCTGGACGCCGTTTCTGCTGCTGGGCGTCGCGCTGTTGATCGCTCTGGGCTTTGAATTCGTCAACGGTTTCCACGACACCGCCAACGCGGTGGCCACCGTGATTTACACCAACTCATTGCCGCCGAACGTCGCGGTGGTCTGGTCCGGTTTCTTCAACTTCCTCGGTGTGTTGCTGTCCAGCGGCGCCGTGGCTTTCGGCATCATCGCCCTGCTGCCGGTCGAGCTGATTCTGCAGGTCGGGTCGTCCGCTGGTTTCGCGATGATCTTCGCCCTGCTGATCGCGGCGATCCTGTGGAACCTCGGCACCTGGTGGCTGGGCCTGCCGGCGTCTTCGTCGCACACCCTGATCGGCTCGATCATCGGCGTTGGCGTGGCCAACGCACTGATGCATGGCCGTGATGGCACCAGCGGCGTGGACTGGGCGCAAGCGACCAAGATCGGTTATGCACTGCTGCTGTCGCCGCTGGTCGGCTTCGGCTGCGCCGCATTGCTGCTGCTGGCCCTGCGCGCCTTTGTGAAAAACCGTGCGCTGTACAAAGAACCGAAAGGCGACACGCCGCCACCTTGGTGGATTCGCGGCCTGCTGATCGTGACCTGCACTGGCGTGTCCTTCGCCCACGGCTCCAACGACGGCCAGAAGGGCATGGGCCTGATCATGTTGATTCTGGTCGGTACGCTGCCGATGGCCTACGCCCTGAACCGCACCATGCCCGCCGACCAGGCCTTGCAATTTGCCGCGGTGGCCGAAGTCACCCAGCAAGCCCTGGTGAAAAGTGCCCCGCAACCCGCGCCGGCCGACCCGAGGGCGGTGCTGTCCGACTACGTGCGCAGCAAGGACGCCACACCGCAGCTGGTGCCGGCGCTCGCCGCGCTGACCGGTAGCATTGGCGCCGAGGTCAAGGGGTATGGTTCGCTGTCGAAAGTCCCCGCCGAAGCCGTGGGCAACGTGCGCAACGACATGTACCTGACCAGCGAAACCATTCGCCTGATGGACAAGAACAAGCTCGGCAACTTCGACGCCGACACCAGCGGCAAGCTGCAACTGTTCAAGCAGCAGATCGATAACTCGACGCGCTTCATCCCGCTATGGGTGAAGATCGCGGTGGCCATCGCCCTCGGCCTGGGCACCATGGTCGGCTGGAAACGGATCGTGGTGACGGTTGGCGAGAAGATCGGCAAGACCCACCTGACCTACGCCCAGGGCGCCTCGGCGGAAACCGTGGCCATGCTGACCATCGGCGCCGCCGACATGTTCGGTTTGCCGGTGTCGACCACGCATGTGCTGTCTTCCGGTGTGGCCGGGACCATGGTCGCCAATGGTGGCGGCCTGCAGATGAGGACCATCCGCAATCTGCTGATGGCCTGGGTACTGACCTTGCCGGCGGCCATTGTGCTGTCGGGCAGCCTGTACTGGTTGTTCACCCAACTGTTCTGATTCGATCGCTGTTTCAACCGTCCCGGCCCGATCCTGAGCCGGGATTTTTTTGTCCGTCCATCGCTGACACGTCAACGCCTGCCGCTCGTGCTTGTTCGGGTCAAGTGCTGACGATGTGTTCACGCATCACCAGCCGCTCGCGCACCACGTCATACACCCAGTGGTACAGGTAGGTGTACGGCAGGAAAAACAGCAGCACCCCGATATCCAGCAAAAATGCCTGCCACAAGCTGATGTTCAGCCACCAGGCAATCAGCGGTACGCCGAGGGCCACCAGGCCGCCTTCGAACAACAGCGCATGCACCACCCGGACCCAGGCGTTGTGTGCAATGGCCAGGCGCTTGAGCATCCGATCGAAGAAACCGTTGAAGACCACGTTCCACGCCAGGGCCAGTGCGGCCATGACCAGGGTCACGACGCCCATGTCGAGCATCGGCTTGTCCATGATCCACGCCAGCAATGGGGTGCAGATCAGGATGGCCAGCAATTCGAAACCGATGGCCTGGAAAATACGCTCAGTGATGGATTTGTTGGCGCTCATGGCCAGACTCCTTGAGTGACGGTGGTTGCCATGATCCTTTCTCGCACCGATACTTCATAACCAATAACCATCGATCAAGGCGATAGTTCATGGCCTCCCAAGAAGTGTTGCAGGCCTTCGTCCAGGCCGCGACTCAGGGCTCGTTTTCCGCAGCGGCGCGTAAATTGGGTCGCAGTCAGTCGACCGTCAGCGCGGCGGTGGCCAGTCTGGAAATCGACCTCAACCTGACGCTGTTCGACCGCACCACCCGCAAACCCACGCTCACCCCGGCCGGGTACGTGATGTTGCAGCGCGCCGAGGACATTCTGGCCGCCACCAGTCGCCTGGAAATGGCGGCCAGCCAACTGTCCCAAGGGGTCGAGGCGAAATTGACCGTGGCGCTGTCCGACACCTACCAGTCCGACCGTTTCGAAGCGTCACTCAGTGCCTTCGAGCAGCGTTATCCCGACCTGGAACTCGAATGCCTGATCGCCGAATGCGATGACCTGGTGGCCCTGGTACAGAGCGGTCGGGCGCAGGTCGCCTTCGCCGAAATGCAGGACAGCTACCCACCGGACCTGGTCAGCTCGACGGTGGATGAACGCACGGACATCGCGCTGTTCGCGTCCCCTGAACATCCGCTGGCAGCGCTGCCATACATTGATCAGGACGTGCTACAGCAGCACCGTGAATTGCGCCTGGCAACCATCGTCAATCCCTATGAAAGCCGGGCCAAAGGGCGCGTCTGGTCGGCGCCGAGTTATTTGATGCTGCTGGAGATGGCCCAGGGCGGATTCGGCTGGGCGCCGTTGCCGCGCTGGCTGGTGGAGCGCTTCGGTCCGGGCACCTTGCAGGAGCTGCCGGTGCGTGGCTGGCCGAAGACGGTGTCGGTCGATGCCCTGTGGTCGCGGCTGCACCCACCGGGGCCGGCGGGTAGTTGGCTGCTGGGCAAGATGCTGGAGTGAGAGTCCTTCGGCGCTGCGCGGAAGCTGTAGGAGCGTGACTTGCCCGCGATGACGTCAATTCAGACACTCCATCACCTGAACCTGATCACGCCACCTCGACCCGCATCGGCTGATTCATTTGAAAAAACTCATGCAACCCGCGCATCGCAGGTAACTCCAGCGCCTGGGCGGCGTAGCACAAACCCACCCGACGCGTCGGGGTCGGCAAGTGCATCGCACGAGTCGTCACCCGTGCCTGCCCGCTCACCAATGACTGCGGCAACAGCGCCACGCCAATGCCCGCAGCCACCATGTGCAACGCCTGTTTCAACGAGCCGGCATGCCCCGCCACCGCGTCTGGCGAACGTCCGTACAGCGCCATCAAGCGTTGATGGGACGGGTGCTGCGGGCAAGTGATCCAGTCACTGATAGGCGTCCAGGCTTGCCCGCTTTGCGCGATGGCCATCGGGTGTCCCACCGGCAGCGCCATCACATAGGATTCCTCCCACAGTGGCAGGAACAACTCGTCCTCGCAGCACATCTCCTCCACCGCCAGGCGCCCGTCGCCGCGGCAGCCTTCTTCGAGCGTCAGCAACAGGTTGGGCAGTGCCTGTCGGGCCATGCGCACGAACGCTTCGATGTGACTATCGGCAATATCGCCTTCGATGCCCAAGGTCAGCGGCGTGCGGTTTTCCTGGCCGAGGAACAACCGGCTCAAGGCTTGCGCATCCGCCACCATCCGCAGGGCCTGCGGGTACAGGACCCGCGCCTCATCACTGACATCAACGCCACGGGGCTGACGCACGAACAGCCGGGCACCCAACTCCTCTTCGAGCTGCTTGATGGTTACCGACAGGGTCGGCTGGCTGACGAACAACCGCTGGGCCGCGAGGGTGATGTTGCGCTCCTCGAACACCGCGAGAAAGGCTGTGAGGTGGCGGATATCCATAGGCAGTTCCGATGACAGACAGAGAAATAAGGCATTTTTCAGCCACAGCAGCGATAAATATACTGCGCGTCACGTTGAGTTATTTGTTTTTCTGATTTC
>Ga0302214_1000214_pt1 | contig 14860 bp, 8 predicted proteins | sample II_Fen_N1_3_FD_194584 | JGI IMG/M metagenome (GOLD analysis project Ga0302214, IMG submission 194584) | Peat permafrost microbial communities from Stordalen Mire near Abisko, Sweden - II_Fen_N1_3 | ecosystem: Environmental > Terrestrial > Soil > Wetlands > Permafrost | place: Sweden: Abisko... | reverse complement strand
GCCGACACCGCTAGTTACGCGGGCAAAGACCTGGGGGACGCTTACGGATAGAGCACCCAGGCCATGAAGACGCGATGGAGGTGCATTCGAGATGCCTGCCGCGGCAGAAGAAACCTTCACGAAAAATGTATCGAAGGCGGTATAGGATCCGTCGCTCGCGCTCACGACAACGCTGTCCAGACCAGACGAATCGGAGACGCCAGATAGAATCAGCGAGTCGCCAGAAACCACCGCCGAAGCAGAGCTCCCCGCAAACGTCACGGTATAGGTCAAGGCATCACCATCGGCATCCGCAAACACGGAATTCAGGGGGATAACTACGCTGGAAAAACCAGATGACTTCGACAGATCCGCTAGTGGCGAGGTGACGAAAGGGGCGTTATTCACCAAAAGAGGATGGGACAGAAAGCCAGATTGGAGTTGCGTGCTACCGCCATTCAAAAGCGGCGTCTCGTAGCCCTGGGAAACGATTCCCTTGAAGGTGGCGCTGGACGACAGGGAACCGCCAACCTGCTGCCAGGACACAGTGCCTTCAGCACAGGCAAACGTTGCACAGAAAAGAATGCCGACGATGTTACGAGCGAATTGTTTCATAACGAGGTTACCTCACTCCCATTCACGCAGCAAGCGCGAGGAACGTGACACTCAGGGATTCAATTACAGCAGAGCTGGTTTCTTCTACGGAAGCAAGTCTAAAAAAGCATCAACAGAAGCCAAACGAATTCCCGGGGAAATTGATTCCACAGGGTGCGGGCAATCACTTGAAAGCCCCCCCGACCGTTACCCGGATGGGCCAAGACACCGCAGCCATGGCACAGCAAGCAGCCGGCGAGGAGGCTTGGTGAGCCGTCAGGCGAATAGGGCGGGATAAGGGCCCCTTTGAAGGGGTTTCCAAAGGATCGCAAGGCGCACGCTTGACTTTTCCAGATCTTGCGCGTATCGTATAGGCATGCAAACGCAGAGCCACAAGAACCTACTACTCCTTCTTAGCCTACAGGTCTAAGGGGAGTCTCGCCGCGTTCGCACAGCCGCTCACCCTTTGGGGGGCGGCTTTTTCGTTTTTGGAAACGACCACTCCCCCGGAAGGCGCACGGCTTCACCTTTTCAGAGGAGGAGACATGGAACCGCACGAGAAAAGCACCCAGGCGCCGAGCTACATTGAAGGCCAAGAGCCCGTTATGGGCGAAAGGAAGCACGAGATGGATCAGGTCCGCATATTCGACACCACCCTGCGCGACGGCGAACAGTCGCCGGGATTCTCGATGAACATCGAGGAGAAGATCCTGATGGCCACGCAGTTGGCACGTCTGGGCGTGGACGTGATCGAAGCGGGCTTTCCGGTGGCCTCCCCGGGAGACTTCGAGGCGGTGCGGCGCATTGCCACCGAAGTGAAGGGGCCGATCATCACGAGCCTTGCCCGCATCACCGACAAGGACATCGACCGCGCCGGAGAAGCGGTGCAGCCAGCCGAACGCCGCCGCATCCACACCTTCAGCTCGGGGTCGGACATCCACCTCGAGCGCATGATGCACGTCACCCGCGCCCAGAACATCGAGAAATCAGTGGCGGCCGTGAAGCGCTGCCTGAACTGGGTGAAGGACGTCGAGTATTCGGCCCAGGACACTACCCGCGCCGACCGCGACTACCTGGTAGATCTCTACACCGCCGTGGCCGAGGCCGGAGCCACCACCTTGAACATTCCCGACACCGTGGGCTACACCACTCCCGACGAGTTCGGCGAATTGGTGGCCTACCTGGTGGAGCGGGTCAAGGTGCCCGGAGTGATCTTCTCGGTCCACTGCCACAACGACCTGGGACTGGCCGTGGCCAATTCGCTTGCCGCCGTGAAGGCCGGCGCGCGTCAGGTGGAATGCACCGTCAACGGCATCGGCGAGCGAGCGGGAAATGCTTCGCTGGAAGAGATCGCCATGGTGCTGCGCACCCGCCGCGCCGTGCTGGGCCTGGACACCGGCATCAAGAGCGAGGAGATCTGGAACACCTCGCGGCTGCTCTCGCGCATCACCGGCACCGAAGTGCAGCCCAACAAGGCCATCGTGGGCAAGAACGCCTTCAGCCACGAGTCAGGGATTCATCAGGACGGCGTGCTCAAGGAGCGATCTACCTACGAGATCATGACCCCCGAGAGCGTGGGGCGCACCAGCCACCACATGGTGCTGGGAAAACACTCCGGCAAGCACGCCCTGCAGGAGCGGCTGCACCTCTTAGGCTTCGAGCCGACCGAGGCAGAACTCGCCCGCGTCTTCGAGGAGTTCAAGAAGCTCGCCGACAAGAAGAAGGAAGTGCTGGACGACGACTTGGTGGCGCTGATCACCGACCAGGGCGACCAGAGCGAGGACGGCGTCGACTGGCAACTGGTGGGCTACCAAGTGTTCGCCGGTTCCCAGACCGAGCCGGCCGCCACCGTCACGCTGCGGCGCGACGCCCAAGCCCCAGTGGTGGGCCAGGCGCGGGGCGACGGACCAGTGGACGCGGTGCTGGCCGCCATCCGCGGGCTCACCGGCCAAGCGGTGGAGATTGACACCTACCAACTGAAGGCCATCACCGGCGGCACCGACGCCGTGGGCGACGTGGTGGTCATGAGCAAGCTCGAGAACCGCACCCTCACCGGACACAGCCGCAGCACCGACATCATCGAGGCTTCGGCCAAGGCCTACCTGGCGCTCATCCGCAAGGTGCCGCTGCCGGCCACGGAGCTGCCCCAGGACCTGCCGTGAGCCCTGCCCGCCGGGCCCGCACGCTAATGGTGTGGGGCACATCCTCGGACGCGGGGAAGAGCCTCGTCACCACCGGAATTTGTCGGATTCTGTCTGACATGGGGCTCAAGGTGGCGCCCTTCAAGGCCCAGAACATGAGCAACAACGCCCGCGTGGCCGAAGGCGGCGAGATCGGCTGCGCCCAGTGGTTTCAGGCCAAAGCGGCCCGGCGCGCCCCGGAAGTGGCCATGAATCCGGTGCTCCTGAAGCCCGAGAAGGCCACCCGCAGTCAGGTGGTGCTGCTAGGGGAGGCCAACCGCGAACTGACGGAGATGGACTGGCGCGGCCGCAGCCCCAAGCTGTGGCAGGCCTGCCGGGAACCGCTTTCGCGACTGCTTGCCGAAAACGACGTGGTGGTGGCCGAGGGCGCCGGAAGCCCGGCCGAGATCAACCTCGCGGACTGCGACTACGTGAACCTCTCCACCGCCCGCGAACTTGGCGGAGCGGCGTGGCTCGTGAGCGACATCGACCGCGGCGGAGCACTGGCCTCCTGCGCCGGCACCTGGGCGCTTTTGGAACCCGCCGACCGGGCCCTTCTCAAGGGCTTCGTGCTCAACCGCTTTCGGGGCGACCGGAAGCTCTTGGAACCGGCCCCGCAGATGCTCCTCGAACGCACCGGCGTCCCTGTGGTCGGCGTGGTGCCGCGCTTTGCCCACGACCTCCCTGACGAAGATGCCGCTTCTTGGACCGAGCGTCCACGGCGCCCTGGGAACCGCGTCATCGCCCTCGCCGCCTATCCCCAAGTTTCGAACTTCGACGAGTTCCAGCCGCTCTCGCGGCTTGCCGGCTGGGACGTGGTGCTGGCGCGCGAAGTGCGCGAGCTCGAAGGTGCCGACATCATTTTGCTGCCGGGATCCAAGACCTCGCCATCGGACCTTGAATGGCTGCGCCGCCGCGGCATGGACGCGGTCATTCAGGGCCACGCGGCCGCGGGAAAGCCGGTGGTGGGAATCTGCGGCGGACTCCAGATCCTGGGCGGAGCGCTCCTCGACCCGCACGGGGTGGAGGGAAGCGGAGAAGGACTCGGACTACTGCCGGTGGAGACGACTTACGGAGCGAAGAAGCGCGTGACCCATACGCGACAGATTTTGTCAGGACTGACGGGATGCTGGGCCGCCTGGAACGGCCTTGCCGTGGAAGGCTACGAGATCCGCATGGGCGAGACGCGCCCGACCGGAGGCTGCGCCCACGACGCGGAAGGCCTGTGGTTTGCCCAGGGAAACGTCTTCGGGACCTACCTGCACGGACTCTTCGAGAACCGCGAGATCTGCGAGCGCCTCTTCGGGAAAGGTTCATGGGGACTCCCCGACCTGGAAACCACCCTCGACACCATCGCTGCGGCGGTGCGCGAGGGACTGGAACCGGGCGCTTTGGAGACGGCTTTAGGGCTCTGAGCGGCATTTGCCGTAGACGTCTTTTTTGCGCGCATTCCGTTGCGAATCTCCCAATTCGCCGATACCTTCTTTGGTGGAGGCAAGCATGCGCAGTTGGACGGTCACATTGATGCGAAACGGGCGCACCCAGCGTCAGTGGCATCTGCGTGGCGAAAGCGTCTCGATCGGCGCCCTGCCGGGCTGCAACGTGCGCCTGCCCCGCCCCGCCCCAGACCTCCTGGCGCGCATCGAAACCAGCCCCGCCCCGTCCACCGAGATCCCTTGGGAAGACGCCGTGCTGATCGTCGAGGATGTCTCGAACCTCGTCGATGCCGTGCGGATGCAAGCCCAAGAGCGCCTGAGCACCGCCACGCCGCGGGAAATTCGCTCCTCTAGCTCGGTCTTCACGCTGGTCACGGCAGCGCTGCTGCTGTTGGCGGCATTCTACGCCCTCTTCATCGCCGACCAGCGTCCTTACGTGCTGCGGATGCTTTCGGCCATGAGCGCCCAGCTCGATCGCGAGAATCTGGCGATCCTCGCCCCCGAACTTCCTCGCCTGGAACCTTCACGTCCCCACGCCGCCCTGCCGGCCGCGCAGGAGGCGCGTCGCCTGCCGCTCCTGGCTTCTACTTTTGGACAGGATTTGTCTAAGATCGCCCGCGACGCAGGGACTCCGCAGGGCGGCGCCAAGGCCGCGCCCTCGCACGACATCTCCCTCCCCGACTCTCGCCTGGAACTTTCTGCCGTCCCTCTCGCCTACCCCGAGCCGGACGCCAACATTTACAAGTCTCCGAGCCTTTCCGGCCTCTTCCAGCCCGGCTAAACCCGCTCCTTTTTGACGCGCGCACCTTTGACGGTTTCTGACCGCCTCATCTTGGTGTACCACGTCAAAGGCCAGTACTGGAACAGAATCCGCATCTCTCCCGCTCAGGGAGGCCTGAGGATTCGTGCCTGGAGGACGTTTCCCGTCGTGCGTGCAGCGCGACGCGGGAAACCATGTCCCGTGGACGACTTCGTCGGACCACGATTCGGACGCGCGCGGGAATGTCCTGTGACGCACCGGACCAGGCGTTGCCAAAACCGTTTGAGGAGACTTCGCCATGAAACACTTCCACATCGAACTGGAGAGAGACGACATCGCCGTGCGCACCTGGGACGTCTGGAGCGACCATCTGCGGGTGGGATCCGACCGGCATTCGCAAGTGGTGCTGCCACCGCCATTTCCGGCCGTGACGGCCGAATGCGAAGCGGCCCCCGAGCCACTTTTGGTACCGCTGGGCCGGGAATGCCTGCGCATCGTGGAGGACACCGACCGCCGGCGCCTAGCCTGGGCCGCAAGTCGCGAGCGCATGGAGCTTTCGCGGCGGTTGGGCTGGAGCGAGCCGGGAAGCCGGGATGACCGTTCCCGCCGCATCGTGCTAGGCCTGATGGGCGTCTTGGGCGTCGGTGCCATGGTGGGCATGGTGGCCATCGGCCGGCAGCCCAAGCAGAATGCGCCGGAGGACATCGCGGCGGTGATCGACCTGGTACAGCCGCCGGTGACAAAACCCGACGACCCACCCAAGATCCCCGTTCCAAGCTCCTCGGGGGCGGTCCAGGACCATCCGGCAAGTCCCAATCCCGGAGGGCCGCTTGAGAACCGTACCGTCCCGATGACGGAGCGTCCGACGGAGGCTACGCACGTGATGGATGGTTCCGTGATCGGGAAGATCGCCGCGGACGAGCAAAGCCTCGTGGGAGAGGACGTCGACGCCTCGCTCGAGAACGCCATCGACGTCGTGCTCGCCGCAGGCAAGAACGGATCTGGGTTGCACAAGGGACGCGGCGGTGGGCTTGCCGGCGAAGGAGACCGCATGGCGGCGCTCGCAGGACGCGGCCTTGGTGGCGGAGGGAAAGATGGCTGGGGCCGCGGGATCGGAAACTCCCGTCAGGGCAACCTTTCCAAAGGAACCAATGGCAAGACCGTCGCCACTCGAGCCCGCATCGCCCCGCCGCGTCCCAACGATGTGGAGATCGGCGGAGAAGCCGGTTCGCGCTCGCCGGAGTCGATCCTGCGGGTGATCCGCGACCACCTCGGAGGCTTCCGCTACACCTACGAGAAGTTCCTCAAGGAGAACCCCCAGGTGGGCGGCCGCATCTCGCTCAAGTTCACCATCGCTCCCACCGGCGACATCGTGGCGATCGAGCTTGCCGGCTCCAGCACTGGGCTTGCGGCGCTCGACGAGGAGATCAAGGACAAGGCGCGGCGCATGCGTTTCGAGCCCATTGAGAAGGGCAACGTCACCGTGACCTACGCTTTCGTGCTCGACCGGCAGTGACAAAAAATGGCTCGGGCGCCGTCGCCCGGGCCTTGGTCAACCCGAACCTTTCATCAGCCTCCTACACCTATTTTAGAAAAGACAGATATGCAATCAAAACACTCCCTGATGCTCCTTGGAGGATGCCTCCTCGCCCTTTTTCCCAAAGCCGTCCAATCGTGTTCTGGCTCTGTTTCCGAGGCAAGGGAAACCAAGATCGCTCATCGGATGATGGTGGGTATGGGTAGCGGTTGCAGTGAGTCGCTCATCCCCTCTCCTTATTTATGGAACATCGATTTGAAGGACATTGAATTGAGCCGGGATGATGTCCGCAGCAAGGCATCGATTCTTTTTCGGCTGAGGGAATGGGCCCGCGATTTCAATAAGTCCTACGCGAGACGGCATACGGGCGCGGATGGCGCCATCATCGTCCTTCGGTTCACGCTTTCTCCCAACGGAAAGGTCGTAAGCCCCAAGATTGAGCATTCCACCCTAACTAACGGCAGTTTGAACAAGGATATCCGCCGCACGGTGCAGCAAAGGAGGTTCGACACCGTCCCCGCCCAAAAAGGGAATGTCTCCGTCACCCTTACAATGACCTTCCATAAGGGAGTAATGCCTCATGCCAAGATTTCTCCGCCGGCGCTATCCGATCTGAAATTGGCGGGCACCGGCATTCGTTCGCCGGAGTCAATCTTACGGGTGATCCGCGACCAATTTGGGGGCATCCGCTACAGCTGCGAGAAGTATTTGAGAAAGAATCCGACTGCCAGCGGCAAGATCTCGCTTCGCATCACCATCGCCCCCAACGGAGATGTAGTAGCGATCAATGTGACAAGCTCCAGCACTGGCATGCCGGCGCTCGACGAAGAAATCAAGCGCAAGACGCAGTACATGCACTTCGAGCCCATCGAGAAGGGCAACGTCACCGTGGCCTACGCCTTCGTGCTCGACCGGCAGTAAGTGAACCGTCTGTAAGCGATGGCCGCCCTTCGATACACCGCCTTTGGCGGCACCCGGGGAGCGGCTCATCGCACCGCAGAAAGTCAATCAGTCGCCGGCTACGATTTCCAGCAGCTCGCCCCAGATGGAACCGCTTTCCTTGGGCTTGGCGATAACAGTTTCTGTCAGCACTTCGCCAAGTCCCAGATCCGCGAGCAGGCGATCCATGATGACCGTGGCGTCGTAGTCGCCGGCGCGGCGGATGGCGCGGCTGCGCAGCGATGCCATGCGGACAGGATCTGTCAGAGCCGCGGCGGCGTGGGCCGCCAAGGCCTCGGGACGGGAAGCGAGGAATCCCGAGAGGCCGTGCTCCACCAGGTCGCGCGGCCCCTTGCAGTCGTAGGCCAGCACAGGAAGCCCGCAGGCCATCGCCTCCAGGACCACGCAGCCAAAGGTGTCGAAGCGCGAGGGCAGCACCAAGAAGTCAGCAGCGCTGTAGCAGGCGGCAAGCGTCTCCTTGGGAGTCCAGCCCAGGAACACTCCGTCGGGGATGCGGGCGCGCAGCGTATCCTCGGCGGGGCCGGTGCCGCAAAAGACGATTTTCGTCTTGGGGTGGACAGCTCGCACGCTCTCCAGGATCGCCGGCAGATCGAGCACGCCCTTCTCCTCGGAAAGCCTCCCGGCAAAGAGCAGCACCGGATCATCCGAAGCTACCCCGGGGAATAGATCCTCGCGACGCGCCTCAGAAATCGGCTCGAAGCCTCCTTCAGCCCAGTGGGCGGTGTCGTGGATCCGCTCCGGGGCGATGCCCATGTCGGGCGAGAGCAGCCAGTCGCGGCACTCGCGATTGAGCGAGAAGACCCCGTCGTGAGCCTTGTACCAGGAGCGCAGCACGCGGCGGAAGCGGTCCAGAGCAGCCTCGCCCAGGTGCAGGCGGCGGCGCGCAAAGTCGAGCCAATCGGTGTGCAGGAAAGCAAAGAGCGGCACGTTGAAGGCGTACTTCAGAAGCAGCCCACAAAGGCCCATCGGCCCCTCGGAAGAGGAGAGGATGCGGTCGTAGCCGCCTTCCAGAAAGAGCCGATGCAGTTCCACCGGATCGGGGACGCGCAGATCCTGACCCTCGTAGAAGGGAAGCGAGAACTCGGCCATGGGGCGGACCACCCGCAGATGCGGCCCTTCCTCCAAAGTGGAGGAGCACACCACGATGTCGATGGGAAGGTTGCGGCGGCGGATTTCCTCAAGGGCCGTCTCCAGGACACGCGCGATGCCGTTCTTGTCCCCGAAGGTGTCGGTCATCCACAGCGCCCGCCGCGGATTCTGGAACTTTCCAAGCTTGGCAGCAAACCCCTCGATGAAGGGGCGATCGAGGTTGAGCACGCTGTGAGCAGCGAAGACCGCCCCGCCCAGCACCGCAGCCGAGAGCAGCGGAAAGGGCAGGCCGTCGACGATCTCGCCCAGGTTCCGCGAGCCGTCGCGACCGCCCGCAGATTCCGTCCCGAAAAGGGCACGAAAGTGAGTGGGAATCTCCAGGCGATCGGAGAAGTCGCCGAGAGAGATGGCGTTGCGCCCCTCGAACTTGCCGCGCACCCGCTCGGTCAAGACCCCGCCGAGCTCGCGGAAGACCGCCGGCACCGTCTCGCTGAGGGCGGCCTGGAAGGCATCGGGACCGGCACGGCGAGCCTTGGCGATGTCGTGAAGCTTTGCCACCAGCGGGCGGAAGGCCTTGTTGGTGAAGAGCCGCACCTTCAAGGACGGATCCTGTCCGTGCAGGGCGCGGTGGATGGTCCCCAAAAGTTCCATGGTGACGTTGTGGCGGCGCAGTTCAAAGACGCCGTTGGCCACCGCCAGCGCGAGCATCTTGTCGGAAGCCTCGCCGCGATGGAAGAGCACCCGCAAAAGTCCCGGATCCTCCATGTGCAGCACCAGCTGGCAGGCGTAGTCAAGAAGCGCCCCGGTGAGTTTCTCTTCTTCGCAGGGGGATCCGTAAGGGGCCGTGGCGCCGCTGCGCAGAGCTTCTAGCGCTAGGCGAGGGCACGTCTCACCGGCCGCGAGCCGCGCCGCGAGGTTCGGCACGTGCAGGTAGGTGCCCACCGAGCCGGCGTACATCCCGAAGTGGTCATCGGATCCGCCCATCAGGCGCTTCACCAGCGGATTGCGACAAAATCCGTCTACCGGCAGCTTGGCGCGGCGGGACATGGCCTGGAGCGTCTCTTCGTCCATCCCCTCTACCCAGGTGGCCGTGAGCAGATTCTGCCAAACGTCGCGCTGGCCGTTGAAGACCTCGAAGCGCTCGAACAGAAGCCCCAGACGGTCCATCATCTCCTGCGGCGGCGTCCCCTGCGGGGCATGGAAGTGCAGCGGATGGGCGAGCGTGGTGGGGATATCTTCCTGGGCGCAATACTCGGCGAAGCGGTAGATGTCGCGGCGCAGCACCGTGAGGCGCGCCTCCTGAGCTGGCGTGAAGCCGTAGGCTAGCACGTGGAAGCCAGTCCCGAAGTCGGGCATGTGGCAGCTCCACTCGGCCGCCGGCAGCACCTCAATGCCTCTGTCCAGAAGTTCCCAGCAGGAGCGAGCGTTGTTGTGGTTCGTGATGGTGACGAGATCGACATGGCTCGCATGCAGGGTGGATAGCAGCTCGTCGGTGGTGAGCCAGGTCTCACGCACCCCCAGGATGCGTCCCAGAAGTTCGTCAGGGACGTCCGAGTTGCGGTCGTGGCAGTGGAGATCGACGCGCAGCCGCTCCTCCTTGGGGACCAGGCTCTGACTGCGCAGCAGGAGATTTTCCAGTTCCTGCGCAATGCGGATGCGGAAAGGATGCTTGTTCATGGTGTTCCTCCTTGTTCCTTGAGATCGATGCTTCCCGACGCCGAGGGCAGCCGGACGCGGCGGCGCCCCCCTGCTTCGGGAAGAGACAGTTCCAGGGGCCGTTCGTCCTGATGAGATGCGCGGCGGCATTCCCAACTCACCTGCAGACGCCCTGCCTCACGGCGGCAACTCACGGAAACGGTGCCGGCTTCGCTGGTGGCCTCGCGGACGCCGCAGCCAGCTTCGAGCCACGCTTCGGGTACACCGCCCAGGAGCACCAGGCGGTCTTCTTCTTCGCGCACGAAGGCCTCGCGCAGGAGCGAGACAAATTCGGCGGCCGACCAGCCGTGGTCGCCATCTCCCATGCAGCCGCCGCCGGTGCGGGGATGGATGGCCTCGGGCCAGCAGCCGGTAGGCGTGGCACGACTGGCAAGTGAGCGAACCACATCGAGCCAGCGGGAATCTTCCAGCACCAGAAGGGCGCGGGCGAGCTGAGCCGAGAGATAAGGGTTGAGCCCGGTGTGAACGATCGACTGAAAGAAGAGACCGTCGCGGCGATGGCGCTCCCACAAGAGTTCGACGGTGGGCCGTGCCCAGGGAATGCTGCCGTCGCAAAGGCGCAGCGGCGAAAGGCAAGCGAGATTCCCGACCGAAGCGGCATCGGAGCGGCGATAGGGCGACGGGGGCAGCGTCCCGTCCCCCATGCGTTCGAGGCTCTGGAGGATGGAGGCATGCAAGTCAGCGCGGTAGCCGTTTCCCCACGTCTCGAGCTGTTCTTCCTCGCGGCGTTTGCCCAAAAGGCGCGCCGTCCAGCCAAGCTCGCGCAGTCCCGCCAGCGACCAGAAATTGTCCCAGTAATAATGGTCGTTGGGGCCGAAGTGCTCGGCTGAGAAGCCCGCCGGCAGGAGTCCGAAATGCGCCGAAGGACTCTTGGTGGTGGTGGCGCGGAAGGACTCGATCCAGTGAGCTCCCTTCCAGAGCGAGTTCCAGGCCTTTTCCAGAAGTTCGGGAGAGCCGCCGCGGCGCACGTGCTGCACTGCCGTCCACAGCGCCTGCCCGTTGCTGTCCCACTCGCCGTCCTGGCTCTGGAAGAAGCCGTCGCGCCGCTGCCGATCCGGAAAATGACGGATTTTGTCCACGATGCGATGCCTGAGCCCTAGGTTCTCGAATCCCGCCGCCAGGAAGGCGCCGTCGCGGAACCAAAAGCCATGGTAGAGGAATGTCCCCGGCGTCAGGATCTCGCCGTCATCGAAGGCCGGCAGCCGCAGCCGCACTGCCGCAAGCAGTCTCGAAAGCTCCGGATCGGGAATATCGAAGTGCGTGCCCTCCTCGGCCTCGGCGCGCCAGCCCTCCAGCGTCTGAGCACGCGCCTCCAGCAAGCGGGAAACGCGAGGCGGACGAAATTTGACCGACCGCGAGGCCGTGTGTCGCAGCGGTGCAAAGAGCGCCACCGTGCGCTCCTGCGCGGGTGCCAGCGAGACGAACCATTCGCTGGTGCCGCCCGCAACTCCGCTCTTGGAGCGCAGCGAAAGCGGCGCCGTGCCCTGAGCGCTCGCGAGCATTGGGTCGCCCTTGTGGCGATCCGAAACGTGGCTCCGAGAGGGCGGATCTACCAGCAAGAGCCCCGGACGCCCATTGACACGCCATAGATCACCTTTCAGCCGCAGGCGATTGATGTGCCCGAGCATCAGGGGGTTGTAGGGGCGCAGCGCCATCCCCAGGCAGAATTCTAGGCGTCGCTCCGATAGGTTTGCCAAGCGGTGCAACAGCAGTATTCCTTCCTCGCCGTCGCATTCCAGGGCGGTGGCCTCCAGGCTCCAGGAAAGCCGATCGTCAGCATGGTAGCGCGTGAGCACAGCCGGAAGCACGTCATCGACCAGGCTCTGGGAAATCTTCCCGGACTCCCGCGGCGGCAGGAACAGGCGGCCATCTAACCTCAGAAAGGGCAGCAGCGACCAGCCGTAAGGATGCAGAGTAGTCATGCCGACAGGATCGATCATGGCTTCGAGGCGCGATCCGTCCACGCCAATGGAAGTCCAGTTGCGGCGCGTCACATTGGTGGTGAAGAGGTTGAGCCCGGTGGGAACGAATTCCTCGGCATCGGGATCGGTCTGACGCTCCACCCACAGCGGCCAGATCCAGTCGGGATTGCTCTGGATGGCCATGGTGTTGGAGATGCCCGAGAGGGCGATGGCAGCGCCTTGCTCCAGCAGCTCGCGGGGGAAGAGAACCGTAGCGGGGCGTCCCAAGTGCATCAGGCTTTCAACGAAGGGAACGAGATGTTCCTTGCCAGTCCAGCGCAGTGCACTCCGCAACAGCGAATCGAGCATTCGTTCAAGGTACCGCCCGCAAATCCCGGCCGGTAGGGGGAGGTGCACATCCCAACCCCTCCGCAACGACCTTGAAACCAAACCGCAATGCCACACCGACGTGCCGGCCCGAACTTGTCGGAAAGCCTATCTTAGTGCCATGAGATTCTTTTCTCTCCTGCTTCTGGCTGCCGGCATTGCCGCTGCCGCCAACGCCCCCATCACCGCCGTCGGCATCTACCGCGACGATTCACTGCTGCTGGCGCGCGGTGCGGTGCGAATCGTCCAAGTCGTCGATCACCGCGTACTCGGGAAGTCCGAGCCGCGCCTCCTGGGCTCGGCAAGCGTGGGTGTCTTCCAGGAGCGCATGTGGCTGCAGAGCACCGAGCCGGTGGCAAGCTCCGTCCAGCGCCTGCTGGTCCATTGGCTTCCCGACAGCGCGAAGGACACAGCCATCCGCCGCGTGCGGGTGGAGATCCTCTCCTTCGAGAGCTGGACCGTTCCTACGACAAATCCTGCCAAAGCCTCGGCACGGGTGCGGCTGCGCTTCATGTCCGACGACTCGGCCCATCCCGGCAAGCTTGCCGAGGCGGAGGCCGGCGCCGACCGCGACGGCCCCAACAGCCCTGAGGACCAGGCCGAGCTGCTGCGCCTCTCGCTGCGCAAGGCCGTGCTCGCCTTCCTGGGGCAAGGCTGGAAGAACGCCCAACCTATCCTCGACAGCTCCTCGGCCCCAGCTCCCGACCCCTGGACCGACGCCTTGAAGCGAAGCGGCCCCGATGCCGGATCGGCGCTGCGCACCCTGGCCCACGGGAGCATTGGCATCGGACTGGGTGGCTACGACTTCGGCGTGCGCGGCATCGCCTACCACGAACCGGAAACCGGCTGGAACAGCGAATACTGGGCAGCCCTGCGGTTACGCGACCCGTCCATGGGCGTCTTCTGGAGCGACTCCCGTTTTTCTGACCCGACCGTCTTCGAACTGGCTGGTGGTCTTGGCTGGCAGCGTCGCCTGGGAGCCGAAGAATCGCCCTGGGTAGCGGCGTGCGAAGCCGGCGGCATCTTTGGGAACGAATGGCACGCCGACCACGGCGACCGCAAGAACGGCCCCTACTTCGGAATCGAAGGCCGCGCCGGCGGGCGCTGGGAACCGGTGAGCACAACTGGTTTCTCGGGCGAAGCGGGCCTCCAGACAGCACTGCGCTTCAACACCATCCAGATCTTCAACCTGGGCGTCTACCTTGAGGGCGGCTGGAGGTTCTGATGTCCATCCCCGACCTTTCTGTCTGCATGATCGTGAAGAACGAGGAGAGCCATCTCCCCGCCTTGCTGTCCTCACTCTGCGAGCTTCCCTGCGAGCTGGTGGTGGTCGACACCGGATCCACCGACCGCACCGTGGAGCTCTGCGAAGCGGCCGGCGCCAAGGTGATCCGTTGGGCCTGGCGCAACGACTTCGCCGCGGCCCGCAACGTGAGCCTGGAGCACGCCACCGGGCGCTGGATCGTGTGGTTTGACGCCGACGACAAGGTCCCCGCCGATTCGATCCCGCGCATCGTCGAGCTTTCCAAGGGACGCCCCGCCAAGGCCTACGGTTTCCTGGTCAAGAACAGCCAAGAGGTACACTCCCAGGGCAGCTTCTTCTCGCAACTGCGCATGTTCCCCAACCACCCGCGACTGCGCTTTGTCAGCCCCGTCCACGAGCAGATCTACCCGGCTTTAACAGCCGCCGGCATCCCCATCGAATACACTGACCTCTTGGTTCTGCACACCGGCTACACCTCACCGGAAGTGATGAAGGAAAAGCAGAAGCGAAACCGCGAGATTCTTTATTCGGCGCTTGAAAAGAACGCCGACGATGCCATCAAGTGGTACCAGGTGGGCGCCGCCGAAAACGCCCAAGAAAACCACGACAAGGCCGAAACGGCCTTTCTGAGATGCTTGGAGCTCCTGGGCAAGGGAGACCCCAACCAGCATCTGCGCACCATCGTGCCGGCCTACTTGGCCCTGGTGGTGGCGGCCCAGCGCGGCGAAGCCGAGGGACTCGAACAGCTCTATCGCCATGCCTCGGACTCCATGTCGGAGTGGCACCCTTCCCAAATTTTGTTGGCTGCCAAGTACACCACGATGGTCAATGGGGAGGACGAAGCGCTTGCCATCTGGGAGAAGGCCTACGACCCGGTGCTGCGCCCGACGCTCCTTCCCATCGACTCCACCGAGGCCTGCGCAGCGTCGCTCAGTTGGCTCGCCAACTACTGGAAGCTGCGTCAGGACCGATTGGCGGTAGCCATCCTGCGCCTCCTGAAAGCCTACCTGGAAGGTGAAAAGCAGCCGCGCCGCGCCCTTGCCGAACTGTACCTAAG
>Ga0302214_1000209_pt1 | contig 14942 bp, 10 predicted proteins | sample II_Fen_N1_3_FD_194584 | JGI IMG/M metagenome (GOLD analysis project Ga0302214, IMG submission 194584) | Peat permafrost microbial communities from Stordalen Mire near Abisko, Sweden - II_Fen_N1_3 | ecosystem: Environmental > Terrestrial > Soil > Wetlands > Permafrost | place: Sweden: Abisko... | reverse complement strand
GCCAACACAATCGGCATACGCGGGCCGGCTTCGTCCAACTATAATTGGTTGACTGGTGTTACCAACCCCGGGTTCTCCCTTCAGAGCGCCCGAACGACGGAACGCCCTTCCGATACGACCTATTACAGGCGGTTCCAGATTGAAATTACTCCTGATTCCATCGGTGGAACCAAAAAATACACCATCACCGTTCGGGCAAAAACCAGTTTGAATGGCTTGTATCAACTTGTGTTGGCTCCCTACACCTTACCGACCCTGCCTCCTCAGAAACTTAAAATCGGGTTTGCGGCTTCCACTGGAGCCGATGTCAATTTCCATGAATTGCGAACATTATACATCACCACCACCGGTGGGCTTCGCATCACGAAATCCGTGGATAAGCCTGTCGCTAGGGTGGGCGAGGAACTCACTTACCGGGTCGATCTGTACAATTTGAGCAAGGATACGTTGTCCGGCCTCCATTTCAGCGATGCATTGAGTCAATTGACTCCGGCGTTCCAAGTGCAAAGTGTGACCTTCAACAACGATGGAACCGCATCCAATACAGCCACCGGTTATTCCCTGACCAACTTGTCCAATGCTTCCGTACGAATGGTTCCCTCTTCGCATTCCAGCTTTGTCATCCAAGGAAAGATTGTCCAATGGCCAAGCAGCGGTTTGCTTTCTAACACAGCCGTCTTCAACACTGGAACGTCCGGTCTGGTGGACGAAAACTTGACCAATGACACCGCAAGTGTCAGCACGACGGTGATTGACCCCAAGATTTCGCTCGTCAAAAAGGCCGACAAAACCAATTTCGAAGCGGCTGGGGAAGTGATCCATTATAATTTGACCGTCAAAAACATTGGGAATGGTTCGTTGAAAAGCATCAAAGTTTCCGATCCGATGCTTACGGATTCAGCCACGTACCTGAGTGGAGATTTGAATGCAAATGCCAAACTGGATGTGAATGAAGAGTGGTTGTATTCGGCATCCTATACAGTTACCAATGCGGACGTGGCGGTTGGACTCGTCCGGAATTCCGCGTATGTCCGTGGGTTCGATGTGTTGGGAAATGCGGTGGTTGATACCTCCGGCCTTACCCAAAACGACAATGAGCCAACCGTAGTTGCCGTCAAGTCCAAAGAATTCTTCATCCCCAATGTAATTACCCCGAATGGTGATGGAGCAAACGATGTGTTTGAGATTGTAGGGCTCAAGCAGTTTACGAATGCCGAATTGAACGTGTTCAACCGTTGGGGAAATCAAGTGTATCATAATGCAAACTACAACAACGATTGGGACGGAAACGGTTTGAACGACGGTACCTATTATTATATCATCGGGTTGAAAAATACTGCCGGAACGCATACGTACAAGGGTTGGGTGCTTCTAAAACGGAATTGAGGAGATGAAAAAGCACAACCGACATCATTGGGATGTAGTGAGACGATGGCCTTTACTGCTGTTGTTCTTGACTTTTGGCGTTGCGCAGGCTCAGCAAAACATCCAGTTCACCCAGTACATGTTCAATTCATTGGCGGTAAATCCCGCTTATGCCGGGTACAAGGAAAGCTGGAATGCGCAGGCCACGCATCGCATGCAATGGATCAGTTTGCCTGGTGCCCCCGTCACCTCCCAGCTCTCAGTGGACGGTTTGTTGAATGCCGACAGCAAGAATGTGGGGCTTGGGCTGCAGTTCACCAATGACAAACTCGGGCCACAATCGGCCACCTCACTTTATTTGGATTATGCTTACCGCCTGCCCTTGGATTTGGACGACACCCAACGGCTTTGCTTTGGCTTGGGTGCCGGTGTGACTCAGTATGGGCTGGACGGTTCAGTGTTGGATCCGGTCAATGCCGATGATCCTTTGCTCAGCGGCAACTACGAATACAGCTACATTCCCGACCTTCGGTTTGGGGTCTATTATTTCTCCAAGAAATGGTATGCGGGGGCTTCCGTCATGGATATGCTTTCAGGCGACAAGTCGAACGGGTTGTTCAACTGGCAGTTGGATTCCACCACCAATGTGCTTCGTAAACGGCATTATTACCTGATGGGAGGCCTTTTGATGGATTTGACGAATGAACTCAAACTCAGACCCAGTGTGCTGTATAAAACAGATTTGAAAGGCCCGGGCAGCTTGGACGTTAGCCTTCTGCTCATCATGAAAGACTTGCTCTGGGTGGGTGCCTCGTACCGGACAGCTTTGGCTTCCTCCTCCAGCATGGGAGCCGCCAGTTCGCTTGCCTTGCAGAACTCTGTCTCCGGCTTGTTCCGCATACAGATCGCACACGATTTCTATGTGGGTTACTCCTTCGATTGGGCGCTCACACAGCTCAACACGGTCGAAAACGGCACACATGAAATCACGGTAGGGTGGACTTTGCCCAAAAAATACCAACGGGTGCTGAGCCCACGATTCTTTTAAAAAATAAGAACCATACCTATGAACGCATTTGCCCGACACCTGTTCCTTGTACTTTCATTTCTACTCGTTGGTGTAGTGATGAATGATGCCCTGGCTGTGACTCCCGGGCTGCGGGGGCGTGCGGAACGCTTGTTCAACAGCCTCAAATATTCCGAAGCGGCTTCCGTCTACCTGCAGCTGACCGATGTGAAGGAGCCATTGTTGTCGGACATGGAGCAACTGGCCGAATGCTATCGGAAAATGAACAAGTATAAGGATGCCGAAATATGGTATGCCCGAATTGTGAAGAATCCGGACTCCAAACCGGAGAACCTATTTCTCTATGGCGAAGTCTTGAAGGCGAATGCGAACTATGCCAAGGCAAAGAAGTCGTATCAGAGTTATGTGACCAAAACCAAGGATAAGAAACGCGTAGCCGTCTTCATGGCCGGTTGTGATTCGGCTCGAATCTGGATTTCGAACCCCACATCGCATGTGGTCAAGAATGAAGACATGGTCAACACGGCCAATTCCGAGTTTGGCGTATTTCCTGCTGGCAACGACCGGGTCTATTATGTGGGCGAACCCGCCTTGAGCAAGGGGAACGAAAATAAAGACGGATGGACCGGAAACGGCTACCTGCGTATTTTCTCGGCGGTCCGAACGGCCGAAAATACCTTGTTTGCTCCCGAAATTCCAGTTCTGCCCTTCAATGAGGCACCCTATCACGTCGGTCCAATTGCGACCGATACCACCGGTGAAATCTTTTTGGTCACCCGAACCTATCCTGGGAAGACCAACAACCGAATGGTCATCAACGGCAACACCTATTCCACCCAAAACATGGAGCTGTTCATTCAAGGAAAGATTTTGGGCAAATGGAAAAATCCCGAAGCCTTTGCATTCAACAACATCGACCAATATTCAGTTGGGCACCCCACCTTGAGCCCAGACGAGCACACGCTTTACTTTGTCTCCAACAAACCGGGCGGCAAAGGTGGAACCGACATTTGGTATACTTGCAAAAGAGCGGATGGAACGTGGGACGAACCCATCAATGCCGGCGACAAGATCAATTCGGCAGGCAATGAGTTGTTTCCATTCATCAGCAACGATTCAACACTTTATTTCTCATCGACCGGTTTCCCAGGCATGGGCGGCCTCGACATTTTCCGCAGCAAAGGGTACGGCAATCAGTGGACTACGCCCGTCAACATGAGGTATCCCATCAATTCCCCTGGCGATGATTTCTCGTTCATCATGGATAAGGACCATAACGGAGGCTACTTTGCCTCCAACAGGGATAAGGGCTTGGGCGGAGACGACATCTATTCGTTTGTGAACCCGAAGTCGCCAAAAGTTCGGATCATTTTGGGAACCGTTTACAACAAGAAAAACGGCCAAATCCTGTCGGCAGCCACCGTGACACTTTTCGACCGAATCAAGAACATCATCGCCAAACAAGACAGCCGCAGCGACGGTGGTTTCGCGTTCGCATTGAGTCAACCGGTCGAATACAGCACGTACGGAACCAAAGCCGGTTATTATCCCGATACCTTCCAAATCGACAAGAAAGAATGGGACACCAAAGACACCATCCAGGTGAAATTATACCTCGACCCGCTCTTTGAAAAAGGCAAAACTTTCCGCCTGAGGCCCATCTATTACAACTTCGACAAATACAACATCCGCTCGGACGCCTCCCTGGTGTTGGACGAACTGGTGCAAACCTTGCATGAGAATCCGACCCTGAAAATTGAACTAGCTTCCCACACTGATAGTCGTGGAACGAGCAAATACAATGACAAGCTATCGCAGAACCGTGCCCAAGCGGTAGTGGATTATCTAGTGAGCAGAGGTATTTCCAGAGACCGAATGGTGGCCAAGGGCTACGGCGAATCCAAACTGATCAACCGTTGTGCAGACGGTGTCGATTGTTCCGAAGCCGAGCATCAGGAAAACCGTCGGACGGAGTTCACCGTACTTTCATGGTAAGGCTACAGAGGATCATCACCTCCGTTGCGTTTCAACGATTGGTAAACAAGCGTGCAATTTCAACGATGTTTGGTTGGGTTGCCAATTGGAGGCTTCCGCACCGATTACTCGTACGGCTCATTGACCGATTTGCCGAAGCCTTTCATACGGATCTTTCCGAGTATGAATTCGACCGGAATAGCGTTCGTACCTTCAATGAATTTTTTTCCAGAAGGCTGAAACCCGGATTTCGCCGTTTCGAGGGGGCAGTTTGCTCGCCCGCAGACGGCTTCGTTTCGAGTTCAGGCCCAATTCAAGACAATCAACTCCTTCAGGTTAAGGGCAAGACGTACATGCTGGACGAACTCGTTCAGTCGAAAACATCGGTTTCGTACGGCTCTTTTCTTAGCCTGTATCTTTCGTTGGCCGATTATCACCGAGTTCACCTGCCTTTTGATGCTACTTTGCTTTCTATCAGGAGAATACCCGGAGCATTGTATTCCCTGAGCCCTAATACACTTGAAAAAATCGATCGGCTTTATTGCCGAAATGAACGGGTAGTCGTGGAAGGCATTTGCGAATTCGGCAGGTTTTACCTAATTTTGGTAGGAGCCATCGTGGTGGGAAAGATCGAAATGAACCCGGAATGCCTATTGAGCACACCCTTGAAGCAAGGATTGGAAGTAGGTTGTTTCAAGATGGGTTCCTCCGTTTTGCTCCTGCTCGAATCCGATACCTTATCCAAACTACCGAATACCATAAAACACCTAAAAACGGGAGATGCCCTATGTTGATACTTCAAATTTTGATTTTTGCCATTCCGGTTACTTTGGCCGCCATCTTGCACATGGTCGCCGTCAAGTTCAATTTATTCTCCACCCTGAAGATTCCGCTCGATTTCGGAAAATCGTACCGTGGTCACCGCGTTTTCGGTGACAGCAAAACCTACCGGGGTGTCGTGCTCATGATGCTGCTCAGCATCCTGGGTGTTTATTTCCTCAAGTTGCTCTGTTATTTGTCTCCTCAAATGGATGCGCTCAACATCATGCGTTTTCACCAATATCCTGGGTTTCTGTTTGGCATGCTTTTTGGATTGGGCTACACCCTGGCCGAGCTTCCCAACAGCTTTTTCAAACGGCAGGCAGGTATTCCGGAAGGCAAACCAGGCAATGTATTAAACATCTTAATCGACCAAATTGACTCCGTGGCCGGCTGCTTGTTGCTGCTCTTTCCATTTTGCGACATGACCTGGAGTTTCGTAGGTTACGGTTGTTTGGTCTTTCTGGGTCTGCACCTACTGTTCAACTTTCTGCTGTATTTAGTTGGAGTTCGCAAGAATCCGATGTAAATTCGATTTCAGACACCAAATTCGATGTGATGAATAGATACAAGTATTGGTACCCCTCCACGCTGACCCTTCTCAACTTGGCTTTGGGATTTGTTGCCATCCTTCTGAACCATCCCGTTTATAGCCTGTTGCTCATTCTCATCGGTTGTTTCCTCGATGTTTTCGACGGTATCCTGGCACGGTTGCTTAAAGCCACCAGCGCGTTCGGCAAGGAACTCGACTCGCTGGCCGACATTGTCACGTTTGGTGTCGCACCTGCATTCCTGGTTTACCAACACTGCCTCGACCATACTGTTCTGAACCTATTATTAGTTACCTTGTTGCCCGTATTCTCAGCCATTCGCCTGGCTAAATTCAATAACGACGGGTCGCAGAAATCAAACTTCGCCGGCCTGCCCACCCCGGCCAACGGCTTATTTTTCGCATCCATGCCCTATCTTTTCCAAACCACTACAATCACCGTAGCTTACCTGTTGCCCCTCATCTTGCTATTCTGCATCCTCATGGTTTCACCGCTGCGCATGTTTGCGTTCAAGGATGTCGGAAAGGGTGGTCCAAACACCTTTTTTCCGCTGCTTTTCCTGGTCATCGTCCTTATCGCCTCCTTTTTCCTCTCCCTATCGGTCATTCCTGCAGGCGTTATAGTATACATTCTCCTGTCCGTCGTGTATCATCTTTTCGTCAATCGGACCCAATTGAAAAGTGTATGATGTATTTGAAAACGTTTCAGGAAGCCATCGCATCCGAAAGTCTGGGCGGAAAAGCCTTCCGATTGGTGCAAATGTACCAAGCAGGATTTCAGGTGCCTGACGGTGCCGTGCTTCTGCCCGAAGCTTTTCAACTGTTCCTGAACGCGAACCCAAACCTGAATTCGGTCATTGGCAGACTCTGCAAATTGATGACCGACAAAGAGATAGAACGAGTTCAAAAAGAATTTTCAGACGCCGTTTTCCCTGCTGAACTCCATAAAGAGGTTCATGCCTATTTGAAGCTTCGAAAAGTGAAAACATGGGCCATCCGCAGCAGCGGCTCCCTCGAAGACGGTTCCAATGCCTCGTTCGCCGGCCAATTCGAATCCTATCTGGATGCCAAGAACGCCGACGATGTCATCCAATCCATCATCCAATGCTGGTCGTCACTCTACGGGCAAAAAGTGGTGCGCTACTGTGAAAACAAGGCTTTGGCGCTACGAGAATGTACTATGAGCGTGGTCATTCAGGAGCTCGTTCCTTCCGAATCGTCCGGTGTGGTGTTCACCGTGAACCCCCTGACGGGCAACGACAAGCAAATGGTCATCGAAGCCGTTTCAGGCTTGGGTGAAAGCTTGGTTCAAGGCCAAGTCACTCCAGACCATTACTTGTACGATTGGTACCACGAAATACTTCAAATCAAGACCGAGTTTGACCAACCCCATCTGAACAATGAACAAATCGTCTCCCTGAGCGGAAAATGCCTGGACATCCAACAATTTTACGGTGAACCCATGGACGTGGAATGGGCCATCGACGAGAACGGCATCCATATTTTGCAGGCCAGACCGCTTACAGCCATCCATTTCGACATCAAGGACGAATGGACCACAGCCGACCTCAAAGATGGCGGCATTTCCTCATCCGTGGCCACCCCCATGATGTTTTCCCTCTACGAGCTCATTTTCGAGAATACCATGCCCGAATATTTCAGGCAGACCAAAATCTTGCCCAAGAAAAAGTTCGACAAGTGGTTCAACTGGTGGTTCGGGTTCAGCTATTGGAACATTGGAGCGGCTAAGGAAGGTGTCCAACAACTGCCAGGATTCAATGAACGGAACTTCGACCAAAGCATCGGCATCGAACCCAACTACGAAGGAGACGGCCGAGTCACCGGTGTGACACCAAAGTCCCTTTTTCACGGCATTCAGATATTGCTGGCCACCAACCGTTCCATTAAGCGACGTATTCCGGCCTGCAAGGAGGATATCCGGGTGGCCACCGAAAAATACGAGCAAGTCAAGGCCTTCCTTCAGTCCGAACCGAGCCTGAAAGCGCTCATCAACGAGTTCAGCACCTTTGTCACGGAAACGTATTTGCGGCTCGAAGGGCATTATTTCTTCACCATCTACGACAACTCGAACGCGGCGACCTTTTGCCAAGATGCCGTGGGCAAGGCGAACAAGAAGCGGCCGAACCCCATTCACTACCTGAATCTGGTCACCGGCTTGTCCGACCTCTCGCACATGCGCCCCACCTTCGATTTATGGAACTTGGTGGAAGAAATCAGAAAGAATCCAGAAGCGGCATCCTTCTACGCCCATCGCACGGTCAACGAGGTGCAGGAGAAATTCGAGGATGCGACCGACTTCCCCTTCAAGGCCGAACTGAACGCATTTTTCCGAAAGTATTATTTCCACAGTTTGCGCGAATTGGACTTGAGGGTTCCCAACTGGGACGAGGATTCCAGCCAGGGCATCAAGCTGCTGCAATCCTTTTTGAGGAACGACCAGCACGAGAATCCCGTCCTTTCAGAGCACCGGCAAGAGGAAATATACCATCAAGAACTGCAGGCCATCGACGACAAATCCCTGCTCAAAACCATTCAGACTCATCGGGATTTGCTCTGGTGGCGCGAAGAAATGCGCGATTATTCCTCCAGGGGCTATTATTTCATGCGAAGGTTTCTGCTATCGATTTCAGCCAAGATGTTAAATGCTGAACTCATCGCCGATGCCGACGACGTCCATTTCCTCACTTATAGGGAACTCATCGATTTCGCAGAAACCGAAAACATCGCTTTTTACCGGCCGCTCATTGTCAAGAACCAAAAATTCTTCCGTTCCTTCCGCAACTTCAAAAACCCGAGCGAAATCCGCCAAGTCAAAGTCGGAGCCGTAAGGGCTGAACTCGCCAGCCCAAGCAGCGACACGTTCCAAGGCATCACCGGTTCGCACGGTCATGCCGTCGGTAGGGCAGTCGTGGTGGAATCCGTCTACGAAGCCGACCAAATAGAGAAGGGCGACATCCTGGTCACCAAATTCACCGACCCCGGTTGGACCGTCTATTTTGCCAAGATTGCCGGGCTTATTACCGAATCGGGCGGCATCCTTTCCCACGGCGCCGTCGTTTCGAGAGAATACGGCATTCCAGCCATTTTCGGCATCAAGGACGTCACCAAAAAGATCAAAACCGGCGATATGCTGGAGATGGACGGCGAGCACGGCATCATCAAGATCATCAACCATGATTAAAACGGTTGACACACAGGCCGATATCGAACTCTTCGCACAAGCAGGCGTAGTATTCTCCAGAACGTATCCCAACGGAATTCCGCGCTTCTTGGCATCGGAGCGCCATCAGTTTGAACCAAAATACAATTATTTTCTGCGAATCGGCGGTTTTTTGGAAGCATTTCTATTCGTTGAAAACGGTCGGACCTTGGGCAGAGTCGCCGCCATGATCCATCCCGAACATCCCGAACGTGGTTTGGTCGGACTGTTCGACTGCGTAAACGAAAACCGCGTGGCCTTCGCCCTGCTCGATGCGGCAAAAGCCTGCCTCCAAGCGCACCACTGCCAAAACCTGGTTGGCCCCATCAACTTTTCCATTTTCCAATCCTACCGCCTCATGACCAAAGGCTTCGAGCAGGAGGCTTTCGTGGGTGAGCCCAGAAATCCCGCCTATTATCCGCAATTGTTTGAGGCATACGGCTTTGCGTTGAACCACCGTTGGGCTTCCTGGGAACTGTCCCGGCAAGAGATGGACCAGTATTTGGAAAATAATAAGCAGCATGTTGAAACCTTTCATCGGTTGGGCTATACATTCAAGAAATTTGAGATTCAACACGTTTTGAGCCTCATGAAACAAACGTTCGGGCTACTCATCGAATCGTATCGCATCTTTCCTTTCTTCACCACCATTTCCGAATCCGATTTCCTCCAGGAATACGAACTGATGCCCACCTTGTTGGACCCGAATTGCTCCACGTTCGGCTACACCCCGGGCGGTGATTTGTACGGTTTCAGCATCATCATCAAGGATTTGACCAAAGCCCTGCGAAGCATGAACGGCAAAACCGACCTGCCTGCCAAATTCCGTTTCCTGTTGAACAGCCGTAAATCGCGGATGGCCAATTTCGCTCAAGGTGGTACGCTGCCCCGGTACATCCGCGATGGATTCATAGCCGCTGCTAAAATAAATGACCCCCATTTCAGCCTATCCGCCGCCACAGTTCATCAGACCATCCGTGCCGTCCGTAAAAGTAGAAAATACACTTCAGTTATATTCACTTTGATGCGCGAGGACGGCACGATCAACCTCCAAATCAAGGACCTCCATTCCAACGAGCGTACGTACGCTGTGTACGAATACCAATTAACTCAATAGCCTCATGTTCAAGCGACTGAAAATATACATCCGTGAAATGTTTCCGTTGAAGACCTACATACCGTTCGCCTTCTTCAACCATTACGTCCTGTTTTTTTCCGTCCAGTTGCTTTTAGGAGTGCCGAAACCCATGCTCAGCCTCTACTCGCTCATCGGCGTGGCCACCATCCTAGGTTTCATGCTCATCATGCGCATTTTCGACGAACTCAAGGACGAAGCCGTGGACCAGGAACTCTTCAAGAGCCGCCCCTATCCACGTGGAGCCGTCACCAAGCAGGACCTACTCATCCTGTTTGCCATGACCTTTTTCCTGGTGGTCGCCCTGAACTGCTTCAAAATCTATACGCTCCCGTTCTTTTTACTTTGCGTCGGTTACTGCTTCCTCACCTTCAAGTGGTTTTTCCTCAAGGACTACATCAGCACCAATCTGTTCCTAGCTTTGCTGACCCACCAGCCTATCACCCTGCTGGTCAACATTTACGTGGTGTCCACCGCCATGGTGCAGACCCAGACCGTCCATTGGAGCGCCGGCATTTTCGGCCTGGCCGTGGTGTTTTTCCTGCCCATCCTGGGTTGGGAACTCAGCCGCAAAATCAAGGCCAGGGGCGAGGAAAACAAGTACGTCACCTACTCCAAGTTGATTGGCTACCAATGGGCCTCCCTCTTGAGCATGACCGTCAACCTGAGCTACACCGCCTGCCTCATCTATTGGGGCATCCGTCTGGACATGAGCCTTTGGCACATCCTCCTGCAATCGGCGGCCGCCCTCTGGATGGTCTTCGTCTACGTCCGCTTCTTGCGCGCCCCCTACGTGGTGAACCGCGTGCTTAAGCCCGCCACCGAGATTCAGAGCACGCTGGCGACGGTCCTTTTCTTGGTATTCATGGTTCTACACTCCGGCATCGAATGGAGATGGTTCATACAATAGACGACATTCGCCGAAAGCCCGCTTTGCTCGTCCAATGCGGCGGCAAGGGGAAAAACCTCTTTCGGTTGCAGCAGTTCGGTTTTAACGTACCCGAACTGGTTGTCTTGCCCTATGAATCCCTTAAATCGCTGTTCCACTTTGACGACACCCCAGTCCGCGCTTGCCTCCAACAGCTCACCAACGAAAACGCCCTCAAAACTAGCCAGGAAATCAACCAGTTGCTAAAAAACCTCCAAGCCGATTCCCAAAAACTTACCCTTTTACATCACGAATTAGCTTCTCGGCTGAACTCCTTGAAAAACCTCGCCGTCCGCTCCTCCGTCCGCTTCGAAGACAGCGCCACAGCCTCCTTCGCCGGCATGTTCGACACCATCCTCAACGTGAAACCCGATGCCTTGGCTGAAAGCATCCTCACCTGCCTGCATTCCCTCTACCAATTACCGTTGCTGGATTATTCGCTCCAAAAAGGCATTGACCCTGCCGACAACCAGTTGTCCGTCGTCCTTCAGGAAATGGTCCAGGCCACGATTTCAGGCGTCCTATTTTCCATGAACGCCAGCGGCAACTACAACGACCTGCTCATCGTTTGTGCCCTCGGCTCCGGCGAAGGCGTGGTGAACAACACCGCCGAAACCACCAGCTACTACCTCAACCGCCAAAACCGCAGCGTTCAGAAAAAAGACGAGGAGGCTGAACTCTTGACGCCAGCGCAACTCGTGGAGCTGTACGACACCGCGCTCCGCATCGAGCGAAGCTTCGGCTTCCCTCAAGACATCGAGTTCAGCTACGATGAGGCCGGAAGGCTGTTTATTTTGCAAGCCAGGCCCATCACCACCATCGACATCACCACGCTCAAGATCATCGACAACACCAACATTGTCGAATCCTATCCCGGTATCACCCTGCCGCTTACCTTTTCCTTTGCCCGGGCCGCCTATCAAGAAGTGTTCACCTCCAGCGCCCGCCTTTTCATGATTTCAGAGGCACGCATCCGCGAGAAGGAACCCGAACTTTCCAACATGATCACCCACGTGCAAGGCCGGATTTACTACAACCTACACAACTGGTACAAGCTGATGCAGATGATTCTGTCCTCCGGAAACAGCCTGCAGGCTTGGGAAACGCTTATCGGTGTGCAATCCAAAACCATTAACGGCGGAGTCTCCGGCATCTTCAAAAAGTTGCGCACCGCCTTGGTTTCCCTGTCGCTTTTTGTCCGCTATCCCAAAATCGTCGCTCGTTTCTACCGGAATTTCGAGGTGGAATATGCCACCTTCCGAACCTACTTGAACGCGTTGCCCAAGTCGCAGCCTTCAGCCAAGGAGGCTTTTGAATTCTATCTGGAACGGAGCAAGCCGCTGTTCAAGGACTGGTCGGCCACGCTGCTCAACGACTTCTTCACCTTCCGCTTCTACGATGCCCTCACCAAACAGGTCAACGCCCTGGGCTTTGCCAAAAATGAGACCATTGCCAACGATTTGCTCTGCGGCACACCCGGTGTGGAAAGCGAGATGCTGGTCATGGAGCTGCTTCAAATCACCGAAACCATCAAAGTCAATCCTGCCTACCTGCAACTGTTCGATTTGACGGACGAAGAACTGCTCACACGTGTTCCTCCCGAATTGCAGCCTCGCTTCGACGCCTTCATCGCCCGTTTCGGTGACCGCACCTTGGAGGAACTCAAACTGGAAACGCCCAACATGCGGCTTCAGCCCACCCGTTTCATTAGTCTGTTGCGCAGTCAGTTGCAAAATGCTGCCAACCCTGCTGAACTCGCCGCGCAGCAGCTCAACATCAAGCGTTCAGCCGAGCAAAGCGTTCAGTCGAAATTAAAAGGGTTCAATAAACTTCTTTTCAGGATTGTGCTGAAATACGCGAGGGAAACCATCAAGAACCGTGAGAACATGCGCATTCGCCGAACCCGCGCCTATGGATTGGCCAAGGAGCTTTTTCATTACCTGGCCGTCAAGATGGTGGAACAGGGCGCTCTTTCCAAAGAAAGCGATATTTTTTACCTAAGTATAAACGATTTGCAGGAATTTTGTTTGAACGGTTCGTTTACAAATAGGGTGGAACTAACCCGCGAAACCTTTAAAACCTATGAAGCCCTGACGCCCCCCGACCGAATGGTCTTCAACGGCGAACAGATTCCGCTGCAAAGCATCAAGCATACCTTTCAGAACACCGAACACGTTTTTTACGGCATCGGCATTTCCACCGGTACCATCGAGGCTGAATGCATTGTCCTTGCCAAACCCGATTTCGACCAACCCGTCCAAGGTAAAATCCTCGTCACCCGCATGACTGACCCTGCCTGGGTCTTCCTGATGACCCGCTCCGTCGGCCTCATCAGCGAGAAAGGCTCATCCCTCTCGCACACCGCCATCGTCGGTCGCGAATTGGGCCTCCCCGTCATCATCGGCGCCACCGACGCCACCAAAATCCTTAAAACCGGCATGCGCATCCGTATGGAATGCGACTCGGGGCGCATCGAAATCTTATAACCTTAATTCCTTTTCAACACCATTGTAACATCAATTCTATTGATTTGCAGTGCAGATGAAGAAAAGTGATATGTCCACACCCCGCCAACCTTTCCCCAGATGGTCTACATCCTCAGAATTGAGAATCTTGAGCTGGAACATCTACATGTTGCCCTATATCAGCCTGTTCAATAAAAATAACCAACGGGCCAAGGCCATCGCCGAGCGCTTGAACGGTTCCGATTACCACATCATCGTCTTTCAGGAAGCCTTCAGCAGCAAATGCCGCAACATCATGTCCAGGATTCTTTTGGCCAGCTTCCCCTACCAATATGGCCCGGTCAATGACGCCCGGCTTTCCTTGCGCACCAACAGCGGATTGTGGATAGTCAGCAAGTTCCAACTCAACGAACTGGAACAACTCCAATTCAGCGCAAGCAAAGGCTATGATAAGGTCGCGCGAAAAGGCGCCGTATTGTTCGAAGGCCTGTTTAACGGCTCCAAATTCCAATTGCTTGCCACGCACCTCCAAGCCAAAGACTCTCAACGACTTCGTGCCGTCCAATGTGCTGAAATCAAGGCTAAATTGCTGAACCCTTTCTTCAACGAAACCACGCCCCAGTTCCTTTGTGGCGACTTCAACATCGACATGCACGATACCCGTGATTACCATGAGATGCTCCAGATTTTAGATGCAAAAAACGGCCATCTTAGCGGAAACATGATGGTGACCTACGATGAACTGGAAAACAACTTGGCTTTCAAAGCCAATGGCAAACGAAAAATCCTCGACTACGCCTTAGTGAGAAACGATGGATTGATCGAGAAAATCGAACGAAAGGTGCAGACCTTTTTGTCCAGCATCGGAGAAGTCGAATCCCATTTGTCCGATCATTACGCGATGGAACTTTGTGTGAACTTTTTAGAAACAAGTACCCTTTAATACGAAAAAATATGTTTGGATTTATGGAAAACCTACTCGATTTCATCGGAGAAGATGAAATGGAATTCGCTACAGACTTTGAAAACAGTTGGATTATGGATTTTTACAACGACGAGGCTAATTATGATTGATGCATAAGTATTAAATAAATATGCTACTTTTGAGTTCGAAATTTTAAAATGGTTACGAATGAAAAAGTATTTCTCTTTGCTCTACCTAATTTTGGTCGCATTTAATCTGGGTGCTCAAAACTTGAAAATCCAGGCTCCTCCGGGTTACAACTATATCTATCCCGAAAACAACACCATCAAGGGTACAGAAGGTTCGCCGTTTTTGGGCGATTGGCAACCTGCCGATGTTTATTTTACGAATGGAAGCATCATGAAAGGGTTGATGGTCCGTTACAATGTTTTCACCAATCAGATGTTGTATCAGGAAAACGAAAAAACCTACCTCATGGGCGCACCCGACAGCATCCAGGAGTTGAAATTTCCTGAGAAGACCTTCATTTACAAA
>Ga0302214_1000202_pt1 | contig 15176 bp, 14 predicted proteins | sample II_Fen_N1_3_FD_194584 | JGI IMG/M metagenome (GOLD analysis project Ga0302214, IMG submission 194584) | Peat permafrost microbial communities from Stordalen Mire near Abisko, Sweden - II_Fen_N1_3 | ecosystem: Environmental > Terrestrial > Soil > Wetlands > Permafrost | place: Sweden: Abisko... | reverse complement strand
GCGACCCGCAAAACACCATCGCCTCGGTCAAGCGTTTCATGGGCCGCAGCCTGTCGGACCTGAAAGAGGCCGCCAATCTGCCCTACAAATTCACCGACGGCAGCGGCATGGTCGGCATTTCCACCGTAGCGGGCGAACGCTCGCCGGTGCAGGTTTCCGCTGAAATCCTGACCGCGCTGCGCGAGCGCGCCGAAGCGACGATGGGCGGCCCATTGGCCGGTGTCGTCATCACCGTGCCCGCCTACTTTGACGACGCCCAGCGCCAAGCCACCAAAGACGCGGCCCGCTTGGCCGGTCTGACCGTGCTGCGCCTGCTGAACGAACCGACGGCAGCCGCCATCGCCTACGGGCTGGACAAGGCCGCCGAAGGCACGTTTGCCATTTACGACCTAGGCGGCGGCACCTTTGACATTTCCATCCTGAGCCTGACCAAAGGCGTGTTTGAAGTGCTGGCCACCGGCGGCGACTCGGCCCTGGGCGGCGACGATTTCGACCACGCGATTGCCGACTGGTTCTGCGCGCAGCACGGCATCAACACCCTGGCCGCGCTGGCGCCGACCCAGCAGCGCAGCCTGCTGGCGGCGGCCCGCAAAGCCAAAGAAGTGCTCTCCAGCAACGACAGCGCGCCACTGTCTTTGACCCGCGCCGAAGGCGGCGTGATCGAAAGCACTTTGAGCCGTAGCCAGTTTGCCGAACTCGGCGCCCCGCTGATTGCCAAGACCATGAGCGCCACCAAGCGCGCCATGCGCGACGCCAAGCTGGGCATTGACGACATCACCGGCGTCGTGCTGGTGGGCGGCTCGACGCGCATGCCGCTGGCACGCGACGCGGTACGTGAATTCTTTGGCCGCGACCCGCTGGTCGATATTGACCCCGATCAGGTCGTCGCCATCGGCGCGGCGCTGCAGGCCAATGTGCTGGCTGGCAACGGCGCCAGCGGCAGCGAATGGCTGCTGCTTGACGTGTGCCCGCTGTCACTCGGCATCGAGACGATGGGCGGGCTGGTGGAAAAAATCATCCCGCGCAACTCGACGCTACCGATTGCCCGCGCCCAAGAATTCACCACCTTCAAAGACGGCCAGACCGCGATGTCGCTGCATGTGCTGCAGGGCGAGCGCGAGACCGTCGCCCACTGCCGCTCGCTGGCGCGCTTTGAGCTGCGCGGCATTCCGCCCGCGATGGCGGGCGCGGTTCACATCCGCGTCAGCTTTCAGATTGACGCCGACGGCCTGCTGTCGGTCACGGCCCGCGAACAGGTCAGCGGCGTCGAAGCGCACATCGAAGTCAAGCCGTCCTACGGCTTGGGCGACACCGAAATCTCGGCGATGCTGCAGGACGCCATTGGCTCGTCCAAGGAAGACATGCTGCTGCGCGCCCTGCGTGAAGCGCAAGTCGATGCGCGCCGGATGCTGGATGCGACTGAAACGGCGCTAGCCGAAGACGCCGCGCTGTTGGCGCCCGACGAGATCAAGGCCATTCACCACGCGATGTTCATGGTCGGCGACATGCTGGAAACCGACGCGCCGGTGGAAGAGCTGCGCATCAAGACGGTTGCCCTGGGCGCCGTCACCGACGACTTTGCCGCCCGGCGCATGAACGCCTCGATCCGCAAGGCGCTGGCCGGACGCACGATGGACACGCTGGCCTGACGCCGCCGCGCCCGCCCCCCAACCCTTTCCAGACGAGCCGCCCATGCCTTTAGTTCACCTGCTGCCTCACCCCGACCTGTGCCCCGAGGGCCGCGACCTGGAAGTCAAGCGCGGCGCCTCGCTGTGCCAGAGCCTGCTCGACGCGGGCGTGGCCATCGAGCACGCCTGCGAGATGGTGGCCGCCTGCGCCACCTGCCATGTGCATGTGCGCCAGGGCGGCGCCTCGCTGAAAGAACCCGACGACGAGGAAAACGACCAGCTCGACAACGCCTGGGGTTTGGATGCCCAGTCGCGTTTGGCCTGCTGCGTCAAGGTCAGGGACACTGACTTGACGATTGAGTTTCCGCGCCATACGCGGAATCATGCGCGGGAGCATTGAGGTTTAAGCCGCCAGCGCCAGTTCAACCTTGCGCCCGGCGCGTGCGGCCAGCGTGATGAGCATGTCCAGGCTGAATTTTTGCCACTTGCCGCGCAGCAAGTCGCTCACCCGCGACTGCGCTACGCCAAAGCGCTCGGCGGCCTGCGCCTGCGTCCAGCCCTCGGCCTGAACGATCAGGCGCAGGCGCGCAATCAAATCTGCCCGCAGCGCCATCACTGCCGCCTCGCCGGGGGCAAAACCCATGTCGATGAACACGTTGCCGCTGGACTCAGTCACCACCGCGTCGGCATCCACGGGGGAAGAGGCGATTTTTTTAACCATGATTCAATCTCCCATCTCAGCCCGCAATCCACGGGTTGATGACTTCCAGCCCTGGCAGCTCAAAATCGCGCTGATTGCGGGTCACCAGACGCAGGCCGTGTTGTAGCGCCGTGGCGGCCAGCAGGCTGTCGATGGCTGGCAGCGGTCGCCCGGCTTGCGTCACCAAGCGGCCCCAACGGTCGGCGACGACCAAATCGACCGGCAAGACGCGGCCAATAAAAAAATGTGGCAAATCTGTTTCCAGCCAGTCAAGCAAAGCCAGACGGCGCGAGGGATCGGCAAGGATTTCAACGCCTTTGCGCAATTCGCCGATGGTCAGCACGCTGATGTAAAGCGTGGTGGCCGGGCGGTTGGCAAACCACGCCACCACCGCCGGATTGGGCGCTTTGCGGCGTAGCTCGGACAACACGTTGGTGTCGAGCAAATAGCTCACAGCGAAATCTCGCGTGTCAGGCTGGTGTCGCGCTCGAACACGATATCGTCCAAGCCATGAAGGGGCGAGTTGCGCATGAAGTCCACCAGCGACCCGCTGGCCCCGGCCAGACGGTCAAACGCTTCACGCGACAACACCACGGCCACAGAGCGCCCGTGAACCGTGATTTCCTGCGGCCCGAGCTGGCCTGCGCGCTGGATCAACTCCGACATGTGCGCTTTGGCTTCTTGCATTTGCCAGGTTTGCATGATGATTTCTCCTATTCTGACTAGATAGGTCTTAATTTTAAGGCAAAGGTGGCGCGCCTGGGCCACCACGCCCCGCCGCGCCCGTCCATCGCCCCCTAGCTTTTCAATCAGCGAGCCGCCCATGCCCTGCTGTCCCACCCCGTGCTGTGCCCCGAGGGCCGCGATTTGGAAGTCAAGCGCGGCGCCTCGCTGTGCCAAAGCCTGCTCGACGCCGGTGTGGCCATCGAACACGCCTGCGAAATGGTGGCCGCCTGCGCCACCTGCCATGTGCATGTGCGCCAGGGCGGCGCCTCGCTCAAGGAAGCCGACGACGAGGAAAACGACCAGCTGGATAACGCCTGGGGCCTGGATGCCCAGTCGCGTTTGGCCTGCTGCGTCAAGGTCAAGGACCTGACCATCGAATTTCCACGCCATACGCGCAATCACGCGCGGGAACACTGATGAGGTTTTTCAGGACGGTGAAAGCCGCTCTTTGAATATTGTTCAACCCTTGACTGCCATCTGCCAAGAAATTTATTGTCTACAGAATTTTTTCCAGCAAATGTGTTTTTCTATAAAACTTTTCCGCATGACTGGAATCAGTTTATCAAAAAGGAAGCCGAGTTTTGTTGTATTCAATATTTAATGGAATGATGGATTTGTCGACTTCGTAAAAATCCCAATTTGATATACAATTCAGAAATCCCATCAACTCATAGGTGTATTTTAAAATATAAACCCTTCCTCCTTCCGTGGCTTCCATCTTTTTAGGGAAAGTCAAATTCTGTAGGTAATTCCGGTAACCCACAATAAAATAGTAAACTCCCAATTTGAAGTAAACCAAGGGGATCGGAAAGAGTGTTGCGCGACAATTAATTTTGTCGTAAATTAAATTCCGCACAAAAATATTTTGTACGACAGAGAAGTTAAGTATATTTGGTTTGTAGTGTTGCTCAGGCAAGTTGATGACAATCTCATTGGCGCGAAAAGTGTATACATCAATCTCGGCGCTTTCATCGGGCTTAAGTAAATAAGACTTTACAACATCTCTAAATTCTCTGTAATATTTTTCACCGTCCTCTTGGCCGCGCATAATTGGCGTAGAAGCCATAATTCTCCATGCTATTGATAACGCAAAAAAGTAGATATCATCATTAATCGCTGCGGGCAGCTCTTTTCGGTAATGTTTTTTAAAATGTTGATCCGTGAAGGATTTCTCATATTTGGAGAAAAGGTCTTCGCAGTTTTTGCATAAAATTTTTAGCGCGAGTGTGTCAGGAACCTTTTGTTTGGTATTGTTAAGATAAAACTCATTTTTTTTGCTTGCACGCTTTAGCCAACGCATCACAAACTTTGGGAGTATGTGGCCAAACTCTTCCAATTTTCCTTCTGAACACAAAAGACATGATGAGGGTAGCTTATTACAATCAATCATTCCGTCGTAAACGCGTTGATTGGTTGAGAAGTTGATAAGTTCCATTGGGTTGGCTTTTTCATCATTTGACATTGATTTATCCAGAATAAGAAATTTCGATTGATTTAAGCTTAAATATTACTCTGCATGACATTTTTCATGTTTAGTTATATTGTATGCATGGATGAAGCTTTTGAGCGATGCTTCATGATTTTTATCGGTCTCGGAAAATTAAAATTTTGCATGCAAAGTGGCCCAATAGCTGGCGTAGCGCGCATGTTCCAGCGCTCGACGTACGAATTTTCTCCAGAGTCCGTGCCGATGCAGCAGTGAGCCTGCCGGACACTTGGTACACGGCTTCCAAAAGCCGCTGAACGTCTACGCATAACAATAAGCCTGTGGGATGCTTTCACAAGTGTCCCCGTCGCTCACGGCATAGGCCACCACTTGGCGCGTGCGCCAGCACAGGCCAATCCACACCCACAATTGGTTGGCCTTTTTCTGCACAAAAGTTCGGAACTCATCAAGTTCAAGCACGTAGCCAAGCTAGGCCGAAAACACATGTTCACTCAGGTGGGCGAAGCTGTTGGCTTTTTTACCCAGCTGCTGATGGTTAAGTAGTTGATTCCAAAAGTGCGCTCAAGCCCGCGTATGCTCGGGCATTCTAGGGAGGCGCTGAGCACCTGATCGCGCACTTCTTGCGAGTACGGCTGCTGCGGGTTGAGGCTGCCGTAGCGAGAGCAAGCCTTGCACTTGTATTTTTGCTTTCCCCGCTGGCAAACCCGTTGCGTTTGAGCTGATCGCTGCCACAATCGGAGGAAAGATGTTGAATTTTTCGATTGGATCGTGGGTTTGTACTTCTTTCCACGTCTCGTAGAAGTGACATTAAATCACTACAAAAAATAGGTCCGTAAGTTAAATTTAGTCAGGGTGAAAAATGGCAGAAACTCAAAATATTTCTACAATGGCTGAACGCTTGGCACAAGCCATGTTCAAAGAACTAAAATGGAATCAAGAAGACCCTCTCAATACAAACTTTAGTTGCGTAACTGAATCGCATGCAAAAAAGACACATCCATCAGATATCGTTTACTGGTACAAAGACCCATACAAGGGTAGTAGAGTGTATGTGCTTTGCGATCTAAAAAGTTACGCCCGTGGATCGATTACAGCTGACACCGTCAAAGGTGGGGTTACTAATCTTGCTTTGTCAGTGGAGTGTGCCAAAGTCAGTGACGAGTGGCGCAGAAGATTCATAACTGGATCAGACAATACTGATCTGGTAGGCATGCTTTTTGTCTTCAATCATGACAAAGGATGGGATGCTGAGTTTCCGGCATTCCTAGGAAAAATGTTTGATGAGTATCCTCAGATACCATCAGGAGTGAAATTGTACATTCTTGGTCCTCAGGATATTTGGTACTTAAACAATATTGTGTGTGACATGAAAATGTTGCGTGGTGACCAAGAGTTGCCTGCGACAGCAAACTGCAGTTTCTTGTATCCAGACTTGTCGCGATCAAAAGTGGTGCTAGACGACTGGGGTTGTGCAGCTACTTTAGAGTGTCTTAAAGCCCCATGGCAAATTATCAAATACCGGAAAGATGACAGTAGCCTCCATTTGCTTATTTATTATCGAGGTACTGGAGATACGGTTCAAGAATTTATTTATTTAATTGATAAGTTAGTTCATTTTCAGTGGGTTGCTATGTGTGCCACGATTCGACTACGCGCTCCATACGCATCTCCGAATGCAGCTGCAACTTTTTCCTTGGCTATCAAAGAGTATGCCGAACCACTTGTAGGGTCTCAGCCTATAATTGAGAAACTTAAAAAACTTCGACTTGAATCTATTCCTCAAGTTACCCCAAACTTTTCTGAAATTGAAATCGGCATGGAGACAAGATGATCGCAACCGGCTCAACCTTCTATGCAACCTATAGAGATATAAGTGATGCGCTCTTGTCATCAAAACTCCGTGTATCCAAAGAGTTTCTTTTTGATTTTTTGAGCTCGCGCGGTGTCCTTATTTCAGGCGGCGCAACTCGAGAAGAACTTATTGAAACAGTAGCGAGCCTCACACATGGATATAACGACTTTGAAGAGATATACCTTCAGCTTGAGGTTGCTCCCCGCCCGGAGCGAGCAACACATCGCGTTCTAAAAACACCGATTAATATCACAAAACTTCAAGATGCCGTTAAAGCCATTCGTGCGACTCGCCAGGATCACCATGAAGCAATAAACGTTATTGTTTCAGAAGGTGGCTCTACGAAAATAAAGGTTGAATATACAGAATTAGATCATGGAAAGACATTGCTTCGGCAGCGTCGCGCAAAAGAAGCCGATATTGAAGTATATAAAGTTGGGCAACAAATTAGACTTAGATATCCGGCAAACGAGCGATTGGAGTCAATTGTTAACTCTTTAGTCGAGTCAATGCAAAAAGATGAAAAATCTCCAATTCAACAAGAAATAATTGACTTAACCAACTTTGATAAAGAGCGACGAACACTATTTTTTAAGTCTCTACTATCTGGCCTAGATGGATATGAATTTTCCGATGTCATTAAAGTTGCTGTTGATAATGAGATTGCAGATGTCGAATTTAGTGATGCCGTGAATGAGGTGCCTGACTCTGAGCTTGATGAAGATCAAGACGAAGAAGATGAAGGGGTGGAGGTGGCTGAGTTACGTGCAGAAGTAGCCGCTGGAGTTAAAAGCTTCCTTAAGAGTGCCGCCTTGGATGGGACTGGCGTACTTCACTCCAAAGAGCTGCAGCAGTTTCTTGACTCTGGTTTTTTTATTTCCCGCGTAATTTGGCAGGTGACTCAAAAAATCAAAAATGGTAACAAGATTGAAATTGAGGCGATGCTTGAAAATCCGTCAAAAGGAACTGGTTTTCGGTATTCAGTCAAAGGATACTACCCCTGCAAGAAAGATGGCAGTCATACGCTGACACGGCGACAGGCTGGAGAGACCATAAAGAAATCGGTGCTTGCCGTAATTGAAGATGCAGCAATGAAGGCTTTCTTGGAGCACTCTAAGGTCTCAGAAGAATTACCTAAGGGAGGGCAATCATGAATCGCATCCGCTGGTTTCGATTGGGAAGTAAAGGTGATTTTGATTCTCTTGCACGCCAGTTGTCGTCAAAAGTTTTTTCCCTTGGAGAGCCTGTAAGTTCCGGATTTCGTATTGAGAGAAATGACAAAACTGGAGTAAGCGGTCAATTCATTAATAAAAGAACTGTCGACCAAACGGTGACGCTTCCATCAGGTGAAGAATTCACTCAGGAGGTTGCAATCATTGATGTAACAAAATTCGAGATCAATCTTAATTCCTCAAATTTTTTATTAAATATCTTTGATGCACCTCGATCGCTGACATCATTCTTTAGCGCATTTTCGGCTGCAACAAATTTCACTTGCACGATTGATCCTATTGAGATTGATATTGATAAATGGGTTCACTATATTGACGAGGATAAAAGTGCAGTTGCTGTAATTTACTTAGATATTACTGGAATAATCATATCAGGTGAAGTTCAAGCACGATTGGCCTTGTCTGGAATCGTCGATGTTTATCGACAGATGTATGAATTTCTTGGGGGCGACAAAAAAGGGACGATCGAAAGTGCAAAAATTCGTTTCCATTTTGATGGCATTTTTTATGTGCTTGAATTAGGCCGACGCGCTACACTAAAAGTACCAGTGGGTTTTCCTCTCCATGGAATAGATGTTCTTCGCAAGGCCATGCTTCTTGCTCAGGAGAAGTAAAAGAAAAAACTCAGACTTGAACTGTTGCATCTTGGAAAATTGAATAGCCTTTTGAGTGGTTTCTAGTTCATCGCAATTGTCATAATTTCAGTGAGCCCGCGCTCGATCCACCACAATTTCACCGGCTATACTTAACCCCCAAGTCCTCGCCATCGTGCGGGGCCGAGATTGGCGTCTCGTGTAAACACTGCGACGAAAGCCGCAGTTTCCCCGCAGAACCTGCGGCTTCATCATTTTTGCCTCCAGTTTTTGGCGGCTCGGATGGGGGAGCCTCGGCTCCGCCGGTTTCGTCAGCGTTTCCCGGTACGCCAACCCATTCGAGCTGCCGCCCTCAATTGGCGTTGGGGACGGTGGTTTTTGCAAACCAAAAACCTGGAGGCCATTCATGGCTAACGCACCCGCACACCCGCCCGTGGCATTCCACGGCGCCCCTCTTTCCGCCCTCACGCTCCCAGGCGGTGCCGCATGAGCGCCCACCTGAGCCTTGATCTGGCCGCCCGTCTCTGGCGCTGCGCGCTGCCGCGTGGCGCGTCCAAGCTGGTGCTGCAGTGCTTTTGCCACCACGTCAACAACGAATCCGGCCTGTGCTGGCCGTCCATCGCCCGCGTGGCGCTGATGTGCGGCCTGAGCGAGCGCGCCGTGCAGGGCCATGTGCGCCGACTGGTCATGGCGGGCATCCTGCGGCCCCGGCTGCGCACCGGCCACGCCACGCGCTACACGGTGTACCTCGACGGTCTGGCGCCGCTGGTGTTCCCCACCCCCGCAGCTTTTGCCGCGACCCCCGCAGAAAACGCCAGCCCACCCCCGCAGGTTTCGACACCGACCCCCGCAGAATCTGCACCCATAACTGTCTTTAACCTTCAAGAGAACATAGAAGGAACCGCCGCCCCGGCCTTGCCGGTGGCTGATACGTTGATGATGATTGACGGCGTGAAGCTCGAAGTCCTGGCCGACTTTGCGGCCATCCGCAAAACCAAGCGCAAAGGGCCGGTCACGGCGGTGGTGATCGAGGAAATCTGCCAGCAAGCCCGTCTCGCGGGCTTGACGCTGGCGCAGGCGCTGCAAACCTGCTGCGAACCGCGCCGCCGCTGGGCGCGCTTTGAGGCCAGCTGGCTGCGCGCCGTGCCCGCAGGCTGGGCCAGCGCCTCAACGGCTCAAACTGCCAGCGGCGCCGCCACGCTAACCACGCCAACGCCCGCGCTGTGGCAGCCGCCCGAGTCCAAACCCGCCGCGCCCGAAGTCGTCGCCGCTGGCCGTGCCCGCATCGCCGTGCTGCGCCAGAGCATCGCAAGCGCGGGCTGTGGCGCCAGCAAAGGCTGGGCGCACGCCGCCATCGAAAAGCACCAGTCCGGCCAGCCGGTGCGCCGCGCCGTGCTGCTCGACGCCTGCGCCGCGCTCAAGCTGGACCCGGCGAGCTTGGCTGCGGCCCGGATTCACTAGGATCGTAAACGCGCTCTAAAGCGACGGCTGCGCAAAGCGGCCATGCGGGAGAACACCCGCGTCAGCGGCCAGTGCCTCTGGCGCAGACCAATCGGTGCCGCGTGTACGTTTCCAGTACAAGCGAATCAGCTCGCCCATGATCAACGCCGACTGCCACTTGCCATCGTCGAGTCGCTGCATCACGGCGCGGGACATGTCCCGCGCAATAAATTGCGCCCTGAGTTCCACCAGCAAGGCCGACAGAGATGGCTCATCCAGCGCCTCAATTTCGCTGCGAACCGTTTTGACCCTCTCGCTTTCACGCTCTTGCAGCTTGGCTTGGCGCTTCTCGCCGGGATGAGGCTCGACCGCTTGGGGCACCTGCGCGACCGGCCCAGCCATCGCTTTGACGGCCAGTTCTGCCAGCGGCGTGTCGGGCACCTTGGCGGCCAGAAGTGATTTCAAATAAGCATGCCGTGAAAGAATGGGCTGGCCTGGAATGGCCAGCCGGGCCTCCAGCCGATCCACCGCCTTGGCAAAAGCCAGTTCTCCATAACGAATGTAAAGATCCTCGGCCACCTCCGGGTCAATGCCAAGCGCATGCGCGCGCGTCACCTTGCCCAAGTCAATGGGCTCACTGTCTTTGACATGGGTTTCGGGTTTCAGGCGCACTTCAAACTGCAAAAACTGGATGGAGCGGCCCACTTTGAATTCATGCACCGACACGATCAGTTCGCTGACCTCATTGACCTCTTCGATGGCAGGCTTGATGGTGTCGCGGTTAAAAAAGCGAAACTCCGTCTTGATCTTCTTGGGAACGGGCTTACCGGTGAGCACCGGCAGCCACCAGTGCCAGTGCTGCTTGCTGGTCAGGTGCGAGGGGTTGTGCTGGTAGCGTGCGCAAATTTCATACAGCGCCAGACCCGCATGGGAGCGAAACTGGGCAATGGTCGAGCGCCTGATCTGCGCGAACCGGTGCGGCGAAAGCATCTCTTCTCTGAGCGCCGGTGGATAAGCCCAGTGCAGCCAGGTCTGGCCGCCGGTTTTTTTCAGGACGGCTTGTGCGAGCAGGCCGCAGGCGCCCCACTCTTCCGTTTCGCCGGGCGACGGCGACTGCCACTCCACCACATGCGTGACCATCGAGTACAGATGCTTTTTCAGCTCCTTGATGGTTCCGGTCGATCCTTCAAAGCCGCGAATGATCGAATTCAGGGGCGCTGAAAACATCCTGGACTTTTCATCTTCGACGCCCTGATCCCTGGCAACCAACATCATCACCGTGTAGGCCTGACGACCTATGCGCGTAATGGCCCCGGTCTTGGGAACCATCGCCAGCGTTGATACGGGTTTGTTGATTTGGTCAGGGCCAATGATCTCTGTGCGCATGCCCAGATTATGTGTGAGAGCGAAAATTTCACGCAACAGCGATCTTCTTGAGCGTCACAGAAAACAGCCGTCAAACTCGTGGTTTGTCTCACATTTTTGAGCTGTTTCATCCCGCATCCCGGCTGCTTTTTTCCGGAAAAACTCATGGTTTGTCTCACAATTAACCCCTCATCGCTGACAAAACCAAGCCCGTCAAACCCCGAAAAAAGCGCGATCAGCCGTTCATATCCTCACTTTTCCGTGAAGCAATCAGCGCGTGGTTTTCCTCACATAACGCGTGGTTTTCCTCACATATCCCGTGGTTTTCCTCACATATCTCATGGATCCTCTCACACAAACCAAGCTAAGTTATTGATTTATATGAATATTTTCAGATTAAAGGTATTAAAGGTATTAAAGTCTTATAAAAAGAGAAGGAGAGAGCCTGTGGATAACTTTTAAAAATCGGGAAACTAAGCAGCAAAAAACCGTTCAGAAAACGCACAATCGAGTCCACTTGCTTTTTTATGTCTTGTTAGGAAAAAATACATGCCCATCAAAAAAAAACCAGACAGCCGTGTCAGCCTGGAAGACCTGATTTCTGCCTCTAATCGGGTGGGCGCCGTCATTGAGAGTGTGCGCAGTGCCATGCTGGCACCAGACGCCAGGAAATCGCCCCCTTTGTTTACCACCAACCAAGTAGCAACCATCTGTGGTCTGGAAAAAGCCCAAATGGACTACCGAATCAAAAAGGGTGATTTGCCACCGGGCCAAATGGAACCAGGCCATCGACGAAAGTTTTCCCTGGAAGACACCCGCACCTGGGCGCAGACGGAACGCAGCAAATTCATGCGTCCCAAGAATGCTGAAGCCATCACCATCGCCGTTGCCAACTTCAAAGGTGGCGTGACCAAAACAACCACCGCAGTCACGCTGGCTCAGGGCTTGAGCTTGCGCGGTCACAAGGTACTCGTGATTGACACCGATCCACAGGGTTCGATGACGACCTTGTTTGGACTGCTGCCGGATGTGGACGTTGCCGATGAGCAAACCATCCTCAGTCTTTGCTATGGTTCCGAAGTGTCGATTGATTATGCGATCAAGCCCAGTTACTGGTCGGGGATTGACATCGTTCCAGCCAATCTGGCACTTTATTCTGCTGAGTTCGCCCTGCCTTCCCGGCAAAAGGCAGAAAGCAGTTTTGAGTTTTGGAATGTGCTCAACTACGGCATTGACACCGCCAGAACGAAGTACGATGTCATCATCCTTGATACTTCGCCTTCGCTTTCGTATCTCACGATCAATGCTTTGCTGGCCGCCGATGGCCTTATCATGCCGCTGCCTCCGAGCACGCTGGATTTCACTTCCAGCGGGCAGTTCTGGAATTTGTTCAACGACCTGACCGCCAATCTGGTCACCAATCGGGGTAAAAGCAAGAGCTTCGATTTTGTCGATGTGCTGCTGGCCAGGGTCGATGCCAACGATGCCTCATCGAGCGTTGTGCGTGAGTGGATCACGGCGGCCTATGCCAGCATGGTGCTGCCTGTTGAGATTCCAAAAACCGCATTGACCGCCAGCGCCAGTGCGGAGTTCGGCACGGTTTATGACACGGATCCCGCCACCATCAACACCCGAACCTACCGACGCGCCTATGACGCCTATGAGCGTGTGGTGGAGCTGGTTGAAGAGCAAATCAATTCCGCCTGGAAACGTCAGATAGGAGAACAACATGGCGCTTAAAGACAAGGCCACGAAAGTTGATTTGAGTCACATTGGTTTGTCGTCAGGCAGCCGTGGGCAGGGTAGCAAGACCGCCATCGGCTTGCATGCAGATGCTCTTTTTCGGGATGAAAAAGTCACGGCTGAAAACGTTGAACTGAAACAACGGCTGGCTCAATTTGAGGGCGCACACCCTGCCCGGCCTATCGACCCAAAATGCATCAAGCCAAGCAAGTGGGCCAATCGGCATGAAAAGTCTTTTTCAAGCGAAGCGTTTGAACGGCTGAAGAACGAGATTGAATCGGCTGGGGGCAATATTCAGCCGATCAAGGTTCGTCCACTAGCGGGCCTTGCGGGTGAGTTTGAGGTGGTTTTTGGACACCGCCGCCATCTTGCCTGTCTTGAGCTGGGCTTGATGGTGCTGGCCCTGGTTGAGGACATGAGCGATGCCGAGCTCTTTTGTCAAATGGATAGGGAGAACCGCGAGCGTGCGGATTTACGACCTTATGAGGCGGGCGTTTTTTACGCCAAGGCGCTTGATGAAGGGCTTTTCTCTTCTGCGAAAAAGCTGGCAGCCTCTGCTTGCCTGGACTTGAGCCAGTTGGGCAAAGCACTTTCACTGGCCCGGCTGCCTGCCGATGTGATTGCCGCATTTCCAAGTCCATTGGATCTTCAGTACCGCTGGGCTCCCATTCTTGTGCAGGCGCTTCAAAAGGATCCAGACATTGTTCTAGCTAGGGCTAGAGAGATTCAAAATGAGTCACCACGGCTTGCCGCAGCAAAGGTGTTGAGCCGCCTGCTTGAGGGGGGTGGAACCGTTCCACCCCCCTCTTCAAAGAAGGTTTCCATCAAAGGAAAGAATGGTCAAAAAGGCGATATCAAGCTCGATTCAATGAAGAGAACGGCAGTGATCAACCTGTCAAACATGGATCCGGCTATGTTTACAGAAGTGGAAAATGTGATCAAAGCACTTTTGTCTTGAGTCAATTCTTGCATTCACGCTCAGTCAGCGCATCAGGACTATATAAGCGCCGAGCGCGCCAGCCAGCATGCCAAATAGCAACAGGACGGCGCTGAGCATGACCTGGGTTTGCCACAGGCCAAGCCAGCGCAGGGCGCGCTGGAGTTGATCTGCAGCCAGCTGCTGCTCGCGGGCACTGCGCTCGGCGTCCTGGCGGGCGCGCTGCGCAGCTTGCTCAATAGCCCGGGCAGCATCCTGGCCGGCGCGTCTGAGCAGGGCGCTGTGGATCAGCGCGGCGGCCACCAGAGGGTCGTTGATCTCGACCTTTTGCCCAGTCTGCGCAAAGATGTCCACCAGCAGCGCCTGGACCTGGTGCGCGTCAGCCGGGTCCGTCACGCCAGCGCTGCGCCCCGCGCCGGCTGCGCGGCCAGCGCCCACCGGCGTTGCCTGAGCGCTTGCGTTTGAGTTCACAACGCCAGCGCCCCCAGCTGGTCAAACACCGATTTCTGGATGATTTTGAGGCGCTGGCGTGGCATCAAACTAAAGATGGGCGACGTCATCGCCTCGTCAAACGTCAGCTTGTTGCTCACCAGCAGCTCCATGTCCTTGCCAAAGGTGTCCTGGTTGCGCTTGTGCAGCGTCACAATGCCGGCGATACGGCTCTTGTTTTTTTCGTAGAGTTTGGAGTCGGTAAAGCGCTTGCCATCACGGCTGACTTCGCCAAAGAACTCGTTTTCCCAGACCACGACCGGCGCGGCCTGGGTGCTCAGTAGGGCGTTCAGGCCTGTCAAGGTGTCGTCCATCGCCTGGCCGCCGGTCAGCACCGTGTGGATATAGACTTTTTTACCGGACTCCTGCAGCAGCTCGACTACGCTGTTTTCGCGCAGGTAGGCCGACAGGGGAATGAAGGTCGAAGCGCCGTTGTCGATCACGCAGTTGCCCTCATGCGCAATCACCGTCTCGATCAGGGCGTCAAAAGCGCGCGCGTCGATGTTTTTGTCGGCATTCAAAATCTTGATGCGCTGGGCGTTAAAAGAGGCGTAGCGGGCAAAGGTGTCGTTGACCGGATCGGTGTCGGCGCACAGCAGCGCGTCGGCCGCTGCCTTGTCCGGGGAGAGGTATTGGGCCAAGAGAGCTGCGACCAGCGACTTGCCGACGCCGCCCTTGCCTTGGAGCACCAGGTGAATTGCATTCATGCGTGAGAGGTTCCTGTGGGTTGAGATCAAAGAAGTCACCATTGCGGTGGAGTGTTTTTCAGGGTGTCCCAGTCGAACCTTTTGGGCTCGCCCGGTTTGGGGTCGGTCGGGCTGGCTGCGGGGGACGGGCTTTGCGCGGTTTTTTCAGTTGTCGTGGCGGGAGCGGGAACCTGGGCGGCAAATTGCGACGCTGCGGTGGCTGCGCTTGCTTGCGGGTTTTTGGCCCGCGCCTGGCGCAGGCGATGCAGCATCACGGAATAGGCTTTCAGGCTCAGCGCAAAGCCGTGCGCGTTGAGCGATTCCAGGATGTGCTGGTG
>Ga0302214_1000192_pt1 | contig 15439 bp, 14 predicted proteins | sample II_Fen_N1_3_FD_194584 | JGI IMG/M metagenome (GOLD analysis project Ga0302214, IMG submission 194584) | Peat permafrost microbial communities from Stordalen Mire near Abisko, Sweden - II_Fen_N1_3 | ecosystem: Environmental > Terrestrial > Soil > Wetlands > Permafrost | place: Sweden: Abisko... | reverse complement strand
CTGGAACTCGGTGCACGCATGGTGCCCTTCGCCGGCTACGACATGCCGGTGCAATACCCGCAGGGCGTGCTCAAGGAACACCTGCATACTCGTGAGCAGGCCGGCCTGTTCGACGTCTCGCACATGGGGCAGATCCGTCTGCACGGTACCGGTGCGGCCAAGGCTCTGGAAGCCCTGGTGCCGGTCGATATCATCGACCTGCCGGTGGGCATGCAGCGCTACGCGCTGTTCACCAATGACGACGGTGGCATCCTCGATGATCTGATGGTGGCCAACGTCGGTGACCATCTGTTCCTGGTGGTCAACGCCGCCTGCAAGGATCAGGACCTGGCGCATCTCAAGCAGCACTTGGAAGGGCTGTGCGAGGTCGAGTCGCTGTTCGAGAGCCGCGCTTTGCTTGCGCTGCAAGGACCGCTTGCTGCCCAGGTGTTGAGCCGTCTGGCGCCCGAGGTCAAGGCCATGACCTTCATGCAGTTTGCCAGTGTGAAGCTGCTCGGTGTCGAGTGTTACGTTAGCCGCTCGGGTTACACCGGTGAGGATGGCTACGAAATTTCCGTACCGGTGGCAGACGCGCAGATGCTTGCCCGTTCTCTGTTGGCCGAGCCCGAGGTCAAGGCCATCGGTCTGGGGGCCCGCGACTCGTTGCGCCTGGAAGCCGGCCTCTGCCTATACGGGCATGACATGGAACAGCGCACCACGCCGATCGAGGCCAGCCTGGCTTGGGCGATCTCCAAGGCGCGGCGCGCCGAAGGCGTGCGCGCCGGTGGTTTCCCCGGCGCCGAGCGCATCCTCGCGCAGCAGCGCGATGGCGTGCTGAGCAAGCGCGTCGGGCTGTTGCCCACGGAGCGCGTGCCGGTGCGTGAAGGGGCACTGATCGTCAATGCCCAGGAGCGAGTGATCGGCCGGGTCACCAGTGGCGGCTTTGGTCCGAGCCTGGGCGGGCCGCTGGCGATGGGGTATGTGGAGAGCGCCTTCACCGCGCTGGAGACCGAAGTCTTCGCCCAGGTACGCGGCAAGCTGGTGCCGATGCAGGTGGTCAAGACACCGTTCGTGGCACAGCGTTACTACCGTGGCTGAAGGCACGATTACTGGAGCAAGGTCATGAACGAAATCCTGCCTCAACCCACCCGTCCGCTGCCATTGCAGGCCGGGGTGAAACTGCGCGGCGCCGAGAAGGTGGCGCGTATCCCGGTGAAGATCCTGCCCACCGAAGAGGTACCGCGCAAGCCCGACTGGATCCGCGTGGAAATACCCACTTCTCCCGAGGTGGCACGGGTCAAGGCGCTGCTGCGCAAGCACAAGTTGCATAGCGTCTGTGAGGAAGCGTCGTGCCCGAACCTGGGCGAGTGTTTCTCCGGTGGCACGGCGACTTTCATGATCATGGGCGACATCTGCACCCGTCGCTGCCCGTTCTGCGACGTCGGCCATGGTCGGCCGAAACCGCTGGACATCGATGAGCCGAAGAACCTGGCCATCGCCATTGCGGACCTGCGTCTGAAGTACGTGGTCATCACTTCGGTGGATCGCGATGATTTGCGCGATGGGGGCGCACAGCATTTTGTCGATTGCCTGCGCGAGATCCGCAAGTTGTCGCCGGGCATCCAGCTCGAAACCCTGGTGCCGGACTATCGGGGCCGCATGGACGTGGCCCTGGTCATCACCGAACAGGAACCGCCGGACGTGTTCAACCACAACCTGGAAACCGTGCCGCGCCTGTACAAGGCTGCGCGTCCGGGCTCGGATTTCGAGTGGTCGTTGGATTTGCTGGAGAACTTCAAGCAGCGTGTGCCGGGGGTGCCGACCAAGTCCGGCCTGATGCTTGGGTTGGGCGAGACGGACGATGAAGTGATCGAGGTGATGCAGCGCATGCGTGAACATCAGGTCGACATGCTGACCCTGGGGCAATACCTGCAGCCATCGCGCAGCCACCTGCCGGTGCAGCGTTTCGTGCACCCGGACACCTTTGCCTGGTTTGCCGAGCAAGGGTTGCAGATGGGGTTCAAGAATGTGGCTTCAGGTCCGTTGGTGCGTTCTTCGTACCATGCCGACAAACAAGTGACAGCTGTTGTATCAACAAGGCAATAGGAGTGAATGATTACTTAAAAATATAAATCCGAATATCAAGGTTTTTAACTACCTGTGGTGGTTAGTGCCATCGGTAGAAGTCATTGCGATGATGCAACTCATAAAAATAATCATGATCCACATAGTGGGGCTCAAAAAATGACAAATAATGCGCCATCTTCGAAATCGGCTGGACAAGAAAGCGATCTAAAACGCAGTTTGTCTAACCGTCATATACAATTGATCGCTATCGGCGGGGCCATTGGTACTGGCCTGTTCATGGGGTCAGGCAAAACCATCAGTCTGGCAGGCCCTTCAATAATCTTTGTCTATATGATTATTGGCTTCATGCTGTTTTTTGTCATGCGCGCCATGGGTGAGTTGCTGCTGTCGAATCTCAACTACAAATCCTTCATCGACTTCTCGGCGGACCTCCTCGGTCCTTGGGCTGGCTATTTTACCGGCTGGACCTATTGGTTTTGTTGGATCATCACCGGCATTGCCGATGTCATCGCCATCTCTGCCTATTCGCAATTCTGGTTTCCCGATATTCCTCAATGGAGCCCAGCTCTGGCCTGTGTGGGCCTGCTACTGTCGTTGAACCTGATTACCGTAAAGATGTTCGGAGAAATGGAGTTCTGGTTCGCGATGATCAAGATTGTGGCTATTTGCGCCCTGGTCTGTACTGGCGTCTATTTGGTCGCGTCTGGCTATCAATCACCGACCGGAAAAATTCCGACTGTGAGCAATCTGTGGAATGACGGCGGTATGTTTCCTCATGGACTCATGGGCTTCTTCGCCGGATTCCAGATCGCTGTCTTCGCGTTCGTCGGTATTGAACTGGTAGGCACGACGGCCGCTGAAGCAAAAAACCCAGAGCGCAATCTGCCACGCGCCATTAACTCCATACCGATCCGAATCATCATTTTCTACGTGTTTGCGCTGATCGCCATTATGGCGGTGACCCCTTGGCGCGACGTGGTGGCTAATAAAAGTCCCTTTGTTGAACTTTTCCTGATTGCGGGCCTTCCCGCTGCTGCCAGTATCATCAACTTTGTGGTGCTGACTTCAGCAGCGTCGTCCGCCAACAGCGGGGTTTTCTCGACCAGTCGGATGCTTTTCGGCCTAGCCCAGGAAGGTGATGCACCGCAAAACTTCAAAAAGCTATCCAAGCGTGCGGTTCCGTCCAATGGGCTTGTTTTCTCCTGCATTTGTTTATTGTTAGGCGCAGTGCTGATGTACCTGATCCCGAACTTGATGGCGGCCTTCACCTTGATCACTACGATCTCTGCCATTTTGTTCATGTTCGTCTGGTCGATCATTTTGTTGTCTTATTTGTCTTACCGGAAAAACCGGCCGGAACAGCATAAGGCCTCGAAATACAAAATGCCCGGAGGCGTTTTTATGGCGTGGGTGTGCTTGGGCTTCTTTGCCTTCATCCTGGCCTTACTGACTTTGGAAGCTGATACTCGCGAAGCTCTGACCTACGCCCCCTTGTGGTTTATTATGCTGGGTGTGTCCTATCAGTTTGTACGTAAAAGCAAACTTCAGACACCACATATTCAGCTTGGGGAACGTCAAGAAAGCCAAGCTAATTGAGTGGTGTTAAAGGCGCCCGATTGATTCATCGGGCTGTCTGAAACTAGTCCAGACATGGTGTGCACTTAAAGTAGGTGTACACCATTTTGGCTTCTGCAAGCGGATTTTCATGCGGCGACAACGTTGTTATCCATTGCAAATCCTTCAGAGTATCTCTAAGGAGGGGCTGCAATAGTCGCTGAAATTTACCTGCAATAGCTTTCACGCTAAAAAATGGCAGCCCAATAAATCCAATTAGTCTGTTTCGACGAAGATAGGATAAGTTTTCGTATTGCGGACGCGCCTTTCCTGCACTCAACGACTTCATCCACAAGCTCAGGTAAACGAAACAATCTGTTGCGCAGTGTTCTGGGTTCTGTACGAAGTAAACAATGGAATGGATGGCCCCGCCCATAATTGCATCGCTGTGCAAGACAACAAAAACTTCAAAAAGTTTATAGCTAGGCGTCAATTATGAAAATCGTACATAAAGTTGGTTTAGCTGCCGCCACAGTGCTATTCCTCACGACAGGTTTACTGTCGATGTCACAGGTCAGCGCCGTCAGGGGCAGTATCGTTTCGAGGGAGACCGCAAGCATCTCCGCCATTAGCAGCACCCTGGCTCTGCAGATTGAAAACTGGCTAAACGGAAAGCTATGTATCATCGATCTCATGGCCGAAACCATTGATAGCGATACAGCCCGGAAAAAATCCAACTCATCGTTGACCGACCGCTTCTGAAGAAAGAGTTCCTCCTGGTATTCGGTTCGCTGCAAGCAGATGGTAAACCGATCAAGAACAGCAATGATTGGAACCCAAGCTCAGATTGGGATGGCCGTAAGCGCCCATGGTATGGCGTTGGGCGTGATAGTGCTCAGGCGGCCTTGACTGAACCATACGTTGACAGTACATCCGGCGAAACCTTGATTTCTGTCGCAACCAAAATCACTGATCATGGAAATTTCTTTGGTGTGTTTGGCGGTGATATCAGCCTCAAAGTCGTAGCCAATGCGCTTAACACCATGGACTTTAATGGTTCTGGTTATGCGTTTTTGATGAGCAAAAGCGGCAACATAATTTCGCACCCAGACGCTAAATTTAACGCTAAGCCCTACAGTGAATTGTTCGGTGGCAAGAGCCCGGCTCTTGGCCAAGAGCTTCACGAGGTGAGTGCTGGCGGTAAGGATTATTTGGTGTCCTTCACCCCCCTTACCAACCTGAAAGGCCTCGATTGGTACATTGGGGTGGTTCTGGACAAAGACATTGTGATGGCTGAAGCAGACAATCTTAGCCATCGCGCCATGATTGCAACCATCCTGGGGGTTCTCATTAGTTTGATTCTCCTGGGTTTGCTCATGAGGCGCTTGCTCATGCCGCTCGATAGGCTCCATCGCTCGCTGATTGAAGTGAACAGTGGAAATGGCGATCTGACTCGCCGTCTTCCAGACACAGGGAATGACGAAATCGCTCTGGTGTCCAAGGAGTTCAATAGCTTCCTTCAAAACCTGCAAATCATGATCGGTGAGGTCAAAGGCAGCTCTCTCTTAGTTCGTAAACGCGCCAACGAGACATCCGACGAAGCAACGCAGTCTTCTGGTCGTTTGCAGCAGCAGTTACAAGAGCTCGATCAGCTTGCTACAGCCATGCACGAAATGGCCTCTACGGCAGAAGAAGTCGCACGCAACACACAGGGAGCTGCACAAGCAGCGAAAGCGGCCAGTGCAGAAGCTGAAAGCGGACTGCATGTCGTGGCTCAGTCCACGTCCGCAATACAGAACCTGGCAACTGAAATGGACTCGACCAGTCAGTCAATCAATGAGCTGGCCAAGCTGAGTAACAACATCGGCTCGATTCTCTCTGTAATCACTGCTATCGCCGATCAGACAAACCTACTGGCACTCAACGCAGCAATCGAAGCTGCCCGTGCTGGTGAGACCGGCCGGGGCTTTGCTGTCGTGGCGGATGAAGTCCGCTCGCTTGCGTCAAGAACTCAGCAATCTACGCAAGAAATCCGCGAGATGATCGACAAACTTCAGTCCGGGGTTAGGGAAGCGGAAATGCGAATTCAGCACAGCCGTGATACGGCCAGCCAGACGGCTGTAGAAGCCAGCGCTGCCCACGACATTCTTGAGCGAATTGGTTTAGCGATTACTCGCATCAACGATATGAACCTGCAAATCGCCACAGCAGCGGAAGAACAAAGTGCAACCACAGAGGAAATTAACCGCAACACCACGAACATTCGTGATATCTCTCATGAGGTATCTCGTGGTGCGGAAGGTCAGGTTCACCAATGCAGCGCAATGACAGATCAGGTGGGTCAGCAAGATCAGATCCTGGGGCGTTTCAAAGTTTAAATTTCTAGCCGCCGAAACCGGCTGTACGTCTCGCGGGCCGTGGCTTTGAATACAAACGGAAGCGGCGAAAGCACCTTGAGGCCGACTTCGATTTTCTTCAAGGCCCGCGAGGTTTAAACGCGACACTCCGCGCCTGCGACAACTTTAATTCCCGGCCCAACCGCTCAAAGCGATGGGTTCCCAGTTCATCCTCCAGTTGCCGCGGGCCGTGCGAGAGCATGGATGACTCACAAGCAGGTTTTCGGCGGACGAGGTCAGGTGCTCCGTTTGAGCTATATTTCATAAAATATCGAAGTTGGCGAATCTCCATTCATGTCCAGCGACCTTTACAGAAGAAAAACGGAGACATTAGATGGAAAGCCGTTTTCAAGTTGAGCGCATGGAAGCCCGCATTCTGGACATTCCCACCATTCGTCCGCATAAGCTCTCGTTTGGCTCCATCAGCGGGCAAAGCCCGGTGATTGTGCAGGTCTGGCTGGTCAATGGCGCTAGCGGATTCGGCGAGGCGGCCACCATCGGCGGGCCGTCGTGGAATGAAGAGTCGCCAGAGAGCATCCTGCATGCCATCACTCACTACCTAGCTCCAGCACTGATCGACCAGAACGCTGGCAATTTCGGCAGTGCGCTGGCACGCATGGAAAAGGCCTGCAAGGGCAATGCGTTTGCCAAGAGCTCGGTCGAAATGGCGTTGATCGATGCCGTGTCACGCACGCTTGGCTTACCTGCCTGGCAACTGCTGGGCGGCAAAATACATCAAAGCTTGCCGCTGGCCTGGACGCTGGCCAGTGGCGACGTAGATCGCGATCTGGAGGAGGCACATCACCGTCTCGACGAAAAGCGCCACCGCATTTTCAAAATCAAGATTGGTGCCCGCGCACCGGCCGACGACGTGGCCCATGTATCGCATATTGCGCGCGGCCTGCAAGGTCAAGCGACGCTGACGGTAGATGTCAATCAGGCGTGGGACGGGAGCACCGCGCGCCGCTTCCTGCCTCAGATGATTGACGCAGGCGTCACGCTGATTGAGCAGCCGGTGGCCAAATGGAATGTCGAAGCGCTCAAAACTCTGAGCGCCACACTGGGAGACCGCGCCTGCATCATGGCTGACGAAAGCGTGTGTACCCCACAAGATGCGGTGGTTCTGGCTCGCGCCCAGGCCAGCCACGTGTTCTCCCTTAAAGTGGCCAAGCACGGCGGCCTGATCCACACCCGCCAGGTAGCGGCGATAGCTGAGGCAGCTGATATTGGCTGGTACGGCGGTACCATGCTGGAAACGTCTCTCGGCAGCGCCGCCTCTGCGCATGTTTTCGCGACTCTGGGCCCGCAGCACCACGGCTGCGAGTTGTTTGGCCCGCAGCTGCTGGTAGAAGATATCGTCGAGCAGCAAATGCCCATCGTGGACTTTGAACTGCAACTCCCAAACGGACCGGGCTTTGGTGTCGAGATTGTTCCCGCTCAGCTAGAGCGCTTTGACCGTGCCCGCCAAGGCCTTGCTCCGGTACATATCGATCTGGGCCAGCGCAGCTAAACGCTTCTAAGGAGAGATCTCCATGCTTTATCTGGTTCGGATGGATGTAAGCATTCCGCGCGATCTGCCGCTTGAGCAGGTCGAGGAAATCAAGGCACGCGAAAAAGCCTATTCGCAGGATCTGCAACGCGATGGTCGTTGGCCACATCTCTGGCGTGTAGTCGGTGAATATGCGAACTACAGCGTGTTCGACGTAGCCTCCAATGATGAGCTGCATCAGCTGCTGTCGGGACTTCCATTGTTTCCCTACATGCGGATTCAGGTCACCCCGCTCGCAGCTCACCCATCGGCTATATGATCAAATCACCCCCAGGGGATCCCGTCATGACTGAACTCACCCAAAATCAATTGCTTGATATGGTAAACACCAGGCAGATAGCCGCTGGCAATCTGCGCGTGCGTGCGCTCACCCAGCGTATCGTCACCGACCTGTTCAAAACCATCGACGACATGGATGTGAGCGCCGACGAGTTCTGGAAGGCTATGGACTGGCTGGCCCGCATGAGTCAGGGCGGACAGATTGGCCTGATCACTGCTGGCCTTGGCTTTGACCGTCTGCTCGACATTCGTGCCGATGAAGCCGACCAGAAGGCCGGCCGCACTGGTGGTACGCCTCGTGCAATTGAGGGCCCACTGTTCATCGCGGGTGCTCCGCGGTCCCACGGCGAAGCGCGCCTTGACGAAGGCGAGCCCAAAGGCGAACTGCTGGTCATGGAAGGTCAGGTGCTTGACCTGGAAGGTAATCCGGTAGCCGGGGCTCTAGTCGATGTGTGGCATGCCAACGAGAAAGGTGGGTATTCGCATTTCTTTCCCGGCATGAAGCCCTACGAACTGCGTCGCCAAATCGAAACTGATGCACAAGGTCATTACCGCTTTCGCAGTTACTTGCCACCCGGCTACGCGATTCCACCCAACAGCCCGACTTCGGAGTTGTTTGAGGCGTTGGGCCGACACGGTAACCGCCCGGCGCATATCCACTTCCTGATTGCGGCCCCTGGTCTGCGGACTCTGACCACGCAGGTCAACATTCCAGGTGACACTTACATTGACGACGACTTTGCCTTCGCCACACGTGACGGCCTGATCGTGGAGCTCGAACACAATGTGCCACCGGCCGGGTACGAGTCGCTGGGTATCAGCGCGCCATTTACCCGTTCGCGCTTCAATTTCGTCATGCAAAAAGCGATCAATGAGAGCGAAGCGTCGCCAGCTGCACGCATGGCACGTGTAACCGCTTAAGCCTGAAGTCCAGTTTGGAGCGGTTGTCATTGGCGCGCAGCGACTCGCCAGATCAATTTCGATCAACCCAATGCTGAAGCACGACTATGCTTCGGTTGTGAAAGTGAACTCATCCCTTGACGATTCACGATTCAATGTATCAAACGCTCACACGGGTATACGTTCGATTCCGACAGCACACAGGAGATCAGCGTGATAAACCTCAAGAAGCTCGAAGCCATGCTCGAAGACGACCCGGCCAAACACGTCTATCGGCTGGACCGTTCTGCTTTCACCGACGAACAACTGTTCGAACTGGAGATGAAGTACATCTTCGAGGGCAACTGGGTTTACCTCGCGCATGAAAGCCAGATCCCGAACGTCAACGATTTTCTGACCGTCTACATTGGCCGTCAGCCGGTCGTCATCACGCGCAGCAAGGACGGTAACCTCAACGCGCTTGCCAACACCTGCACACATCGTGGCGCCATTTTGTGCCGCCACAAGAAGGGGAACAAGTCCAGCTTTACCTGCCCTTTCCACGGCTGGACTTTCAACAACAGCGGTAAGCTGCTCAAGGTCAAGGACCAGAACCCTGGAGCAGGTTACCCGCCGAGCTTCAACTGTGAGGGCAGCCATGACATGAAGAAGCTCGGGGCCTTCGAAAGCTACCGGGGCTTCCTGTTCGGTAGCGTCAACCCAGATGTATTGCCGTTGACTGAACACCTCGGCGAGGCGGCCAAGATCATCGACATGATCGTTGATCAGTCGCCCGATGGCATCGAGGTACTACGTGGCTCATCGACCTACACCTTCGATGGCAACTGGAAGTTGCAGGCCGAGAACGGCGCAGATGGCTACCACGTTTCTGCAGTGCACTGGAACTACGCCGCCACCACCAACCGGCGCAGCGCCGATGGCAAGGTCGATACCGTCAAGGCCATGAACGCCGGCAAATGGGCCCAGCAGGGGGGGGGCTCGTATTCGTTCAAGAACGGCCATATCCTGCTGTGGACCAACTGGTCCAACCCTGAAGACCGGCCGCTGTTTGCCAAGCGTGCTGAATGGGTCGATAAGTTCGGCGAAGCCCGGGCTGACTGGATGCTGCGCAAGTCGCGCAACCTGTGCCTGTACCCGAACGTCTACCTGATGGACCAGTTCAGCTCACAGATCCGCGTGGTGCGGCCAATCTCGGTCAACAAGAGTGAAGCCACGATCTATTGCATCGCACCTAAGGGCGAGCCCGCCGAGGCGCGGGAGCGGCGCCTGCGGCAGTACGAAGACTTCTTCAATGCCTCCGGCATGGCGACTCCCGATGACCTGGAGGAGTTCCGCTCGTGCCAGCTCGGCTATCAGGCGCGCGCCGTGAAGTGGAACGACATGAGCCGCGGCGCAGTAAATTGGATCAAGGGGGCCGATGAGAATGCCGACCTGATCGGCCTAAAGCCAGAGCTGAGTTGCGCCAAGACCGAGGACGAGGGCTTGTACCTGGGTCAACACGAGTTCTGGCTGGAGACTATGAAAAAGGCCTACGCCGACGAGCAGGCCCTGAGGGAGGTCAATGATGCTGTCATATGAAGCCATTCAGACCTTTCTGTATCAGGAAGCCCGTGCCCTGGATGAACACCGCTGGGCCGACTGGCTGGCGTTCTACGCGCCCGATGTCGAGTTCTTCATGCCCTCATGGGACGATGACGACACGCTGACGACGGATCCGCACAACGAAGTCTCGCTGATCTATTACCCCAGCAGGCAGGGGCTGGAAGATCGGGTCTTCCGCATCGAGACCGACCGCTCCAGTGCATCCACACCCAATACCCGTACCGGTCATTCGATCAGCAACATTGAGGTGCTGTCCCAGGACGAGAAGAACTGTGAACTGACGTTCAACTGGACGACGCACAGCTTCCGCTACGACATCGTCGACCTGTATTTCGGAACCTCTCAATACACGCTCGATACCTCAGGCGACCAGCCTCTGATCAAGCGCAAGTACGTAGTGTTGAAGAACGACTACATTCACCACTTGCTCGACATATACCACATCTGACAGTCACCGGGTCGGCTGAGAAAGGTGATTTCATGAACTACAACATTGCGCTGCAATTTGAAGACGGGGTGTCACGGATCATTCCGTGCAACGCCGATGAACTGGTCTGTGACGCTGCCTATCGGGCCAAGATCAACATCCCGCTTGACTGTCGCGACGGCGCCTGCGGCACTTGCAAATCCCATTGCGAGAGTGGCGAATTCACGATGGGCGAATATATCGAGGACGCCCTGACGGACGACGAAGCCGCCAGCGGTTACGTGCTCACCTGCCAGATGAAGCCAACGTCGGACTGTGTCGTGCGTATTCCCGCTTCGTCGGCAGCGTGCAAGACCGTGGTCGGCTCTCACGGCGGCAAACTGGTGGACATCGCGCGCGATTCCGCAACGACAGTGTCCTTTTCGGTGCAGGCGGAGCGGCCCCTCGCGTTTCTGCCGGGGCAATACGTCAACCTGCAGGTGCCTGGCACCAAAGAGGCGCGCTCGTACTCGTTTAGCTCGGCGCCGAACCAGACACGATTGTCCTTCTTGATCCGCGACGTTCCCGACGGCCTGATGAGCACTTACATGCGCAACAAGGCCCAGGCAGATGATTTCATGATGTTCACCGGCCCCTATGGCAGCTTCTACCTGCGCCCGACGGTGCGCCCGATCCTGATGCTTGCCGGTGGCACGGGGCTCGCGCCGTTTTTGTCGATGCTGCTGTGGCTGAAGGACAACCCGACCACGCAGCCGATCCGGTTGGCCTACGGTGTCAACACGAACGACGACCTGGTTGAGCTCGGCACGCTGGCCGAGATTAAGTCAATCATGCCGAACTTCGAATTCTTCACATGCGTGGTCGACCGCGAAAGTGGACACCCAAAGCTTGGCTATGTGACCGATCACTTGTCGGCCGGTGACCTGTACGACGGCAGCGTTGACGTCTATGTCTGCGGTCCGCCGCCCATGGTCGAAGGCGTGCGCAAGTGGATCGCGGGCGTGGGTGTTACCCCGAAGAACTTCCTGTTCGAGAAGTTCTCGGCGGACAGCGGGACGGCTACAGCATGAATCATGCTAATCGCTTCCACGACAAGGTCGTGATCGTCACTGGCGCCGCACAAGGCATCGGTCGTGGTGTGGCGCTGCGTGTAGCGGCAGAGGGTGGCACTGTGTTGGCAGTAGACCGCTCCGACATTGTGAACGAGGTGTTGGCTGAAATAATCGGAAGCGGCGGCAAGGCAGCCGCTTTCCAGGCTGACCTCGAGACCTTCGCGGGGGCACAGGCCGTGATGGCCGAGTGTCTGGAAAAGTTCAAGCGGATCGATGTGCTGATCAACAACGTCGGCGGCACAATCTGGGCCAAGCCCTTTGAGCATTACGAAGAGGTGCAGATCGAGGCCGAAATCCGGCGTTCGCTGTTTCCCACGCTGTGGTGCTGCCGCGCTGTACTCCCGTTCATGCTCAAGAAAAAAAAGGGCGTGATCGTCAATGTGTCGTCGGTCGCCACGCGCAGCATCCATCGCGCTCCGTACGCGGCGGCCAAGGGCGGGGTGAATGCGCTGACGGCGTCCTTGGCTATGGAGCATGCCAATAACGGCATCCGCATCAACGCCACCGCACCGGGTGGCACCGATGCCCCGCCACGCAAGATTCCGCGCAACGCCAGCAAACAGACTCCGCAGGAAAAAGCCTGGTACCAGGCGATCGTCGACCAGACCACGGAGTCGAGCCTGATGCATCGTTACGGCTCGATAGATGAGCAGGTGGCACCGATCCTGTTTTTTGCATCCGACGAATCGTCCTACATTACCGGAGCCGTATTGCCTGTGGGCGGCGGCGACCAGGGCTAAAGACACCTTTAGCGACGGGCGCAGTTGGGCTAATTGACGTTCTTCAATCAGCTGGATCGCAAACTGAACTGAAAGGAGATCTTATGAGGCCAGTAGTCATTGCCGTGGCGATCACCGGATCGGTGCCACGTAAAAAGGATAATCCGGCCATTCCCGTGACCGCGTCCGAACAGATCGAATCGACGCATGAAGCGTTCGAAGCAGGCGCATCATTGGTCCATCTTCATGTTCGTAACCCTGATGAAAGCTCGTCTTCGGAACCTGCTTTATTTGGGCAAGTTCTGGAGGGCGTGCGCAAACACTGTCCGGGGATGATCGTACAGTTTTCAACGGGCGGCCGGGGCCGCGATCAAAGCGCGCGGGGAAATCCGCTTTCACTCAAGCCAGACATGGCGTCGCTAGCCACAGGGTCGGTCAATTTTCCCACGATGGTCTACGAAAATTCGCCAGCACTGGTCGTGGAATTGGCAACACGCATGAAGGCGAATGGAGTCGTCCCAGAGATTGAGATTTTTGATCTGTCACATATCTATGGGACCCAACGCCTGGTCGATAGCGGCTTGCTGACCGATCATCCACATGTGCAGTTCGTGATGGGGATAAAAAATGCCATGCCGGTGGAAGAACACTTGCTTGATATTCTGCTCGGTGAACTCAAGCGCGTCCTGCCCAAGGCGACATGGACGGCGGCCGGCATCGGCCGGTACCAGACCGATGTGATCGACTGGGTGCTGAAACGTGATGGCGACGCTGTCCGGACAGGCCTGGAAGACAATATCCGCATCAGCAAGGATCGGCTTGCGAAGAGCAACGCAGAGCTGGTACAGATCGCTGTTGAACGATGTGCCAGCCATGGCGCGCGGGCAGCCACGCCTGCCGAGGCGCGGTTGATGCTGGGATTGCCGGCATGATGCCGCGAACGATCACGGTTGGATAACCGAGGCACCACAAGAAAAGTCGAAGCTATAGTGAGTTGCAGTAAACAGCTAGGCTTTCTGACGACCTGACTAAGGAGGATGAAATGGCTAAGTACGTGCTGTTGGCGAATTGGACTGATCAGGGGGCGCGCAACGCGAAGGACACCGTCGAGCGGGGGAGAGCGGTACAGGAGCTATTTGCAAGCCTGGGCGTGAATGCCCGAGAGTTCTTCTGGACGATGGGTCAGTACGATGCCGTGCTGATAATCGACGCTCCCGATGACGAGACCGTCATGAAGGCAGCTGTGGCCGTGGCGGCACAAGGAAATCTGCGCACAACGACGCTGCGCGCGCTCAGCGAGCATGAAATGGCGCGTGTGTTGAGCGAGCTGCAGTGAGGGGGGTGATGTGACAATGCAAAGCCCGTCTTGGTGGGCGTGACGGTGGACGGCTTTTATCAGCTTGTGCATAAGCAATGTGTGCGGCTTACTCGTTTTAGTAAGCGGTCCTGACTGCGCCGCGCCGACTGGCGTGATTCGTTAAAGTGGGGTACGTATCCAGGTCATATTGCATAAGATTATTGCTGGCTCAGCGACTAGAATCATTGAGGTTCATTTCATGCAAAAGCTTCGAGAGGAGTTTGCACAGGCCGTCCGCGAGGCGATTAAAAAATGCCATCAGTTTGGCTTCCACCCTTCCCGCTGGGAGAAGATGATTAACGAGCAGCATCCTGTTGAGGTCGCCATTCATTTCATTGTGTCGGGTGAGTTCCAGGATGGTTTCAAGCATCTTGTTCGGGAGGGCAAGGAAGACTTCACTATGGAGTCGCTGATGTTACAGCCAAGATTTTCTCCATTATTCTCGAGTGATCATTTGGATGTGGCCCGTTGGAGACTAAGGACGGTCACTAGGGAGATTTGAGCATGCGGATCGACTGGATCTATCGCGGTAAGGCCAGCGATTCTCGGACCCGTGACGCCATGTTCGCGACAGACTAGCGGATCATGGTTGAATGCCGATGGACTTTATGGAAGCCGGTGGGGCACATTTGCTACTAAAGAGTCCAGCACCTTGGACACTCGTATGACGGGCTGCCATCAATACAAAGATGCTTAGGCGGCATAAACCATTCTGCTCAAGAAGGCGCGTTCAGCCAGGCCAGTGCGCCAACCAGCATTGTTTCCAATCCAGTCTCCAGGGTCGGGTGAATTTGCGGATCAAACTTTGATGAATGGTTAGAGGGAATCTGATTGATATTAGCGTTTGATACGGCCTGCTGCCATATCGATTTTTCGGTGCTCCCCACGAACCAAAATACGTAAGGAACCTTCCACTCTCGTCCGAAAACACTAAAGTCTTCGCTGGCCGATGCCGGAGCGGTTTCATATGAGCGATCGGCGAAATGATCATCAAACGCCTGCGCGAGTTTGGCAGTGGCTACGGCGTCGTTTTCAGTGACCGGATAACTGTCAATGGTAGTGAATTCTGGCGGATGGTCAGTATTGGAAGCTTGGCATTCCGCACAGCAGATTCTATGTACCGAATTAAGCATCCGGCGGCGCACATTTTCATCATAGGTACGCATGTTCAGTTTGATGACCGCGTCATCCGGAATGATATTTTCCTTTGTCCCGGCCTGCAGGGCGCCAATGGTCAGAACCCCGTTTTCCAGGGGCGACAATTCGCGAGAGACAATAGTTTGCAGACGCATAACAGTCGCCGCGGCCATGATCACGGGGTCAATTGCATTTTGTGGCATGGAAGCGTGGACGCCGCGGCCATACAGTTTGATATGCATGCTGTCGCCAGCTGCCAGAATGGCGCCGGCACGATGTCCAACCGTACCCGCCTCACCGACCATGACGTGTTGTCCCAGAATGATGTCCGGCTTTGGAA
>Ga0302214_1000187_pt1 | contig 15632 bp, 9 predicted proteins | sample II_Fen_N1_3_FD_194584 | JGI IMG/M metagenome (GOLD analysis project Ga0302214, IMG submission 194584) | Peat permafrost microbial communities from Stordalen Mire near Abisko, Sweden - II_Fen_N1_3 | ecosystem: Environmental > Terrestrial > Soil > Wetlands > Permafrost | place: Sweden: Abisko... | reverse complement strand
GGTTTTCCTCGTTCGGGAACAGCGTCTCTAACCCGATCTGCGTGGCGCGGCGGTTGGCGATGTAGCGCAAATAGCCCTTGAACATCGAGGCGTTCAGGCCCAGCACGCCACGCGGCATGGTGTCTTCAGCGTAGCGGTATTCGAGTTCGACGGCCTGCATGAACAGCGCGTTGATCTCGGCCTTGAACTCTGGCGTCCACAGGTGCGGGTTTTCCAGTTTTAATTGATTGATCAGGTCGATGCCGAAATTGCAGTGCATCGACTCGTCGCGCAGGATGTATTGATATTGCTCAGCCGCGCCGGTCATTTTGTTCTGGCGGCCCAGCGCCAGAATCTGCGTGAAGCCGACGTAGAAGAACAGCCCTTCCATCAGGCAGGCAAACACGATCAGCGACTTGAGCAGCGTCTGGTCGGACTCGGTGGTGCCGGTCTTGAAAGCCGGGTCGGAAATGGCCTCGATGAAGGGAATCAGGAACTGGTCCTTGTCGCGTATCGACTGGACTTCGTTGTAGGCGTTGAAAATTTCGCCCTCGTCCAGGCCCAGCGACTCGGTGATGTACTGGTAGGCGTGGGTGTGAATCGCTTCTTCAAAGGCCTGGCGCAGCAGGAACTGGCGGCACTCGGGCGCGGTGATGTGGCGGTAAGTGCCGAGCACGATGTTGTTGGCGGCCAGCGAATCGGCGGTGGTGAAAAACCCCAGGTTGCGCATGACCAGGCGGCGTTCGTCGTCGGTCAGGCCGTTCGGGTCTTTCCAGAGCGCGATGTCGCGTGTCATGTTCACTTCCTGCGGCATCCAGTGGTTGGCGCAGGAGGCGAGGTATTTTTCCCACGCCCATTTGTACTTGAACGGCACGAGCTGGTTCACGTCGGTCTGGCCGTTGATGATGCGCTTGTCGGAGGCTTTGACGCGGAGCTGTGTAGGCGCTTTAGGGAGAGATGCGGGCGTATAGGTCGCAGACGGTGTGGGGTTGGAGTTCCCTAGGGGGAAATCATCATCAAAGTTAAGCATCTTGCTTCCACGGTTTGTAGTCCTCCAGCAGGCAGCCATCGTTGGTCATTAAGTTTTTTAAGGCAAAGAAGAGGGTGCAATCGAGATTGCGCCCTCTTCAGTCTCACTTGTTAGCTCTGGGGTAGCGAGCGCATGTGATGGCACACGCTTTCCCATTGCCCGAGCCTGTAGCGCCAATAGGCGCGAACAGGAACGATGCGAGGGCATTGAATGCTTTGTGGCATACAACCTCCTTGTTGTTCTCATGGTTACGAGGCGCTGGCGGACGTTCAGTTAAAATCTTTCGTTGGCCCTCTAAAGCCTGAAAGGTTCACTGAACAGGTACGAGGTTCGCTCCGAATACCCCCGCACCTTTCGCAAACCCCGCTCTGTTAGCGCAGAGCGGGGTTTGTTTTTTTGTGCCTACCCCAGCATTACTGGCAGGCTTCGCAGCCGGGATCGTCAATCGCGCAGAACTTGATGTCGGTGGCGGGCGCGGTGTTCATCTGGGCTTGCGCAGCAGCGGCAGCTTTGTCGATGGCGCTCATGCCAGCGGCGGGGCCGGAGGACACGGCGTTCATCTTGCCCGCCTGCACGGTTGATTTCTCGGCGTGCGTGGCGCTCATGGTGCGCAGGTAGTAGGTGGTTTTGAGGCCGCGCAGCCAGGCCAGCTTATAAGTCTCGTCGAGTTTTTTGCCCGAGGCACCGGCCATGTAGATGTTCAGCGACTGGGCCTGGTCAATCCATTTTTGACGACGCGCACCAGCTTCGACCAGCCACGAGGTTTCGATTTCAAAGGCGGTGGCGTACAGCGCCTTGATCTCGGCGGGCACCCGGTCGATGGGGCGCAGTGAGCCGTCGAAGTGCTTCAAATCCACCACCATCACGTCGTCCCAGAGGCCGAGCTTTTTCAGGTCGCGCACCAGGGCGTGGTTGATGATGGTGAATTCGCCCGACAGGTTGGATTTGACCGACAGGTTGCCAAAACACGGCTCGATACAGGCATCGACGCCGATGATGTTGGAAATCGTCGCCGTTGGCGCGATGGCCACGCAATTGGAGTTGCGCATGCCGTCCTGGGCGATTTTTTGGCGCAGGGCTTCCCAGTCGAGAGTGGCGGAGCGGTCCACTTCGACATAGCCGCCGCGCTCTGCGGCCAGCATGTCCAGCGTGTCCAGCGGCAGGATTCCCTTGTCCCAGAGTGAGCCTTTGTAGCTGGCGTACTGGCCGCGCTCTTTGGCCAGCTCGGTCGAGGCCCAGTAAGCGTGGTAGCAAATCGCCTCCATCGAGGTGTCGGCAAACTCCACGGCTGCCTGCGAGGCGTAGGGCACGCGCAGTTCGTACAGGCAGTCCTGAAAGCCCATCAGGCCCAGGCCGACCGGGCGATGCAGCATGTTCGAGTAGCGCGCTTTTTCGACCGCGTAGTAGTTGATGTCGATCACGTTGTCCAGCATGCGCATGGCCGTGGTGATGGTTTTCTTCAGCTTGACGTGGTCGAGCGCGCCGTCTTTCAGATGCTGGGCCAGGTTGATTGAGCCGAGGTTGCAGACGGCGGTTTCGGTGTCGCTCGTATTCAGGGTAATTTCGGTGCACAAGTTAGACGAATGCACCACGCCCGCATGCTGCTGCGGCGAGCGGATGTTGCAGGCGTCCTTGAACGTGATCCACGGGTGGCCGGTTTCAAACAGCATGGACAAAATCTTGCGCCACAGGTCGGTGGCCTGCAGGGTGCGCGAGGGTTTCAGCTCGCCGCGCATGGCGCGCGCTTCGTAGGCGACGTAGGCGGTTTCAAACTCCTTGCCAAACTTGTCGTGCAAATCCGGGCAATCCGACGGCGAGAACAGCGTCCACGAGCCTTTTTCCATCACGCGGCGCATAAACAGGTCGGGAATCCAGTTCGACGTATTCATGTCATGGGTGCGGCGGCGGTCGTCGCCGGTGTTTTTGCGCAGCTCCAGGAATTCTTCGATGTCGAGGTGCCACGTTTCCAGATAGGCGCACACCGCGCCCTTGCGCTTGCCGCCGTTGTGCGCCAAACCGGCCACGGTTTGGTAAGACTCGTCCACATCGACTTTCAAATCGACCACCAGCGGCTTGGGTGTGATGCCGGTGACGGCGCGCACGCGGGAATACACCACGCCATCGCGGGTGATCCAGTTGCGCTTGGTCAGCGGCTGGCAGCCCAGGCGCTGGGCTAGTTCTGGCAGGGCGGGGATGCGCAGGTCAATGCAGGTGCTGGTGCCGTCAAACACCGCTTCCGAACCATCCGAGCGCAGCCCCGTGTGATTGTGGCGGCGCGTGCGTTTTTGGCCGGAGAGCGGCACTCCTAGGCGCAGCATTTGATAACGCAGGCCGTGGGCCAGCGGCTCGGAGGCGGAGGTGAAACTCAGTTCCTTGCCGCGTGAGACGCAGCCGTCGGTTTCCAGCAGTCCTTGTACCAGCGCCAGCGTTTGCGCGGGTGGCAGGTGCGACAGGCGCGGGGCGATGCGCTTGGCGTGCTGGGCATCGTACAGATCGGCGTGGTCAAACGGCAGCGTGGGCGCGCCTGCGCCGGTGATGCGGCCTGTGGTGCCGTCGCGCAATGCGCCCATGCCCGCTGCCCAGTGGATTTGTACATAGGTGGTGCCGCGCCCGGTTTCCCAGCTATGAATGCCGCGTTCGCTCAGGTAGCCGCGCACGAAGGCGAGGTGCTCGCCATCGGCTTGCGGGTTGCCGGACACGCCCCATTGCATGCCGTCTTTGGACAGATGGCCGTCGCCCAGCAAAATGCCGTACAGGCGCGCATCGTCTTCGGTAAAGCCCGGCACCGCCACCACTTCGGTGGGAATGGCAAAACCGATGTAGTCGCCGGTTTGCAGCTTGCCAGCATCGACCCAGGCCGGGGCCACTTTGCCTTTATTCAGCCACGCCTCGGTGCGGGCGTTGGACTGGCCCAGCGGCACGCCTTGAATCGCCCAGAACGGATGCGCGTCGGTGACTTGCAGCGGTTCAATGGCGTGTTTCACGTCAATCGCCACCATCGCCTCGGTCTGGTTATAGACCATGCGTTCGGTGACTTCGCGGTACTGGCCGCTGTGGCCCAGCACCAAATCGCCTGCGCGAATGTCGCGGATGGGGCGCGTGCCTTGCGCGGTATAGACCAGCGTGTCGGGGGCGAAACACTGGTTCACCGCCACCGCCGTGTCATTCACGACTTTGAGGAATGGCACCACGCCTTGCGATTCGCCGTTGGTGCCTTTGATATGCGAACCCATTGCGCGCACCGGCGTCCAGTCGTTGCCCAGGCCACCGGCAAATTTCGACAGCAGCGCGTTTTCCTTGATCGCGTCGTAAATGCCGCCCAGATCGTCGGCGACGGTGGTCAGGTAGCACGATGACAGCTGCGAGCGCAGCGTCCCGGCGTTGAACAGCGTCGGCGTGCTCGACATGAAATCGAACGACGAGAGGATTTCGTAAAACTCGATGGCGCGGGCTTCGCGGTCGGCTTCGCCCAGCGACAGGCCCATCGCCACGCGCATGAAAAATGCCTGCGGCAGCTCGATGCGCTGCTTGCGCACGTGCAAAAAGTAGCGATCAAACAGCGTCTGCAGGCCGAGGTAGTCGAATTGCAAATCGCGCTCGGGTTTGAGCGCTGCGCCCAGACGGGCCAAATCGAATTCCTGCAGTTTGGCGTCGAGCAGCTCGTTTTTCACGCCCTTGGCGATGAATTCGGGGAAGTACGTGGCGTAGCGAACGGCCATCGCCGCGTGGTTGATTTCCTCGCCCAGCACTTCCTTGCGGATGGTGTGCAGCAGCAATCTGGCGGTGGCGTAGCTGTAATCCGGGTCTTTTTCGATCAGCGTGCGGGCGGCTAGGATGGCGGCTTTATGGACTTCTTCAATCGGCACGCCGTCGTACAGATTGCGCATGGTTTCCGAAACAATCGGATCGGGCTTCACGTCGGCGCCGAGGTTGGCGCAGGAGGCTTCAATCAGCGATTGCAGGTTGGCGATGTCGAGGGCGACACGCTTGCCGCCGTCGGTGACGTGCAGCACGGGCACGGCCGGGGGCTGGACCTGCTGCTGTTTGGCGCGCTCCTGGCTGTGTTTTTCGCGGTAGAGCACGTAGGCGCGGGCGATTTCGTGGTGGCCACTGCGCATCAGGCCGAGTTCGACCTGGTCTTGCACGTCTTCGATGTGGAAGGTGCCGCCGCTGGGGCGCGAGCGCACCAAGGCGCGCACGACGCCCTGAGTCAGGCTATCGACCGCCTCGCGCACGCTGGCCGAAGCCGCGCCTTGCGTGCCATGCACGGCCAGAAAAGCCTTCATCATCGCCACGGCAATCTTGCTCGGCTCGAAGGCCACCACGGCGCCGTTGCGGCGGATGATCTGGTAGTCGGTCAGCGGATGGGCGGTGATGGCGTCGTCGCTGGCGTCCGCAAGGTCGGACGGCGCGGGCACGGCATAGGTGGCTATGGGCATGATTTTTCCTTTTTGGCTGTGTTGGGTGGCAGGCAGGATGGGCTTGGGCGAGCAGTGGATGCTGCGCGAAGCGTCGTTCTTGCCGGAAACCGGTTCTTTGCGCCATCCGGGCATGGGATGGCGTCAATCTGGTTGCGGGTCTAAAACACTACATCTAGTGTGTGATCTATTAAAATCCACTACCTATAGTGTACCGTCGCGAATGGCCGGGCAGGCATTCCAAGGATTTGAGGCGGGTGCTTTTGAGCGGTCGAAGGCTGGATTATCGGCGTGAAAAGCGTTAAGGCTTTGATGAAATCGGGGTTTTTGGCGTAGAACAAAGCCTGAAAGCGGCTTGTAGCGGGCTTTTCTGGGCGCAAACCCTGCTCGGGCTTGATGAAAAAATGTTTTGTAAATTTTTCGGTTCAGGGCAATTTGGGTGGTGGCGTTGCAGGTGTTGGGGTCGGCAGTGCGGGCCAGCAGTCGCCCGGCAGCGTCAGCGCAGCTTGGAGCCGGGGCCAGTCAAAACCGGCGCCGGGGTCGTGTTTGCGCCCCGGTGCAATGTGCTCGTGACCGGCGATGTGGGCAATCGGGTAGGCCGCCAGCAGGGCCGTACACAGGGCGGCCAGGGCTGCGTACTGCGGCGCTTCAAACAGGTCGCCTTCCAGCCCTTCGAGTTCGATGCCGATGGCGTCGTCGTTGCAGTTGCTGCGCCCCCGGTAGTGCGATTGTCCGGCGTGCCAGGCGCGCTCGTCGCAGCTGACAAACTGCCACAGCGCGCCGCTGCGGCTGATGAAAAAATGCACTGACACCTGCAGCCCGCGTATGGCCTGGAAATACGGATGCGCGTCCCAGTCGAGCGCGTTGGTGAACAGGCGCTGAACGTTGCCGTTGCCAAACTCGCCCGGCGGCAGGCTGATCGAGTGAATCACGACCAGGTCCACCAGCGCCCCAGCCGGGCGCGGACCGAAGTTGGGCGAGGCCAAGGCGCGCGCCGGGCGATACCAGCCATTGCGCCACAGCGGCGGGTCGAAAGCCGGGCTGGCGGGCGTGGCGGCTGGCGCTTCAGGCGGATTCATCGCTGGCCTCGGTGTCGTCATTGCCGGGGACGGAAATTCCCAGGCGGGCAATGCGGTAGCGGATCTGGCGCAGGCTCAGACCCAGCCGAGTGGCGGCGGCGGTGCGGTTAAAGCCGGTTTCTTCGAGCACCTGGCTCAGGATGCTGCGCTCTTGCTGGTCCAGGAAATGTTGCAGATTGTCTGGCACGGGAACCGGCGCAGACGCAGATACGGAGGCGGGCGCGGGCGGCTCTGGCGGCGCCTCGGCGGGCAGGTCGATTTCCTCGCCCAGCGCCACAGTGCGGTGCAGTACGTTTTCCAGCTCCCGGACATTGCCGTTGAAGGGGCGCGAGCGCAGGCGCTCCATCATGGCGCTGCTCAGCACGGGCATCTCAAAGCCCGATTCCCGGCAGATGCGCGACAGCAGCGAATGGCACAGCGCGGGCAGGTCGCCCAGGCGCTCGCGCAGCGCGGGCACTAGGATTTCGATCACGTTGAGCCGGTAATACAAGTCCTGGCGAAAGGTTCCGGCGGCCACGCCTGCGGCCAAGTCCTTGTGCGTGGCGCTGACGATGCGCACATCAACGCTTTCTTCCTGCGTCGCGCCGACGGCGCGCACGCTGCGCTCCTGGATGACGCGCAGCAGCTTGGACTGCATGGCCAGCGGCAGGTCGCCGATCTCGTCGAGAAACAGCGTGCCGCCTTTGGCCGCCTGGAATAAGCCCTGTCGGTCCTGGGTTGAGCCGGTGTAAGCGCCCTTGCGCGCGCCGAAGAACTCGGCTTCAAGCAGATTTTCGGGAATGGCGCTGCAGTTGACAGCGACAAAGGGCTTGGCGGCGCGGTGGCTGCAGTCGTGTACGGCGCGCGCGACCAGCTCCTTGCCGGTGCCCGATTCGCCGCGTATCAGCACCGGCGCCATGCTGCCCGCGACTTTCAGAATGCGCGACTTGACCGCCATGATGACCGCCGAGCTGCCAACGAGCTTTTGCAGCGCGGCGGAGGCATCGGCTGGTCCGGGCAGCGGCGCGGCACCGGACGCTGGCGCGTGCGGCTCGGCTAGGATCGGGGCCGAGGCCGGGAGCTGGCTGAGTGCCTGCGTGCCCTGGATGGCCGAGGCGACGACGGTGCGGAACTGCTTCAGATCGACCGGCTTGGTCAGGTAGTCAAACGCGCCCGCCTTCAGGGATTCGACGGCGTTTTCCGCCGAGCCGTGTGCGGTGATGACAACGCAGCGTTCGGGGCGATGCTGGCTGGCGAGGTCGCGTAGCAGTTCCAGCCCTAAGCCATCGGGCAGGCGCATGTCGGTGATGACAGCGTCAAAGCGTTGCGTCTTGAGGATCTCGCGGGCCTGCTGCAGGTCGCCAGCGGCTTCGACCTGGTAGCCCTGGCGCAGCAGCGTGAGTTCGTACAGGGTGCGCAGATCGGGCTCATCGTCAATGATCAGGATACGGGCGGGGGCTTGCAGGCTCATGGGTTCAGACCAGGACGGTGTCGAAGTGAGGCAGATCGTGGTTCAGTGGCTGGGAGGCGGCACTGAACAGGATGAAGAATTCATTGCCCTCAGCGCCGCCGCTGGGTACGCGCTGGTAGGCAATCTGGGCGCCATAGCGCTCGCACAGTTCACGACAAATGTACAGCCCGAGCCCGCTGGAGCGGCTCTCGGAGGAGAAAAAGGGCTCGAACAGATGGGTTTGGACCGACTTTTCCAGCGGCAGCCCGTCGCTCCAGACGGACAGGCGGGCTTGGTCGGGTGCCACCAGTTGGGTGCTGAGTTGAATCGCTTGGGGGGTGGTGCTGGCGTAGCGCAGCGCGTTGTCGAGCAGGTTGATCAAGAGGCGGCGCAGGTGCTCGGTGTCAAAGTAAACCGCTGCCTCATCGGCGGCCAGCGCGATGTGCAGTCGCCCGCAGGCGCCATTTTGCCGGACCCAGTCGCTGGCGATGTCTTGAGTGGCTTCGTCAAGTACCAGCCGGGTGCTCTGGGGCGCCGGGATTTGCTGCTGGGCGCGCGAGATGTCCAGCACCTCATCGACGATCTTGGCCAGCCGCTGGGCGTTTTGACGGATCATTGTGGTGAGCTGGTGCGCACCGGCGTCTTGCAAGTCTTCTTCGAGCAGGGCGTTGGCCTGGGAAATGGCGGCCAGCGGGTTTCTGATCTCGTGCGCCACGGCGGCGGACATGCGGCCCATGGCGGCGAGTTTTTCGATGCGCAGGCGCGCTTCTATTTCGCGCAGGTCTTCGAGAAAGATCACGCACAGGCTTTCCTGGATGCCGTCGTTCAGGGCGGTCAGGTGTGAGCGCACCTGCAGCCTTCGGGCGCTCAGGCCGGGGGTGGCTAGGCTGATGTCTGCGGTTTGCGGCAACTGGGTGTTAAAGCTGCGTTGCAACAGCTCGCTCAAGGGTTGCCAGGCGGCCTGCGCATTCAGGCTGAAGGGCGGCGGCTCGACCGCATCCTGAGCCGCCAGCAGGCGCCGCGCTGCGGGATTGGCTGAGCGCACCATGCCGTGGATGTCCACCACCAAAATGCCGTCGGCTAAGCTGGCAATGACCAGTTCATTGACCTGAATGTGCATGCGGGCCGTGGCTTGGCTGGTTTGGGCGCGCATTTCTTCCCGCGCCAGTCGCTGGGCTAGCTGGTTGGCCAGCAGTGCGACCAGGAAAAAGCCCGAGCCGCTCAGGCCAGCCTGCAAAAAGCTGCTGTTGAATTCGCCGTTGCCCTGCAAGGTGCTGGACCAGGCATTGGCCAGCAGCAGCAGGGTCACGCTGGCGGCAGTGCCAAAGGCCAGCAAGATAGGTCCGAGCACCGAGGACAGTAGCACTGGTAGCGCAAACAGTGGGGTGTAGTTGATGCCACTGGGCTGCACAAAATTAAGCAGCGAAAAGGTGACCACATCCACGCCGATGGTAGAGACCCATTGCGCGTCGAAGGTGCCGCGCGGTGGTCGGGGGCTGGCCCAGTAGCGCACCGCCACGGTGGCAAACAGGTAGAGCAGGCACACGATCATCGCGTTCTGAAGGGTACTTTTCCCCATGACGTACAGGGCCGCCTGCAGAATCACCAGCACGGCGGCAATGGCAATGCGGGCGGTCATGAACACATGCCAGAGTCGGCCAAAGGCGTTCATCGTCGATTCAGCCTCCCAAGCGCCAATCAGTTTTTCGGCAGTTTTTTGCCAGAAGTGCGTGTCGGAGGGCATTTAACCTTCGGCCTGACGGCGGTGGGCTTCGCTGCAGTACGGGCGGGCGTCACGCCCGATCAGCGATTCGGTGCGCGGCAGATGCACCTGGCAGACGCTGCAGGCGACGATTTCAGTCGCGCCATCAGCTTGGGCGGGGCCGGGGTGGGCGGGCGGGCGTGGTGGTGTGGCGGCGTCTTTTTGCGTCCGGCGCTCATACTGCCAGAGCCAGAAGACCACCAGGATCAGCAGGATGACCAGCAGGTATTTCATGCGACGCGCTTGAGAATGACTTCAAGCACGAAGCGCGAACCGACGTAACCCAGCAGCAGCAGCCCCGCGCCCAGGTAGAGCACACGCACCGCCTGCGGACCGCGCCAGCCGAGTCGAGCGCGCCCGGCCAGCAAGCCCGCAAAAGTCAGCCAGGCGAGGATGGAAAAAACGGTCTTGTGGTTCCACTTCCAGGCCAGGCCGGAGCCATACAGGGTTTCGGCAAACAGCCAGCCCACCAGCAAGGTTGCCGACAGCAACACAAAACCGGCCTCGACAAAGCGAAAGGTCAGGCGCTCCAGCGTCAGCAGCGGCACGCCCGCGTCGTTTTGCTCGGCTTGGCGCATGGCCCGCTCGGCGCGCAGCATCAGCCAGCCATGCACCACAGCAGCGGCAAACAGCCCGTAAGAGGCAATGCCCAGCGCCCAGTGCAGCGGCAGCCAGGGCGAGGCGATGCGTGCGTAGCTGCTGCCTGGAAACAGCAGCGAGAAAATCACCGCCACGCTGCCCAGCGCAGCCAGCGCCCAGTGCGCCCGCAACTGCGGAAACAGGCGCCGCTCGACCGCATACACCGTCAGCACCAGCCAGACCGTCATCGACAGCGCGGGCGCAAAACCAAAGCGCGGCGGGCTGCCCAGCAGACCGTCGGCCAGCGTCAGCCCGTGCAACAGCCATGCCGCCAGAACCAGGCTGCGCAGCGCGCGCGCACTCCAGCGCGGCAGGGCCAGCGCCAGTACCGCATAGGCCGCCGCCGCGCCTGCCGCAGCCATGAGACCCCATCCACCACTGAAAGCTAAAATCATGACTACAGTTTAGCGCCTGACCAGGTTTGCCCTGGCCTCTGGCTTTCTTGCCGCACTCCCCGTTTTCAGGATTTCACCTCATGGCTTCAGCCCTTACCGACAAGTTATCCCGCCTCGTCAAGGAGATGCGCGGTCAGGCGCGCATGACCGAGTCCAATGTGCAGGACATGCTGCGCGAGGTGCGCATGGCCCTGCTCGAAGCCGACGTGGCGCTGCCCGTGGTGCGCGACTTCATCGCCCGCGTCAAGGAAAAATCGCTCGGCCAGGAGGTGATGGGCTCGCTGACGCCGGGCCAGGCGCTGGTCGGCATCGTCAGCAAGGAACTGGCCGCCACGATGGGCGAGGGTGTCAGCGACATCAATCTGGCCGCCCAGCCGCCTGCCGTCATCCTGATGGCCGGTTTGCAAGGCGCGGGTAAAACCACGACGACGGCCAAGCTGGCCAAGCACCTGATCGAAAAGCGCAAGAAAAAAGTTTTGACCGTTTCGGGTGACGTGTACCGTCCGGCGGCCATTGAGCAGCTCAAGGTTGTGACCCAGCAGGCGGGCGCCGAGTGGTTCCCGAGCACGCCGGAGCAAAAGCCCGCCGACATTGCCCGCGCCGCCATCGACTACGCCAAGCGTCATTTTTTCGACGTGCTGCTGGTCGATACCGCTGGGCGTCTGGCGATTGACGAAGTGCTGATGGCCGAAATCAAGGAGCTGCACGCGATTCTGAAGCCAGTCGAAACGCTGTTCGTCGTCGATGCGATGCAGGGCCAAGATGCGGTCAACACCGCCAGGGCTTTCAAGGAAGCGCTGCCGCTGACCGGCATCATCCTGACCAAGCTCGACGGCGATTCGCGCGGCGGCGCGGCGCTGTCGGTGCGACAGATCACCGGCGCGCCGATCAAGTTCGCGGGCACCAGCGAAAAACTTGACGGCCTGGAAGTGTTCGACGCCGAGCGCCACGCGGGCCGGATTTTGGGCATGGGCGACATTGTCGCGCTGGTCGAGCAGGTCGCTGCGGGCGTCGATATGGCCTCGGCGCAAAAGCTCGCCGCCAAGATCAAGTCCGGCGACGGTTTTGATTTGAGCGACTTTCTGGACCAGCTCCAGCAGATGAAAAAAATGGGCGGGCTGTCCAGCCTGCTCGACAAGCTGCCCACGCAGATGGCGGGCAAGGCCGGCCAGATCGACATGGACAAGGCCGAAAAAGACATGAAGCGCAAGGAGGGCATCATTTTGAGCATGACCCCGCTGGAGCGCCGCAAGCCCGAACTGATCAAGGCCACGCGCAAGCGCCGCATTGCAGCCGGTTCGGGCGTTCACGTTCAGGAAGTCAACCGCCTGCTCAACGAGTTTGAGCAGATGCAGGGCATGATGAAAAAGATGAAGGGCAGCGGCATGATGAAAATGATGAAGCGCATGGGTGGCATGAAGGGCATGCCCAAGTTCTAAGCGGGCACCACTGCCGCAGTTGCAAATAAAACAGGTTTAATTGATGAAAAACAAATTGTTCAATATTGCCAGCCAATGGGGCAGCAAAGCCGGTGATGTGCTGTCAAGCGCAGCGGTTAGGGCGGCGGCAATGACGCAGGATCACCAGCCCGACGCACAGGCGATGGCGCTGGCCAAGGAGCGGCTGCAGCGCATGGCCGCCGCGACGGTGGTCGAAGTCAAGGATGCGCTGAAATCTGACCTGGCCAAGGATGCGGCCAAAGGCGCGGCCATCGGCGCTGTCGTCGCGGTGCCAGTGCCGGTGATTGGGCCGATGATGGGCGCCATCGTGGGCGCCGGGGTCGGGGCTTATGCCAACCTGACGCGCGCCAAAACGGATGCGGCCAAGTCCGGCGCGCCGACTCAAGCCCCAGCCAGCGCGGAGGCCGCACCCGCGACCGGCATGTACGCCGAACTGCTCCAGCTCAACGAGTTGCTGCAAAAAGGTATCCTGACCCAGGAAGAGTTCGACGAGCAAAAAGCGCGGGTGTTGGACGCTTATTGAGTTTTTAGGCCGCCAGCAGCCGGGGCTGGGCCAGTTCGCTGGCGTGCAGCCAAGCGCGGCGTAGCACGGCGGGCGAGCGGGTTTCTTCGGGAATCAGCAAATAGCTGGCCGAGCGCAGCGCACGGCCCACGCCGACCTGACTGGTCAGCACCGTCATCGGAATCGACAGCAGCAGTGGCAGGCCGACCGGCAGTAGCCAGACCAACGCGCGTGCGTCGATCATGGCAATGCCGAGTGCCAGCAGCACGATCACGCCGCTCATCGGGGCGAGTTGCGCCAGTGCGTGCGCCCAAGGCACGGCGGCGGCTTCACGCGGGGGCGATTTCCATTCGAGCTTGAGGCCGGTCAGCGCAATTACCACGAACAGCGAATGCGCCAGCATGCGAATCGGCGCTTGCAGCAGTGCGATCAGCGTTTCCAGCAGCGCGCTGCGCAGCAGGCTGGCAATGCCGCCATAGGCGTTTTGCTGGCCCTTGAGCACCACGGCGGCCAGACCGAGGATGCGCGGCAGAAACAGCATGCACAGCGTCCAGGCCCACAGCCCGATCAGCTCGCCGGGCAGACGCGCCCAGTCAGCCAGCATCGGCGAGCCGGACAGCCACAGCGCCGTGCCCAGCGTCATAAAGCACAGCCACAAAGGCGCTGACAGATAAGCCATCGCGCCCGTGCCGAACATCGAGCGGTGTACCGGGTGAATGCCGGGCTCGGCGATCAGGCGGGCGTTTTGCAGGTTGCCCTGGCACCAGCGGCGGTCGCGCTGCAGCTCGGCCAGCAAATCAGGCGGCTGCTGCTCGTAGCTGCCGACCAGATCGGCGACCAGCCAGACATGAAAACCAGCGCGGCGCATCAAAGCGGCCTCGACAAAGTCGTGCGACAGGATGCTGCCGGACATGCCGCCGGTGCCCTTGATGCGGTCGAGCGCGCAGTGTTCCATGAACGGTTTGATGCGGATGATGGCGTTGTGGCCCCAGTAGTGGGACTCGCCCATCTGCCAGAACTGCATGCCCAGCGTAAAGAGGCGCCCGGTCACGCGCGAGCCGAACTGCTGCGCGCGCGCATGCAGCGTCACATGGCCGATGGCCTGCGTGGCAGTCTGGATGATGCCCGCGCTCGGGTTCGCTTCCATCAGCTTGACCATCGAGACCAGACAGTCGCCGCTCATCACGCTGTCGGCGTCCAGCACCACCATGTAGCGGTAGTCCTTGCCCCAGCGGCGGCAAAAATCGGCCACGTTACCGGCCTTGCGGTCGGTGCGGCGCTTGCGCAGGCGGTAATAGACCTCGATCTGCGGCTGGTCTGGCTGGCTGGCCAGCTGGCTGCGCAGGTCTTCCCAGGCGGCGCGCTCGGCTTTGATGATGGCAGGGTTGTTGCTGTCGGAGAGCACGAAAACATCAAAGTTTTTCACATGGCCGGTGACGGCGACCGACTCGCAGGTGGCGCGCAAACCGGCAAACACGGTGCGCACATCTTCATTGCAGATCGGCATGATGATGGCGGTGCGGGTCGATGTGTCCAGCGTGTGGTGCTGGACCTTCTTGCTTGAGAGGCTGTGTACGTCGCCGAACAGCGTGACGTAAAAGCCCATCATCGCCGTCATGAAGCCAGTCACCACCCAGGCCGTCAGCAGCGCAAACAGCGCCAGTTGGCCGTACTGCAGCCAGGCGTTGTCGTAGTCGGGCTGCATGTCGGCAAACAGGGTGCTGGCCAGCGCGGTGCTGACCAGCGTCAGCGCGACAAACGTGGCGCGGCGTCGCTTGGCGGCGCGCTGCCAGGGGGCGAGCGTGGCGGCTGGGGTGCGTTTTGGGGCGGCTGCCGCGTCTGACTTGACGAAAGGCAGCAGCGCGGCTGTCGCCAGGCTGTTCCAGAAACCGCGCCACGGGCGCGGCGCCATGGAGCCGCGATGCACCGGCGGCGCGGTCACGGCGTTCGGGTGGCGTTCTTCGCGCAGCAGGCTGCGCCGATTCAGTGGGTAATCAGGTTGGTCCATGTTTCGCTCAGGGTGTGATGGTTGTCTTGGAGAAAGGCGCGCAGCTCTATCGGCTGCAGCGGCTGGGTGATGTCAGCGGCGGGCAGGCGCTCAACGCGCAGCGCCATGCGCCAGGCGCCGGTGGCCGGGTTGCGCCAGGCCTGGCTTTCCAGAATGCGGGCGTTGGCGCTGGCCGTCGTGATGGCCTGCACCGGGGCGTTGGCCGGCAGCGCGTCCAGCGCCGGGCCGGTGAAGTCGATGACAAATTGGGTCTGCCGGGCCAGTGCTTCGGCGTCCTGCTGGCTGTAGCCGATGCCTTTGCGCGACTGCGTGACCCAGCCGTTCGGCGGGCGCTGCTGGTTTTGGCCTTGCCAGGCGATTTGGTAGCGCAGTTCCAGCGATTCGCCGGGCGCGGGCATTTTTTCCGGCACCCAGTAGGCGGCGATGTTGTCGTGGGTTTCGTCGGGCGTGGCAAATTGCAGCAGCTCGACGCGGCCCGCGCCAAAGCCGCTCAGGGGCGTGATCCAGGCGCTGGGGCGCAGCTCGTAGCGCGCTTCGGTGTCTTCGTAGCTGGCAAAAGCGCGGTCGCGCTGCATCAGGCCAAAGCCCTTGAGGCTTTTCACGGCAAACGAAGTCACCAGCGTCGATGCCGGGTTTTGCAGCGGGCGCCAGAGCCATTCGCCGCCGCCCAGGCCGTTATCGGTGGCGATCATCAAGCCGTCCGAGTCATGCACTTCGGGGCGAAAGTCGCCGGGACGCGGCTGGTTCTCGCCGAAGAAAAACATGCTGGTCAGCGGCGCCAGACCCAGCGTGGCCACCGGCTTGTCGGTGGCGCGCATGAAAATTTTGGCGTGGACTTCGGTGACGGTGTCGTCGCCCGGCTTGACATCGAAGCGGTAGGCGCCGCTCATGCGCGGCGAATCGAGCAGCGCGTAAATCGTCAGCGGGGCGT
>Ga0302214_1000186_pt1 | contig 15638 bp, 11 predicted proteins | sample II_Fen_N1_3_FD_194584 | JGI IMG/M metagenome (GOLD analysis project Ga0302214, IMG submission 194584) | Peat permafrost microbial communities from Stordalen Mire near Abisko, Sweden - II_Fen_N1_3 | ecosystem: Environmental > Terrestrial > Soil > Wetlands > Permafrost | place: Sweden: Abisko... | reverse complement strand
AGTTCGACGATGCCACTTTCAAGAGCCTTAACCGTGATGGCTTTACCTTCGTAAATCATCAACTGATCTCCACGATATGGAAGCTGAACAGTACACGTCGGACGCAGGCGAATGGCTCGGCAGGGACGTTAAACGTCGATGCTACGCCTATCCACCCGACACACCCGCCAACGCGATAGTCGGGATTCTGTAGGAGCGATCTGAAATACAAACGCTCAATTCATACGCCCGTTTGATTTGGGTACGTCACCTTCACGGAATTTCCGACAATTGTCAATCGCCCGAAACAGGGGGTTGAAACGCGACTTTCCGGTCATTTCCGTACTGCGAAGACCTTCAACACGCCGAAGCATGTGAAGTCATTCATAGGATCAATCATTAGAAAAGTCGCCCTAATTCGCGGCAGCCCGTGTTTAACGAGCTACGCTGGCGAGACTCAGGAGAAAAATTTGAACGCTTTTGGCGAACGCCCAGCGTAAGATCAGCCCACACCGAATTTACCGGCCTGCCTGGCCAACCCGCCCGATGATGTTGTCGGGCTTTTTATTGCCTGCATCAAAACCTGTGGGAGCCGGGCTGCCAGCGCTGCACCTGACACCCCGTGGCGCTCTCAGGTTCATCGCGAGCAGGCTCGCTCCTGCATGGATTGTGTTTCAGGCCAGAGCTTTGAGGGTGGCATCGATATGTTGCAATACCTCGGCTTCGCCCTTCTCGCCCCAATACAGGGCGATCATTTGTTTATCGGCCTCGACCTTGTAGACATTGTCTGGCAATTTTTCGAAATGATTGAGCAGTGACCGATCCTCACAGACTTCCTGCCACTGATTCACCCAGACACCCGGTGATTTCTGCCAGTAACTCCAGCACGCCGGTTTATTGCCACGCCGCGGCCTGTGGTACTGCGCACAAGGGTTGGGCGGCTCCTGACCAAGCCAGTGCGGCCATTCCTGCGGCGCCAGCTGCATCGCCAACCCGATGCGTCGCGCCTCCATCCGCAGGGCCATGCGGCCACTCTGGTGGCGAGACGGTCGCAACCATGCCAGCGGACTGAGTACCACCAGCAGGATTGACACCACTATCCAGACCGTCATATCTGTACTCCCGATTCTTGATGAGCGTATTCAGTCGCTTTGAAACCAATACGCTTGAAACCAGCCATACTTATCAATATTGCAACCCTCAGGAGAGCACCTCATGCCCTACCACCATATTCTGGTCGCTGTAGACCTAACCGAAGAGTGCGACCCTGTAATCCACCGTGCTCGCGAACTGGCAGTGAGCAATAGTGCGAAATTGTCCCTGGTACACATTGTCGAGCCGATGGCCATGGCCTTTGGCGGTGACGTGCCGATGGACCTGTCACAACTGCAACAACAGCAATTCGATCAGGCCAAAGAGCGTCTTGACCGGTTGATCGTGAAATACCCGGAGCTGTCCAGGGAGTACAGCCACCTGACCTACGGCCAGCCACGCCAGGAAATTCACCACCTGGCCAAGGAGCAAGGGTGCGACATCATCGTGGTCGGCAGTCACGGGCGACACGGCCTGGCACTGCTGCTGGGCTCAACCGCCAACGATGTACTGCACGGTGCGCCTTGCGATGTGCTGGCGGTGCGCCTGCAAAACAAAAGCTGACAACACCCCCTGTAGGAGCAAGCTCGCTCGCGAGGGTCGTCAACGGTAACGCGAGAAGCCTGACACCCCGCGGAGCTCCCGGATTCATCGCGAGCAAGCTCGTTCCGACAGGATATTCAGCACGGCATATGAAAAGCCCGGCGTTCACGCGAATGAAGCCGGGCTTTTTTATTGCAGGATCAATCAGGCATCCAGCTCGGCCCAACGCTCGACCATCACGTCGAGTTCAGCCTGCAACTGCGCCAATTGAGCGATCACCGCAGCGGTTTCAGCGGCCGGACGCAGGTAGAAACCAGCATCAGCCATCTGCGCCTCGACGGTAGCGATCTGCTGCTCCATGGCTTCGATCTGCCCCGGCAAAGCTTCCAGCTCACGCTGCAATTTGTAGCTGAGCTTTTTCTTCGCCACCGGCGCTTCGACCGCCACCGCGACGGGCGCAGGTTCGGCTTTGACGACGGCGGAGTTCAGGTCGGCCTTGCCGGATTTGCTCTCGGTCACGCCCAACAGGCGCGGCGAGCCGCCCTGACGCAGCCAGTCCTGATAACCACCGACGTATTCGCGAACCTTGCCTTCACCTTCGAAGACCAGGGTGCTGGTCACCACGTTATCGAGGAATGCCCGGTCGTGGCTGACCATCAGCACGGTGCCGTTGAAGGTCAGCAAGACCTCTTCCAGCAGTTCGAGGGTTTCGACGTCGAGGTCGTTGGTCGGTTCGTCGAGGACCAGCAGGTTCGCCGGTTTGCTGAACAGTTTGGCCAGCAACAGACGGGCACGCTCCCCACCGGACAGCGCCTTGACCGGCGTACGGGCACGCTGCGGGCTGAACAGGAAATCGCCGAGGTAGCTCAGGACGTGGCGGCTCTGGCCGTCGATGTCGATGAAGTCGCGACCTTCAGCGACGTTATCGATCACGGTTTTTTCCAGGTCCAGTTGATGGCGCAACTGGTCGAAATAGGCGACATCGATCTTCGTGCCTTCTTCCACCTTGCCGCTGGTGGGCTGCAAGCCGCTGAGCATCAGTTTCAGCAGCGTGGTCTTGCCGGTACCGTTGGCACCCAGCAGACCGATGCGGTCGCCGCGTTGCAGCACCATCGAGAAATCCTTGATCAGGAACGGGCCGCCCGGGTGAGCGAAGCTCACATTTTCGAGGACCATCACCTGCTTGCCGGACTTGTCGGCCGTTTCCAACTGGATATTGGCCTTGCCGGTACGCTCACGACGTTCGCTGCGCTCGACACGCAACGCCTTCAGGGCGCGCACGCGACCTTCGTTACGGGTACGACGAGCCTTGATGCCCTGGCGAATCCACACTTCTTCCTGAGCCAGACGCTTGTCGAACAGCGCGTTGGCGGTCGCCTCGGCGGCCAGCTCAGCCTCTTTGTGCACGAGGAAACTGGCGTAGTCGCCGTTCCAGTCGATCAAGCCGCCGCGATCGAGTTCGAGGATGCGGGTTGCGAGGTTTTGCAGGAAGGAACGGTCGTGCGTGATGAACAGCACGGCGCCCTGGAAATCCTTCAGCGCTTCTTCGAGCCAGGCGATCGCACCGATGTCCAGGTGGTTGGTCGGTTCGTCGAGCAGCAGCAGGTCAGGTTCGGAAACCAGTGCCTGGGCCAGCAGGACGCGACGACGCCAGCCGCCGGACAACTCGGCGAGGGTCTTGTCGGCGGGCAATTGCAGACGGCTGAGGGTGCTGTCGACCAGGGTCTGCAGACGCCAGCCATCACGGGCCTCGAGATCGTGCTGGACGTGCATCAGCTTGTCCAGGTCGGCGTCGGTGACGATGTTCTGGCTCAGGTGGTGATATTCGGCCAGCAATGCGCCCACGCCGTCCAGGCCTTCGGCAACTACGTCGAACACGGTCCGCTCGTCGGCTACCGGCAATTCTTGCGGCAATTCGCCGATCTTGAGCCCGGGTGCGCGCCAAACGGAGCCGTCATCGGGCTTCTGGTCGCCCTTGACGAGCTTCATCATGCTGGACTTGCCAGTGCCGTTGCGGCCGATGATGCACACCCGCTCTCCACGGGCGATCTGCCAGGACACCTTGTCCAACAACGGCATAGCGCCGAAAGCAAGGGACACATCGCTGAATTTGAGCAGGGTCATGAGCTTCTCCAAAAACCGGGCGCGCATTCTACCTGACTTGAGGCCTCAGAAGGCCGGCAATTTCACTGTCGAAGCACTCTGCACAACAAATGTTGCGAACTTATACAGACAGGTGGGCAAAGCTTTCGTCCCCTGCTGGCAAAAGGCTAAGCTACAGTTAATTAAGTGTTGGCATTGTCTGCACTTGTTCATGATTTCTCTGCCCGGATGTCCCATGCGCAGTCGCATTTTCAAGCTTTTTTCATGTCTTTTACTGTCTGCCGCTGCCGTTAATTCCGCCCAGGCGGTAGACCTGTCTACCCAGCGCCAATATTACGACGAAGCCAAACGTGCCCTGGCCAAGGGCGATAGCGGCCCCTATTTCCGCTACAGCCAGGCCCTCAGTGATTACCCGCTGGAGCCTTACCTCGCGTACGACGAACTGACCGCGCGCCTGAAAACCGCGAACAATGCCGAAATTGAAAAATTCCTCGCCGAACATGGCGACCTGCCACAGGCCAACTGGATGAAATTGCGTTGGCTGCGCTGGATGGCCGATCGCGGCGATTGGGAGACGTTCGTCAAATATTACGACCCGAAGATGAACTTCACCGAACTGGACTGCCTGAATGCGCAGTATCAGATCAGCCATAACCTCAAGTCCGAAGGTTACGCCAACACCAACAAACTCTGGCTGACAGGCAAATCCCTGCCGGCCGCCTGCGACGCACTGTTCGGCATGTGGGCCGCCGAAGGTCAGTTGACCGAGCAAAAACGCTGGGAGCGCGCCAAGCTTGCCGCCCAGTCGCGCAACTACCCGCTGGCCAGCAGCCTGGCCAACGGCCTGACCACCCTCGCCCCTCGCGGTCGCCTGTTGATCGATGTGGCGCAAAAGCCCGAGCTGCTCAATCAGCCGTCGCGTTTCACGCCAGCCGACGAACCGATGTCGGACATCGTCAGCCTTGGCCTGCGCCGCCTCGCCCGCCAGGATCCGGACAAGGCCATGGAACTGCTCGATGGCTATGCCAGCAGCATGCACTTTTCCCGTGACGAAAAAGTGGCGATTGCCCGTGAAATCGGCCTGACGCTCGCGCGCCGCTTCGACAGCCGCGCGCTGGACGTGATGACCAAGTACGACCCCGAACTGCGGGACAACACCGTTTCCGAATGGCGCTTGCGCCTGCTGCTGCGCCTGGCCCGCTGGGACGACGCCTATCAACTGACCCGTCGCCTGCCGCAAGACCTGGCCACCACCAACCGCTGGCGCTACTGGCAGGCCCGCAGCCTGGAACTGGCACAACCGCAGAACCCTGAAGCGCAGACGCTCTATAAAACCCTCGCCCGCGAACGCGACTTTTATGGATTCCTCGCCGCCGATCGTTCGCAGTCGCCCTATTCACTGGTCAACAAACCGCTGGTGCTGAGCCAGGCGACGATCAACAAAGTGCGCAACACCCCCGGTATTCGCCGAGCCCTGGAGTTTCATGCCCGCGGGCAGATTGTCGACGGTCGTCGCGAGTGGTACCACGTCAGCCGCCACTTCAGTCGCGAGGAAATGGTTGCCCAGGCCAAACTGGCCTATGACCTGAAATGGTATTTCCCGGCGATCCGTACAATCAGTCAGGCTCAGTATTGGGACGACCTGGACATACGCTTCCCGATGGCGCACCGCGAATCCCTGGTGCGTGAAGCCAGAAACCGTGGCCTGCATTCGAGCTGGGTATTCGCCATCACTCGCCAGGAAAGCGCCTTCATGGACGATGCCCGCTCCGGTGTCGGCGCGTCGGGCTTGATGCAACTGATGCCCGGCACCGCCAAGGAAACCGCGCGCAAGTTCAGCATTCCCTTTGCCTCGCCGCAGCAGTTGCTGGAGCCGGACAAGAACATCCAGCTCGGTGCCGCGTACCTGAGCCAGGTCCACAGTCAATTCAACGGCAACCGCGTCCTCGCCTCCGCCGCCTACAACGCCGGCCCCGGCCGTGTACGCCAGTGGCTGCGCGGCGCCGACCACCTGAGTTTCGACGTGTGGGTGGAAAGCATCCCCTTCGACGAAACCCGTCAGTATGTACAGAACGTGCTGTCTTATTCGGTGATCTACGGCCAGAAACTCAACTCACCGCAACCGTTGGTGGATTGGCACGAGCGGTACTTCGACGATCAATGATCGTGTGGGAGTCGACGTACTGACGAATGGCGAAACGCGGTGCACGTGATGCACCGCTTTCGCTGGCAAGCCAGCCCCTAGAGTTCGACCAGTGCCTTGCCATCACTGAACTGCAATGCCGCCAGCCGCGCATACAACGCATTACTGGCAATCAACTCCTGATGCGTGCCCACCGCGACCAGTTTCCCCTGATCCATCACAGCGATCCGGTCGGCGTTTTTCACCGTGGCCAGGCGATGGGCGATGACCAGGGTGGTGCGATTTTTCATCAGCGTTGGCAGGGCTTGCTGAATCAGGTGTTCGCTTTGGGCATCGAGGGCGCTGGTGGCTTCGTCGAGCAGCAGGATTGGCGCGTCGACCAGCAGCGCGCGGGCAATCGCCAGGCGCTGGCGCTGGCCGCCGGACAATCCAAGGCCACCGTCCCCCAGGTGGGTCTGGTAACCCTGGGGCATGGCTTCGATAAAGTCGTGGGCATAGGCGACTTTCGCCGCCTCCTGAACCTCGCTCAGCGTTGCCGTCGGCTTCCCATAGCGGATGTTCTCTTCGATGCTGCCGAAAAACAGCGCCGGCGTTTGCGAGACGAGGGCAAAGCAACGACGCAGGTCCAGCGGATCGAGCCGGGTCAGCGGCACGCCATCAAGCAGAATGGAACCTTCGGCGGGGTCGTAAAAGCGCAGCAGCAGGTCATATACCGTCGATTTGCCAGCCCCGGATGGCCCGACCAGTGCCAGGGTTTCACCCGCGTTGATGGTCAGGCTCAGACCGTCGACGGCATAGCTTTCGGGACGCGAGGGGTAGGAAAACCGCACATCTCGCAGCACCAGATCCCCCTTCACCCGCTCCGGCAAGGTCACCCGATCGGTGCCGGGTGGCTGGATGATGTTTTCCGAACGCAGCAACTCGGCAATCCGCTCGGCTGCGCCCGCCGCGCGCTGCAACTCGCCAATCACTTCGCTCAGGGTGCCGAACGCACTGCCGACGATCAGGCTATAGAAGACAAACGCCGCCAGCTCGCCGGCAGAAATTCGCCCGGCAATGACGTCCATGCCACCGACCCACAGCATGACGCCTACCGCGCCCAGCACCAACACGATCACCAATGTGATCAACCAGGCCCGCTGGAAAATACGCTTGCGTGCCGTGTCGAACGCTTCTTCCACGGTCAAGGCAAAACGTCGCTCGTCCTGAGACTGGTGGTTGTAGGCCTGCACGGTTTTGATCTGACCCAGGGTTTCCGAGACATAACTGCCGATATCGGCAATCCGGTCCTGACTCAAACGCGACAGGTTGCGTACCCGGCGACCGAAAATCAGGATCGGCGCGATCACCAGAGGCAAAGCGACGACGACGATACTGGTGAGTTTGGGGTTGGTCACAAACAGCAGGACGATCCCGCCGATGACCATCAGTAGATTGCGTAGAAAAAGTGACAAAGAAGAACCGATTACCGATTGCAGCAACGTGGTATCGGCGGTCAACCGCGACTGGATTTCAGAGCTGCGGTTGTTTTCGTAGAACCCGGGATGCAGGTAAATCAAGTGGTTGAATACCTGACGGCGGATGTCGGCGACACAACGTTCGCCGATCCACGACACCAGATAAAAACGCGCAAAGGTCCCGACCGCCAGGCCGAACACCAGCAACATGAACAGGCCGATGGACTGATTGAGCAAGTGCGGTGACTGGGTCATGAAGCCCTGATCCACCAGCAGGCGAATGCCCTGTCCCATGGACAACGTGATACCCGCCGTGACGATCAACGCGAGCAAGGCACCGAACGCGTGCCAGCGATAAGGCGCGATGAAACGACTGGCCAGGCGAATCGCACGACGGTGACGAACAGAAAGCATTGGCATCATCCAGAACGGTTAATAAGGTCAGCCTAGTCCGGCCAAACGGGATGGAACCTGGTAAATCACAATGAGTCAGGTTAATTATGACCGCCGCTACTAGGCGCTAGACGCTATTGGTCTAAGGTTCGGGTGGCAACCTCGCGCCATTTCTGGTGGACTGGGCTTGCCGCCGTGTAAAGATCGCAGGGAGCTGTCACAGCCTGGTCACCTGGCGGTTCTACAGTAAGCACACACCTGAAGAGGAGACAGGCCATGTCCTTGCAAAACAGCAGAAATTACAAGATTCAAGTAATCCGCACACAGCCAAACCAGTCTCTGGGTTGCTCGATAATCGATGCCGATGGCCGCGAAGTACCGATCACTGAAGACATGATCCAGGCCGCGTGCCGTGAGCTGGAAAAGCGATTGGTCAAGCCTGCCGAACAAAAGTGATATAGCCACCGTCTTCTTTGACCCGGCCCCTGTTGGCCGGGTTTTTTATGCGGTTTTTTGAGAGTGCTGCTCCCCACGCAATCAACGCGACGCCAATGCTGCCGCATGACCTGTGGGAACGTGGCTTGCCCTCGATCGGCCCTACTCGGTTTTCAGAGGGCCGACGCGCCCAACGCCGCTACGATCTGCCGCAACGCCGGCGAATCCCCTTCAATGCGCACTTTCAACCCATCAATCTCACGTCGCGATGGATAATTTTTGCGCAAAGCATCGAACGCCGCACGTTGCTCGCTCACGCTGCCGACTAGGCTGCGGCGAAAATCCGCGTCGTCACGGCGCGGGTCGTACACGCCGCGGCACAACATCGCCAATGCCCAGGCCGGATCGCTTTCAGCGCTCAGGGTCGCTTCGGACAACCATGGCGCCGGCAACAAATCGCTCAGGCTGACCTCGGCCGTTTGTCCGAGAAAATCGCAATACGCCTGGTAGATCTGCGCCGTTCCGCGCTGTTTGCCATCCAGGCTGTAACCGGCAATGTGCGGCGTGGCCAGCACACAGAGTTCGGCCAGTGCCACATCGACCTCCGGCTCACCCTCCCAGACATCGAGCACCGCTTGCAGGTCTTCACGTTGCAACAGCACCTGGCGCAGGGCGCTGTTATCCACCACTGGACCACGACTGGCATTGATCAGCCAGGTGCCGGGCTTGAGTCGGTTCAGGTGCTTTTGATCGAACAAATGCCAGGTGGAATGAGCGCCCTGCTTGGTCAGCGGTGTGTGCAGGCTGATGACATCGCACTGTTCGATGATCTGCTCCAGGCTGACGTAATCGCCCCCTTCGGCGGCGTGGCGCGGCGGATCGCAGACCAGTACCTTCCAGCCCAGCCCTTGCAGGACCTTGACCAAGCGTCCGCCCACTTCACCGGCGCCGACCACACCGTAAGTTCGCCGAGTCAGATCGACGCCTTCGATTTCAGCCAGGGTCAACAGACTGCCGAGCACGTAGTCGACCACGCCACGAGCGTTGCAACCCGGCGCGCTGGACCAGGTGATCCCGGCTTGTTGAAAATAATCCAGGTCCAGGTGATCGGTGCCAATGGTGCAGGTACCGACAAAACGCACCTTGCTGCCTTCGAGCAACGCGCGGTTGACGTTGGTCACCGAGCGCACCAGCAACACATCGGCCTGTTCGACGGTGGCACGGTCGATGGAACGCCCTGGCACCCGGCGGATTTCACCGAAACTTGCAAAGAAAGCATCGAGCAGGGGGATATTCTCGTCGGCAACAATCAGCATGGCAGGCTCCTTAGGCGGATCGGCAGTGTAGGCGTAGAGGCGGGTGGTGAGCCAGCGTGCATTGTGCATCCTGGATATGAAGGACTGCATATTTCCTGTGGCGAGGGAGCATGAGGATTCATTCAAGAGCTCGATTACAAATCGGTAACACAGGTCTTTTCCTGACCGTTACGTCAACGCGTAGAATGCGCGCCTGCGCATCAATACCTTCTGGACGTTTTACCCTTGAATTCTGTGACTGACCGTCCCACCGCAACACCCCTCAATCGCCCGGCCCGGGTTCGCCTTGAGCTGAAAAACCTGCTCGCCCTGGCGCTGCCGATCATGATCGCGCAACTGGCGACCACGGCCATGGGGTTCGTCGATGCCGTGATGGCCGGGCGGGTCGGTCCGCGTGACCTGGCCGCCGTGGCACTCGGTAATTCGATCTGGGTGCCGGTGTTCCTGCTGATGACCGGTACTTTGCTGGCCACCACGCCGAAAGTCGCCCAGCGTTTCGGCGCCGGCACCCACAGCGAAATCGGCCCGATCGTGCGTCAGGCGCTGTGGCTGGCGCTGGTGGTGGGGTTGATGGCGACCGGCATTCTGTTCAGTGCCGAACCGGTTTTGCGGGTCATGAAGGTCGACCCCGAACTGATTGGCCCGTGCATGCAGTATCTGCATGGCATCGCCAGCGGCTTGCCTGCCGTCGCCATTTACCATGTGCTGCGCTGTTTCAGCGATGGCCTGGGCCGTACCCGCCCGGCGATGGTGCTGGGTCTGTGCGGGCTGGCGCTGAATATTCCTCTGAACTACATCTTCATTTATGGCCACTTCGGTGTCCCGGCCATGGGTGGCGTCGGCTGCGGTTGGGCCACGGCGATCGTGATGTGGGTCATGGCGCTGGGCATGGCCGGTTGGGAGCGCTGGGCGCCGGTGTACCAGTCGAGTGAACTGTTCAGCCGTTTCGATTGGCCGCAATGGTCGGTGATCAAGCGCTTGCTGGGTATCGGCCTGCCTATCGGCATCGCGGTGTTCGCCGAGTCGAGTATCTTTGCCGTGATCGCCCTGCTGATCGGCAGCCTCGGCGCCACCGTGGTCGCCGGGCATCAGATCGCCCTGAACTTCAGCTCGCTGGTGTTCATGATCCCCTACTCCCTCGGCATGGCTGTGACGGTACGGGTCGGCCAGGCGCTGGGCCGTCAGGAGCCGCGCGAAGCACGCTTCGCCGCCGGGGTCGGCATGGGCACGGCCCTGGCTTACGCCTGTTTGTCGGCGAGCATGATGCTGTTGCTGCGCGAGCACATCGCAACGATCTACACCGCTGACCCGACGGTAGTCAAAGTCGCGGCGATGCTGATTGTCTACTCGGCACTGTTCCAGTTTTCCGATGCGATACAGGTCACGGCGGCCGGTGCGCTGCGCGGTTATCAGGACACCCGGGTAACGATGATCCTGACGCTGTTCGCGTATTGGGGCATTGGTTTGCCGGTGGGTTACGTCCTTGGCCTGACCGATTGGTTCGGCGCACCGAGTGGCCCGAGCGGGCTATGGCAGGGCTTGATCGTGGGCTTGAGCTGTGCGGCGCTGATGCTGTCGATCCGCCTGACACGCAGTGCGCGCAAGCGGATTCGTATCAGTCATTCGCTGGGTTGACCCAATGCTGTAGGAGCGAGCTGGGCGATTTGACGATGGACATGAAGGGCACCGCGCTTATCCAGCAAATGCGCGTTAACGTTAACGTCCATCGCGAGCGGGGCTCGCTCCTACAGAGGTCAGCGTCGGTTATTCGGACTTCTTGCGGATCCAGTACAGGTAAGTGCCTGCCTCTTCCTGCTGACCGACCAGTTCGTGATCGAGAAACACGCAGAATTTGGGGATGTCGCGCCGGGTCGAAGGATCGGTGGCGATCACCTTCAGCAGACCGCCAGGCGCCAGGTCACGGATGTGCTGGTGCAGCATCATGACCGGCTCCGGGCAGTTGAGGCCGGTGGCGTCCAGAGTGCCGTCAACCGGTGTATCGATCATTTCACTCATGATTTACTCCTGAAACTTGCCGGCATTCTCGCGCATTGCCGGGTGTTCGGTCATCTGTGGCATTACGCCCGCACCCACAGGTTTTATCTGATCAGCGGGACTTCGGCTTCTTCACATCCAGTCGACGCAAATGGCAGGTCACTTCCTCACGGTCGTGATACAGCTGTTTGCAGCCAATCTCGACCTTGATGCCCCGCGCCTTGAAGCCGTCGGCGATCCGCTCCAGCAGGCGCTTCACTTCGGCGTAACGCTGTTTCATCGGCAACTTGAGGTTGACCACGGCTTCGCGGCAATGCCCCTCGCCAATCCATTCTTCGAGCATCGCGGCGTTACGCGCCGGTTTTTCGACGATGTCGCACACCATCCAGTCCACCGGTTGCTTGGGCTTGAAGGTGAAACCGTCGGCCATCAGGTGTTGCACCAACCCGGTATCCATCAGGCTTTCGGCCATCGGGCCGTTGTCGATGGCGGTCACCAGCATGCCCCGATTGACCAGTTGCCAGGTCCAGCCACCGGGCGCAGCGCCCAGATCGACGCCGGTCATGTCGCCGTGCAGGCGCTCATCCCACTGGTCGCGCGGGATGAAATGGTGCCACGCCTCTTCCAGCTTCAGTGTCGAGCGGCTTGGCGCCTCGCGGGGGAATTTCAAACGTGGAATGCCCATCGGCCACATCGCCGAGTTGTTCGCCTCTGCCAGGCCCATGAACACTTCGCGGCCGCTTTTGAAGGTCAGCAACAGACGTGGCTTGTGGGCGTCTTCCACCAGTTTTCCGGCAGCCATCAGCGCCTTGCGCAGGTGGACTTCGAATTTCTTGCAGAAATTCGACAGTTCCTTGCCGTCGTTGGTATCGACCATCTCCAGCCACAGGCTGCCGCACAGCGGAAAGTCGGCCATATGGGCGAGGATCACGCTGATGCGATCGGTTTCCGGCAAATCGATGAAGATCCCCCGAGCCCACTGGCGCGGGAAGATCAATTGATCGAAACGCTGACCGCGCATCAACCGTTCGGCGCCGTCTTCTTCGGTGCAGACGAATTCGGCGCAGGCGCTGGCGGTCTTGGCCTTGGCATAACCGGCCACGTTCAGCCGCGCGGCGAGGTCAGAAATCTCGGAACAGACTTCGCCTTCGAAGCCCGGCCGGCAGTGCATAAAGAGGGTGTTCATTCTTACTCCTGGGCAGATGGCGAGACATTCAACCACTGCGCGATGCCCAGACTTGCGTTGAAGCAAAGCCTGTCACGAAAACCGGCGCATGATAACTGACTTCGGAACCTCGGACTTATCGATAGAGTCCAGTAATTAGCCAGCTACTCAAAACAGGGCTAGGTTTAATGCTCTGCCCGTCCCCTCCGTCCGTAGCCGTGCGGACTCAAAGGAGTGATTGCAATGCCCTCCCTCAACAGTTTGAACACCCTTAAAACCCTGCAAGTCGACGACAAGACTTATCACTATTTCAGCCTGCCGGATGCCGCCAAGAGCCTGGGCGATCTGGACAAGCTGCCGATGTCGTTGAAAGTGCTGCTGGAAAACCTGCTGCGCTGGGAAGACGAAAAAACCGTCACCGGCGCCGACCTCAAGGCGATTGCCGCCTGGCTCAAGGAACGCCGCTCCGACCGCGAAATCCAGTACCGCCCGGCGCGGGTGCTGATGCAAGACTTCACTGGCGTGCCCGCCGTGGTCGATCTGGCGGCCATGCGCGCGGCGATGGCCAAGGCCGGCGGTGATCCGCAACGAATCAATCCACTGTCGCCGGTGGACCTGGTGATCGACCACTCAGTGATGGTCGACAAATTCGCCAGCAGCAGCGCCTTCGAACAGAACGTCGACATCGAAATGCAGCGCAACGGCGAACGTTATGCCTTCCTGCGCTGGGGCCAGAGCGCCTTCGACAATTTCAGCGTGGTGCCGCCGGGCACCGGGATCTGCCACCAGGTGAACCTGGAGTACCTCGGTCGCACGGTCTGGACCAAGGACGAGGACGGACGCACCTACGCCTTCCCGGACACACTGGTGGGCACCGACTCCCACACCACCATGATCAACGGTCTGGGCGTGCTCGGCTGGGGCGTTGGCGGGATCGAAGCGGAAGCGGCGATGCTCGGCCAGCCGGTGTCGATGCTGATTCCCGAAGTGATCGGCTTCAAGCTCAGCGGCAAACTCAAGGAAGGCATCACCGCCACCGATCTGGTGCTGACGGTCACCCAGATGCTGCGCAAGAAAGGCGTGGTCGGCAAGTTCGTCGAATTCTATGGTGACGGGCTGGCTGACTTGCCGTTGGCCGACCGCGCGACCATCGCCAACATGGCCCCGGAATACGGCGCCACCTGCGGTTTCTTCCCGGTGGACGAGGTGACGCTGGAGTATCTGCGTCTGTCCGGCCGCCCCCTCTCGACCGTCAAATTGGTCGAGGCCTATAGCAAGGCGCAGGGCCTGTGGCGTCTGCCGAGCAAAGAACCCGTATTCACCGACAGCCTCGCGCTGGACATGGGCAGCGTCGAAGCCAGCCTCGCCGGGCCGAAACGCCCGCAAGACCGCGTGTCGCTGCCGAACGTCGCGCAAGCGTTCAGCGATTTCCTCGGCGTCCAGCTCAAACCCACCAGCAAGGAAGAAGGCCGCCTCGAAAGCGAGGGCGGTGGCGGTGTGGCCGTGGGCAATGCGGACATGGCCGGCGAAGCGGACTATGAATACGAAGGCCAGACCCATCGGCTGAAAAACGGCGCGGTGGTGATTGCCGCGATCACCTCCTGCACCAACACCTCCAATCCGAGCGTCATGATGGCCGCCGGTCTGGTGGCGAAAAAAGCCGTGGAAAAAGGCCTGCAACGCAAACCCTGGGTGAAAAGCTCGCTGGCTCCTGGCTCGAAAGTGGTCACCGACTACTACAAGGCAGCCGGGCTCACGCAGTATCTGGATCAACTGGGTTTCGCCCTGGTCGGTTACGGCTGCACCACCTGCATCGGCAACTCCGGGCCGCTGTCGGAACCGATCGAAAAAGCCATCCAGCAGGCTGACCTGACCGTGGCCTCGGTGCTATCGGGCAACCGCAACTTTGAGGGCCGGGTGCATCCGCTGGTGAAAACCAACTGGCTGGCCTCCCCGCCGCTGGTGGTCGCCTATGCATTGGCGGGCACCGTGCGCATCGACCTCAGCACCGAGCCGCTGGGCAAAGACCAACACGGCAACCTGGTGTACCTGCGCGATATCTGGCCGAGCAGCAAGGAAATCGCCGAAGCCGTGGAGCAAGTCAACACCGCGATGTTCCACAAGGAGTACGCCGAAGTGTTCGCCGGCGACGAGCAGTGGCAAGCCATCGAAGTGCCGCAGGCCGCGACTTACGTCTGGCAGGCGGATTCGACCTACATCCAGCATCCACCGTTCTTCGATGACATCGGCGGGCCGCCCCCCGTGGTCAAGGACATTGCCGGCGCCCGCGTCCTCGCGCTGCTGGGCGATTCGGTGACCACCGACCACATCTCACCGGCCGGCAACATCAAGGCCGACAGCCCGGCGGGGCGCTATCTGCGCGAAAAAGGCGTGGAACCGCGGGACTTCAACTCCTACGGTTCGCGGCGCGGCAACCATGAAGTGATGATGCGCGGCACCTTCGCCAATATTCGTATTCGCAACGAAATGCTCGGCGGCGAAGAAGGTGGCAACACCCTCTATATACCGACCGGCGAGAAACTGGCGATCTACGACGCGGCCATGCGCTATCAAGCCTCGGGCACGCCGCTGGTGGTGATCGCCGGGCAAGAATACGGCACCGGGTCGAGCCGGGACTGGGCGGCCAAGGGCACTAATCTGCTGGGGGTCAAAGCGGTCATCGCCGAAAGCTTCGAGCGTATTCACCGCTCCAATCTGGTGGGAATGGGCGTGCTGCCGCTGCAGTTCAAACTCGATCAAAATCGCAAAAGCCTGAACCTGACCGGCAAGGAAACCCTGGACATCCAGGGTCTGACCGGCGTCGAGCTGACGCCACGGATGAACCTGAACCTGGTCATCACCCGTGAAGACGGCAAGAGCGAGAAAATCGAGGTGCTGTGCCGAATCGATACGCTGAACGAAGTGGAATACTTCAAGTCAGGAGGGATCTTGCATTACGTGTTGCGCCAGTTGATTGCCTCATGACGGCGTCCTGACAAAGACACCGCCTTCGGGCG
>Ga0302214_1000182_pt1 | contig 15754 bp, 9 predicted proteins | sample II_Fen_N1_3_FD_194584 | JGI IMG/M metagenome (GOLD analysis project Ga0302214, IMG submission 194584) | Peat permafrost microbial communities from Stordalen Mire near Abisko, Sweden - II_Fen_N1_3 | ecosystem: Environmental > Terrestrial > Soil > Wetlands > Permafrost | place: Sweden: Abisko... | reverse complement strand
GGACTTCGAGGCCGGAAAGTTCGTCGCTATGCACCTTGCGTGACTTCCGTGTCCGCAGCCGCGCCGTGAACCAGAAGCGGCTGCCCTCGCCGGGGCGGCTTTCTACGCCGATCTCGCCATCCATCATCTGGACCAACCGCTTCGAGATGGCGAGGCCTAGTCCGGTGCCGCCAAAGCGGCGTGTGATTGATGAGTCTTCCTGGGAAAAGGCGTTAAAGAGCCCGGCAAGATTTTCTTGTGGGATGCCAACGCCGGTGTCGCGGACCTCGAAGCGCAAGGTGGCCATTCCCTCCGCCACCGAGAGGCATTCGATGCAGACCTCCACGCTTCCTTTTTCGGTGAATTTGATGGCGTTGCCTGTGAGGTTGATCAGAATTTGTCCAAGCCGATGGGCGTCCCCGATCAGGCGCCCGGCCTCGGGGGGTGATGGGGCGATGGCAAGCTCGATGCGCTTGGCGCCGGCATTGCCGCCCATGATGGTGGCGAGGTTTTCGAGGACGTCGTCGAGCTGAAACTCCGCGGCTTCGAGCTCCAGGTGCCCGGCTTCGATCTTGGAGAAGTCCAGAATGCCGTCGATGATGGCCTGCAGTGAGTCGCCGGCGCGCTGAATCCTGCGGACCAGGCGCCGCGCCTCGGGATCCTGGACGCGGCTTTCTAGGAGCTCCGCCAGTCCCAGCACGGCGTTCATGGGAGTACGAATCTCATGGCTCATGTTGGCCAGGAAATCGGCCTTGGCCTGCCCGGCGGCTAGCGCCTCATCGGTCAGTTGCCGCAGCGCCTCGTCGATGCGGCGATGCTCCGAGAGGTCTACGGCGATCCCGATGTAGCCGACAATCTCATCGCCTCCATGGTGCAATGCGCTGACCGTAATAAGCACCGGGACCTCTTCGCCGTTCTTGCGGAGGTAGGTCCATTCCCGGGCATCCGAAATGCCGCGAGAAGGCATGGCGAACAGTGCCTGCTGGGCGCTTACGATTTCGCCGAGCTCGTGCGTCAGTTCTTGCGCTCGCGCTTCGAGCTCCTGAGAAATATGGAAGAGTCTCGGCGTGGCTTTCCCGACGATCTCGTCGGCGGAGTATCCGAGCAGTGATTGTGCCGCGGGGTTGAAGAGCGTCACGATGCCGTTGTGGTCGGTGGCAATGATGGCGGAACCGGCGCTATCCAAGATGGCCCGCTGCAGGGCTGCGTAGGTCTCGATTTCGGCTGTCCGTGCCGTCACCTGCCGCTCTAGGTCGGCGTTCCAGGCCAGCAGCTTAACCTTGGCAATTTCCTGTTCGGTGACGTCGCGAATGGTCGTAGCGATGCCGATGAAGGTGCCTTCCGGAGTGCGGATGGCTACGACAGAAAGAGAAACGTCCCGCGGTGGACTTTCGGGAAGTTCGATGTGAACCGTGAACGGGACGACGGAATAGCCCTCTTTGGCCATGGCGTGCATGTGCTCGATGGCTTCACCTCCCCCGCCAGGGAAGAGGCGTTCCAGCAGCTTTTGGCCCACGGCTTCACTTGCCGGAATGCCGAAGAGTTGCTCGGCGGCTGGATTCCAGCTTTCGACAATTCCCTCAGGGGAGGTGCCTACGATGGCGTCTTGGGAATTGTCGACGATGGCCCCGAGGCGTGCCTGTTCCGTCTGGGAAGCGAGGCGACTTTTCATGCCGCTGCGGTAGAACCAGAAGGCGGCGCTTCCCAGGAGCAGGATTCCCGCCAGTAGGGTCATAAGCATGTTGCGGGTCTGTTCGACGTGCGCGTCGATGGCCACGTCTGGGTAGATGGCCGTGACGAAGAGGCGATGCCCGGAATTTTGGGGATCGGCCAGAAGTTCGCGACGCAGGGCCAGGAATTCCTCGCCGGTGGTACTTTTCCGAATCCGGTGGACGGCATTGTCGGCCGGGATCTCCTGGTCGAAACGCGTGGTCCAGTCGTGAAAGTCGTCAGGATGGCGCGGGGGCGTGCCGGTATCCTCGAAGATCCTGCCGCGTTCGTCGGAGAGGAGAACCTCGTAGGGAGGTTGGAGCGCGCGTTGGAAATCGTTCAGCATGGCTCGGGCATCGAGGTTGACGACGATCATCCCAAAAATTTTGCCCTTGCCGTCAAAGATGGGGGTTCCGGCGCGCACTACCGGGATGTGCTGTACGTCTTGGCGACCGTTCCCGCGACTGATGCCCGGGCCGGAGATGTAGACGGAGCCTGGCGTTCGGCGCACGATCTCGCGGAAGAAATCTCGCTCCTGTTGTCGGATTAGATCGCTTGGAGGAACTGCGTAGGTCCTGTCGCCGCTGCGCCCCACGCGTACCAGTTCCCTTCCGCCGTCGGCGACCCCGATGATCCGCATACTTTGGATCTCCGGATTAACGCGGATGAAGTTTCCCAGGGCTTCTGCGAGGAGTCTCTTGTTGGCATCCCGACGACTGGCGTCTCGCGTGCTGGTGGGGATCACTCCATCGAGGGAGGGCATGGTGGCCAGAAAGCGGACCTCGCGGCGCAGCAGGTTGTTCCTGTCGTTGATGATCTCGGACCTCAGCGCCACCTGGACGGCGAGGCGCTTGGCAACCTCGGCGTTTGCCATTTCGCGTGCCTTGTGTGTTTCCATCTGGATCGCCGCGATCACAGCAATCACGAGGAAGCACGGGAGGAAGAGTCGCCTCATCCCTTCACCGTCGGCAACGCGGGCCGAAAGGCATTGGAACAACCGTTTTGACATGTGCGCGAGTCTCCGCTCGAGAATGGGCCAGATGAACCCAAGGAGAACGACCATACGATACCAATGCCCGACCCGAGCGTGCAAGGTGAAATCACGTGAAAGGATTTCAGTGCGCCAGGGATGCCGGCGATAGCCCGGGACACCCGCTCCGGCGTAAGGATCGGGCATGCCCGATCCAATGTCGCAAGCGGGGGCCCGGCAGGCAGCCCGGCCCGCCCCACGGGGCGGGAGGCGCCCAAATTTTGACAAATTATGGCAAACAAAAACCCTGCCCGAATCCGGACAGGGTTTGTCAAATGTGCCTTTAGCGGAGATGACGACTAGTAGCGGTACATCTCGGGCTTGTAGGGACCTTCCACCGGGACGCCCAGGTACTCGGCCTGAGTCTTGGTGAGGACTTCAAGTTCTACGCCGAGCTTGGCGAGGTGCAGGCGGGCCACCTTCTCGTCGAGCTTCTTCGGGAGGGTGTAGACCTTGCCCTTTTCGTAGGCTTTGATGCCAGAAATTGTCGCCTTGCCCTGGCTCGCGAGCCACAGGTCCACCTGGGCGATGGTCTGGTTGGTGAAGGAGTTGCTCATCACGAACGAGGGATGGCCGGTGGCGCAACCGAGGTTCACCAGGCGCCCCTCGGCCAGCACCAGGATGCTCTTGCCGTCGGGCCAGATCACCTCGTGCACCTGGGGCTTGATCTCCACCCACTTGTGCTTCCTGATCTTGGCGATCTCGATCTCGCTATCGAAGTGGCCGATGTTGCACACGATGGCGCGGTGCTTCATGGTGTTCATGTGCTCTTCGGTGATCACCCACTCGTTGCCGGTGGTGGTCACGAAGATGTCGCCGAGCTTTGCCGCCTTGGCCATCGGCAGCACCTGGTAGCCTTCCATGGCCGCCTGCAGGGCGCAGATGGGGTCGATCTCGGTGATGATCACGCGGGCACCCTGGCCGCGCATGGCCTGGGCGCAACCCTTGCCCACGTCGCCGTAGCCGGCCACGACCACGATCTTGCCGGAGATCATGACGTCGGTGGCGCGCATGATGCCGTCGGGCAAACTATGGCGGCAGCCGTAGAGGTTGTCGAATTTGGACTTCGTCACCGAGTCGTTCACGTTGATGGCGGGGAAGAGCAGCTCGCCCTTGGCGGCCATCTGGTAGAGGCGGTGCACGCCGGTAGTCGTCTCTTCCGAGATGCCCTGGATGTTCTTGGCGGCCTCGGCGAAGAAGCCGGGACGCTCCTTGACGGCGCGCTTCACGAGGGCGTACAGGATGCGTGCTTCTTCGTTGCCGGGGTCTTCTTCCAGGAACGAGGGGTCCTTCTCGGCGCGCACGCCCAGATGGACAAGAAGCGTCAAATCGCCGCCGTCGTCGAGGATCATGTTGGGGGTGCCGCCGTCGGACCACTGCAGCACGTTCCAGGAGTAGTTCCAGTATTCGGTGAGGCTTTCGCCCTTGACCGCGAACACCGGGATGCCGTGGTCGGCCATGGCGGCGGCGGCGTGGTCCTGGGTCGAGAAGATGTTGCAGGAACACCAGCGGATGTCGGCGCCGAGCTCCTTCAAGGTCTCGATCAGGACGGCCGTCTGGATGGTCATGTGGAGGCTGCCTGCGATGCGGGCGCCCTTCAGCGGCTGAGCGGCCTTGAACTCCTCGCGGGTGGCGATGAGGCCGGGCATCTCGGTCTCGGCGAGGTCGATCTCCTTGCGACCGAAGGTGGCCAGTTCCAGGTCATGCACGAGGTAGTCGGGCTTGCCGTTCTGGATCGGGGCCTTCCCGAAGGTCTTGATATTGTCAAGCATGAGTGTCTCCTTTGCCGGGTTGCGGCCTTTGGTGTTCGACAGACGGATCTCAATGTATCAAAAAATCTTGATACGTTGATATGAGTTTCTAGGCGCGTTGTACTACGAAGCCCAGTTTAGCCAGTTCTTCGCCGACGCGCTTGGGGCTGGCGGGGAGGGCGGTCCCGAGCTCCTGGGCCCAGATCTGCACCCGCAGCTCCTCCAGGAGGAAGTTGGCGGCGGCGATCTTTTCGGTGGCGTCGGGATCGACGATCTCGCCGGGAAGCCGAGGCGGCACGGGCAGGCGGCGGACGGCTTCCACGGCCTTGAGGTAAGGAACAAACTCCTTGGCACGGGCCTGGTCGCGGGGCGGGTTCTCGGTGGCCGAGCGCAGCCGCTTGGCGGCGGCCTTCCACCAACGTGGCGACTGGATGAAAGCGCTCCAGGAGCAGCCTTTGGGGAAGTCCTCTGGCCACAGCCGCTCGCGGATCAGCTTGCTGAGCACGGTTAGGCGCGGGGCCTTCGCAGCCTCGGCCTCGAAGAGGCGACGCGCCTCCAGCAGTTCCCGCACGAAGGGTTCGCTCTGGGCGCGCACGCTGCGCACCCGCCCGGCGCAGGCCTCCAGAGCTTCGGCGAACTCGCCGGGAGTGCGCACCCGGGGTAGCGAGATATGGGCCTCGAAGCACCAGTCGCGAGCCGCCTCGAAGAGCCGCTCCTCGAAGAGGCGGGCGGGCGCGAAGGCCGAGAGGGGAAGCAGCACGTCTTGCGGCAGGCGCAGGTCGCGGGGGAGCCAGGCAAAGGTCTTATCGCGCACCGTCACGACGTGGGACAGAATCTGTTTCACGCCCTCGCGATGGGCCGTCCAGGCCTCCGGGGCGGTGGGGAAGCGTCGCGCCTGGGCTCCGCCTTCGCCGCGAGACAGGGCCGGGAACACGATGAGGGGGAGCCCGCCCCGCGAGGCGGGGATCTCCTCCTTCTCGGGAAGCGATAAGTCCGCGGGCCATTCCAGGAGGCCCTCGCGCAAGAGCGCCTCGCGGGAGCGCGAGAGCCGCTCGCGCACCGCCTCCTCGATTCTTTGGGACAGTTCCTGTCGCAGCGCCGCGAGGTCGCGGGAGACAGCGAGGACTTTCTTCTGCGGCCCGAGCACTTCGACGCGCAGCCGCAGCCACGGCTCCAGGTCGCTTTCCTGCGGGAAAGCCGAGGGGGGCACCCGGTGGCCCTTGCTCGCGAGCCAATGCGAGAGCGCTTCGCGCAAGGGGCGTCGTCCGGCCTCTTGAGAAAGTGCCGCAGCCGCCTCGCGCCCCGCCGTAGCGGGCGAGGGGAGTTTTTGGCGCAGCTCGCGCGAAAGGCCGCGCAAAAGCGCCTCGATGCGCTCGGGGAGAAGGCCCGGCACCAGCCATTCCAGGGCCGCGTCGGGCAGCAGTTCCAGCTCCTCCAGGGAGACTTGGATGGTGAGGCCGTCGGCCTCGCTCTCGGGGTCGAAGAGGTAGGTCAGTGGGAGGTCGAGCCCCCCGGCGCGCCAGCGCGTCGGAAAGTCGGTCTCAGAAGGAAGTAGGGAGGAGTCGCCCACCAAGTCGTCGAGGCTCTGGCGCAGCCAAGCATCGCCGCCGCGGGCCTTTACCTGGCCGTCCAGGTCGCCGCTGGAGCCGAGGCCGTCGGGAAGCCGGGCGCGGTACCAGTTTTGCAGGGCGTCCTCGCCGCAAAAAAGTACGCGGCGGCGCAGGCGCGCCTCCAGCGACTCCACCTTCTCGCGCAGTCCGTGGTTGTGCTCCAAAAAGCCGTGGCGGGTGCGCAGGAGGCCCTGCACCACGCGGCCCGAGGCCACCGGCAGACCCCACAGGTAGAGACGCTGCAGGGCCACCACCCGCTGTGCGCCTTCGTCCCAGCGCGGGTCGCCGTATTCGGCGCGCAACAGGTCGCCGGCGACGGCCTCGATCCATTCTGGGGAGACCTCGGCGGCGGTGCGGGCCCACAGTTGGGTGGTCTCGACGATCTCGGCGGCAAGCAGCCAGCGGGCCTGGCCTCCCGAGAGCACCGAGCCCGGCCACACCTTCAGGGCGCGGCCGCGGGTGGCACGGTAGACGGTGGCCGCCTTGCGTTTGCCGGCGGCGCGCTGGGCGCGGGCCGTGGCTTCTTCGTCTACCCGGCAAAGGTTCGAGAGGAAGCCCGAGAGCAGGCAGCGATGCACCTGCCCGTAGTCGCCGTGCCCCGAGAGGGCGTCCTTGAATTCGGGAGTGGCTCGCAAAATCTCCCGCAGCTGCCGCACCGACTCGCGCCAGTCGCGCATGCGGGGATAGGAGAGGTAGTGCTTTTGACAGAATTTGCGCATGCGGTTGCCGGGGCCGTCAGCGGTCTCCTTCTCGAAGGCGTCCCACAGGTTGAGCAGAGTAAAGAAGTCGCTCTGCTTGTCGTCCCACTCGGCCTGGGCCTGGCGTGCCTGCGTCTCCTTGCCCTCGGGACGCTCGCGGGGGTCGGGGATGGCAAGCCCTGCCACCAGCACCAGTACGTCGGACAGGCAGCGCTCCTCGGCCGAACAGAGCAGGATGCGCGCCGAGCGTGGATCGAGCGGAAGCCGCGCCATGTGGCGGCCCGAGGTGGTGAGCCGCAGCTCTTCATCCACTGCGCCCAGTTCTTGCAATAGCCGCCAGCCGTCCGAAAGAGCCTGCGGTTCCGGAGGGTCCAGGAAGGGGAACGCCTCGGGGGATCCGAGACCCAGTTCCAGCATGCGCAGGATCACCTCGGAGAGGTCACTGCGCTGCACCTCGGGAGGGGTCTGCAGCTCGCGCGACTCGAAATCTTCGCGGCTATAGAGACGCAGGCAGATGCCTGGTCCCAGACGGCCACAACGGCCGGTGCGCTGCTTGGCCGAGGCCTGGCTTGCCGGCTCCACCTGCAGGCGCTTGGTGCGGGTGCGGGAGGCGTAGCGCGAGAGGCGCACCAGGCCCGTATCTACTACCATGCGCACCCGCGGCACCGTGACCGAGGTCTCGGCGACGTTTGTCGAAAGGATCACGCGGCGCTTGCCGCCAGGATGGAAGACTCGGTCTTGGTCGGCGGCCGAGAGGCGCCCGTAAAGGGGGACGATCTCCACTTCGTGCATGCTGCGTCCGGAGCGCTTTTCCAGTTCGCGCTGGACGTCGCGGATCTCGCGCTCGCCGGGCAAAAAGCAGAGCAAATCGCCGTCGGGTGAGAGCGAGAGCATCTCGGCGCAGGCGGCGGCGGCCCGCTCCGAAAGCGTCTCTTCATCTTCCTCGGGGTCTACCATCTCGTCGCGGTAGAGGATGTCCACCGGGAAGGTGCGGCCTTCCACTACCACCACCGGAGCGGGGCCCTTTTCGTCATGGAAGGCCTGCGCGAAGCGCTCGGTATCGATGGTGGCTGAGCTTACAACTACTCGGAGATCGCGGCGTTTTGACAGAATCTGCCGCAGCACCCCGATCAGGAAGTCGATGTTGAGGCTCCGCTCGTGGGCCTCGTCCACCACCACGCAAGAGTAGCGGGAAAGTAGCGGATCGGAGGAAAGTTCGGCCAGGAGCGCGCCGTCGGTGGCGAAGACCACTTTGGTGCCCCGTCCAGTACGATCGTCGAAGCGCACCTTGTGGCCCACGTAATCGCTTCCGACAGTCTCCATCTCCTCGGCCACGCGACGCGCCAGCGTGATGGCGGCCACGCGCCTGGGCTGGGTGACGGCAATCCGTCCCGTCTCCCCAAGTCCAGCCTTGAGGCAGAGTTTGGGAATCTGGGTGGTCTTGCCAGATCCTGTCTCGCCGGCCAGCACCAGCACCTGGCGGTTGCGCAGGAGGGCGACGATCTCCTCCTCCTTGTCGCGGATGGGGAGCGGGGGAAGGGTCAATTCAGGAATCATGCGGTAAGGGCCTTGGTGTTCCGGCGGGCCGCGAGCCAAGCGGTTAGGCGCGGGCGCAGGAACTCAAAAAGAGCGTGGAGTCCCCATGGGACGGTCCAGCAGCAGAAGAAGCACACGAGCTGGAATCGGATTGGTATCTGCGAGCTGTGAGGCCAGAGCCAGACGCCGAGGGTGCAGAGAATCCAGGTATGGGACATGAGAATCCAGAGGCTGGCGCGTCCGAGGCTCGTGAGGATTGTTGTGGGATGCACCGTTTTTGCCAGCAGCGAGGAGAGCGAGAGCGTCGCAAGGATGCCGAGGACGGCCTGCAGGGTCGATCCGGCCAGATGGTCGTAGGTGCGCATGTTGAGGTCGATGCTCCAGCCGAACCTCCAGAAGAAAACTGCGGCGGCGGTGGCGAAGAGCGGGAAGCTCCAGGCCTTGGTGATCCAGACTGCGGCGTACTTTTTCCAGAGCGGGGCCGAGAGCAGGAATGCGAGTGAAAACGGCAAGAGGTCCAGCCCCCAGGGAAGTCCCAATACCCCCAGTTCGCGCTCCCAGCATTCCCAGTCAGAGGCGTCTTCCCAGTTCAGGATGCGGCGCCCAAGCAGCAGCAGGCAGCCAAGCAGAAATGGCCAGGCCCAGTCGGAAATCCGCAGGCGTTCCCAGGCGCGGGCGATGCCCCAGGCGGCGAGGGCCGCGAGGAAGAGATGCGGCAGAAACCAGTTGGGCGTCCATGGCCAGGTGAGAGATTGGCCGGTTCCCCAAGCCAGCCGGCCAAGCCATTCCGGGAGCTGGTTCCAGTGGCCGCGATTGAGCACGTAGAACAGGGCTAAGACGAGGTAGGGAAGCAGGAGGCTCTTGGTGCGACGGCCGAAAACGGTCAGAAACCCCTTATTGACCGAGAGGAAGCAGCCGGAAAGGAAGAAGAAGAGCGGCATATGGAAGGAGAAGATGGCGGTAACAATCCACTTGGCGCCCAGGTCCGACCAGGCTTTCGTATGCCCAGCGGCGACCAGGAAGATGCCGATCCCTTTGGCGATGTCGATAATGGTGTCGCGATCCTTCATGAGTTTCGGAAATCTGCTTTCACGAGCCACATGGCACAAAGGCAATAGGCGAGGTTTTCCAGCAAGGCCGCCAATGGGAGCGCCAAGGTGCCGAAGTGGGGAATCAAGAAGAGGGCCAATCCTAGCTGCAAAACTGTTGAGGCCGCTTCCAGGGAGAGGAAGATGCCCAGCCGTCCGCGTGCCATCAGGGAGAGGGCGAAGGGAAGCGAGAGGGCGCGAATGACCTCCACCGCCGCCTGCAGGCGCAGGTAGGGGGCAGCCGGCAGAAATGCCGCTCCGTAGGCCAGGCGCAGCGCAAGCGAAGCTCCCACCGTCACGGCGAGGCCCAGAGCGGCGGCGCCAAGGAAGCTGCGGGCGACGGCGTGTGACAAAAATTGTCTCGAAGGGTCGCGGGCCAGACGCGGTAAAATCCAGGCGGTGGCGGCGGCGCTCCATAGGGGAAAGAGGGTGTCGGAGAGGCGGACGGCCCCTTGCCAGTAGCCCGCCTGCATGGCGTCGTGCGAAAGCGCCAATTGGCGCAGCAGCAGCTGCTGGAAGGGGGCCAGCAGCGCCGGAAGCAATCCGGCCAGGATCCACGGCAGCCAGGCGCGCAGGGTGGCGGCCATGCGCGCGCGGGAAGGCAAGTGGAGCTTGGGGTGGGGAAGCAGAACGAGCGCCGCTGCGGCCTGGAGAGCCGTGGCCAGGAGAAACCCCTTGGCCAGACCTTGGAGACTTCCCAGGAAGGGAGCCATGCAGAGAAGCTGTAGGAGTCCTGAGAGCGAAAGCCACCCCGAGAGGTGCCCTAGCCGTCCGATGCCGGCGGCACTTCCCTGCAAGGCCACCGAGAGGCTGGCGAGCAACGCCACCGGCAGCAGCCAAAGCGGCGCAGGCCAGGTGGCGCCACTGGGCAGGCGCAAAAAGCCCGTTCCGCATAGCGCAAGCGCCGCCAGACATCCGGCCAAGGTCAGAAATTGTCCACAAAAAATACCGACGCAGAACCAAGATGAGCGGTTGCCGCGCCGTGCCATCCCTTGCTGGAAGCCGCTCTGCAGGGCGTTCCCACCTAGGCCTACGGCGATCGCGAGGAGGTTCTGCCACTGTCCCAATGCCAAAAGTCCCGCTCCGCCCAGGCGCTCGGCCACCAGTCGTCCCAAGGCAAAAAGGGCACCCAGCCGTGCTGCCGCGGCCAAGGCGTTGACGACAGGGCCCGACAGCAGTTCCCGGCCTCGGCTCATGGACGGAAACTGTTGAGGGCGTCCAGTACCCGCGTCACCTCGCTCTCAGCAAGGAGCGGATGCAACGGGATGGAAAGCGTCTGCGCGCACCATTCCTCGGCGCCGGGAAGCTTCAGTGCGTGCAGCTTGGGGAAGCATTCCTGGTGGTGGATGGGAATGGGGTAGTGGATCAGGGTCGCGATACCGCGCGTCTCTAGGTGGGTGCGCAAGGCGTCGCGCTGAGGGCACAGGACGGGAAAAAGGTGCCAGCAGGGATCTGCATCGTCGGGAAGGGCGGGGAGCCGCAATGCCTGATTGCGGATGCCCTCGCGGTAAGTCTTGGCGATCTCGCGGCGCCGCGCATTGCCGGGAGCTAGCGCGTCGCACTTAGCGAGGAGCAGGGCGGCGTCCAGCTCGGAGAGCCGCGAGTTCCAGCCCGGAAGCTCGTGGCGGTACTTCTCGCGCGAACCGTAGTTGCGCCACAGTTCGATTCGGCCAGCGAGATCCTCGCTGTCGCAGGCGATGCCGCCGGCGTCGGCCAGGGCGCCGAGGTTCTTGCCGGGGTAGAAGCTGAAGGCAGCGCCTTCGCCCAGGCTCCCACACGGACGCTTGTGGAGGGTGGCGCCATGCGCCTGGGCGGCGTCTTCCAGGACGACGATCCCTTGCGCTGCGGCTTCGCGACAGATTCCGTCCATGGGAGCCGGAATGCCGTGCAGGTGGACGGCGAGGACGGCGCGGGTGCGCTGCGTGGCCTTGCGGGAGATCTCGGCGGGATCGAGGTTGCCGGTGACCGGATCGATGTCTACCGGCACCGGGCAATGTCCGGCGCGGGCGACTCCCAGAGCCGAGGCTACGAAGGAGTTGGCCGGCACCAGCACCTCGGAGCCTTCGGGGAAGTTCTTGGCAAGCAGCAGGAGCGCGATGGCATCGAGCCCGGAGGCCGTTCCTAGGAAGCGCCGCGTGCCGGCGAGTTCCGCCATGCGCGTCTCGAAGCGCGTCAGAAACTGTCCAAAAAGGACATGCTCGCTGTCCAGCACCTCGTCCAGGGCGGCATGGAATGCCGCCCGATGGCGGCGGTTGATCTCGCCAAGCGGCAGCCAGGGAATGAAGGACTCAGGCATCGGAAGGAATCTCCTTCGGGACGTAGGAATACTCGTCGTAGACGACTCCGTGACCGCCGAAGCCCTCCTTGAAGGCGATCAGCCCGTCGTTGAGTAGGCGCCCGCCCTGCTCGCAGGAGTTGCCGAAGCTCAAGTAGCTGAAGTTTGCGGCCGGTCCCTGCTGGAGCCAGTCCACCAGCAGGTCGGCAGCGTCGCACTCCAGGCCGCGCGCGTCGGCGGCCGAGTACTGGATGTGGAAGACGGGATCCGACTGGTAGGCCACCATGCCGGCGCGCATCTCGTCCCCCTCGTAGGCGGCGTAGAGGCGGATATGCTCGGGAAAACGCCCGGCAAGGAGAACGATCTCCTCCAGCGTATGCGTCGGCTGGGTGTCATGCCTCTCCCCGAGCCGTACTGACAGAATCTGCCAATAGCGCTCCCACTCGTGGCTCTCCCGGCAGACGAGGCCTTCGCGCAGCGCGCGGTTGCGTCCGCGCCGCCGCCGCTCGCTCCAGTGGCCTTGGCCCGGACGCTGCAGCGTGCCGAGCACGCGCCGCTCTAGCTGGGCGCCTAGCCGGAACAGGAAGTAGAGGTCCTCCTGGGACGGCTCGCGCTGGTGGAACCAGGGGCAAGGGCGGTAGAGGATCTTCTCCACGCCTTGCCTCTGGAGCTCTGTGTGCAGCAGATTGAGCATCTCTCGCACGTCTTCGGTGCGGGCGCGCGGGTCTAGAACCAGGCCTCCGAAGGTGAGGCCGCGATGGGTGGCCCACAGGGCGCCGTCGCGATGTCCGGCCACCAGTCCCAGCATCCGGCCGGCGCGGGAAAACAGGAACGAGCTCTGGGGAAAGCGGTCCAGATGGTAATCGAGGTAGGAGCGCATGAAGAAAAAGTGGCCGTTGCGGGCGCGCGCGACTAGGCTGTCCCACTCCCCGCGCAGGTCCTCGCCGTAGGGGATCAGCTCCATCATGGCGTCGCGGGGGCGACCAGATGACGAAATTCGTCAAAATCCCGGATGTACTCCTCTTCGCGGTAGATGTCCGAGGCCAGCACGAGGCTCACGGCTCCGGAGGAGAAGTTCTCCAGCTCGCGCCAGATCATGCGTGGCACGTAGAGGCCGTGGTAGGAGCGGTTCAGGCTGAATTTGGCGCGTTCCCGGCCGTCGTCGAGCACCACGTCGAAGCTTCCCGAGACGGCGATGATGACCTGCTCCAGTTCGCGGTGGGCGTGGCCTCCGCGGGTGGCGCCTCCGGGGACGTCGTAGAGGTAGTAGACGCGGCGGATCTCGAAGGGAATGTGGCGGTTGCCTTCGATGAAGGAGAGGTTCCCGCGCGGCTCGTGCACGATGGGGAAGTCGATGAGCCGCACCCCCTCCACCTAGCGCCCCTCCTGGACGGATTCTGTCAAGGCCCTCAGGAGCTGGTCGGTGATCCGTTCCCAGCTGAAGTGCTCGCGCGCAAGCTTGCGCCCCTGCTCGGCCATGCGAGCGGCCGTCTCTGGATCGTCCAGGATCTGGTCGATGGCTTCGGCCAGGGCCTTGGGGTCCTCGGGCGGCACCAGGAAGCCGGTCAGGCCGTCCTTTACCACGTCGGGGATGCCGCCGACTCTGGAGGCGACCACCGGGCGCAGGTGCTCGTAGGCCTCCAGCGGCACGGTGCCCAAGCCTTCGGTGTCGCCGCGGGAATCGACGATGGAGGGCAGCACGAAAACGGTGCAATCCAGGTAGAGCTGGTCCAGCTCCTCGGCGCTGACCCGACCGGGAAACGAGATGCGATCAGCGGCGGGGGAGGCCTTGGCTTGGACCTTGAGTTCTTCGGTGATGTTTCCTTGCCCCGTGACACAAAGACGAGCGTCCTGATGGCGCAGGTGCGTCATGGCCTCAATGAGGAAGCGGATTCCCTTGCGTTCCACGTGGCGTCCTACGAAGAGGATGACGGGAGCGCCCGGCGGTGGCGGTGGGGAGCTCTCGCGCGTTGGGCAGGAAGCGCCGTAGGGAATGATCTGTACCGGAACCGGTTCGATTTCGCGCACCTGCCCGGCGGTGTAGCTGGAGATGGCGAGCACCTGGCGCGAGTGCAGGGCCGCCATGCGCAGGAAGCGTTCTACCCAGGGGTTCTTGCGGCGCAGCAGCAGTTCTGCACCGTAGAACTGCGACACGATGGGCACATTGAAGAGCCAGGAGGCCGGCATTGCCATCAATGTGTGTGGGAAAGGCCAGTTGGCGTAGAGCACGTGCGGGCGCCATTTCCAGGTCTCGTGCAGGCAGCGGAGCGCTCCGAAGATCATGTACGGGATCGCCAGCAGTTGGAGCCAAGGCTTCTTGGCAATCTTGTTGGGGGCTCCCTCCTCGCCGGTCAGGATTTCCAAGGACTTGGGTGCGTAGCGGAAGCGCCGGACGGGGATGCCTTCGATCTCGTGGTCGGGGAGGCCTTTCCAGGCCGGGGCTAGCAAGCGTACGTAGGCGCCGCGTTCCTTGAGCTTTCCCATGAGGGTCCGCAACCAAGGAACTTCCGGGTCGCCTTCGGCTCTGGGGTAGACGGAAGACAGGACCAGTACGCGCAGGCGGTTCATTCGAGGATGTCCAAGGCCGAGATCATAGAGATGCGCATCAGCGCCGAAATGGTGCTTTCGTTGAAACGAAAGCGGAGGCGATAGCCCTTGGACTTGGCCTGCATCTGCAGGCGCATGAATTGCCCCAGCTTGCTGGCGCAGTCGCCGCACTTGCGAAAATCCAGCACCAGTCGGGTGTGGGTTTCTTGTAGCGCCAGAATGGCGTTTTCGTCCAGCACCGCAAAGTCTTCCGGAGCGGACCACTGGGACCATTCGATGCCGTCTAGGATAGTCTGGGTGATGGCTGGAGCATTGGAAATGCCGTTGCTCGCACCTTCTCGCCAACGAGCCAGGATGGTCATGGCGCGCTTCAAAAGTGCTGGATCTTTGATGCCGGGGGCAGATTCTACACCGCTGTTGAGATCGACACCGTCGGGATACGTGGTCGAGACGGCCGCATTGAGGTTGTCGGGATTGAGACCTCCCGCCAGGAACCAGGGGCGCGGCGGGTTGGAGGGCAACAGAGCCCAGTTGAAGACGCGTCCGGTGCCACCACTTTGGCCGCCGTGGAAGGTGTCGAACAACCTTACGGCTAGGCCCTTGTAGCGGTGCAGGGCACTGGCGTCCCAGCCAGGATGGATGGAAAAGACCTTCCATACCGGAACCGGCACTTGGGCGCAAAATTCCGGGGATTCTTCGCCGTGCAGTTGCACGGCATCTAGATGCAGAGCGGAAAGTACGCTGCGGATGTGCTCGGGGCGAGGATTCTGGAAGACTCCCACCACGCGCACTTTGTGACGAGCGCACGCCTGCAGGATAGCGGCCTTTTGGAGATCCACATAACGTGAGCTTTGCGGGACGAAATTCAGTCCCACCCAGTCCACGCCTTCTTGGATGCAGGCTTCCACGCCTTCTTCGGTAGTGATGCCGCAGACCTTAACTTCGAAGCGCTTCATTTCCTCGGTCAATTTAACCTCATTGCTGGTCCGGAAGTTCCATGATTGTGCCAGAATGCAGAAAACCGCAGAGGAGCGTTTCCCATCGGGGAACACATATCTGGGCTGGGCGCTGTTGGTGGCGATAAACGGGCACCAAGAAGTGAGTGGATGGCATATTTTATGTAGTGGGAGTAGTACAGTTTCCATGCCAGGGGAGAGTCATGCGGACAAGATTTTCATTGGGACGGATTTTTGGAATTTTGGTGCTTGTCCTTGGCTTTGCCGCGGAGGCAAAAGCTGACAAGACGCTCATGTGGCTTGCCGACTGGTACCAGATGGGCAACATCGACACCATCACCACCGTCCAGTCCGTGTACATCCCGCACGACTCTACGACGACCGACGGGGGAGGGTATTACTACGGCACGGCGGATCAGGCTCTGACCAAGACCAACGCCTACGCGGCTCCGATTCCGGTGAACACCACCAACTTGAATGCGACGCTTCCCGATTCCCTGCACGTTCCCACAGAAGTCTCCCGGTCCTGGTACGCCCTCTCGAATTTCAACACCGCGAACTATGAGGCTGGTCG
>Ga0302214_1000178_pt1 | contig 15884 bp, 12 predicted proteins | sample II_Fen_N1_3_FD_194584 | JGI IMG/M metagenome (GOLD analysis project Ga0302214, IMG submission 194584) | Peat permafrost microbial communities from Stordalen Mire near Abisko, Sweden - II_Fen_N1_3 | ecosystem: Environmental > Terrestrial > Soil > Wetlands > Permafrost | place: Sweden: Abisko... | reverse complement strand
ACGCCCCGGCCAGCGCATGGGGCCGGGCAGCGGCGGCGGCGGTGCGCCGTCATTCAAAGAGGGCGACGCCGACGCCATCGCCAGCCAGATTGGCGGCATTGCCACCGTCGCGCCCGAAGCGCGCAGCAGCGCCACGCTGGTGGCCAATGGCCGCAACTGGAGCAGCAGCGTCACCGGCAGCACCAACGCCTGGCTGGCTGCGGGCAACTGGAGCCTCAAGGATGGCCGGGAGTTCTCCAGCGACGAGCTGCGCGCTGGCGCCGCCGTCTGCCTGATTGGCGAGACGGTGCGACGCGAGCTGTTCGGCACGCGCCCGGTGCTGGGCGAGCAGTTGCGCGTCAAGCAAATTTCCTGCGAGATCGTCGGCCTGCTGGCGGCCAAAGGCCAGGGCGCTTTCGGCAACGACCAAGACGACATGGTGCTGGTACCGATCAAAACGCTGCAACGGCGCATCACCGGCAACGACCGGGTCAACACGCTGCTGGTGTCCATGCAGGACGGCAGCGACGCCAGCCGCGTCAAAGCCAGCCTGACGCAGTTGCTGCGCGAGCGGCGCAAGCTGGCAACCGGCGACGAGGACAATTTCAACGTGCTGGACACCAAGCAGCTGGGCGAAACCCTCTCCAGCACCACCAAGGTGATGACGATGCTGCTGGGCGCCGTGGCCGCCGTCAGCCTGCTGGTGGGCGGCATCGGCATCATGAACATCATGCTGGTCAGCGTGACCGAGCGCACCCGCGAAATCGGCCTGCGCCTAGCCATTGGCGCGCTGGAGCGCGAGGTGCTGCTGCAATTCTTGATTGAAGCGGTGGTGCTGTCCTCGCTGGGCGGCGTCATCGGCATCGTGCTGGCGACGGGTGCGTCGCTGGGGCTCTCAAGCCTGATGGACGTGCCTTATCTTTTCAACCCCGGCGTGAATCTGCTGTCGTTTGCGTTTTCAGCGGGGATTGGCGTGCTGTTTGGCTACTTCCCGGCCAGGCGCGCCGCGCGCATGGATCCGATTGAGGCGCTGCGGCACGAGTGAGTCGGCTTGAAATTCACTGCCCTGTTTGGCGCGGTTTACTGAACTACGCAACCTTTATGGCGCGATTCACGAAAGACGGATTTCCGTCAGTTCTCCGGGATGCTGATAATCCAGACACCAAACTATCAGGTTCCTCATGCTCGAACTGACTGGCACTCAAGTTGCCAAACTCGACGACACCCCTCTTCGTGAACTTGTTTTCAAATTGTGCGAAGCAGAACTTCGGCGAAACAATCAGCCCATCGCATCCGTCACAGCGGGCGGAAACCAGACCGCGCCGGATGGCGGCATAGACGTTCGCGTTGAGCTTCCAACCCAGTCCACTTTAGATCCGATTTAAAAAGCAGCTCCAGCTTCATCATTCTCAAAATTTATGCCCGCCCAGCCCCCACTCATCCACATCACCGAGCAGACGCACGATGTCGTCATTGACCTGATCTACGCCAGTGACAACAACTTCACCGGCCAGGTGATCTACGAGCATCCGCTGTGCTTTTTGCACCCGCAGGCTGAAATCGGCCTGCGCAAGGCAATTGACGCGGCGCGGGCGCTGTTTGGCCTGCGGCTGAAAGTCCTCGACGCCTTTCGCCCGCAGGAGGCGCAAGAGGCGCTGTGGGCCGTCGCGCCGAACCCGGACTACATCGCCGATCCGAAAAAAGGCTCGCACCACACGCGCGGCGTGGCTGTTGACCTGACGCTGATCGACGCGGACGGCCAGGCGCTGGACATGGGCACGCCGGTGGACACGATGAGCACAGCGTCACACCACTTTCACGAGGCGCATCCGGCGGCCATTCAGCTCAACCGCATGCGGCTGCTGACGGTGATGCTTGAAGCCGGTTTTGTCCACCATCCGCGTGAGTGGTGGCATTACCAGTTGCCCGACGCGGCGCAGTTTCCTTTGATTGAGAGCCACGCTTTCATGGCCTGCGTGCCGTCGGCGGAGAATCACACCTTCCACGCGCTGGCGCCTAGCGCCTGAACGGCCCGGACGCAATGCCCCCTCGGGGCAAGCGGCACGGCAAGCCATCGGCCTGCAAGGGACAATGGCGCAACGATTCACCGCTCACCTCCCGCACCTGAACAAATTGCCATGACTGCACACGACCATCACGACCACGACCACGACCACGACCACGACCATCATGACCACGGAAAGCCTGCGCACAGCCACAGCGCCCACGGTCACAGCCACGCGCCCGCCGAATTCAACCGCGCCTTTGCCATCGGCATTGCGCTGAACATTGTCTTCGTCGCGATTGAGGGCTTTTACGGCTGGAAAATCAACTCGCTGGCGCTGCTGGCCGACGCGGGCCACAACCTGAGCGACGTGGCCGGGCTGGTGCTGGCCTGGGGCGGCGCGCTGGCGGGCAAGTTGCGCCCGGATGCGCGCCACACTTACGGCTGGCAGCGCGCCTCGATTCTGGCGGCCTTTCTGAACGCCCTGCTGCTGCTGGTGGCAATGGGCTCGCTGGGCTGGGAAGCCATTGGCCGCCTGAGCACGCCCGAAGCCACGCAAGGCTGGACCGTCATGGGCGTGGCCGGTATCGGCATTCTGGTGAACACGGCGACGGCGCTGATGTTCATGCGCGGGAGCAAGGACGATCTGAACATTCGCGGCGCTTTTCTGCACATGGCGGGCGATGCGCTGGTGTCGCTGGGCGTGGTCATCGGCGGTGCGCTGTATCTGTGGAAAGGCTGGGCCTGGATTGACCCGGTGATGAGCCTAGCCATTGCCGTGGTGATTGTGCTGGGCACCTGGAGCCTGTTCAAGCAGTCGCTGCACCTGCTGTTTGACGGCGTGCCCGACAGCGTCGATCTGGCCGCCGTGCGCCAGCGCCTGCTCGGCCTCCCCGGCGTGGCTGATGTGCATGATCTGCATGTCTGGGCAATGGGCACGGCGCAAACCGCCCTGAGCGCCCATGTCGTCCTCAACGCCCAAGGCGCCAACAGCGACGCCGTGCTGCAACAAGCCGGTCAGGCGCTGCACACGCATTTCGACATCCGCCATGTCACGCTGCAAATGGAGTCGGCGGACTACGCCGGACAGTGCGCGCTGCGCACAGGCAGCGGCTGCCACTGAGGTGCAAAATGCGCACTGGCCTTTGACGGCCAGCGCTGGCGGTTGATCTGGCGCCATCGCCGGATTCGCACCTCGCGCCTGCTGGAAACGACAGAAAGGGAATTCACCATGAACACACCGCTGCACCACCACCGCTTCACAGAACTCTTTGCCCAGTTGGGCCTGCCCACCGACGAGCCCGGCATCGGGCAATTTCTGGCCGCACACCGGCCGCTGCCGGCAGACGTGAGGCTGGCCGAAGCGCCTTTCTGGAGCACCGCCCAAGCCACTTTTTTGCGCGAAGAAATCATCGGCGACGCCGACTGGGCTGAAGTTGTCGATCAACTCAATGTGGCCTTGCATGCCGACTGATACCACACCGCCCGGCCTGAGCGCCGCCGAAGCCGCCCAGCGCCTAGCTGCCGATGGCGCCAATATGCTGCCCGGCAGCGCGCCCAAATCCAACCTGGCCATCGTCTGGCAGGTGCTGACCGAGCCGATGTTTTTGATGCTGCTGACCGCAGGCGGCATTTACCTGACGCTGGGCGACCCGGCTGAGGCGATGTTTTTGCTCGGTTTTGTCTTTGTCGTCATCGGCATCACGCTGGCGCAGGAGCGCAAGACCCAGCGCGCCCTCGAATCGCTGCGCGAGCTGTCGGCACCGCGCGCGCTGGTGCGGCGCGACGGCGAGGAGTTGCGCATTGCCGGGCGCGATGTGGTGCGCGGCGACCTGCTGGTGCTGCGCGAAGGCGACCGCATTGCCGCCGACGCCCGGCTGCTACAAGGCCAACTCGAAGTCGATGAGTCGCTGCTGACGGGTGAAGCCGTACCGGTGGCCAAGTCGCCCGCACCCGGCCTGCCCGCGTCGCCGCCAGACGATGTCCAGCCACCGTCGTCCGCGCCGGAATCAGCCCTGCAGCCCGCAGGTAAGACACTTTCTTCCGGGAGCAGCGACACCGCCGCGCTGTTCGCCAGCACCGTCATCACCCGGGGCAGCGGTCTGGCCGAAGTGCTGGCGACGGCGGGCGCTACCGCCGTGGGCCGCATCGGCGCCGATCTGGCCGCCACCGAAGAGCCGCCGTCGGCGCTGCAGCGCGCCTCGGGCCGACTGGTGCGCCAGCTCGGTCTGGCCGCGCTGGCACTGGCGCTGGCCCAAGTGTTTCTCGGCTGGTGGTGGAGCGGGCGCACGCTGCTCGAAAGCCTGCTGGCTGGCATTGCGCTGGCGATGGCGATACTGCCCGAAGAAATCCCGGTCATCCTGACCGTCTTTCTGGCACTCGGCGCGTGGCGCATTTCCAAGCAAAAAGTGCTGACCCGGCGCGTCTCCGCCGTCGAGGCGCTGGGCGCCATCACCGTGCTGGCGGTGGACAAAACCGGCACGCTGACGCTCAACCGCATGGCCGTGGCCGAGCTGGCCACTGGCGGTGCCTCATTCACGCCCGAGGGCGCAGCCGAATTGCCAGAGTCATTTCACCGGCTAGCCGAATTCGCCATGCTGGCCACGCCGGGCGACGCTTTTGACCCGATGGAGCAAGCCATCCAGCAGTTCGGCCACCACTGGCTCAGCGGCACCGAGCATGTGCATGACGACGCACTGCCGGAGTTTGAATACGCGCTGTCCGGCGAAATGTTGGCGATGACGCGGGTCTTTGCCAGCGCCGCCCCCACTGAACACCTGCTGGCCACCAAAGGCGCGCCCGAAGCCGTGGCCGATCTGTGCCACCTGCCCGCGCAGCAGCGCGACGCCATCCGCCTGCAAGTCGAAGCGATGGCCGAACGCGGCCTGCGCGTGCTCGGCGTCGCCTGCGGGCGCTGGAGCACCACGGCCCGCGCGCCCGGCGCAAAAGCGCCCGGAACACCCGGCGCCGAAGCCGACAAGACGCCCGTCATCCTGCCCAACGGCACCGCGCCAGAAGCCGCTGCCTCCGGCAGCGCGGTCCCGGCCTGGCCACCCAGCCAGCACGATTTTGATTTTGAATTCCTCGGCCTGATCGCGCTGGCCGACCCGCCGCGCCCGGAAGTGCCCGCCGCGCTGGCCGAATGCCGACGCGCTGGCGTGCGCGTCATCATGCTGACCGGCGACCATCCAGCCACGGCCCGCGCCATTGCCCAGCAGGTTGGCCTGTCCGAGCGGCCCCACATCATCACCGGCAGCGACATCGCCACGCTCGACGACGCAGCCCTGAGCCAGCGGCTGCGCCAGACCGACATCTGCGCACGCCTGCTGCCCGCGCACAAGCTGCGCCTGGTGCAACTGCTGCGCGCCCAAGGTGAAGTCGTCGCCATGACCGGCGACGGCGTCAACGACGCACCTGCGCTCAAAGCCGCCGACATCGGCATTGCGATGGGCGAGCGCGGCACCGACGTGGCCCGAGAGGCCGCCGCGCTGGTGCTGCTGGACGATAGCTTTGCCCGCATCGTCGCGGCGATTCGCCAGGGCCGACGCATCGACGACAACGTGCGCAAGGCGATGCGCTTTGTGTTTTCGGTGCATGTGCCGGTGATTGCGCTGACGCTGGTGCCGACGCTGCTGCAGTGGCCCGCGCTGCTGCTGCCGGTGCATATCGTGCTGCTGCAACTGCTGATTGACCCGGCCTGCGCCATCGTGCTCGAAGCCGAACCCGAAGCGCCCGGCCTGATGGATCGCCCGCCGCGCCCAGTGACGGACTCACCGTTTGCGCTGGCAGTGCTGGCTTATGCGGCGCTGCAAGGGCTGGGCGTGGCGGCGGTGCTGCTGCTCGGCCAAGCTTGGCTGACGGCGCAAGGCTGGCCGAGCGCGCAAAGCCACAGCGTGATTTTTGCCGTGCTGCTGCTGTGCGTGATGCTGTTGATTCTGGCCAGCCGCGACCCGCAGCGCACGGCTCTTTTCGGCCTTAGCCAGCCGCACGCCTGGCTGACTGGCATGGGCGCGCTGATGAGCCTGCTGCTGCTGGCGGTGCTTTACCTGCCCTGGCTGCGCCAACTGATGGGTCTGACCCCGCCCGCAGCCGCCGCCGGGCTGAGCGCCGGGGCGGCGCTGCTGGGGCTGGCCATCTTGTGGCTGGAGCTGCTGCGGCAGGTGGCGGGCAAGCGGCTGCCTGCGCATACTGTTACCTGAATTACCGGCCAAATCCGCTCAACCGGAACCTGGGCAGACGCATACTGCCCCTGCGTGATCTCACTTTTAGACCGGGAGACCTCATCACCATGAATGATGTTCAACTGACGCAGCAGACGCCGCCCCAAAACCTCGACCGCACCGTCCACAGCCAGCTGGCGCGCTTTACCCACGGCATTTCGCCCGCCTCGCTGGGCGGCGCCTACCTGGACTGGCTGACCCATCTGCTGCTCTCGCCCGGCAAGCAGCACGAGCTGCTGGAAAAGGCGCTGGAAAAATCGATGCGCATCGGCTGGCATGCGATGACCGGCCCGTTTGACCGGTGCGAGCCCTGCATTGAGCCGCTGCCGCAGGACCGGCGTTTTAGCGCGCCCGAGTGGCAGCGCTGGCCGTTCAACCTGATTTACCAGTCCTTCCTGCTGCACCAGCAGTGGTGGCACAAGGCCACCAGCGATGTACCCGGCGTCACGGCGCACCACGAGCATGTGGTCACCTTTGCCACGCGCCAGTTGCTCGACATCGTGTCGCCAGCCAACTTCCCCCTGAGCAACCCGGAAGTGCTCAGCGTCACCCTCAAGAGCGGCGGCGTCAACTTGGTGCAGGGCGCGCAAAACCTATTTCATGAAGCCATACGCATCGCCGCTGGTCGGCCACTGCCCGGCACCGAAAAATTTCGCCCCGGCCATGAAGTGGCCATCACGCCCGGCAAGGTGGTGCTGCGCAACCACCTGATCGAGCTGATCCAGTACAGCCCGCAGACCACCACCGTGTTTGCCGAGCCGGTGCTGATCGTGCCGTCCTGGATCATGAAGTACTACATCCTGGACCTGTCGCCGGAAAACTCGCTGGTCAAATACCTGGTCGAAAAAGGCCACACCGTTTTCATCCTGTCGTGGAGAAACCCCGACGCCAAAGACCGCAACCTGGGCATGGACGACTACCTCAAGTCCGGCGCGCTGGCGGCCATAGACGCGGTCAGCGCCATCGTGCCGGAGCGCAAAATCCACGCGATGGGCTACTGCCTAGGCGGCACGCTGCTGAGCATTGCTGCCGCCTTCATGGCCAGCCACCAGGATGAGCGCCTCAAGACCCTGACGCTGCTGGCCTCGGAGCTGGACTTTGAAGACCCCGGCGAGCTGGGCCTATTCATCGACGAAAGCCAGCTGTCCTTTCTGAACGATGCGATGGCCACCAAGGGCTATCTCGACGGCAAGCAGATGGCGGGTGCTTTTGCGCTACTCAATTCGCGCGATCTGGTCTGGTCGCGCATGGTGCATGACTACATGATGGGCAACAGCCACCCAGTCAATGACCTGACCGCCTGGAACCTCGACGCCACCCGCATGCCCTACCGCCAGCACAGCGAGTACCTGCGCAGCCTCTACTTGAACAACGATCTGGCCGAAGGGCATTACCGGGTCAACGGCAGGCCGATTGCGCTGTCCGACATCTGGATTCCGGTTTTTGCGCTAGGCACCGAGCGCGACACCGTCTCGCCCTGGCAAGCGGTGTACAAGATTCACCTGCTAGCGCCCGCCGAGGTCACTTTTTGCCTGAGCAGCGGCGGGCACAACGTGGGCGTGGTCAATCCGCCCGTCCCCGGCGTCAAGCGCAGCTACCAGATCGCCACGCGCAAAGCCGGGGCGCGCTACATCGACCCCGACACCTGGCACGCCACCATGCCTGTGCATGAAGGCTCCTGGTGGCCGACGCTGACGCACTGGCTCCAGCGGCACAGCGGCGAGCGCGTGGCCCCGCCCCTGATCGGCAGCGAGGCGGGGGGCTACCCGGTTCGAGGCGATGCGCCGGGGCGCTACGTGCTGGTTCCCTGAGCACGCCCAGCATGGAATGCGCCGACGCATCAGTCGTCAGTCAACCGCTCACCAGTCCCCCTGCCGCCCATACCCGGCGCATTAAGCGAGCCGGGGCTTGACCTTGGACGCCGCCAACTTGGCCCGCTCGCGCGCCACTTCGACATCGGCGTCAAAGGCCAGCGCCACGCCCATGCGGCGTTTGACAAAACTCTCGGGCTTGCCGAACAGGCGCAGGTCAGTTTGCGGCACCTGCAGCGCCTCGGCCACGCCGTCAAACACAATGCCTTGCGCCTCCACGCCGCCGTAAATCACGGCGCTGGCGCCGGGACTTTTCAGCGCCGTGTTCACCGGCAGGCCCAGAATGGCGCGGGCGTGCAACTCGAACTGGCTTTGCCACTGCGTCGTCATCGTCACCATGCCGGTGTCATGCGGGCGCGGGCTGACTTCGCTGAACCACACATCATCGCCTTTGACAAACAGCTCCACGCCAAACACGCCCTGGCCGCCCAAATTGGCGGTCACGGCCCTGGCAATCTCGCGGCTGCGCTCCAGCGCGGCGGGGCGCATCGGGTGCGGCTGCCAGCTTTCAACGTAATCGCCGCTGACCTGGATGTGGCCAATCGGCTCGCAAAAATGGGTGTCGATCTGGCCGTCTGCGCCGACGGCGCGCACGGTGAGCTGCGTGATCTCATAGTCAAAGTCGATAAAGCCCTCGACGATGACGCGCCCGTGGCTGACGCGCCCGCCCGCCATCGCGCAGTCCCAAGCGGCGGCCACATCGGCGGGCGCGGCGATTTTGCTCTGGCCCTTGCCGGACGAACTCATCACCGGCTTGACGACGCAGGGGTAGCCGATTTTGGAATCAATCGCCACCTGCAATTCGGCCAGCGAGTCGCAAAACACATAGGGGCTGGTCGACAAATTCAGGGTTTCGGCGGCCAGGCGACGTATGCCTTCGCGGTCCATCGTCAATCTAGCGGCGCGCGCCGTGGGAATCACACGCACGACGCCAGCGGCTTCGAGTTCTTCGAGCATGGCAGTGGCAATCGCTTCGATTTCGGGCACGACCAAATCGGGCTTTTCGGCTTCGATCAAGACTTTGAGCTGGGCCGGATCGCTCATCGTGATGGTGCGGGCGTGGTGCGCCACCTGCTGGCCGGGCGCGTGGTCGTAGCGGTCCACGGCGATGGTTTCGACGCCCAGGCGCTGCAATGCAATCAAGACCTCCTTGCCCAGCTCGCCGGAGCCGAGCAGCATGACTTTGGTGGCGTGGGAGGACAAAGGGGTTCCGAAGGTGGTCATAGGTGCTGGAGAATGAGGGGTGAAAAGAGCCGGAAAAACGCCGGATACGCAGGCGGCCCTGCGGGCTGCTACTTTACTGCACCGAAGTGAGGCCAACCCAAAAACGCCAGCCGGGCACCAAATGACGGCGACAGCGCATAGCATCGGACGGGCTGTGTAGCATTGGCAGACCATGTAACTTTCAGGGATTTTTATGCAGAAACGTCATTTTCTGGGCGCCACGCTGGCCGGTGCGCTGACGGGCGCCGTGGCCGCGCCTTCCCTCGCAGCGCAAGGCGGACGCAAGACACCCTCGGGGCCAACGCTGCTGACGGTCAGCGGACGCATAGGCGCCGGTAACCGTGGCCCGCTGGACCCGGCGCTGGACCAGATGATGGCCAAGCAAAAAGTCACCTTCGACAAGGCGCAGGTGTTTGACTTTGCCGCCCTCACTGCGCTGCCCGCCGTCAGCATCCAGCCCACGCTGGAGTACGACGGCAAGCCGCATGCGCTCAAAGGGCCGCTGCTGGTGAACGTGCTGCGCGCCTGCGGCGTTCAGGTCAGCGACAAGACGACGATTTTCCTGCGCGCCGTCGATGGCTACGCGGCGCAGATTTCCGCCGCCGAGGCCGAGAAATACCGCTTTATCGTGGCCACGCACTTGGACGGCCAGCCTATGGCGTTGGGCGGACTCGGGCCGCTGTGGGCGCTCTACGACGCCGACCGCTTTGCCGACATGATGGCAAAACCGCTGTCAGCACGCTTTGCCAACTGCCCTTGGGCGACTTACCACATCGAAGTCAAGGAAGGTTGAGCGGCACGCCCGCGCCGCCCTCGACCACCGTAACCGGCCCTTTGAACCTATGCCCAGCCTCCCACACAGCGCCCCCAGCCCCGCCCCCGAAAGCTCCACCGTCTTGCGCGCGCTCATCCACAACAAGCGCCTCAGCGGCGAATTGGCCGAAGCCCTGATTCTGGCGCGCATGGGCGCACAGGCGCTTCAATCGCTTCAACAGGAGGGCGCGAGCACCCTGCCCGATGACGTATCGCGGGTGGCCTTGCTGCGCTATCTGGAATTGATGCCGGAGGATGCACAGGCGCGCCAGCAACTGGAATTGCTCGGACCAACGCAAGCAGCGCAGCCAGCGCCATTGCAGCCAGCTCCGCTGCCGGGGCCGGGGCCGCAGTCGCAGCCAGCACCGTCCCGCCTGCGTCACCTCTGGCCTTTGAGCTTGCTGGCGTTGGCGGGCCTTGTCAGCGCGGCGTCGGTTCATTTCAATGGCTTGCCGCAGTTGCTGGCGCCCGCGCCGGTCAATGCGCCAGCCCGGCCCGTCGCATCGGTCGCTTCAGTCGCACCAGCGGCCTCTATCCTGCCGCCTGTGCTGAGCACGTCCAGCGCCCCCGTCACGCCCCCAGCGCCAGACAGCGCGCCGATTGTGATTCGCGCCGTCGGCGACGTGGTGCTGGGCAGCGACTACCCGCAGCGCCGTTTGCCCAGCGCCAGCGACAAGCAGCGCATGGCCGCGCTGCGCCTGGAACTGCGCCACGCCGACATCGTGGTCGGCAACCTCGAAGGCGTACTGTCCGACAAAGGCCCAGCGCGCAAAGATGTGTCCAAAGCCGGTTTTTTCACCTTCCGCATGCCCACGGCCTACGCGGCAACGCTGCGCGAAATGGGCTTTGACGTGCTATCGCTGGCGAACAACCACTCGATGGATTTTGGCGCGCAAGGGCTGGAATCGACGCTGGGCGCGCTGCGCGCCAACGGCATTGCGCCTGTGGGCGTGCCGGGTGCCGAAAGGGCGACGCTCAAAATCCGCAACACCACGGTGGCGTTTTTAAATTACAGCTACCTGCCCGCTTTTGCCCTGTTGAGCGATGGCGAGCGCATCCGCGCCGACATCGAGCAAGCCCGCAGCGCCGCCGATCTGGTCATCGTCACCGTGCATGGCGGCAAGGAAGGCGCGGACGCCATCGGCACGCCCCAGGGCGACGAATACTTCATGCACGAATATCGCGGGGATTTGCGCAAATTCGCCCGCCTAGCGATTGACGCGGGCGCCAGCGCCGTCTTCGGCCACGGCCCGCATCTGGTGCGCCCTTATGAGCTGTACCGGGACAAGCCGATTTTTTATTCGCTGGGTAATTTTGTCGGCTACCGCTCGCTGTCCACGCAGGGCAAACTGGCCAACTCCATCGTGGCGGAAGTGCGTTTGAGTCCCCAGGGCCAGTTGCTGGGCGCGGGCATCATCCCGCTCCGGCTGGATCACTCCGGCATCCCCGCCGTCGATTACAGCGCGGACAATGTGCAAACGCTGAGCGGCTTGCTGCTCGACAAGCTGGCGCAGCGCCCGGTGCTGGAGCTGGCCACCCGGCAGGCGATTGCGCCGTAAGCGTGAGAAACGCCCGGAAAATGCTGAGCGGCCAGACCCGAACGCATCCCCGCCGGGCCGCCTGATGGGCACAATAAGCCCTCATGACCCAGCCCCTTTTTGAAGTCAGCCACCTGACCAAACGCTACGGCGCCGCCACTGTCGTCAATGACCTGTCGTTCTCGATTGCGCCGGGCGAATGCCTGGGCGTGATCGGCCCGAACGGCGCCGGCAAAACCACCACCATCCGCATGTGTCTGGGCTTGACCAGCCCGGACGCGGGCAGCATCCGCTACTTTCCCGGCGGCGCGGCCAGCGGCGGCAGCGGCAATGGCGGCCCCGGCGCGGCCCTGGCCATGCCGCAGGACGCACTGGCGATCAAGGAGCGGCTGGGCATCGTCAGCCAGTTCGACAGCCTGGACCCGGACTTTTCCTGCGCCGAGAACCTGCTGGTGTTTGGCCGCTACTTCGGCCTGAAAGACGCGGTGATTAAAGAACGCATCCCCCGGCTGCTCGAATTTGCCGCGCTGACGCACAAGGCCGACGCCAAACTGAGCGAGCTGTCCGGCGGCATGAAGCGCCGCCTGAGTCTGGCGCGCGCTCTGGTCAACGACCCGCAATTGCTGCTGTTAGATGAGCCGACCACGGGGCTGGACCCGCAGGCGCGCCACTTGATGTGGGAGCGGCTGCAGCGGCTGGTGCAGCAGGGAAAATCGATCCTGCTGACGACACATTTCATGGACGAGGCCGAGCGCCTGTGCAACCGCCTCTTGGTGCTCGACCACGGCAAAAAAATGACCGAAGGCACGCCGCGCACGCTGATTGCGCAAAATCTGGAACCCGACGTGGTCGAGGTGTATGGCGCGGGCGCGCTGGCGCTGCTGGAGTCGCCGCTCAAGGCGCTGGCGGCGCGGGTGGAAGTCAGCGGCGAAACGCTGTTTTTCTACACCAGCGATGCGAAGCGGCTGCTGGCCGCGCTGAATGATTACCCGGCGCTACGCACGCTGCACCGCCCGGCCAATCTCGAAGATTTATTCCTCAAACTCACCGGACGCCAGATCCGCGAGGCCGCATGATGAACACCACGCCCACGCAACCCGCAGCCACCACGCCAGTCACTTCAGTGCCAACAAACCCGACCAACCCGGCCAGCAGCGCCGACACGCCAGCCCAGTCAGCGCAATCGGCGCAGGCAGCCACGCAACCGGCGCTTCAACCCGCCGAGCAGCCTGCAACGCAGCCCGCCCTGTTCCGCCCACCGCAGTTGAGCTGGCGCTGGTTTCCGGTATTTCGGCGCAACCTGCTGGTCTGGCGTAAGCTGGCCGTGCCCAGCCTGGTCGGCAACATCGCCGAACCACTGATCACGCTGGTAGCTTTTGGCTACGGGCTGGGTGCCCTCGTCGGCCAGGTTCAGCTGGGCGGCACCACCATGCCCTACATTTTGTTTTTAGCCAGCGGCTCGATTTGCATGAGCGCGATGAATGCGGCCTCGTTCGAGGCGCTGTACTCGGCCTTTTCGCGCATGCACGTCCAGCGTACCTGGGATGGCATCATGAACGCGCCGGTGCGGCTCGACGACGTGGTGTTTGCCGAAATGCTCTGGGCGGCGTTCAAATCGCTGTTTACCAGCGTGGTGATTCTGGGCGTGATGCTGGCGCTGGGCATCAGCCACAGCCCGATGCTGCTGCTGGCGCTACCGCTACTCGCGCTGGTCGGGATCGTGTTTTCCAGCATCGCGCTGATTTTTAACGCGCTGGCCAAGGGCTACGACTTTTTCACCTACTACTTTTCGCTGTTTCTCACGCCGACGATGTTTTTGAGCGGCGTGTTTTTCCCGCGCGACCAGTTGCCCGCCGTGGTGCGCGAAATCTCAAGCTGGTTGCCGCTGACGGCTGCCGTTGAGCTGATTCGCCCGCTATTTTTGGGCCAGTGGCCCGCGCAGGCGCTGCAGCATTTGGCGGTACTGGCCGTTTACGGCGTGGCGGCTTTTTGGGTCGCGCTGGCGCTGACGCGCAAGCGGTTTCGGGGCTGAGCACAAAAACACTGTTCGACTGAGCTGCATCGAGGCTTTGTATTTATTTGTAAGCGAAACAGCGCCACTCAATGATCCAATAGCCTGCAAATAGCGTGCGAATATGATAAATAATCAGAGTTTCCTAGCTATAACGACAATAAACCATGACTTACGAATATCAAATTTACATCTGGGTACAATCTAAAAACGAGCCAGAACCCGCGACGTTTGAAGCTGCCAGCCAGACCATGCTGGCCCTGCAAACCAGCGATGCGCCTGCAAATGCAAAATTTGTCGCCTTGGTGGAAGAATTGCTCAAACACCACCCTAGCCAGGCCGGCGACCTTCGGCGGCCTCATTGCGCCTGGGGCGGCGATCCCCTGAAGGAGGCACAAGACAACGAACAAGCCATTTTCAGCCTGCGCCTGCCGCAAGCTGATCGTGTGCAACTGCTTCGTCTGGTGGTTGATACCGCCACCGCGCTGGGGCTGACGGTGTTTGATGGACAAATTGGCATGGTGTTCCTCCCCTCCGGGGCGGTTTTTCCAGAAGAACACGCCAAATCTTGGGCGCTGATCAAGATGCAGATGGATTCGGAAACCCTGTAAATCGGTCAGAGGCTTGAACAAGCACCGGACTGGCAACGCGGTCAACTCCGAGACAAAGGCGGGTGCAGACCTGATAGGAAACTGCACCAATCGGCACGCGCAACTCAAAAAACTGAGCCCGTGCGGAGACTATTTAAAAAAAGAAAGATTCTGTGATGTTTTCAACGCAATCAACCCTGGCTAAACATGGCTTTCGCCTGTTGGCTGTCAGCCTGCTGAGCTGCACGGCAGCCGTGGCCCTGGCCCAGACAGCGCCAGCCTCGACGGCGATACGCATCGGCGTGATCGCCCCGTTGAGCGGACCTTCAGCCGACTTTGGCGTGCCCATGCTCAACGGCGTCAAGCTGGCCGTGGACGAAATCAACGCCGCTGGCGGCTACCTGGGCCGCAAAATCGAGCTGCTGGTGCGCGACGACGAAGCCAATCCCGACAAGGGCCGCAAAGCCTCCGACGACCTGGCCGCCCAGAAAGTCATGGCGGCCATCGGCTTTTGCAACACGGGCGTGGCGGCCAAGTCGCTGGAAGTGTTTCAAACCCAGAAAATTCCCCTGATCATTCCCTGCGCCACCGGCACCCACCTCACTACCACCTATCCGGCGCCCGAGAGCTATATTTTCCGCACCTCGGCCAAGGATTCCGTTCAAGCCGGCTTCGTGGTGGATGACATTGTCAAACGCGGCTGGACCAAGGTGGCCGTGTTTGCCGACAACACCCCTTACGGGGACTCGGGCCTGAAAGACGTGATCGCCGCCCTAGCCAAATACAAGCTCACCCCGGTTCACGTTGCACGCTTTCCGATTGGCGTCAAAGACGTGACGGCTGACCTCAAGGCATCCCGTGATGCCGGAGCCAACGCTGTGTTCAGCTACAGCCTCGGGCCAGAAAGCGTAGCCATTGCGCTGGGACGCAAAGAGCTGGGCTGGAAAGTGCCACAGGTCGGCGCCTGGCCCTTGAGTTTTCCGGCTTATATCGATGGTGCCAAAGGGGCGGCAGAAGACACGCTGATGGCACAGACCTTCATCGTCGAACAGCGCGGTAATGAGCGTCGGACGGCTTTCCTGAACGGCTACATGGCCAAGTACCGCCTCAAGAGCGTACCCGCCGCCATTCCTGCCGCCCAGGCCTATGACAGCACCTACCTGCTGCTGTACAGTCTGTTCGGCGTCAAGGGCACACCGGACGGCCCAGCCATCAAGGCTTCGCTGGAAAATCTACAGAGAATCTACTATGGTGCTGTCGCCACCTATGACAACCCATTTAGCCCCAGCGACAAGGACGCTTTCACGTCCAACATGCTGCTGATGGGCCAAGTCAAGGACGGGGCGGTGACCTACGCCTACCCGGCCGATATCAAGCGCAACCTGTTCGTGCAACGCAAGAAGCCGTAAAGGCAGCACCCCGCTTCAAGCGGACTCATGCAGTGCGTGGAGTTCGGGGAAATAAAACAGCCCTGGATTTCACGCAGTAGTTCGAGCAAGCTACTGTACCTGAGTTTTGGATAAAACCCAAGTTAAGTCACGCTCATTGCATCGCGGCAATGGTGCAGCTTGATGCACGGTTTGACGTCTTGCAGGCAGTAAGCCACGATGCCTGCCATGAGATTGACAGCGAA
>Ga0302214_1000176_pt1 | contig 15966 bp, 17 predicted proteins | sample II_Fen_N1_3_FD_194584 | JGI IMG/M metagenome (GOLD analysis project Ga0302214, IMG submission 194584) | Peat permafrost microbial communities from Stordalen Mire near Abisko, Sweden - II_Fen_N1_3 | ecosystem: Environmental > Terrestrial > Soil > Wetlands > Permafrost | place: Sweden: Abisko... | reverse complement strand
GCGGGAAACGGCTGGATACCCTGGAGTCAACATGTACGACCCTCGTCCGACCGTTATTCCTGCCCGATCCAGCACGCCCGAGCTGCGCGTGTACCGTGCCCACGATGCGGACGAACATGCCATGAACCTGAGCCGCTGGAACCAGACCTATGACCAGCTCTCGGCGGGGGCTTTTTCCGGTCTGGTCACCGAGCTGTGGCTACCCAAAACCCAAGTCTTCGTTGAAACGGCGAATCAGACCCTGCGCCAGTCCTGCGCGGCCTGGGCCGATTCGATCTGGTTCGGCATTCCGTCGCCCCGGTCCGGATTGATGAGCCTGGGCGGCAAGGAGCTGGCAGCCGAAGCGGTCTGCGTGCGGCAGAGCGGTGCCGATTTCGAACTGCACACGGCGCCCAATTTCAATCTCTATGGCATCGTTGTCGACCGCGAGACTTTCGGCCACTACCTGGAAACCGTAGAGCATTTTTCCTTGGACAATCTGCTTGGACCACATGACGTCGTACACCTTCCACTGGACATGAAAGCCAGTGTCTGCCGTGATATCGGTTACATCCTGGCCGATGCGGGACATAGCCGCGGCGAAACGACACGGCTGTTGCAAGAACGAATTTTCGTCACCCTGACCCGTATGCTGACCGCCGCCACGCCGCGGCCGCTTCGGCGCGCCGCCACGCGGATGCACCGCCAGCGAACCGTCGAGCAACTCCGCGAAATCGTTATCGAGCATCCGGACACGCCGACTTCCATTCCTGACCTTTGTCAGCGCCTTCACCTCAGTCGCCGCGCCCTGCAAAACAGCGTCGAGGACATTACCGGTCTTGCTCCCGTTGCCTTCATGCGCGCCTTGCGTCTGAACGCCGTGCGCCGTCAATTGCGCGCGCAGCCCGGCGCCGTCGGCGACGCCGCCTACGCCTGGGGCTTTAGCCACCTGAGCCAGTTCGCGCAGGACTATCGCAAACTCTTCGGCATACGACCTTCGGAGACGGTGGGGAACGGCGAAGATAGCGGCGGCTAACGATATCGGGCATCCAGAACCACCCTAGTGGTCTTCCCCGTAAATGGCGAAACATAATGAAAGTGCCGGATTTGCGCGGCTGGCTAGGCGCGAACCGCTGCGATAGCCAGCTATCGCGAGGATGAGCAACAACGCCAGACACGCAAAGACAAGCTTTCATGTTTCGTTATTTGCGGGGGAGACCATTAGGTACCACGGTTGATTCCAGAGCAATGCCCTGGAAGCCAATATCCATGCGGCTTCCAGGGCATGCCACGAGCGATCACCGTACCGACCGGTACACGCCCGCATGCATGCGCTTGCTCAAGACCACCTGCCAGAGCTGACCCTGCCGCGCGCGGAAGAAGCCGGCACAGCTCATCAGGTAATACTTCCACATGCGGTAAAAGCGCCCGCCATATTTCTCTTCGAGGGCCGACCAGCCGTTCTCGAACTTCTCCCACCAAGCCATCAACGTGCGGTCGTAATCGGTGCCGAAATTGTGCCAGTCCTCGATCAGGAAACGATTTTCAACGGCGCTGGCAATCTCCTCTGCCGACGGTAGTCGACCGTTCGGAAAGACGTATTTGTCGATCCACGGATCGAGTTTGAGCGTGGTCCGGTAGCTGCCGATGGTATGCAGCAAGAACAGGCCTTGATCCTTGAGCAGGCGCTCGGCAACGGTGAAGAATTTCCTATAGTTCTTCGGGCCGACATGCTCGAACATGCCGACCGAGACGATCTTGTCGAACTGACCGGAAAGCTCGCGGTAATCCAGAAGTTCAATGTTCACCGGTAGCCCGGCGCAACGTTCGAGCGCCAGTTTTCGCTGTTCCTCGGAAACCGTAATGCCAAAGACTTCGACGCCGTAATTCGCGGCCGCGTACTGCGCCAGACCACCCCAGCCGCAGCCAATATCGAGCAGGTGTTCGCCGGGCTGCAAATCGAGCTTGCGGCAGATCATGTCGAGCTTGTTGCGTTGTGCCTCGTCCAATGTCGAGGCCTCGGGCCAGTAGGCACAGGAATAGCTCATGGAAGGATCGAGCATGGTCGCGAAGACGTCGTTGCCGATATCGTAGTGGCGCTCGCCGACTTGAAAGGCACGCTGACTCGATTGCAGATTGAACACGGCATGCCGCAAGACTTCGCCGAAAAGACGCAAACGCATCCAGCGGTCGATATGCCGATCGGCGTCGACCAGAAGCAGTCGATGGAAAAGCTGATCGAGACGATCGCACTCCCACCAGCCGTCCATATAGGCCTCGCCGAAGCCGAGCGAACCGTGCATGAGAATCCGCCGATAAAGCCGTGGATCGATGACTTTGACATCCCATGGCTGATCGCCGTTGAAGCGGAACCCTGCCCTCGCCGCCAGATCGGCCAGAGCCGCCGGCACGGTGATTTCCATCGGAGCCGAATCGCCACCTGAAGAACCCCCAGAACTGACAAATGTTGTCGATCCCATGCACATCCTCCGCTCACCTTGGTGGTCGCGGCCTGGCCGTTTGAGCGTGTTCCTGTTTCATCGCCCGCCTGCCAAGGTCTGTCGACCTGAAGTGGAATTTCCCTCGTGATCCGGACCTACGAATTGATTCTGTTCGGGCCGAGTCAACATAGGCTATGAACGATGGGTCTTGTTTTTGTTCCCTGGGTGTTTTGATCGTCCAAAACCATCGGCAGGAATCCGCGGTTTCCAAAAATCATCCAAACCCTGCTGACACGACGTTGTCAGCAGCCCCTGTCCAGAATGAGCGCTCCAATCACCGAACGTAAGGAGAACACAATGAATGCGATCAACTGGTTTGAAATCCCTGCTGCCAACTTCAAGCGCGCCGTGGCGTTTTACGAACAGATTCTGGCGGCAAAACTGCCGGTAGAGGAAAGCTTCCCCGGGATGAAGATGGCGATGTTTCCGTACGAACGCCCCGGCGTCGGCGGCTGCGTGATCGAGTTCGACAAGTTCCTGCCTAGCGCGGACGGCGTGCGCATCTACCTCAACGGCGGTGAAGACCTCGCACCCATCCTCGCACGCGTCGAAGCCGCCGGCGGCAAGGTCGTCATGCCGAAAACACTCATACGTGACGACATCGGCTATATCGGCATGCTCAGCGACAGCGAAGGCAATGTCGTCGGCCTGCATTCGATGGGCTGACCAGCTACGGTGTAATGCCCGCTCACCCTGCGCCTGTCCCCACAAGGGTGCTCTGCACTTCCTTCGGTCGACTTCCTGCGGGGCGTCGAAGGGTGAGCGGAACAAGGAGGCTTCAAATGAAAGCGCACGATGTCTATCTATTCGTCTTTGACGGTCTGGCCGATTGGGAGATCGGTTACGCCGTCGCGGGGATCAACAATCCTCAGTTCCAGCTCAACCCGGGGGGCTTTCGCGTGCGCACCGTCTCGCTGCAAGGTGCTTCCGTGCTCACTGTGGGCGGCATTCGCATCGAGCCTGATCTGGCGCACGGCAGCGTCTCGCCGAAGGACAGCGCCATGCTGATACTGCCGGGCGGCGCAGCATGGGATTTGGGCCAGAACATCGAAGCCGTTGCCCTCGCGCGTACCTTCCTGATTGCCGGCGTACCGGTCGCCGCGATTTGCGGCGCCACGGCAGCACTCGCCCGCGGTGGACTGCTTGATCGTCATCGACACACCAGCAATGCTCCTGAATATTTGGCAGCAACCGGGTATCGCGGGGCATCGCTCTACGAAGAGTCGCCCGTGGTAACCGATGGCAACCTGATCACCGCACCGGGTACGGCTCCGCTCGAATTCGCGCAGCACATATTCCAGCGCTTGAATCTTTATCCTCCTGCGGTACTGGACGCATGGTACGGCCTGTTCAAGACCGGTGAGCCGGAGTATTTCGGCGCGCTCATGCAGGCCACCGAGGCGTGAAGACACAAGCGTTTGTTTTTGCGCTTGATCGCCACAACCGGTGGCAGAATGGCCTGAATCAATGACACGGATCGAACCCCCATCATGCGTCGCGCTGATCGTCTCTTTCGTCTGGTAGAAATCCTGCGCAGCAAGCGCCTGGCGACCGGCAGCTGGCTGGCAGAGCAGTTAGGTGTCTCTTTGCGCACGCTGTACCGCGACATCGCCGATCTGAGCCTGTCCGGCGTGCCCATCGAAGGCGAGGCCGGTGTCGGCTATCGCCTGCGTTATCGGCTGGACGTCCCGCCCCTGCTCTTCGACCCGGCTGAACTCGAAGCGCTGCTGGTCGGCTCGCGCATGGTACAAGCCTGGGGCGATGCTGACCTCGCCCAGGCGGCGACGGCGGCCTTGGCCAAAATCCACAACGTCCTGCCCGAACTCTTGCGCCGCGAAGCCCAGCAAGCGCAACTCTTCATCGCCTCGATGCCGCATGATCGTCCGCATCACCTCACCGAACTGCGCCGTGCCGTGCGCAAACGGCGAATCGTTCGCATGGCCTACGCGCGGGAAGACGGTACGGCGTCGGAACGCACGCTCTGGCCGCTCGGTCTGTTCTTCTGGGGCCGGAACTGGACGCTCGTCGGCTGGTGCCTGCTACGCGATGGCTTCCGCCATTTCCGTGTAGACCGCGTGCAGCAGCTGGTCGTTGGCGACGAAACTTTTCCCGACCAGAAAGGCCAGCGTCTGAGCGATTTCTTTGACGAAGTTGAACGCAAAGAGGGCATCAAGCTTCCTCGAACTTAGAGACACGAAAGGCACCGAAGCGACGCTGGCGTCTGGTCTGCATGGCGCGGTTCCAATCTTTGGCCTCTTCGGCGCACCATACCGTCATCTCCCTTGCCATGACCGTGGCTTGCTCAATTCCTTTAGGCGCGCCATCATCGCGCCTTGCTGTTTTTTGCCGTACAAGGCTCATGATGCTGATCGCCCCCGCACTCACGAAGACCGCCGTTTTCCTCGCCAAGGCATTGGTTATTTATCTGGCCCTGATCGTTCTCTGGATCGATTGGGTACTGTTCGAGACCGCGCGCCCCAGGTACTTTTTCGACTTCCGACCATTTGTTCAATCGATAGCCCTTACCCTGGCTGTCTCAGCCGCAATCGCCCTCGCGATCCGGTCGAAAGAACCGATCGTTTTCACGGCGCTGTGCCTGGCCTACGCGGCTTTCTTCTTTGTATTCCAGCGCCAAGCGGCAGCGTTCATCGCACTATTCTGCGCGCTTGCCGCCGTGAATTTTCTCTATCGGAACAAGGTCACCGAACCGCTTCTGGCGATGCTGCTTGTCATCACCGGGGCGTGGGTATTCATCAGTTTTGTCTATCCGACCTACGTGGTCGCCTGGGCCAACTACTTCACTGGTCGAAAAGATCTTGCTCACTCGCTAATCGAAGCCTTCAGCATCGCAAAAGGCCAACTTGTCTCGACCTTGATTATTCTTCCGGTTATTTCCGTATATTTTCTCGGCAAGCACGGTTACCTGAAGCTCTACTTCGCGCTCAAATCCTTATGTCGTGCGAGAACGCACGCAGTCCGGTGAGTCCCGACACCGGCACAAAACCCAGGAACTGCCCCCCCAATGAACGTCTTTATCGTCGGCACTGGAAAACTGGCAAACGAGTTGCTCAAGGAGTTGCAGCTTGGCGCGGAATTCACGGTTGTCGCCTGGCGCAAGGATGCGCCATTAACAGCCCACGCCATCGTCGTGCATGCCGGTTCCGGCAGGGAACTCCCGGAAGCAATAGCCTTCTGCCAGCAAACAAACTCCGTGTTGATCGAACTCGCCACCGGGTCGGCGCTGGAAACACGGGTGCCCGGCATTCCTGTCATCCTGTGCCCCAACACCAATCTTCTAATGCTCAAGTTCATGAGCATGCTTTCCAGAAGCGGCGACCTGTTCAAGGGCTACGACATTCATCTCACCGAGTCGCATCAGGCGGGCAAGAAGTCGACGCCGGGAACCGCCGTTGCCCTGGCGCAGTCGCTTGGACTGACTGCCGAAGACATCGTCTCGATACGCGATCCGGACGAACAGCGCCGCACGCTGCAAATACCCGTGGAACACCTGGCGCGCCACGCCTTCCATCGGATCAGCATGCAGGATTCGGTATGCCACATCGCGATGGAGACGCGTGTCTATGGCAGTTCGCCCTACGCTCCCGGTGTCTCGAAAATAGTTGAAGCAGTCCACGCTCGCACACTGGAAAACCGCAGCTACGCGATCAACGAGTTCATCGAAAACGGCTGGGTCTAGGCACCGCTTCACCTTCACCACGCTGCTTCCCGCGGGGGAGGCATCAATCGGCGATCTACGAGCATAAGCGCCCGGAGACCGCATGGATATTGGTCTGCAGCGCAGATCATCCAGAGACGCCCGTCGCTAGCCGCTCGCAGACCGGCGCCACCTCAGGAGATGCACGAAATGCACAAGAAGGCCTTGACCCGACTATAGCTTCACAGTTTAAGCTAGGCGAATGAAGACCTATCGCATCAGCGGACTGGCGAGCCGATTCAATCTTTCGCGATCGACCCTGCTCTATTACGACCGCATCGAATTGCTGCGCCCCAGCGGACGATCGCAGTCCGACTACCGTCAATACACGGCGGAGGACATGGCCCGGCTTGAGCGCGTCTGCTTCTTCCGCGATGCGGGTCTGAGCCTGAGCGAAATTGCGCAGCTTCTCGACAAGACCGGCAACGACAGCCTGATCCTGGAAAAACGCCTGCGCGAGATCAACCGCCAGGTCGCCGCGCTCAAGGCGCAGCAGCGGCTGATCACGGGAACGCTCAAAACGGTCGCCGCCGGGCACGACGCGTCAAGACTGGACAAGGACCTGTGGCTGAGCCTGCAGAAAGCCTGCGGGCTCGACGAGGCGGCGCTCAAACGCTGGCATACCGAGTTCGAACGCCGAGCGCCGCGCGCACATCACGACTTCCTGCTGAGTCTGGGGCTCAGCGAAAAGGAGGCCACGCAGGTCAGGCTGCTGACCAAAAACGTGGAGGACAATAAGATGACCATGCAGTATTTTTTTGAAGTGTTTGAAGAACTGCCGCGACAAGGACCGGGGTGCCGCGAAGCAACATTGCGCGCACTGCACCTGCTCAAGAAGCTGCCGAAAAATCCCGCTGTGCTCGATATCGGCTGCGGTTGCGGAGTGCAGACGCAGATTCTCGCGCAGGAGCTGAAGACGAAGATCCTGGCCATCGACAACCATCGCCCAATGCTCGATCACGTGGATAGCGCGGCAGCGCAGAAAGGCCTTGAAATCGAAACCCGCGAGCTGTCGATGATCGACATGCCTTTCGACGAGCAGAGCTTCGATCTGCTGTGGTGCGAAGGCGCGATTTTCATCATCGGACTCGAACGTGGGCTGAAGGATTTCCGTGCCTATCTCAAGCCGGGCGGCTATCTCGCTTTCACCGAGATGTGCTGGTTTACGGATCAGCCGGCTGCCGAAGCGCAGGCCTTCTTCGACAAGGTCTATCCAGACATCAAGCGGGTGGACGCGGTGCGCAAGATGGCCGTCGCCGCTGGCTACCGGCTGATCGAAGACTTCAACCTGCCCGACAGCGCGTGGTGGGACGACTACTACACGCCGATGCTCGAACGCTTGAAAGGGCTCCAGGTAAAGAACGCTGGCGTGGCCGAAGCCGAAGCGGTTTATGCCGACTGCGAAGCCGAGGCCGAGATGTTCCGGCGACACTCGAAGAGTTATGGCTACACCTTCTTCGTGCTGCAAAAGAACTGAGAGCGTATTGGTGCTTCTTCATGGAACTCAGTGAACTTGGATTGAACCGCTGGCTTGCCGATCAGGCCAGCGAGTTGTGCGCGCCCGGCGAATCCATCGCGCGCGTGACGGCGGTCGACCGCGACCGCTACCTCATCCGCAACGAGCGCGGCGAGATGCCCGCCGAGTTGAAGGGCCGGCTCGTCTACGTCAGCGAATCACGTTCTGAGCTGCCCTGCGTCGGCGACTGGGTGTGTGTCAGCTATCACGATCAGGCAAGCCACGCGATCATCCATCGCACCTTGCCAAGAGCTTCGTTTCTGCGCCGCAAGGCACCAGGGCGCAACGTCGAATTCCAGATGATCGCCGCCAATATCGACATCGCACTGATCGTGCAATCCTGCCACTTCGACTTCAACGTCGCGCGCCTTGAGCGCTATCTGGTGATGGTCGGTGAAGGCGGGATCGAGCCGGTGATTCTGCTCACCAAGACCGACCTTGTCAGCGCTGAAGAACTCGCTGAATTGATTGCAAAGATCCATGGTGCCGGCATAGGCGCCCGCGTCATCGCGCTCAGCAATGTCACTGGCGACGGCGTCGAGCAGATCAGGGAGCTCATACTACCTGGCAAGACCTATTGCTTGCTCGGCTCATCCGGAGTGGGAAAAACGACGCTGATCAACCGCCTGCTCGGCAATACCAGCCTGGAGACCGGCACCGTCAGCCATACCGGCGAAGGCCGCCACACCACCACGCGGCGCCAGTTGATCGTGCTCGAAAACGGCGGCCTGCTGATCGACATGCCGGGGATGCGTGAGCTTGGCCTGCTCGGCGTTGGTGACGAGATTGAGGAGGGTTTTGTCGACGTTCAGGCACTGTCAGAAAAGTGCCGTTTCGCCGACTGCACGCATGCCAACGAACCGGGCTGCGCGGTGCGTGAGGCCATTGAGCGCGGCGAACTAAACACCGAGCATTTCCAGAACTACCTGAAACTGAAAAAGGAATCGGATTTTCACGAATTGTCGTACGCCGACAAACGCCAGAAAGACCGCGCCTTCGGCAAGCTCGTCCGTTCCGTTTCGAAGACCAGGAACAAGCGGGACGACTATTAGCCCAGGCACTTCCGCCAGAATTGTTCAAACGCGTCAAGATCAGTACAGATCGGCAGATCCAGCGCCCGGCACAAGGCCGGCAAGGTGGGAGCGGCCATCGCCACCGTCTCCTGCAAATCGGGATGACGTAAGACTTCGTCCGCAGTCCCATTGGCGACGATGGACCCGCCACTCAAGTGCAACACGCGGCTGGCATGACGCGCGACAAAATCGAGATCGTGGCTGATGAAAAGAATGGCCCGGCCATCGCGTCGCGCTGCGCTCATCCAGGCTTCAAAACATTCCAGTTGCGGCGCGTCGAAATCGCGCGTCGGTTCGTCGAGCAGAATAAGCGCCGTGTCTTGCGCGATCAACGAAGCCAGCGTCAGCATGCGGCGTTCGCCGGCATTGAGGTCGAGCGGATGCGAACCGCCTCGATCCGACAGGCCGGTGACTTCGAGCGCATGCGTTACGCGTCGGCTGATTTCGCCCGCATCAAATCCAGCCAAACGCGGCGCGAAACCTACTTCTGTTGCAACGCGGTCCTGACAGATCTGCCGTTCGGCCTCCTGAAACATCAGCGCCACCTGCCGCGCCAGTTGCGGCGCACGCGCCTTGGCGGTATCCAGTCCTCCGACGCCGATTCGCCCGCACGCCGGTTTGAGTAGGCCACAGGCGAGCTTGAACAAGGTCGATTTTCCCGCGCCGTTGCGCCCCACAAGCGCCACGCACTCGTTCGGCTCGATCGCCAGAGAAATCCCTTCGAGCAAAGGATGCACCGCATCCCAGGCGAAGGAGACCGACGCAAAACTGAGCGCCGCTTCAGCCATGCAAGACATCCAGGAATCTGGCCGGCGCCGTTGCGGCGTCGAGCGGCGGCAACACACCGTCACGCCATAGCCCGGCCCGCCTTGCACGTTGGGCCGCGCGCAAGGCATCGCAGGCGCGCACGTGATCGAGCGCCCGATCGAACACCGCAGCGGGCGTATCCAGCAATTGCTGCTGCCCGTCTTCCAGTAGCAGGATTCGGCTGGCCGCCCGCGCCGCTAGGTCGAACTGTTTTTCGAACAGGACAAGTGCCATGCCGTTTCGGGTCAATGCCGACAGGCGTGCTAATAACCGCCCGGCTGCCGCCGGAGCCAGCCGGCTGAAGGCTTCGTCGAGCAACAGGAGTTGCGGCTGCATGACCAGCGCCGCTGCGATCGCCACGCGCTGCGCCTCGCCACCCGACAGGCTGGCGGGCCGGCGAGCAGACAGATCGCTCGCCTCGCACAGTTCGAGCGCGGCAGCGACGCGAGTACGAATCTCGGCTTCGGGCAAGCCCAGGTTTTCCGGGCCGAAGGCGACTTCGGCGGCGACGTTGAAGGCACAGCCGGTCAGGCCGGCGTACGGGCTGGCCTGCACCAGTTGCACCCGCTCGGCCAATCGCGCCACGCTCTGCCCGGCCAGCGGCGTGTCGTCGATGCAGGCAACGCCACTCACGGTGGCCTGCATGGCATGCGGCACCCAGCCGGCCAACCAGCACGCTAAGGTCGTCTTGCCGGTGCCACTGCCACCGACCACGGCCAGTGTCTCGCCGGCAGTAATGTCGAAGCTCAGCCCGCTCAGGGTCGCGTGGAGAGCGCCATTACGTGTCAGGCTGGCGTGTTCACAGCGAATCAGGGCCATATAAAACTGCCGGCGATTAAAACGGCACTTAGCGCAGCGAACGCCATCGACGCACGCTCCCATCGAGCAGCGACCGGTGCATCCAGCGTGGTCCGCCGCGCCCGGCTACGAAAGGCGCGCGAATCCAGCGCCGCGGCCCGTTCGCCGACATCGGAAAGTGTCCACACCACCAGCGGCACCGTCAGCGCCAGCAGGCTGCGCCAGCGTTTGAACCACGACCAGTGCACATCCACGCCGCGTGCGGCCTGCGCTTGCGAGACGGCGGCCAGCCGGGCCTTGAGCTGCTCGATCAGCAAAAGCGGGCTCGCCAGCAGATAGGCGGCACCGGCCGGCAAACGGCTGGCGAAGAGCGCTCGCATGAGGCGTTCAGGCGTCGTCGTCGACAACCACAGCAACGCACAGGCCAGAACGATGGCCACACGCAACCACAAACGCACAACCGGCAAGAGGGCCTCGACCCGGTTCTCGGTAGCCATTTCCTGCGTACCGCTGACCCAGCCATCCAGCCAGCGCCCATGCACCAGCAGCATTCCAAGAGCCAGGGGCAGCAGCACCGCGCACCACTGGCGAAAGCGCTTCCAACCCTGTGGCCGTGACAGCAAAAGAAACAAGGGCAAGGCCAGCAGAACCAGCAAGCGGTCTGGAGCAGCCAACCGCAGCGCCAGCAGACTTGCTGGCAGCATAAGTGCCAAGCCGGTGAACGGGTGCATCAGTGCACCGGCATGGCGAATAACACGGTCCGCGAGTGCTCAGCGCACTTTGGCCGCAGCGGGGAACTGCGTACGAATGCGCTCGGGCAAGCCGCGCACGACAACCCAGGCGACGAGCGCGCTGAGCACCTTGTCGACCAGATTGGCGCCGAACACCGTGAGCGCAACGGATTCGAGCAGGTTATTGCCGAGCACATTCATGTAGGCCACCATGAAGTCGGCGCCGCTACCGGTGACGCCGCCGAACAGGTAGGTGCGAATCGGCGTCGCCACCACCACCACGGCGAGCGTGATCAGCAGGCTGGAGAGTAGAACGCGCGGCAGTGTACGGAAGCCGCCGGAACGCGCACACAATCCGCCGACTAGACCGATGACCGCCGCCACCGGCGCAAAGGCCGCCGCGACCGGACTGGTGATCAGCCCCCAGATCAGATTGGTTGTCAGCCCGGCAACGAACGCGGCCAGAGGGCCGGCCAGCAGCGCGACGATCAAGGTTCCAATGGAATCGAGAAAGATCGGCAGTTTGAGCATGGAGGCGACTTGGCCAAGCACCATGTTGATGGCGATGGCGGCGGACATCAGAGTCAGGGTGCGGGTGGAAAACAGTGGGTTCATGAAAAAAATCTCGCAATCAGGAGTTACGGGAAGTTATGACCAGTTCGTCATAACCGGATAAGGAACAGGGTTCACGCGTGAACGTGAGCTCGTCAAGCTCGCCAATAATCAATTCGCAGGTCGTGCGCACAATGCATCCGGGCATAACGTGACCACCGCGCATCATGCCTTGCGCATCTGCCACCGACAGATGCAGGTGCCCGCCTTCGACGTCCAGCGTGCCAGAGAGCGCGATGATCTCGAAGGCGCCGGTAAGCTGTGTGCTATCCAGCTCGCCGGCAAAGCGCAACGCCGCCTGACTCAGGCTGCCGACCACGCCGGCGATCCAGCCGGCCTTGATTTCCCGTTGTACGACGCTGGCCGCAAGAGCCGCCAGCAGGTCGTCTCCGGGCAGCAAACGCAGGGCAAAGAAGCGGGCGGAGCTCATCATTGTTTGTTTATCAATCTGTCAAACTGGCTGGGCGGCCATGATAGCGGGGAGCCTGGGAAAATCAAACCAAAGAGTGTCCTAAAGCGTAATCACCTTGGCTGCCGACATCTGCGCCTCGACGATGCGCAGCATGTTGCCCACCTCACCGACCACGACGCGATCTTGCAGGGCATAGAAATCAAGACAGGTTCGGCAAGCGATCAAGGGCACGCCGGCCGCCGACAACTCGGCCAGTTCTTTCTGGCACGGCGTTCCCTCGGCCACCAGCTTGACCCCTCCGGCATAAAACACCACCGCCTTCGGGAGCTGACCCAGCTCAATTAGGGTGCGGAAATAGCTTACGACCAGCTTGTGGCAAAGCGCCGTATCGGCTTGCCCCAAACCATCGTGGTTCAGCACCAGCACCGTATCCGCAAAGTCCTTGTTCATCCTTCTCTCCTTAGTGTCTGTTGCACAGGCAAGCGCAATATCAGTCTTTCTTGACGCTTTCGATCATGTTTTTCGCCAAATTCGATGACGCAAGCCCTGCGCCGACCGCGCACCAGCGGCCGGATGGCGAAGTATATCCGACCAGGCCGTAGGGCCGTATTCAGCGCCGATCGCCAAGAGCTCGCGCTGCGCGCTATGCAAGACGGTGAGCCTCCTGCTTGGTGCCACAACTTACCCGAAAGCAATCGTTCGAGCCGGAGACGACGGCCGCTCGCAGTGTAAATATCCACCAAGTCTTGAATATATCGCCCTCGCGCTTATACGAAACGGATAGACTTGATCAGAATGGCGGGTCGAAACTCGTCATATAGGCGACGGGAGGAGAGCGACATGTTTTGCCGGGCATTGTTGTGCTTTCTGGTTTGTATTTTCGGGCTTTGCAGAGCGGAAACCACTGCGATTCAGCAGGTTCGCTATCCTGCGGGCTCGTTCACCGGAGATTTCCGGTTCTCATATCCAATTCGCGTCCTGCAATTGGCCCTTGACAAGACCGCCAAGGAGTACGGCCCGGCGCAAGCCGTCTATGCCTCTACTCCCATGAATACTGGGCGGATCGCTTCCGAGTTGGAGCATGGGAAATTGCTTGACGTTGCCACGTTCCCAGCAAGTCGCGACCTTGACAGGCAATTTGACGCGGTCCCACTCGACATTCGCAAGGGTATTCTTGGCATCCGTCTGTTCTTGATCGATCGAAAACAACAGCCGCGATTTGATCTGGTCAAGTCCGCCAAGGATCTGCAGAAAATGAACGCAGGCCAGGGTTTCGACTGGCTTGATACAAAGATACTGGAGCGCAACGGCTACCCGGTCACAAGCAGCTCATCCTATGAGGCCTTGTTTGGCATGCTCATGGCGGGGCGATTCGATTATTTCCCGCGTGGATTGTACGAACCCTTCGAGGAGCAGAAGGCGCACCAGGCAGAATTCCCCGATCTGACGGTGGAAAATTCGCTGGCACTTTATTACCCATACCCCGATTATTTTTATGTTCGCAAGGGAAATACGGTGCTCGCGACCCGATTGCAGAAAGGACTTGAGCTGGCGTTGCAGGACGGATCGTTCGATACCCTTTTCAACGCGGAGTTTGGGGCCAGCATCAAACTGGCCAAGCTCGACCGACGGACGTTTTTTGTGCTGACCAATTGGGAGGTCAGCGAGATAAAGCATGCGTGCGATCCAAAGTATTGGTACATCAACTCGATCCGGCCTGATGTCTGCGCGCCAAAGTAGGTGGCGCCAAGCGGCTAGTTATGGCGCAGGCGTCGATACCGGACTTGCGCTTATCGCGCCCAAAAAAACCTGAGAAAATCCTCGCTCGATTGCGGCCTGCTGAACAGATAGCCCTGATAGGCATGGCAACCACACCGGGCGAGAAACTCGCGCTGTGACTCGGTCTCGACGCCTTCAGCAATGACGCCCAAACCAAGGGAATGCGCCAACGCAACGATGGTATTGGCTATGGCGGCATCATTGGGATCAACCAGAATATCGCGAACAAACGACTGATCAATCTTGAGCTGATCGAGCGGCATTCGTTTGAGGTAGGACAGCGACGAGTAGCCGGTCCCAAAGTCATCCAGCGAAAAACCAACACCCTTGCTCTTCAATGCAAACATTTTTTCAATGGTGTCAGCGACGTCGGAAACCAGCAAGCTTTCGGTCAATTCCAGCTTGAGTCGATGCGGGTTTGCTCCAGTACTCGCCAGTATTCCCAGTACGTCGTCGACAAAACCGAGCTGACGAAACTGATTGGCGCTGACATTCACCGAGAGCGTCAAGGCGGATAGCTCCGGACGTTTGGCCCAAAGCGCCAACTGGGTGCACGCGGTTTCCATCACCCAATGCCCCAGAGGAATAATCAGCCCGGATTCTTCCGCTGCAGGAATGAACTCTGCTGGTGAAACCATGCCGCGCTGTGGATGCTGCCAGCGCGCCAGGGCTTCAGCTCCGGTGACGCGTCCGTCGCCCAGTACCTGGGCTTGATAGTAAAGAAGGAACTGCCCCTCGGCCAAGGCCGTTCGGATATTGGCCACCAGCGTTGAGCGTGCAAGAAGCGATGCCTCCATGGTCGGATCGAAAAAGCGGACCGCGTTGCGACCGCCTTCCTTGGCCTTGTACATGGCAAGTTCGGCCTGCTTGAGAGGATCATCGCTCTCGGTACGTGGGCCGCGGAAGAGCGTGATACCAATACTTGCGGTGCAGCGGTAGTCAGTCGCGCCAGGAGAAGCCGTCCAGTCAAGCGCAGCCCGGATCTTCTCGCCAATGATTTCTACTCTGGCCGCTGCTTCTTCCAGTATTGGGCCCAGATCAGTGAGCATGACGACGAAATCGTCTCCGCCTGGACGCGCCACGGTGTCACCTTCACGCACGCACTCGACCAGTCGTTGGGATACCTGTTTGAGCAGAAGATCACCGCTGTCATGCCCCAGCGTATCGTTGAGCACCTTGAAGTGATCGAGGTCGATGTACAGCAAGGCGTCGTAGGATTTCCCGCGGTCACTTCGTGCAATGGCGAGGCGCAGACGGTCGGTCAGCAGCGTGCGGTTGGCAAGACCGGTCAACTGATCCGAAAAGGCCAGAGTATTGATTCGTTCTTCGGCTTGTTTCCGTTCGCTGATGTCGTACAACACGATCAACTGGCTGCCGGAAAAGTCCCGCTCGACGGCTGCTGCGCTGCCGATCACTGCACGCGTCAAACCGTTCTTGCATTGGACATTGAATTCAAGCGGCGAGAATGGGTCGCCGGAGCGCTTCGCTTCATCCAGATTGGTTTGCCACCGGGCAACAAAAACCTCATGCGACTTTGAGTCCGTCGAGACGTTGCGCCACCAATCGTCGATTGTCGGGATGTCGTCCATCGAATAACCGAACACACTGACAAACGCCCTGTTTAAAAAAGTCACTTCGCCGCAATCGGCGACCATGATCAAAGGCACGGGTGAGGCTTCAATAATCGAAACTGAGCGGCGATTTCTCTCCTCAAGTTGCTCAAAAGTTTCCAGCAAACGTGCGCGCATATGTTCCATGGCGTCGGCCACCTGCCCGAACTCGTTTGCACCAACGGACTTGATCGGTATCGTCAATCTGCCGTCGGCAATGCGGCGTGCCTCGTCAGCCAGAAGCCGCACCGGCAGAACCAGCCTGTTTCTCAGAATAAGGATGATCGCAGACAGGGCAACGAGAAGCACCACCGACAATCGCAGCAGGTTGTTTTGCCAGCGAATCCTGGCGGCTTCAAGATAGGGGGCTAGCGTCATGGTGACTTCCACTGAACCAATCTCGCGTCCTTCACGCTCGATGGCCTTGTGCGAG
>Ga0302214_1000173_pt1 | contig 16092 bp, 17 predicted proteins | sample II_Fen_N1_3_FD_194584 | JGI IMG/M metagenome (GOLD analysis project Ga0302214, IMG submission 194584) | Peat permafrost microbial communities from Stordalen Mire near Abisko, Sweden - II_Fen_N1_3 | ecosystem: Environmental > Terrestrial > Soil > Wetlands > Permafrost | place: Sweden: Abisko... | reverse complement strand
CTGCAGGAAAGCTTCGCCGGCCTCCCTGACGACCTGTTACCGCGCCCAATGCCTGCGTAGCGCGGCTGAATTTGCCAAGCGCATGGGCTTGCCGGACGGCAAGTGGTCGGTGTCATTTCAATCGCGACTGGGCCGTGCGAAATGGATTGAACCCTACACCGAAGCGCGCCTCGACGAACTGGCCAAGAGTGGCGTGAAAAAGGTGCTGGTGATGTGCCCGGCGTTCGTCGCTGACTGCATCGAGACACTGGAGGAGATCGGTGATCGCGGACGGGAGCAATTCCTCGAAGCGGGCGGCGAGGAGTTGGTGCTGGTGCCGTGCCTCAACGATGACCCGCAGTGGGCGCGGGCGTTGAGTACGTTGTGCGAGCGAGCGCCGTTGGCGCTGTAGGAATACAACCTGTGGCGAGGGAGCGAGCGCCCTCGCCACAGGGGATCATCTGTTACAGCAGCGGTTCATCCGCCTTCTTGTGCTTCCAGCTGTCATTGCCCGGCAGAATCAGGTTCAGCGCAATCGCCACCACCGCGCACAGCGCGATGCCTTTGAGGCCGAAGTCATCGGGGCCAGTGCCGGTGCCGACCAGTACGCCGCCAATCCCGAACACCAGGGTCACCGACACGATCACCAGGTTGCGTGCTTCGCCCAGGTCGATCTTGTGGCGAATCAGCGTGTTCATGCCCACGGCCGCGATCGAGCCGAACAACAGGCAGAGAATCCCGCCCATCACCGGCACCGGAATGCTTTGCAGCAGTGCGCCGAACTTGCCGATGAACGCCAGGCTGATGGCGAAGATTGCCGCCCAGGTCATGATTTTCGGGTTGTAGTTCTTGGTCAGCATCACGGCGCCGGTGACTTCGGCGTAGGTGGTGTTCGGTGGACCGCCGAACAGGCCGGCAGCAGTGGTGGCAATGCCATCGCCGAGCAGGGTGCGATGCAGGCCGGGTTTTTTCAGGTAATCGCGACCGGTCACGCTACCCACGGCAATCACACCGCCAATGTGCTCGATGGCCGGAGCCAGGGCCACCGGAACGATGAACAGGATCGCCTGCCAGTTGAATTCCGGCGCAGTGAAGTGCGGGATGGCGAACCAGGGTGCGGCGGCAATTTTCGCGGTATCGACCACGCCAAAGTAGAACGCCATGGCAAACCCCACCAGCACGCCGGAAATGATCGGCACCAGGCGGAAAATGCCTTTGCCGAACACCGCGACGATCAGCGTGGTCAGCAACGCTGGCATCGAGATCATCATCGCCGTCTGGTAATGAATCAGCTCAGTGCCGTCACCGGCCTTGCCCATCGCCATGTTGGCGGCAATCGGCGCCATGGCCAGGCCAATGGAGATGATCACCGGGCCGATGACCACGGGCGGCAGCAAACGGTCGATGAAACCGGTGCCTTTGATCTTCACGGCCAGGCCGAGGAAGGTGTAGACGAAACCGGCCGCCATCACGCCGCCCATGGTCGCGGCCAGGCCGAACTGGCCTTTGGCGAGGATGATCGGGGTGATGAAGGCAAAGCTCGAGGCCAGGAACACCGGCACCTGACGCCCGGTGACGATCTGGAACAGAATCGTCCCCAGGCCGGCGGTAAACAGCGCCACGTTCGGGTCCAGGCCGGTGATCAGCGGCATCAGCACCAAGGCGCCGAAGGCCACGAACAGCATCTGTGCGCCGGACAGTACCGTGCGCCAGAGCGGATCGTTGAACTCATCCTGCATGGTCAAGCGTCCTTCTGCTTGGTGCCGAAGATCTTGTCACCGGCATCGCCCAGGCCCGGGATGATATAACCGTGCTCGTTCAATTTTTCATCGATGGAAGCGGTGTAGATGGTCACGTCCGGGTGAGCTTTCTCGACCACGGCGATGCCTTCCGGCGCGGCCACCAGCACCATGGCGCGGATGTCCTTGCAGCCCGCTTTCTTGAGCAGGTCGATGGTGGCGACCATCGAGCCGCCGGTGGCGAGCATCGGGTCGATGATCATCGCGAGCCGTTCGTCGATTTCAGGTACGAGTTTTTCCAGATAGGTGTGGGCTTCGAGGGTTTCCTCGTTGCGGGCCACGCCCACGGCGCTGACTTTGGCGCCCGGGATCAGGCTCAGCACGCCTTCGAGCATGCCGATGCCGGCGCGCAGGATCGGTACTACAGTGATTTTCTTGCCGGCGATTTTCTCGACCGACACGGTGCCGCACCAACCTTCGATATCGTAGGTTTCCAGCGGCAGGTCTTTGGTGGCTTCATAGGTCAGCAGGGCGCCGACTTCCTGAGCGAGCTCACGGAAATTCTTGGTGCTGATGTCTGCGCGGCGCATCAGGCCAAGTTTATGACGGATCAGCGGATGGCGGATCTCGAGGATGGGCATGGGAAAGGCTCCGGCGGCGGGCAAAAAAACCGGCCTAGATTAATCTATCCGAGGGTGTTGTCCTATAGACATTCAGTACGTTAGTCCACAAACGCTTGATCTGGCCTCGCTTGATGCGTACCTTTGCCCGCTTTTCCCGAATCCGTCCCCCCTGGAGAGCACCATGTCCGCTGATCTCGAGCATATCCGTCAAATCATGCGAGAGGCTGACTGCCTGTACACCGAAGCTGAAGTCGAGGCGGCCATCGCTCGCGTCGGTGCGCACATCAACGAACAACTGGCGGACAGCAATCCGGTGGTGTTCTGTGTGATGAACGGCGGGCTGATTTTCGCCGGCAAACTGCTGACCCATCTGCATTTCCCGCTGGAAGCCTCCTACCTGCACGCCACCCGCTATCGCAACGAAACCAGCGGCGGCGATCTGTTCTGGAAGGCCAAGCCGGAAGTGTCGTTCATCGACCGCGACGTGCTGATCATCGATGACATCCTCGACGAAGGTCACACCCTGGGCGCGATCATCGACTTCTGCAAACACGCCGGCGCGCGCAAAGTGCACACCGCCGTGCTGATCGACAAGGACCATGACCGCAAGGCGCGTCCGGATCTCAAGGCCGATTTCGTGGGGCTGCCATGCATCGACCGTTACATCTTCGGCTACGGCATGGACTACAAAGGCTACTGGCGCAACGCCAATGGGATTTTTGCCGTTAAAGGTATGTAAGACCATGACCAACGCGAGCTTTCTTGATCAAACGCTGTTCGCTGAACTGGCCGAGAAAGCCGCGGCTAATCCTCGCGGGCGCCAACATCACAATTTCCACCAGATGGAAGAGGCTTGTCACCGCATGGCGGTGGGTTTGCAGCCCGCCACCTATATCCCGCCTCACCGGCACCTGGGGGGAAACAAGGCTGAAACCTTGCTGGTGCTCAAGGGGAAGCTGGGCTTGTTGATCTTCGACGAATCCGGTGCAGTGCTGAGCAGGTCGGTCCTGCAGGCCGGTGGTGATTGCGTTGGCGTGGACCTGCCAGCTGGCGTGTTCCATGGTCTGGTGGCGCTGGAGGCCGACAGCCTGATGTTCGAATGCAAGGCCGGTCCTTACCGTCCGGTGGGTGAAGGCGAGCAGGCCCACTGGGCACCGCGTGAAGGTGAGCCGGGTGTCGCGGAGTATCACGCCTGGATGCGCGCGCAGTTCGACTGAACCATGACCTGCAGGAGCGAGCCTGCAAGAGATGTGTTCACCCCTCCAGTCCTGTTAGCTCATGCTAGAGTGCTCAGCCCCGATTCCGGAGCCTGTCATGAGCCGTTCGATCCGCTGCTGCGCCGCCCTGTTGCTGACCCTCAGCCTTCCCCTGGCCGCCGCCCCGGCGCCGATGCATGCGCAGTTCCTGCCACCGGATGACCTGACCCTGCGCGATGCCGCGCCTGAGCAGCAGCAACTGATGCAGGTCACCGACTATTCAGTGGTGGTTGGTGCGCAACGCCAGTCCAACCAGCAACCGATTCCGGTCACCTCGCCGCTGTCGATCCGCCTCAAGGGCAAATCCTTGAACAAGGGCGCCACGATCAATCAGGTGCTGGTCAACTTCGACGGCGAAAGCAAAAGCCTGAAAAAACCGGCCTACGACGACAAGAGCAAGACCCTGACGCTCTATTACCCCCTGGCTCATTACCGGGTGGTGATGGACTTGCTGCGCAATGACACGGTGTATTGCCAGTTCCTCAGTTATGCCAATGGCCATATCTGGGCCGATCTTCACACTGGCAGTGTTCGTCCGCGTTGAGTGCCGGGCCCGCGCAGGGGTAAACTGCCCGCCCCGTGAAATGTCTGCGAGCTGGAGTCGGCAATGCGTAAAGATAAGAAACAAGTGATTGGTGACGAGATCGGCGATGAGCAGATCAAGTTGTTCCTCGATTTCGAACCGGTCGACGCCACTTCGCCTTCGTTGCACAAACTGGTCAAGGCTTATCGTGGCCTGCGTATCGATGATTTCGAGCGTTTTCTGACGTTCTTCGTCGAGGCCGGTCTGGACCTGAACGGCAAGGACGAGCACGGCAATGATTTTGTCGCCCTGATCAAGGATCAGCGCAACGCAGCGGATTACATCGAACTGATCGAGAAAGCGCGCGGCTGATTTGTAGCGAGGGAGCAAGCTCCGTCGCTACAACGATAGGTTGACCGCCCATAAAAAAACGCCCCGCTCTCAATGAGAACGGGGCGTTTTTTGTGTGGCTCAATCAAGCGTAGCTTTCGGTTTCGCTGCTTGCTTCAACCAGTTCCAGCGCGACGTTGTTCTGCGCGTTGATCTTGCGATACAGCGCAGCGTCGGTTTCCAGGACTTTCTCACGGGCCGGGAAGATTTCTGCCAGTTTGGCAGCCCATTCGCCCTTGGCTTTGCCCGGGAAGCACTTTTCGATCAGCTCGATCATGATCGAAACGGTCACCGAGGCACCCGGCGAAGCGCCGAGCAGCGCGGCCAGGGAACCGTCCTTGGCGGCGACCAGTTCGGTGCCGAATTGCAGGACGCCACCTTTCTTCGGGTCTTTCTTGATGATCTGTACCCGTTGGCCAGCCACTTCCAGGCGCCAGTCTTCGGCTTTCGCCTCCGGGTAGAAGCGGCGCAGGGATTCCAGACGCTGTTCCATCGATTGCATCACTTCGCTGACCAGGTACTTGGTCAGGTCCATGTTGTTTTTCGCCACGGCGAGCATCGGGCCGATGTTGCCGGCGCGAACCGACATCGGCAGGTCCATGAAGGAACCGTGCTTGAGGAACTTGGTGGTGAAACCGGCATAAGGTCCGAACAGCAGGGACTTCTTGCCATCGACGACCCGGGTGTCCAGGTGCGGTACGGACATCGGTGGCGAACCCACGGCAGCCTGGCTGTAGACCTTGGCCTGGTGATGCTTGACCACTTCCGGGTTGTCGCAACGCAGCCATTGGCCACTGATCGGGAAGCCGCCGAAGCCTTTGCTCTCTTCGATGCCCGAAGCTTGCAGCAGTGGCAACGCCGCGCCGCCAGCACCGAGGAAAACGAATTTGGCATCGACATCACGGGAACTGCCGCTGTTGACGTCCTTGATGCTGACGGTCCAGCCGCCGTTATTGCGCTTCAGGCCGGTCACACGCTTGCAGTACTTGACCTGGGCATCGGGTGCGCTGGTCAGGTGCTTGAGCAACTGGTTGGTCAGGGCGCCGAAGTTGACGTCGGTGCCATTGATCACGCGGGTGGCGGCGAGGGTTTCGCCAGGGTCGCGGCCAGGCATCATCAATGGCATCCACTCTGCCATTTTAGCCTTGTCTTCGGTGTACTCCATGCTGGAGAAGGCGTGGTGCTTGCTCAGCACCTTGAAGCGTTCCTTGAGGAACGACACACCACTTTCACCCTGCACGAAGCTCAGGTGTGGAACCGGGCTGATGAATGATTTGCATGAGCCGAACGTGCCTTTCTTGGTCAGGTACGACCAGAATTGCTTCGACACCTCGAACTGGGTGTTGATGTGCACGGCCTTCTTGATGTCGACGGTGCCATCGGCAGCCTGCGGCGTGTAGTTCAACTCGCACAGGCCAGCGTGACCGGTGCCGGCGTTGTTCCAAGGGTTTGAACTTTCCGCAGCACCGGAATCCATCAGCTCGACGACTTCCAGCTTGATCGCGGGGTCGAGCTCTTTGAGCAGTACCGCGAGGGTGGCACTCATGATGCCGGCCCCAACCAGTACTACGTCGACTGCTTCGTTATGCGCCATTTAACGCGTCTCCAAAATCTGCAGCACCAAATTGACGGCATGGCTGCCAGGCGTTCCGGGGCGTGTCAGTGATGCCCCAGGTACTCATGGCCAGGATTGCCATGTCCGAATCTTCGCAATTTTTCGCAACTTCGACGGACGCTACCTGCCGGGCCTATGAGCCATATGAACTCATTTCAGCGCGCGGGAGGCAATTCGACTTATGGTCGATACATCCGTTTGTGCAACCAAATCCGTAGCGGACAGGCTTCAGGCTCCGGTGTTCGAGGAGTACTCGATCCTGTGTCGTTGGGCTGTTGTAGACGCTAATGGTGCATGTTCAGACGCAAAACTATTCATTTGCTCGCCACACTCTTGTGAAGTTGTGAAAACCCGTTTTTTTCACGCTCTTTTGAAGACGTGAACCTCAAAAAAGGGCTGTCCCAGCCTGGCACCGTGCCCGGATGGCTTGCCGCCAGGGAAACCATGGCAGGCAAAACGGGCAAACAGCTCAGTGACCGAGCGTAATGACAGCTCTACAGATTCGCGGTAAGTGGAGGTTTTGCCGAAGAAAACAGCAAGCGCGCCAGCTTCACTCGATCTGTGTGGGCGGCTCTCTGTGGGCGGTGCGGGGTGCCAATACCTGGGCATTGACGATGCTGCGAGGCCCGATCAGGAGACGTCCTTATAATCGGGGGGAGATTGTATCTAAGAAATGCAGGGAAATGGTCGTGTTTAATGACTTTTATTAGGCGTCTGGTCAGGTCGTTAGCAGATGTTGCACCCGCGAACGGGATTGATGCTGACTGATGCGGGCGCCAGCGGGCAGAGGTCGGTGCAACCAGTTGAGGCGAATTTCTTCGATTTCGACCCAGCCATCGCCCATCGGTTGAAGGCTGCATTGCTTGAATGCCTGGCAATGGCCATTGCTGTCGAGCAGGGCAAAGCTGCGGTGGCGCGGACGTGGGGTGAACAGCGAAACGAGAAAACGCATGGCGGATTACCTTTTGGGTGGTTACCGACAAAGTTGACAGCCAGTCGTGACACGCAAGTGAATGGCGGATGAAAAATGTGTGACAGGAACCGCGTGGGCGAGGGTGTGTCAGAGATTTCAGTAATCGTTGCATGACCCTAGTTAGCCGCAGTGGCGCACCGCTATACTGCCGGCCTGTTTGTGCCTGATTCTGGAGAGAAGAGCATGTTGCAACGCCTGTTGTTCGGTTTGATCACTGTGACCAGCTTGACGCTGGTCGGCTGCGCCCACAGTCCGCAACAACTGAGCCCGGAACCCAAGCTCACCGCTCAACTGGCGCCGGTAGGCCACGGTCAGCCGGTGGTGGTGCGTGTGGTGGACGGCCGTCCGTCGCCGACCCTGGGCACCCGTGGTGGCCTGTACCCGGAAACCAGCGCGATTACCGTGCAAGGCCAGCAGATCCTGCCGAAGTTGCAGGCTCAAGCCGAAGCCGCCGTGCGCCTGCTGGGCTTCACCCCGACAACCAACGCGATGAATGCGCCACAACTGACCGTGACCCTGACCGAGCTGAAGTATCAGTCGCCTAAAGAAGGCATGTATGTGACCGAGGCAACCATCGGCGCGACCTTCCGCTCCGATGTGCAGAACGCCAATCGTCGCTACAGCGGTCGTTATGGTTCATCCCTGGACCAGCGTTTCGGCATGGCGCCGAACCAGGAAACCAACACCAAGCTGGTCAGCGACGTGTTGAGCGATGCCTTGACCCGACTGTTCAAGGATCCGACCGTGTGGCAGATTCTCGGCGAGTAATGCGAGCCCCTGTAGGAGCGAGCCTGCTCGCGATGGACTTGAGGACGCCGCGGGGCATCAGATACCCCGCGTAATCGTTAACGACCATCGCGAGCAGGCTCGCTCCTACAGGGGGACGTGGTATCAAGCTGCTTGCGAGTAAAAATCCAGCACACTGACGCCTGTCAGCAAATCCGCTTCGGGCAAGTCCGCATGTTGATGGCCGCCCAGCGCGCAATACACCAGCCAATGGCGGTCCTGAACGTTGAAAGCGAGGCTGCCGACGAGGGCTTGTTGTTCGTCGCTGTGATTGATGAGGTAGAGGCGATCCTGGTTTTCTGCGTGCAACATGACACGGTCCCTGTCGGTTTCGAGGGGCGACAGACTGACCGATACAGATGACGGTGCCGTGACGCAGGACAACCGTTGGTCAAATGCTTGTTATTTGTCGGAAAGAGCGGGCAGACGCCCAGGCTTTCGGTAGAATTCGCGCGCGGTCGTCGGTTCGGCGTCTGCCACATCTGTTTCCCCCGAGGCCCATGATGTCGCTGCATTTGATGACGCTGTTTACCGCCCATCCCGCCAAATTGATCAATCTGCTGGCCTTGCTCTTTGCTTGCCCCGGCGGATGGCTGCTGCACGCGACCCGCCGCCGCGAGCAGCGCGCGATGGCCAGCCTCGAGGCGCAGAGCCAGAGCCGTCGCATCGATGAGCCCATGTTGTTTCTTGATGGCGCGACCGTGCGCATGAACCGGTTTTTCTACAGCTTCGGTTTTGCCTGCCTGGGGTTGGCGTTGCTGGTGTCGTGGATCAGCACGCGGGTCTGAAGTTGACCTGAACCCTGTGTGGGTTGATCAGAAAAAACAAACGGCGCCCAAAGGCGCCGTTGTCGTATCCGCGAACAGCTTTACAGCGGCAATCCTGCCTTCACACGGTACTGATTGCGTACCGGCGTCGCATATTGCACCACCAGGAAGGGGCGGTGCTCCTCGGGGCAGGCGTCCAGGCGCTGTTGCCATTGCTCCTGGGCCTTGGCCAGTTCGTCGGCCGGGAACATCTTGGCGGCGCTCGGTACCTGCAATTGCGGGTCGGCGTCCTTCCATTGCGCATAGGCGAGGTAGTGCACCGGGAACAGGCGATAGCCGCCGAGTATTTGCTTGTCCATTTCGACGGCCAGTTGCTTGGTGTCTTCGAACAGCTCGGTGATCGGTGCGGCAAAGTTCACATGGACCCGACCCTTGTAGCCGGTAATGCCCTTGGCGATGCTGACGTCGTCCTCGCCCGGCACTTTGGTGTAGCTGCCGGTGGTGGCTCGGATATAAAGCTCACGGGCCTTGGCCAGGTCGCACGGGTCGTATTCGTAGCTGATCGACACCGGAGTGAGGTTCAGCGAGCGAATGACTTCGCCAAATGGCTCGTCCTTGCGGCTCATGTGGAACATCTTGAGGATGGCCGACTCGGTACGGTCGTCGCCGTCCTTGGCCCGGCCCTCGGCCTGGGCGATCCAGATCGAGGCGCAATCGTTGCGGATCGAATGATTGATGTACGCGGAGAGCAGTTGGTACGCCGCCATCTTCTCGCGGCGACCGCTGATCGAGCGGTGCACGATGAAGCTTTTGTTCAGGCGCATCAGGTCGCTGACGAAGGGCTTTTGCAGCAGGTTGTCGCCAATGGCGATGCGTGGGGTCGGCAGGCCGGCGTGGTACACGGCGTAGTTGACGAAAGCCGGGTCCATCACGATGTCGCGGTGGTTGGCGATGAACACGTAGGCGCTGCCGGACTTGAACTGCTCGACGCCGGTGTACGTCACACCGTCCGTGGCCCTCTCGATGGTGTGGTCGACATACACCTCGACTTTGTCCTGCAACGAGGCGACCGAATTGACGCCGGCGAACTCACGACGCAGCCGATGAGCTATAAGAGGTTTGAGCGCCCAGCCTAAAGCGCCAGCGAAACGCGGGAAGCGGAAGTGGGTGAGGATATCTAGAAACGCCTTGTCGCCGAGCAACCGTGCCAGCACCGCTGGGACTTCGCTGTCGTCGTAAGGTCGGATGGCATCGAATTCGCCCATCATGCTCTCTTGTTGGAAACGGCTAGGGTAAGTAAAGGTTTTGATCGAAAACCGACGGGGCACGGTCTGAAAAGTAGTCAGACAAAAATAGCCCTGCAAATAGACCGGCGATTATACGCACAAGTCACCTGGGAGACCGCGATGCTGGAAACCGAGCATTATCAATGTCCGTATTGTGGTGAAGTTTGCGAGGCGGTTCTGGACTTGTCTGGCGGTGATCAGCAGTACATTGAGGACTGTCCCGTGTGTTGTCGGCCGATTGTGTTCACGCTGCAAACCGATGGTCAGGAATGGATGCTCGACGTGCATGGCGAAAACGAGTGAGAGCCCTTTATGCAGCGCATCTACGAACCGGAAAACCTGATGGAAGGCGAGTTGCTGCAAAGCATGCTGGCCAGTGAGGGCATCGAGGCGCATCTGGTCGGTCGGGATCTGGTGGGCGGCACCGGCGAACTGCCGATCTTCGGCCTGCTGGGATTGGCGGTGGAGAACGATCAGGCGCAATACGCCCGGGAGCTGATCACCGCGTACAATGCCGCGCTGCCACTGTCCGGCGATGAACCGGAAAGTTTTCCAGGCACGCTGGTCTGTTAGGCTGGCGTTCGTTTGATCAAGAGTCGTGTTGCCCCATGTGTGGACGTTATGCCCTGTTTCGCTGGAATCCCGCCTTCGCGGCCCTGCCCGGTTTTCCCGCCGATCAGCAGGCGCAGTGGAACATTTCCCCCAATGATTCGGTGTTGATGCTGCGTGCCGGTGCGGACGGTCAGCGCGAGTTGGCCCGTGCCCGTTGGGGCCTGACGCCGCCCTGGCTGACCGATCTGTCGCGCACCCCGGCCCACGCGCGCGCCGAAACCGTTGCCGAACAACCGATGTTTCGCCAGGCCTTGCGCGAACGCCGCTGCCTGTTGCCGGCCAACGGTTTCTACGAATGGCGCGGCACCACGCGCAAGCGCCCGTACTGGTTGACGCCAGGGGAGGGCTCATCGTTGTTTTTCGCGGCCATCTGGGAGGCGTATCCGGTGCAGGAACAGGTGTGGTTGAGTACGGCCGTGATTACCCAGCCGGCCGCCAGTCAGCGCCGACCGTTGATTCTCGATGCGGCGGCGCAGGACATCTGGCTCGATCCCGAAACGCCGTTGCATGCCTTGCAGGCATTGCTGGCCAGCGAGCCCGCAGCCTTGCGCGAACGGGTACTGGCGAACATGGTCAATGATCCGAAGCTCAATGGGCCGGAGTGTTTGACGCCGGGTTGAGTTCTTTGGCGACTGGACCGGTCCCATCGCTGGCAAGCCAGCTCCCACAGTGGATTTGTGAACACCACAGGTCTGTGTGGGAGCTGGCTTGCCAGCGATGAGGGTCCTCGAATCAAACCCTGAACTGATTGATCAACCGCCGCTGCTGTTCGGCCAGCTTGGTCAGATCCGCACTGGCCGCGCTCGATTCATCCGCGCCGCCGGCCACTTCATTGGCCACTTGGCCGATGTTGATCACGTTCCGGTTGATGTCGTCGGCCACCGCACTTTGCTCCTCGGCGGCGCTGGCGATCTGGGTGTTCATGTCATTGATTACCGACACCGCTTTGGTGATGGTTTCCAGCGCCTGCGCCGCTTTTGCCGCGTGTTGCACGCTTTCGTCCGTGCGATTCTGGCTATCTTCCATGACCCGCACCACATCCCGCGTGCCTTGTTGCAACTGCTGGATCATGGTCTGGATTTCTTCCGTGGCTTTCTGGGTCTTCTGCGCCAGATTGCGCACTTCGTCAGCCACCACCGCGAAACCGCGCCCCTGTTCACCGGCCCGTGCCGCCTCAATGGCGGCGTTCAAGGCCAGCAGGTTGGTCTGCTCGGCGATCCCGCGAATGGCGGTGAGGATTGCGTTGATGTTCTCGCTGTCCTTGGCCAGGGTCTGTACGACACCGACCGCGCGCCCGATTTCCAGCGCAAGTGCGCCGATGGAGGTCGAGGTGTCGCGGACGATTTGCATGCCCTGGCTGGCAGCCTGATCCGCGTGGCTGGCGGCTTGCGCAGCCTGGGTCGCATTGCGCGCCACGTCTTGGGCGGTGGCGGTCATTTCGTGCACCGCCGTGGCAACCTGGTCGATCTCGGCCATCTGCTTGTGCACCCCGGTGTTGGTGCGAATGGCGATGTCGGCGGTGTGTTCCGACGAGTCGCTGACGCTCTGCACCGACGCCACCACCTGTGTGATCATCGCCTGCAACTTGGCCAGGAAGGTGTTGAAGCCTTTGGCGATCGAACCCAGTTCGTCGGCACGGTCGCTGGTCAGGCGGCGGGTCAGGTCGCCTTCGCCCTGGGCGATGTCGTCGAGCATGGCGACCATTTGCTTGAGTGGGCGAGCAATGCCGTGGCCCACCAGCCAGATCACCAGCAAACCGATACCGGCAATCAACAGGCCGACCATGGCCATGCCGAAGGTGTCGGATTTGCGTTGGGTATTGAGGTCAGCCTGAAGCTTTTGTAGATCGGCCATCACCGCGTCCAGCGGTAGTTGCAGCATCAGGGTCCAGCGCGCGTCGGTCTGGCCGATGCCGAAGGGCAGGTACAGCTCGATCCGGCCCTGGTTTTTGTCGACGGTATAGGTGACTTCGCCGCGCTTGAGATTGGCCATGTTGGCGATCTGCTTGCTGTCGAGGATGTCGCTGACCTTTTCGCCGAACTTGGTCGAGTCCTTGGTATAGGCGACGATTCGGCCGTTGCCGCCGATCAGGGCCATTTCACCGGCACCGCTGTAGAGCTTCTGGTTGGCGCCCAGGAGCATCTCCTGAATGAAGTTCACCGACAGGTCAGCGCCGACGATGCCCTGGAACGCACCGTTGAGCATGATCGGTTCGATAAAGGAGGCGAGCATGACGATCTTGTCGCCGACCTTGTAGGGCGCCGGATCAATCACGCAGGATTTTTTGGTTTCCTTCGAGCACAGGTAGTACTCGCTGGCGCGCACGCCGGTGGACAGGGTTTTCTGGTCGTCGACATCCACCAGTTTGTCGAGGCCGAGGCTGCCGTCCTCGTTGCGGAACCACCACGGCAGGAAGCGCCCGTTGGCGGGGTCGATGCCGACGACTTTGGTCCCGATGTAGGCCGCATCGTTGTGATCCAGTGCGTCCTTTTCCCAGCCGATGTAGGTGCCGAGGATTTTCGGGTTCCTGGCGACGTTTTCCTTGATCAGGCCGATCAACTGCTCACGGCTGAGGCTCAGTGAAGGCTGGCCATCGGCACCCGGCGTACCGATGAGTGCATTGACCCGCACCAGTCCGCCTGCGATCAGCAGTGGCGCTTCGAGTTCGCGCTGAATCTGGCTGACCTGGGTCTGCGCCAGTGAGGTCAGGCGTTGTTCGATCACCTGCTCGAATTGCGCCTGGGTCCGCTCCTGGACCATGTCTTGCGTCCGTGCCCCGGAAAACAGTGCATAAACAACCAGTGCTGCGACGACACTTAAAACAATGGCGCCGGCAAGGGCTGCCACGGAAAACTGGATTGACTTGAATTTCATGGGGGCTCCGCACGCGAGAAGACGACTGCGGAGGTGTATCGGCAGGAGGTGGAGCGGGCATTAGCAGCTGTTACCGAAATGACTGTTTTGGCGTGTTCGAGGTCGTAATTGGATAAGGGCGAAACCTTATTGGCCGTGGCGTGCGCAGGTTTGTGAATTTTTTCCTGCAGTGGTGAGCGCTTTGCACGAAATCGGCGTCTTATATCCATTGTATCTGGCGTCGATACATTTGCGCGCATAGGATACAGGCATGTTTTTACGGAGCTTTTTGATGAACAAGACATTGGTGTTGTGTGGGCTGAGCGCGAGTCTGCTGCTTGCCGGCTGTCAGTCGGTCAACACGACCAGCGGTGGGGCCGTAGGTGTTGAACGCAAGCAATACATGTTCAGCATGTTGTCCACCGATGAGGTTAATCAGATGTACGCCCAGTCTTATCAAAAGACGGTAGGCGAGGCGAGCACTCAGGGTGTGCTGGACAAGACCAGTAACGATGCCAAGCGGATTCAGGCGATCTCCGATCGACTGATTGCCCAGGCTCCGGTGTTTCGTCCGGATTCGGCCCAGTGGAAGTGGGAAGTCAATCTGATCAAGAGCGATGAGCTCAACGCCAACTGCGGGCCGGGTGGCAAGATCATTTTCTACACGGGCCTGATGGACAGCCTGAAACTGACCGACGACGAAATCGCCGCCATCCTCGGCCATGAAATCGCCCACGCCCTGCGCGAGCACGGTCGCGAGGCGATGTCCAAGGCCTATGGCATCGAAATGGCCAAGCAGGGCGCCGGTGCCTTGCTCGGATTGAGCCAGGACAGCCTGGCACTGGCCGACACCGTGGCCAACTACGGCATGACCTTGCCCAACAGCCGCGCCAATGAAAACGAGGCGGACTTGATTGGTCTCGAACTGGCCGCGCGCGCCGGTTACAACCCGAATGCCGCGATCACCCTGTGGAACAAGATGAGCAAGGCTTCGGAAGGTGCCCCACCGGAATTCATGAGCACCCACCCGGCTTCGTCGAGTCGTATTGCGTCCTTGCAGGCGGCCATCCCGAAAGTCATGCCGCTTTACGAGCAGGCCAAGAAGTCCTGATCGGATTCAACAAAAGCTGCATGTTTTCAGCTTTTGTGGCGAGGGAGCAAGCTCCCTCGCCACAGTTCCTGGGTACCGATCTAACGCGTCAGACCCAGCCGCTGCTCTGCATCGCCTTGTACACCGCCACGATGGCGAGGATGAAAAAGGCCGAAGCCGCCAGCCGACGAATCAGCGTCAGTGGCAATTTTTCAGCGGCAAAGTTACCCGCCAGAACCACGGGTACGTTGGCAATCAACATGCCCAGCGTGGTGCCGATAATCACCAGCCACAGCTCCGGATATTGCGCGGCGAGCATCACCGTCGCGATCTGAGTCTTGTCGCCGATTTCGGCGAGGAAGAACGCAATCAACGTGGTCAGGAACGGTCCGAACTTGCGGGCGGTGCTGGCTTCGTCGTCATCCATCTTGTCCGGCACGAGGGTCCACAGCGCAGTGGCGGTGAAGCTCGCCGCGAGGATCCAGTGCAGCATCGTATTCGAGAAGAAACTTCCCACCCAGGCGCCTACCGCGCCGGCTGCCGCGTGGTTGGCCAGGGTCGCGGCGATGATCCCGGCGATGATTGGCCAGGGTTTGCGGAAGCGAGCGGCGAGAATGAGCGCGAGCAGTTGCGTCTTGTCGCCGATTTCGGCCAAGGCAACGATTGCGGTAGGTACGAGTAGTGAATCCAGCATCAGGGGTTTTCCTAAGGGGCGGGTCGACACGGCTATGACACGTACAGCCTTCCCGCCCCGGGTAAGGTGTTCGTGTCATAGGTCTTGTCAAACCCCGGCGATCCATCTGATGTGGACGCTTGGGTCGCATACGCCATGGTCTGAGGACCAAGTATGTTGACGTATGCCGGACGAGCGTGGCGCTCGTGGGAGACTACTCCCCTAGGACGGAGCGGATTCTGCCTAGGCAAAATCCTTTCGGCAAGCAGAAATTTCTTAACCGCGCTTGGCCCGGTAGATTCTGAAGCCCTGTCCCTCGGCCTTGATCGCGCACACGCCCAGATGCTCTTCGATCAGTGGCTGATACTTCAGGAAGCTATTCGCCACCAAGCGCAGTTCGCCGCCGTTTTTCAGATGTTTTGCGGCTTTTCGCAGCAAGTTCTCGGTGGCGAAGTAGTCGGTATGGACGCCGACGTGGAACGGCGGGTTACTCAGAATCGCACTCAAACCCATAGGCGCGGCGTCGATGCCGTCACCGGTAATGACGTCTGCTTCCAGACCGTTGGCAGCCAGGGTCAAGCGACTGCTGGCGGCGGCGAACGCATCCACGTCCAGCAAAGTGACCTGGTTGTGCGGGTAGCGACGTTTGACCGCCGCCCCCAGCACACCGGCGCCGCAGCCGAAATCCAGCAAATGGCCGCTCGGCAGTTTGTCCAGATGCTCCAGCAACAGCGCGCTGCCGCGATCCAGGCGACCATGGCTGAACACGCCCGGCAGGCTGATGACCTTGAGTGGGCCTTCCGCCAACGGCAATTCGTATTCCTGGGCCAGGCTTTCCAGCGGTTTGGCTGCCGGTGCATTGACCACGGTGACTTGCCAGAGCTGGCAATGGCGCGCGCTGTCGAGCTTGCGTGGCTTGCCGAACGG
>Ga0302214_1000168_pt1 | contig 16527 bp, 19 predicted proteins | sample II_Fen_N1_3_FD_194584 | JGI IMG/M metagenome (GOLD analysis project Ga0302214, IMG submission 194584) | Peat permafrost microbial communities from Stordalen Mire near Abisko, Sweden - II_Fen_N1_3 | ecosystem: Environmental > Terrestrial > Soil > Wetlands > Permafrost | place: Sweden: Abisko... | reverse complement strand
AACGCAGCCTCAGCGCCGTCTGGCACCCGTGCACGCAGATGAAACAGCACGAGAACGACCTGCCGCTGATTCCGATTGCACGCGGCCAGGGTGCCTGGCTTTACGATTTCGACGGCAAGCGCTATCTCGATGGCATCAGTTCGTGGTGGGTCAATCTCTTCGGCCACTGCAATCCGCGCATCAACGCGGCCTTGCGTGAGCAACTGGAAACACTGGAGCACGTGATCCTCGCCGGTTGCACGCACCAGCCGGTGGTCGAGCTGTCGGAACGCCTGTCGGCGCTAACCGGCGGCGCACTCGGGCATTGCTTCTTTGCCTCGGATGGCGCCTCGGCGACCGAGATCGCACTGAAGATGTCCTTCCACTCCTGGCGCAATCGTGGGCGCTCTGAGAAGCAGGATTTTCTCTGTCTCGAAGGCAGCTACCACGGCGAAACGGTCGGCGCATTGGCGGTTACGGACGTGGCCATTTTCAAGGATGCCTACGCGCCCTTGATCCGCCCCGCCGCGACGGTGCGGACACCTGACGCGCGCCGTGCTGAACCAGGCGAAACGGCGATAGACGTCGCCCGTCGTGCGGCAGCAGCACTCGAACACCACCTCGAGGTGCATCACGCCCACATCGCCGCGCTGATCGTCGAGCCGCTGATCCAGTGTGCGAGCGGCATGGCCATGTACGACCCGGAGTATCTGCGTCTGGCGCGCGCCCTGTGCGACCGCTACGAGGTGCACCTGATCTGCGACGAAATCGCTGTCGGCTGTGGCCGCACCGGAACGTTTTTTGCGCATGAACAAGCAGAGATTAAACCCGATTTCGTGTGTCTTTCAAAAGGCATTTCCGGCGGTTATCTGCCGCTCTCCATCGTGCTCAGCACCGACGCCATCTACGGCGCCTTCTACGACGACGCGACGGCGCGCGGTTTCCTGCATTCGCATTCCTACACCGGCAACGCGCTGGCCTGTCGGGCCGCGCTGGCGACACTCGACATCTTCGACGCGGACCGGGTGCTGGAGCAAAACATTACTCGTTCGCAAAAGCTGGCTGCCGCGCTGGCACCGCTCGCTGCACATCCGCAGGTCAAGCACCTGCGCCAGCGTGGAATGATCCTCGCCTTCGACGTCGAAACTGCCGACCCGAAATTCTCGCGCCGCTTCTACCGCGCCGCGCTCGCCAACGAAGCCTTGATCCGCCCGATCGGTAACACGGTCTACCTGATGCCGCCCTACATTGTTGAGGACGACGAAATCGCCCATCTTGGCCAAGCCGTCGAAAAGGCGTTGGCCGAAGCCGTGGAGTAAATCCGCATGTGCCACATCGATCAGCAGAACGCCTGGAACGATCGCTACCGCGACGCTGGCGAGGGCTACCTGTTCGGAACCGAGCCGAACCGTTTTCTCGCGCATCGCGCAAAGCTTCTGCAGAATGGCCAGACAGCACTATCGGTTGCCGACGGCGAAGGGCGCAATTCGGTCTGGCTGGCCGAGCAAGGCTTGCAGGTCAAGGCTATCGAAATATCTACAGTCGCGATCGAAAAAGCGCGACGACTTGCGGCCGGGCGCCAGGTCGCGGTCGACTTCATCCTCGCCGACATGCTCGCGCCCGACTGGCCGCCGCAGGAATACTGCGGGGCCTTCGACTGGGTGGTCGGCATCTTCATCCAGTTTGTCGGCCCGGTAGAGCGCGAACGGCAATTCGCGGTCATGAAAGAGCTGACGCGACCCGGCGGGTGCATCCTGCTGCAAGGCTACACGCCGAAACAGCTCGACTACAAAACCGGCGGGCCATCCGATATTGGCAACCTGTACACCAGCGATTCACTGCGCAGCGCTTTCGCCGACTGGGACATCGAAGAACTGGTCGAGTACGACGAAGACCTCACGGAAGGCGAACGCCACAAAGGGCGTTCGGCCTTGATCGGTCTCATCGCCCGTAAACCTTAGGCCTTATCCAGAACCGACTGCACCCAGCTCTGCAAAGCCGGAAAACTGACCGCACCGGATTGCCGCTGCAGTTCACGTCCACGATGAAAAATCGCCAGCGTCGGAATGCTGCGGATTCCGAAACGCGCCGCAATTTCGCCCTGGGCCTCGGTATCGAGCTTGGCCACGCGGACCGTCTTGCCTAAATCCTTCGCCGCCTGCGCGATCACCGGCGTCATCATGCGGCACGGCCCGCACCAGGGCGCCCAGAAATCGACCAGCACCGGAAGATCCGAGTTGCTGATATGGCGATCGAAATTCGCCGCGGTGAGCTCGATCGGCGAATCCGCAAACAGCGGCTGCTTGCACTGACCGCACACCGGGCCTTGGTCAAGACGATCCGACTGCGCGCGGTTAGTCGCAGCACAATGCGGGCAGACCAGTTGAAGTTGTTCGCTTTGCGGTTGGCTCATGGCGCACCTTCGTATTAGAAAGAACTAATATATTGCCATTCGAGGAAATTTCAAGCCCTCTTTTGACGACTCGGCCTGAAACCCGCGTGCTGCAAGGTAAAATTCTGCCTTTATCAAATCCCGGACCTCAGATGCCGCGCATTCGGATTGAGCGCTTTACCGTCGACGCCGCCTCGATCGACCAGAACGGCCACGTCAACAATCAGGAATACGTGCGCTGGATGCAGGACATCGCGACGGCTCATTCCGACCAGCAAGGCTGGACGACTGAGCGCTATGTCGCCACAAAGACAACCTGGGTGATCCGCTCGCATTTCATCGAATACATCCGCCCGGCTTTTGCCGGTGACGCCCTTCTTGCGGCGACTTGGGTGGCCGATATCGCGGCGCAATCCTCACGGCGAAAGTACCGCTTCGTGCGGGCTCGCGACGGCAAAACGCTGGTCGAGGCCGAGACGGTTTGGGTCTATTGCGACGCGACAAACGGTCGACCAACGGACATTACGAACGAGGTGCGCGAGGCATTCCCGGTCGTCACCGACGAGCTGGAAATCAAGACCGAAATAGCCCGCGGTTGAGCCACCTGACATGACCGAATCCCACCTGCACGCTGACCTGAGGGCCCAACTGGCGCAGCTTGCCGTCGACGGGCTGACACGCCGTCGCCGCACACTGGAAGCACCTTGCGGCCCGTTGGCACGCGTCGATGGCCGCGAACTGGTGAGCTTCTGCAGCAACGATTACCTGGGACTGGCCAGCGACCCGGCGCTGATTGAGGCGGCGTGTGCTGGCGCGCAGCAATGGGGCGTCGGTAGCGGCGCCTCGCATCTGGTGAGCGGCCACCAGCAGCCACACGAAGCGCTTGAACAAAAGCTCGCCACCTTCGTCGGTTTCCCGCGCGCCCTGCTTTTCTCCACCGGCTACATGGCCAATCTCGGACTCGTCGCGGCGCTGGTCGGACGCGACGACGCGGTGTTCGCCGACAAGCTCAACCACGCCTCGCTGATCGACGCGGTGCAGCTCTCGCGCGCCCATAGCCAGCGCTATCCACACGGCGATCTGGCGACGCTCGAACGCCAGCTCACGGCGAGTTCAGCCAAACGCAAGCTGATCCTCACCGACGCGGTGTTCAGCATGGACGGCGACCTGGCGCCCTTGCCCGAACTTCTGGCACTCGCCGAACGCTTCGACGCCTGGCTGGTGATCGACGACGCGCACGGCTTCGGCGTGCTGGGTGCGCAAGGGCGCGGCAGCCTCGCACATTTCGATCTTCCCGCTGCACAACGCATCATCTACATGGGCACTCTGGGCAAGGCGGCCGGGGCCTGCGGAGCTTTTGTCGCGGGCTCGGAAACGGTGATCGAATGGCTGTTGCAGCGCGCCCGCACGTACATTTTCACCACCGGTTCAAGCCCGATCATTGCTTCTGCGTTGCTTGCCAGCCTTGATCTGATCGAAGGCGGCGACGCGCGGCGCGCGTATCTGCGCGCGCTCACCGCCCAGCTTCGCGACGGACTAGCCGACACGCGCTGGTGCTTGATGCCTTCGCCGACCGCGATCCAGCCGGTGATTATCGGCGACAACCACGAGGCACTGCGCGTAGCCGAAGCACTGTACGAACGCGGACTGTGGGTGCCGGCGATCCGCCCGCCGACCGTACCCAACGGTAGTGCGCGCCTGCGCGTTTCGCTGAGCGCCGCGCACAGTACGGAACACGTTGCGCAACTCGTTAATGCGCTGAAGGCGCTCGCATGACATTGTCGGTCAAACCCGATCTCGTCCTCCTGCACGGTTGGGGACTGGGAAGCAATGCCTGGCAACCCGCGTTGCCGGCGCTCCAGCAACGATTCACTGTTCATCCGTTCAGCCTCCCAGGCTATCGTCGGCCTAAAGAGCTCATGGATAAACAATCTGCAGAGGCATCAAGCCAAGCACCGCATGAACAAACGCTCTCCGGCCATATGCCCTGTAGATCGCCATCTGACGCGGCGTCCAGCCCAACGACCAACAAAACTCTCAGCTTCGAGCGCACCGCCGAAGTGCTCGCCGAAGCCCTGCCCGAAGGCAGTGTTTTATGTGGCTGGTCGCTCGGCGGCCTGCTGGCGATGGAGACCGCAGCGCTTGCCCCACAGCGCTTCAAGCGGCTGATCCTCGTCGGCAGCACGCCGCGTTTTACGCAACTCAGCGACTGGCCGCACGCGCAAGCTGCCACCTTGCTCGGCATGTTCAGTCTGGCTGTGGCACGCAATGCCGCCGATGTCCTGCAACGCTTTATCGCCCTGCTCAATCAGGGTGACGTACAAGCCAGGGCCATCAGTCGCAGCATGAGCCAACAATTGCTCGCCGCTCCCTTGCCCGACACAGCGACGCTGCTGGCCGGCCTCGATTGGCTGCGCGACGTCGACCTGCGTGCGCAACTGGCGCGCATCAGCACGCCAACGCTGCTGATCCACGGCGAAAACGACCCCTTGATGCCGCTTCCAGCGGCGCAGTGGCTGGCGCGAAAGCTGCCGGATGCGCGACTCGAAATCGTCGCCGGCGCGGCGCACGCGCCCTTTCTCAACGACCCTGAAGGTTTTGCCAGACGCCTTGGCGATTTCTGTGATGCTCCCGCCCTCGATTAAACAACGCGTTCGCGAGTCCTTCGACCGCGCCGCGCCGACCTACGATGCCGCCGCCGTCGTGCAGCGCCGCGTCTGCGATCGTCTGCTCGACGAACTGGATCTGGAGAACGTGCCGATGCGAGTCCTCGACGCCGGTTGCGGCACCGGCTACGGCGCCCGTCTGTTGCATGAACGTTGGCCGCAAGCTCATCTCACCGGCGTCGATTTCGCGCCGGCCATGCTCGAATTGGCGCAACGCGACGCTAACGAATGCTTTGCCGCAGACATAGAGAAACTACCCTTCGCCGATGCGCAGTTCGACCTGTGGTGGTCGAGCCTGACCATCCAGTGGTGCGACACCGAACTCGTTTTCCGTGAGGCGGCGCGGGTGCTCAAGCCTGGCGGACAACTGGCCGTGAGCACGCTCGGGCCGGACACCTTCCGCGAATTGCGCGCGGCATTTTCCGGCGTCGACGCACATCGCCATACCCTGCCCTTCAGCAAACCCGCCGAGATCGGCGACGCGTTCGATCGTGCTGGCCTGCGCAACGTCACCCTGCTGCGCGAGAAACATACTGTTCATTACCCCGACCTGAAAACCCTGTTGCGTGCGGTCAAGGCCATCGGCGCACAGAATGTCGGCGAAGGCGGTCGCAACGGCATGATGGGGCGCACTGCCTGGCAAAAAGTCGAAGCCGCCTACGAACAGCACCGCGGGCCTGGCGGCCTGCCGGCCAGCTACGATGTCATCCTTGGCTACGCGGAAAAATGAGCAAACCCATGAAATCAGCCTGGTTTATCACCGGCACCGATACCGAAGTCGGCAAGACCTTCATCACCAGCGCCCTCTTGCTGGCATTGCGTACTAAAGGCGTAAAGGCCATCGGCATGAAACCAGTCGCCGCCGGCACGGACGCCGACGGAAAAAACGACGACGTTGAAGCGCTAATCGCAGCCTCCGGCGTCAGCGCGTCGCGCGAGCTAGTCAATCCCTACCTGTTTCAACCCGCCATCGCACCGCATATCGCAGCCACCGAAGAAGGACGCGTCATCGACATCGCGTTCATCGTTGACGCTTTCAATACCCTGCGCGAAATGGCCGAGACCATCCTCGTCGAAGGCGTCGGCGGTTTTTGCGTCCCGCTCGGCCCGCACACCGACACGGCGGATCTCGCCGAAGCGCTCGGCTTGCCGCTCATCCTCGTCGTCGGCATGCGCCTGGGTTGCATCAATCACGCCTTGCTCAGCCAGCAGGCAATTGCCGCGCGCGGCCTGAAGCTGGCGGGCTGGATCGCCAACCGCATTGATCCCGGGATGTCGCGCTTTGAAGAGAATCTGGCAGCGCTTGAAGATCGCATGAACGCGCCCTTGCTCGCCGTAATCCCGGCCGGTAGCACACCGCAAAAAGCGGCAGAGCTGATCCGCTTACACGACTAAGCGACTAAGCCAGCTCTTTGGCCAATTCGTCGGCCAGAACTTTTACTGCGGCAATCAGCTGTGCCGTCAGTGCATCAGCTCCGTCGAGGCTACCGCCCGCAGTGCGACGCTCGAGCTCCATGGCAACCACCCGCCCGGCTTCGTAAGAGAACGTAGCCAGCATGCTCTTGGTGGTATGGGCTTCGCGACAAAGCGCCGCCACGTCGGCTGCCACCAACGCCGCTTCCAGCGCTCGGCAATAACCGGCACTTTCAGCGACAAAGAGTTCGGCCAGACTGCCAAACAATTCTTCGTCGCCATCAAGCCGCTCCAGGGCTTCGGCGCGGTTATACAAGGTGCTCGAAGACACGTTGCTCCCTTTCAAGTTTCTTCAACGACGCGGCGTTTCCGCATCCTGATACCGTTCGCAAATAGTCAAGACATCGTCCCAGCACGACATGAATGCATCCACGCACGTCGGGTCGAAATGCGTACCGGCGCTCTCGCGCAACAAGGCTTGCGCTCGCTCGACAGGCCACGCTTTCTTATACGGTCGTTCCGAGGTCAGCGCATCAAAAACATCGGCAACGGTGACAACGCGTCCGAACAGGGGAATCGCGTCGCCGACGAGGCCAGAAGGATAACCCGAACCGTCGAATTTCTCATGGTGCGAGAGCGCAATCGACGCGGCCGTTTGCAGAATGGCCGACTCACTGCCTTTCAACAACTCGTAACCCAGCGCCGCGTGCGTCTTCATCGTTTCAAACTCTTCGCGGGTCAGCGCGCCAGGTTTTAGCAGGATGTGGTCGGGAATGCCGATTTTCCCAATGTCGTGCATGGGCGCGGCCCGCAGTATCAAGTCCTGATCTTCCGCCGACCAGCCGAGTCGGTCGGCGATCAACTGGGAATAATGCGCCATGCGCTGGATGTGCGCCCCGGTCTCTGGATCACGGAACTCGGCGGCACGCGACATGCGAAACAGCAACTCCTGTTCGCGAGCATGAATCGCCGCTGTTGCCTTTTTCACCTCTTCGGCCAGCCAACTGGCCTTGTCGGCCAGTTTCTTCCGGCTGCTGCCCAGGTTCAGCATATTGCGCACCCGTGCCGAGAATTCGATGCGATCAACCGGCTTGGTCAGGAAATCCGTGGCGCCGATCTGTAAGGCTTCATGGCGAACACCTCTGCCATCGTTGGCAGTAATCATCAGAATCGGCACTTCTTCGCGCCCGGCGACGGCACGCAAGCGCTTGATCCATTCAATGCCGTCCATCTCCGGCATCATGTAATCGACGATAACAAGGTCCGGCTCGTTCTTCGAACACCAGGCCAGGCCCTTCAGGGATTCTTGAAATGCCTCGGGCCGGCAATCGCCGAGCTTGACCACCAAAGCACTGAACAAGGCCAAGTTGATCTCGCTGTCATCGACGATGGCGATTTTATACATACCGTCTCCCGTACCGTTTGGCCCAGTATAACAAAGCCCTGCCGGCCAGACATGGACAGTACACGTCCACTTCAGCCATAATCCACCCACTCCTTCTCTGGCGTTTCCATGAAATTCCTCTTTGATCTGTTCCCAGTCATTCTGTTCTTTGTTGCCTTCAAGTTTGCCGGAATTTATGTCGCGACCAGTGTTGCCATCGCCGCGACATTCCTCCAGATTGCCTGGGTCTGGTTCAGACGTCGCAAGGTCGATACCATGCTCTGGGTCAGTCTGGTCATCATCACGGTGTTTGGCGGAATGACCCTGATTTTCCATGATGAAACCTTCATCAAATGGAAGCCGACCGTTCTCTATTGGTCCTTTGCCATGGCGCTCGCCGTCAGTTCTCTGGTGATGAAGAAAAACCTGATCCGCACCCTGCTCGCCGAACAATTCGAGTTGCCCGAGGTCATATGGCAGCGACTCAACTGGTCATGGTTCGGATTTTTCACCTTCATGGGCTTCGCTAATCTCGCGATCGCGTTTGCCTTCGGCTTTTCGACCGATGTCTGGGTAAGCTTCAAACTCTTTGGCGGCATGGGATTGATGTTTGTTTTCATCATCATCCAGGGCTTGCTTCTTTCCAAATATATCGACATCGAGGACAAGAAATAATGCTCTATGCCATCGTTGGCGACGACAGACCGGACTCGCTTGCGGCGCGTTTGGCGGCGCGTCCCGCACATCTTGAACGTCTCAAGGCCCTGCAGAACGAAGGTCGTCTGATCCTCGCCGGCCCGTGCCCGGCAATTGATTCTCCCGACCCTGGCCCGGCTGGGTTTTCGGGCAGTCTGATCGTCGCCGAGTTTTCTTCGCTCGATGCTGCCAAAATATGGGCCGACGCAGACCCCTATGTCGCCGCTGGCGTTTACGCCGGGGTCAGCGTCAAACCGTTCAAAAAGGTTCTCCCGGCGTGAGCCAAACATCCTCGGACATTGAGTCGATCCTGCGCGAACGACTGTCCGGACTCAAACCCCTGCGGCTGGAATTGATCGACGACTCGGCCAAACACGCCGGCCACGCTGGCGCCATGAGCGGGGGCGGACACTATCGTTTGCTCATCGTATCGGCCGAATTTTCGGGAAAATCAACTCTGGCCCGTCATCGGCTGGTCTACGACGCCCTCGACGAGCTGATGCGTAGTAAAATCCATGCCTTGAGCATCCAGTCTCTGGCGCCGGACGAAAAGCGCTGAACCCGATTGCCGCTTTCCGATAAACGCTTCAATACATGCAAGCGCACACAAGCAACTTGAACCACATAATCCACCGTAAAGGAAAACGAAACATGCAGAAACTCTCGAAACTCGCGACCGTACTGATCTTCGGCGCGCTGATGTCGGCCACGGTCATGGCCGCCGGCCCTGCGACGGGCAAAGCCTTCGTAAAGGTAAACGGCGTCGCCGTTTCGCAAGATCTGGCCGAAGTATTTGTCAACGAGCAGAAGGCTCAAGGCGCGGTCGATTCACCCGAACTCAGAAACGCCGTACGCGAAGAGCTGATCGGGCGTGAGCTGCTGATCCAGGCGGCCAAGAAAGCCGGCATCGACAAGAAGCCGGATATCGTTGCCCAGGCTGACGCCGCTCGTCAGGCCTACTTCGTGCGCGCCTACGTTCAGGATTTCGTGAAGAAGAACCCGGTCACCGACGATCAGTTGAAGGCTGACTACGAGAAAATCAAATCGCAGATGGGGACAACGGAGTACAAGTCCCGCCATATTCTGGTCAAGACGGAAGAAGAGGCCGTTGCGATCATTGCCAACCTGAAGAAAGGCGCCAAGTTCGAGGAGCTCGCCAAGCAGTCGCTGGATCCAGGCTCCAAAGACAACGGCGGCGTGCTCGACTGGTCAAGCCCGAGCAATTTCGTCAAACCTTTCAGCGACGCGCTCGTCAGTTTGAGCAAGGGCAAATACACCGAGACGCCGGTCAAGTCCGAGTTCGGCTACCACGTCATCCTGCTTGATGACAGCCGCCCACTCAACGTGCCCAAGTTCGAAGATGTCAAACCGCGCCTGCAGCAACAAGCGCAATCACAGCAAATCAACAAGATGGTTGCCGATCTGCGCGCCAAAGCCAAGATCGAGTAGTTGTCGGTTCGATTGTGCAGGTCGGCCCATTGGCCGATCGCCTGCCAGAGACGCCGGGAGCGAAAGCTAACCGGCGTTTTTTCGCTTGCAAGACACTCGTTGTCTTGCCTCAGCCGCAAATAACCCGATTCTTCCCGGCCTGTTTTGCCGCATACATCGCTTCGTCAGCTCGTTTGGTAATACTGGCCTGCGTATCGTTGGGGCGCAGATCGGTCAAGCCTGCACTGAAGGTAATCAGGATCTTCTCGTTTTCATTCAGGAAGAAGCGCTTGGTCAGTTCGCGCTGCAAGCGCACCAACGCTTTCTTGGCATCATCAAGGGGCGTGTCGGGTAGCAGGATGATGAATTCCTCGCCGCCAAATCGCGCCAGCGTATCCTGCGGCCTCAGCGTGTCTCGAATGACCGTCACCAGGTGAATCAGCGCTGCATCTCCCGCGCTATGCCCCAAAGAGTCGTTGAGCTTCTTGAAATTGTCGATGTCGAGCAGGCCCACGCACAGTGGCGACTTCCGGCGCTGCGAACGGGCAAATTCGCTTTCGAATGTTTCGTCAAGGCCACGACGATTCAGCGCCCCGGTAAGCTGATCGTGCCGCACGAGCGTACTGGCCTTTTCGAGTTCGCCCTGCAACTCATCAATGCGCCGTTCCGCCTCTTCAACGCGTAGCCTGGACGCACGCAGATCGTCCCGCGAACGCTGGGCATTGATCTGGATGATGCGGGTTTCGCTGATCACTTCAGCAAGCACGTCTTCCAGCTGCGAAATATCGTCGGCCTTGCTGATTTTTTCGACGCAAACCTCGATCTTGTCGTGGTAATCCGACGTCGAATCGGCGAATTCGGACAGGTGATCGACAAACCCGGCCAGCATCTGTTTGAGCGCTTCCTTGGCTTCGGTCAGACTGTGCTTGAGCTGACTCTGCTTGAAAATGACTTCCTTGAGGCGAATTTCGGCATCCTTGATCGAACGCAGGTTCATCGGGCGCGCGACGATTTCACGCACCATATCGATCTGACCGTTCAGCCAGTGATCATCAACGACCAACTCGCTGACATTCTCGATCATCAATTGGAGCAGCTTGAGCAAGCCGAGCCGCAGCTCTTCTCGATCTTCGGTCAAAAACTCCATGCGGAAAGTCAGGCGCTTGATGGCTGCCAGGATTTCCTGCATGGCCGGCAACGAAGATGCACGGCGTACCGAAGCGGCAATGGAACGCACCTCGGCAGCCAGTTCCGCGTCATCGTCCAGTTGCGCGGCAACGACTACTTCGAGCGTGTAGGCGAACAACTCGCGCACTTCAGGCAACAACTCGCTAGCCCGGCCGACCGGTGCCGCTGATGCTGTCGTCCCCGTCGCGGGAGCCAGACTCGCGGCATTTTCGTCGACCGCCGCTTCGGCCAGTTCGATTTCTTCCGGCGCCAACTCGTTTTGCGACCACGATTTGGTGAGATTCTGCAGACGGCCAAAGAGCAGCTCACTGTTCTTGCCACCCGCAGACAAAACGCGATCAAGCGATTCGCGTTTGCGTGCCGGCGTTATTCCGCTCTGCTTGGCTTCCCACTGGCGTAGCAGGTCGGCAATCAGTTCGCCCCAGCTAAGTTGAGTCTCAGCGCTGTGTTCCGCGATGAAGTCGACCAGTGGCTTACGGTACTCCTCCCAGTTGCCGCCCTTGAGCGCCTGGTCCAGTTGGCGTGAAAGCCCTTGCTGCGCTGAGGTTTCTTTCGGTAACGAAAGCAGCAGGGCCTTGAGCTCGCGCTCGGGGAAAGTGTCGACCACCTTGTCGGTGATACCGGCAATTCCGTTATAGATCTCGCGATAGTTGTCGGGCGACGGCGCCATGCGCTTGGCCATCAACTGTTTCAGCGTCTCGCGTGCAATTTCTGAAGGGTTGGAGAAGGCGGCCATGGTCTATGGATATTCGCGTGACGTGGAGGGAGTGGAAAGGTCTTTTGGTAACAGAAATTCGTTCGCTTCAGATATAATGCGCGCCTCGATCATCAGGTCCGCCCCCTTAGCACAGTGGCAATGCGCCGCACTTGTAATGCGGAGATCGTCTGTTCGATTCAGACAGGGGGCACCAATCGAGGCACTTACCTCAGAACTTTCCCCAGAACTTAGCTCCGAATTTACATCAATTCGCACACTGGAATCACCGCCTGATTCTACGCGATTCATCTGACGGTTTCACACCCCAAGCTTGCGTAGTGCATCCACCCAGCAGTTGGGCGTTTCATAGAGTCGTACCTGTTCAAGATGCAAATGATTGTCGTAGGTATCTCGGTAGACGGCGTCGAGTATCGCGAAGGCTTTCTCGGCGAGGTTTTCCGCCGTCGGGATGCAATCCAGGATCACGGTCTTATGGTCCGGCATGCTTTTCAGAAAAGTCACAACCGGCAAGTCGCCCGCATAAACCAGAAATGAATGATCCCAGTGATCAACCAGATGTTGCTGTGCCAGCGACTTGATCTCGGAAAAATCCATCACCATGCCGTTGGCCGGGTCGCCCGGCTGCTGAATGATCTCGCCAGCCAGCGTAACTTCGAGCGCATATCGGTGTCCATGCAGGTGGCGGCATTGGCTCTTGTGATCCGGGATTCGATGACCGGCATCAAACTCAAGGCGACGGGTGACACGCATTGAAAAAACTCGGTGGAAAGATGGGCCGCGATTATATCATTGGCACCTCTCTAGCCTCGTGACCGCAACGCGACTGCCAATGCGAAAAATTGGATAAATCATGTTGAATATCAAAGACCACAGCCGGGACAGTGCCGGCATGAAGTATGTCTATCCGGTTGTATCGCGCCGAGCAGGTGGTGTGTCCATCGGCATCAATCTGAACACCAACAATGCCTGCAATTGGGCCTGCGTTTACTGTCAAGTACCGAATCTGACGCGAGGTGGGCCACTACCCGTTGATCTGGATCAACTTGAAAACGAATTGCGGGGTTTCCTGCACGAAGTCACAGCGGGCGACTTCCTGGCCACGCAAGTTCCACCGGAAGCCAGGCGATTGATGGATATCGCCTTTTCCGGCAATGGCGAACCGACCAGCGCACCGGAATTCGCCGAGGCGGTTCAACGTGTCGGACGCTTGATGCACGAATTCGGCTTGCAAGACAGCGTCAAGCTTCGCCTGATCACCAACGGCAGCCTGATGTTCAGGCCAGCGGTTCAAGAAGGCATAGCCGCCATCGGCGCACTCAACGGGGAGATCTGGTTCAAAGTCGACCAAGCGACGGAGTCGGGTATCGAGCGAGTCAACAAGGTCCGACTGGCGCCAGAAAAAGTTCGCGAATCGCTCCTTGTCTGTGCAGGACTGGCACCAACCTGGGTGCAGACGTGCTATTTCGCGATGGATGGTCAGGAAACGACCGACACCGAACGTGAAGCCTATCTCGACCTCATTGCCACAGTCCGGGAAAAGATAAAGGGCGTGCACCTCTACGGTTTGGCACGCCCTTCATTGCAACCCGATGCGTCGAGACTATCGAACCTTAATGAGGAAGGCTTTCAGCGTTTCGCCAAGAGCATTTCCTCACTGGGTATCAAGGTTGTTGCCAATATTTGACAACCGTGAATAACGGCGGACAACCCCGGACAACTCAGATAATCAAGCCGCTTTTTTCTTGGCTTTAGCCGATTTTTTCAGGGTCTTGAACAATTCGGACTCTTCGCTCTTCAGATACTCGATGACGTCCATGTCTTCGCGCTTGATGCGCTGGATGTCGATCTGTTCGACATGCACGAGACGGAGCAGCTCACGAACCGGGCGTGGCATGTTGCGGCCGCTCTCGTAACGCGATCCGCCACTTTGCGTGACGCCAATTTTCGACCAGAACTGCTGTTGATTCAAACCAAGTTTGCGACGGATTTCGCGTGGGTCGGTCTTTTCGATGATTTTCGGGCTACTCATTTTTCGATCCTTTCATGCGGCTAACCTGCTGTAATTAAATGTAGTCCAGCCATTTTTTACCTCGGCCGACATTTTCTCTGCGTATAACTTTCGTAATAGCGATCACAGTATAGTACAAGCACATAAGCGATTGCAAGTAGCATGAGATAAGACCAGACAACTGGTTCAGCCTGGCATTCCGAAAACGAGATTCCCCTTACTTTTCAAGCCTTCCTTGGGGTAAAATCGCGTCTTTTCGTGAACATGTTATTGGATTGTGAATGGCACTGATAGTTCAAAAGTTCGGTGGCACGTCGGTTGCAACGACGGATCGCATAAAAAATGTTGCCAAACGCGTGGCGCGCTGGAAAGCACAAGGACATGATGTCATTGTGGTTCCTTCGGCCATGTCAGGTGAAACCAACCGTCTGATCGGATTGGCCAAGGAAATTTCAACCATCCCTGACCCGCGGGAACTCGATGTAATCGCCTCGACAGGCGAGCAGGTGACAATTGGCTTGCTGGCCATGGCCATCCATGAACAAGGCTTCAAAGCCAAGAGCTACACCGGCCCGCAGGTCCGCGTCCTGACCGATAGCACGTTTACCAAGGCGCGCATTCTTCAGATCGACGACGAAAAGATCCGCCGGGATCTGGCCCAGGGCTTCGTCGTCGTGGTCGCTGGATTCCAGGGCGCTGATGAGGATGGCAACATCACGACGCTCGGCCGCGGCGGCTCTGACACATCGGCCGTCGCCTTGGCAGCGGCATTGAAAGCCGACGAATGCCAGATCTATACGGACGTCGACGGGGTATACACCACCGACCCGCGTGTCGTCCCTGAAGCGCGCAAGCTCGACACCATTACCTTTGAAGAAATGCTGGAAATGGCCAGCCTGGGCTCCAAGGTTCTGCAGATCCGCTCGGTCGAGTTCGCCGGCAAATACAAAGTCAAACTACGTGTGCTCTCCAGCTTCGAGGACGAAGGCGAAGGCACTCTGATCACTGTTGAGGAAGACAAGCAAATGGAACAACCGATCATCTCCGGAATCGCCTTCAATCGCGACGAAGCCAAGCTGACTGTGCTTGGTGTTCCCGATGTTCCGGGCATCGCCTACAAGATTTTGGGACCGATTGCGGATGCCAATATCGATGTCGACATGATCATCCAGAATGTCAGTCATGACGGCACGACCGATTTCTCATTCACGGTCAATCGGACGGACTACGTCAAGGCACAGGGCATGCTCAAGGAAATCGCCGAAAAGGCGGGTGCTCGCGGCGTCGTCGGCGACAACAAGACCTGCAAGGTCTCGGCTGTTGGTGTTGGCATGCGTTCGCACCCGGGCGTTGCCAGCAAGATGTTCAAGGTACTGGGTGCCGAAGGCATAAATATCCAGATGATCTCAACCTCCGAAATCAAGATTTCCGTCGTCATCGAAGAAAAATATCTCGAGCTGGCCGTACGCGTATTGCACAAAGCCTTCAACCTCGACAAAGCCGATTAAGGTTTGACCCGGAGTAGCGGAAAGGCTATCATCGCGCCCTTCCGGAGACGTGGCCGAGAGGTCGAAGGCACTCCCCTGCTAAGGGAGCATTCGGGCACAAACCTGAATCGAGGGTTCGAATCCCTCCGTCTCCGCCAGCAATAAACACGAAACCCGCTCTGCCATTGGCTTTGCGGGTTTTTTGTTTTCAAAATTCGCGGTTCAGTCTGCCGGGCCAGAGCCGCCTCCGGTCATTCAATTAAAGCGGACTTCGACCGCTGATGACTCTCAGCAGGACAACCACGATGGCGATTACCAGAAGGATGTGGATAAAACCACCCAGGGTATAGGACGTGACCAGTCCAAGTACCCACAGGATAAGCAGAACAACAGCAATCGTATAAAGCATGGCAACACTCCTCTTTTTGAAAATTAAGCCGGTCAAGCCCAAGTAATCGACCGAGCGACAGTGCAATTGTTTGCTTATCGGCTGCTGAGTTCTGTTCGCTGGCGAACAAACTGGACGAAAAAATTCGCCTATCCTCGGATTCATCGCCTCTTGAGTTCATCCATGGATACCGTGCCGGTGTTGCCCGCCACCATAACGCAAAAATCGCCGCAGGAATTGGCCTTGTCGGGGGCTTGGACGGCGCGCGGGATCAGCAGAAACGCGCTTCGGCTGGATACTCCTTCGGCTGCAAATCATTCGGAGATGCTGATCGACGGTGCGGGGCTCGAAGCCTTCGATACCGTTGGTGCCTGGATGCTACAAAAGTTGGTGCGCAGACTGCGGGGCGAAGGCGCCACGGTTCAGTTGCGCGACTTGCGGCCCGAATTTGCCAAATTGCTTGATGTGATCGAACAACAGGCTGCCGACCCGACAGAATCGCCACCAGCGCTTCCCCAACAATCCAGGCTGGAAAGCCTGGGCCATAGCGTGGTTTCTGCGGTCGAACAAAGCGTCGCCCTGCTCAGCTTTGTCGGTGAGTGCTCAGTGGCGATGGCCGCGTCGATTGCACACCCGGTGCGTTTCCGCTGGCGGCCCATCCTGTTCAATATCCGCAGTGCCGGCTTCGATGCCCTGCCTATCGTCGGTTTGCTGTCCTTTCTGCTCGGCATCGTCGTCGCCTATCAAGGCGCCGACCAGCTCAGACAATACGGTGCCAAC
>Ga0302214_1000163_pt1 | contig 16661 bp, 18 predicted proteins | sample II_Fen_N1_3_FD_194584 | JGI IMG/M metagenome (GOLD analysis project Ga0302214, IMG submission 194584) | Peat permafrost microbial communities from Stordalen Mire near Abisko, Sweden - II_Fen_N1_3 | ecosystem: Environmental > Terrestrial > Soil > Wetlands > Permafrost | place: Sweden: Abisko... | reverse complement strand
CGCCCGCACCAAAAGCCACCGGCAGACCGTTTTTCTCCAGCACGATGCCGACGGTACGCAGGTCCACGCCGGTCACGCTCATGGGCTGGCCGCCGACCACAAAGCGCGCCGCCGAAGTGTTGTCGGCCACCACGCTTTTCAGGTCAAACTTGAAATCGCGGTAGCGGCTGTCAATCACCTCGATGCCGGGCATGACAAAGTCAGTCGCGGCCAGCACCGCGCCGATGTGGCAGCCGGGGCCGCGCAGTTCGGCTTTTGTTACAAAAGCGATTTCCGGCTCCACCTTGGGGTGGATCAGTTCACTGACCTTGCACTCGCCGCCATCGGGCACGGCGTAGTAATCGGCCATGAAACCGAACACCGGCGTCGTCACGCCCATTTGCTTCATCTTGGCGTGCGAGGTCAGGCCAGCTTTTAAACCGATGATGCGGCTGCCGCGCGCGACTTTTCGGCGGCGGATTTCGTCCTGGATCGCGTAAGCGTCGTCCCAGTCCATGTCCGGGTACTCTTCGGTGATTTTGGTCGTGTCCTGCGCCTGCAGTTCGCAATTTTCGAGACGTTCGGCCAGCGCGGCGATGGTTGAAGCGTCGAGTTTCATGCGGCCACCTTGCTTGCGTTTTGACGCTCACGCGCCATCGTCATGGCCGTGTCTTCAATCATGTCTTCCTGACCGCCGACCATGCCGCGCCGCCCGAGTTCGACCAGAATGTCGCGGGCGGACACGCCGTATTTCTTCTCGGCGCGCTTGGCGAACAGCAAAAAGCTCGAATACACCCCGGCATAGCCCAGCGTCAGCGAGTCGCGGTCGATGCGGATGATGTGGTCCATCATCGGCACCACCAGGTCTTCGGCCACGTCCTGAATCTTGAACACATCGACGCCGGTCTCGATGCCCATGCGGGCGCAGACGGCGATGAACACCTCCATCGGCGTGTTGCCCGCGCCTGCGCCGAGTCCGGCGGCGGCGGCGTCAATGCGGTTGGCGCCCGCTGCGACAGCGGCAATCGAATTGGCCACGCCCATCGCTAGGTTGTGGTGGCCGTGAAAGCCCAGTTCCGTCTCGGGCTTGAGCGCGGCGCGCACGGCGCTCAGGCGCGCTGTCACGTCGCCGGGCAGCATGTAGCCCGCCGAGTCGGTGACGTAGATGCAGTTGGCGCCGTAGCCTTCCATCAGTTTGGCCTGCGTGACCAGCTTTTCCGGGCTGGCCATGTGCGCCATCATCAAAAAGCCCACCGTGTCCAGGCCCAGCTTGCGCGAGGCGGTGATGTGCTGCTCGCTGACATCGGCTTCGGTGCAGTGGGTGGCCACGCGAATGGTATTTACGCCCAGGTCTTTGGCCATCAGCAGATGCTCGACGGTGCCGATGCCGGGCAACAGCAGCGCCGAAATCTTCGCCTGCTTCATCAGTGGAATCACCGCACTGAGGTATTCCTCATCGGTGTGCGCCGGAAAGCCGTAGTTGACCGAGCTGCCGCCCAGGCCGTCGCCGTGGGTGACTTCGATCAGCGGCACACCAGCGGCGTCCAGGCCGCAGGCGATGGTTTTCATCTGTTCCAGCGTCATCAGGTGGCGCTTGGGGTGCATGCCGTCGCGCAGTGTCATGTCGTGAACGGTGATTTTTTGGCCTTGCAAATTCATGGTGTTCTCCTTCAAAAGCGGTTCAGGCGGCGACGGCGGCGGTATCAACAGCTACGTCGCTGGGGGTGGCAGGGCTGGCGCTGAGCACCAGCGTGCCAGCGATGATTTCCTGCGCAAACATCTCGGCGGTGCGGGCGGCGGCGGCGGTCATGATGTCCAAGTTGCCCGCGTACTTGGGCAGGTAGTCGCCCAGACCCTCGACTTCCAGAAACACCGAGACGCGGTTGCCGTCGAACACTGGGCCGTTGACCAGCTTGTAGCCGGGCACGTACTTTTGCACTTCGCCAATCATGGCGTGGATGGAGGCGGTGATGGCCGCCTGATCGGGTTCCGTCTCGGTCAGGCAATGCACGGTGTCGCGCATCATCAGGGCCGGTTCAGCCGGGTTGATGATGATGATGGCCTTGCCCTTTTTGGCGCCGCCGACTTTTTCAACCGCTGCGGCGGTGGTGCGGGTGAACTCGTCAATGTTCTTGCGCGTGCCGGGGCCGACCGAGCGGCTCGACACCGTGGCGACGATCTCGCCGTAAGCCACTGGCTGCACCTGGCTGACGGCGGCGACCATCGGAATGGTCGCTTGGCCGCCGCAGGTGACCATGTTGACGTTCATCTCGCGCTGGCCGACATGGGCCAACAGGTTGACCGGTGGCACGCAAAACGGGCCGATGGCGGCGGGCGTGAGGTCAATCATCAGCGCGCCTTGTTCGTTGACCTTGCGCGAGTTTTCGGCGTGGACGTAGGCGCTGGTGGCATCAAAAACGATTTGCACGCCGTCGGCCTTCATGTGCGGAATCAAGCCATCGACGCCCTCGGCGGTGGTCTTCAAGCCCATTTCGCGGGCGCGTTTTAGGCCGTCGGATTCGGGGTCAATGCCGACCATCCAGACGGGCTCTAACAGCGGGCTGCGTTGCAGCTTGGCCAGCAGGTCGGTGCCGATGTTGCCGGGCCCGATCAGGGCACATTTGATTTTTTTCATGAAAAACTCCGTAGGGTTGAAACTTCAGATCAGGGAACGCACCACGCCGCCTTCGACGCGCAGCGCAGCACCATTCGTAGCGGCAGCACGCGGGCTGCAGACATAGGCGACCATCGCCGCGACTTCGGCAGGCGCAATGAAGCGCTGCAGCAACGAAGTCGGGCGGGCGAATTTGAAAAAGTCATGTTCGGCCTGGGCCAGCGTCTGGCCTGCCTCGCTGGCCAGCGTGGCAAAGAACTGGCCCACACCTCCGGTGCGGGTCGGGCCGGGCAGCACGGCATTAACTGTCACGCCGGTGCCCGCGCAGCTTTCGGCCAGTCCCCGCGAGACCGATAGCTGCGCCGATTTCGTCATGCCGTAATGCACCATGTCAGCAGGTGGACAGATGCCGGACTCGCTGGAGACAAAGACGATGCGGCCCCAGCCACGCGCTTTCATGCGCGGCAGGTGGTGGCGCGCCAGCCGCACACCGCTCATCACGTTGACCTCGAAAAAGCGCAGCCAGTCCTCGTCGCCAATTTGTTCAAAAGGCTTGGGCTCGAAGATGCCCAGGTTGTTGACCAAGATGTCCAGCTCGCCCGCCGCATCCAGCAGGCGCTGGCAACCGGCGGCGCTGGACAGATCGGCCTGCACGCCGTGAATGACCGCGCCCGGCACCTCCGCCCGGATACGCGCCACGGCGCTGGCCAGTCGCTCCGGGTCACGCCCGTTGACGGTGACAACAGCGCCTTCGGCGGCCAGTTCGCGGGCGCTGGCCCAGCCGATGCCGCTGGTCGATCCGGTGACCAGCACGCGCTTGCCTGTGAGTTGAAGATCCATATCGCTGTGTCCTTATGCAGTGCTGTTGGGAAGGGCCGGGTACAGCCAAGGCTTGAGCCAGCGGGTCAGCTGGGGCGCCACCGCCCAGGTCATGATGGCCACGACCAGCGAGGTCAGCAGCATCACGCGGGGCAGCAGCGGCCACGGCGCCAGCAACGGCGCGACCGTCAGAAATAAAAAATACACCGTCGGGCAAATGCCCAGCCAGGTGACGATGGCCACTTTCCAGCGCGGCGGCGGTGCCTGTTTCGGGCCGCCGGACGGGGTGAACCAGTAGCCTAGGCCGCTGACCTGGCGCAGCGTTTGTCCCTCGATGTGCGGGGCAATCGCCGCCAGCGCCAGCGAGCGCGTCGGCGACTGCTGCCAGCCTTGCAGGTTTTCCTGAGTGTCAAAGGCAAACACGACGTGATAGAGCCGGGGTTCCTCACTGGCATCCTCCGCGCCGGGATGCACCAGCTGCCCGCCCAGATAACCAGGAAAGCGGCTGGCTGCCGCCGTCATGTCGCTTGAGGCCTGCTCGAACGCGGCTTCGTGACCGGCCTTGACGCGGCGCGTCACCAGCACGGTGACTGCGCCGGGAGCGGTGCCTGCTGGCGTGCTTGTCATCGTCTTGCTCTGGCTCAGATAAAGCGCACCGAGCAGCTGCCCAGCCCGCCAATCGACACGCGAAAGTTGTCGCCCGCCTTGGCCGGTGACATGGCGGCCAGCGCGCCGGACAAAATCACTTCGCCCGCCTTCAGGCCAATGCCCAGGCGCCCGAGCGTGTTGGCCAGCCAAGCGACAGCGTTGACCGGCGAGCCCAGCGCCGCAGCGCCCGCGCCGGTAGCAACGATGTCGCCGTTTTTCTCCAGCACCATGCCGCAGGTCGAGAGGTCGATGCGGCGCGGATCGACGGCGCAGTCGCCCAGCACGAAGACGCCGCAGGAGGCGTTGTCGGCCACGGTGTCCTGAATCTTGATTTTCCAGTCGCGGATGCGCGAATCGACGATTTCAAAGCAGGGCATCACGCACTCGGTGGCGGCCAGCACATCGGCGTTGCTGATGCCTGGCCCCATCAGGTCTTTTTTCAGGATGAAGGCGATTTCGCCCTCGGCCTTGGGCTGGATCAGGCTGCTGGCGACAATCGCCTGGCCTTCGTTGTAGATCATGCCGTCGAGCAAATAACCGAAATCGGGCTGATAGACGCCCAGCATGTTCATCACCGCCGCCGAAGTGACGCCGATTTTTTTGCCAACAATGCGCTCGCCTGCCTGCAAGCGGTTTGAGAGCATGCGCTGCTGGATGTGATAAGCGTTGTCGATGGTGATGCCGGGGTGGCGGCTGGTCAGCGGCTCGACCACGGTTTGCGTGCGCATGGCCTGGAACAGCTCGTCGCCCAGGGTTTGGATCAAGGTGGCGTCCATAGATAAATAAGTCCAGTTTGGTGAATGAAAAATCGGCGTTTTAAGTGTTTCGCTCTTCCAACGCGGATCAGTGGGCGTTGATGGCTATCAAAAAAATAGCGGTTGTTAATCTGGCCTCAAACTTTCCAGTGCATCGGCTTCGGCCAAAAAATCGCTGACCAGCCGGGCAAAGCGCGCGGCATGTTCGATTTGCGTCCAGTGACCGCAGCGACCGAACACATGCAGTTGCGAGCGCGAAATCCATTGCGCCAGCGTCAGGGAGTTCGACAGCGGCAGCACCTGATCCTCGCGGCCATGAATCACCAGCGTCTCGTGCTGCAGCGCGCGGATGTCTTCTTCCCGGCTGGCCAAGGCCTCGACGCCGTTTTGCCGTGGCGCCGGAAACATTGCTGAGAACGCTTCCTGAAAGCCGGGCTGGATGCTGGCGCGGTAACGCAGCTCGGCCAGTTCGTCGCTCATCAGCGTGTGATCAAAGGAGAAAATGTCGAGCAATTGGCGCATGTTTTGAATCGACGGCTGGTAGCCCCAGACGGCGTCCAAACCGGGCGTGATTGGGAAGGACACGCCCGCCGCCCCCATCAACACCAGACGCCGAACCCGCGTCGGATGGCGAATCGCCAGCGCCAGCGCCAACGCGCCACCGAAGGAATTACCGATCAGGTCGGCCTGCTCGATCTTGAGCGCATCAAGCAGGCCAATCGCCTGCGCCACCCAGGTGTCCAGGCCATAACGAATGCCCGCAGGCCGCTCGCTAAAGCCAAAACCCACCATGTCCGGCGCAATCACCCGGCGCCCAGCGGCCAGCGCCGGAATCGTCAGGCGCCAGTTGGCCCAGGCACTGACGCCCGGCCCGGAGCCGTGGATCAGCAAGACCGGAAAGCCGGTGCCGACATCGTGGTAGTTGGTCGTGATGCCGTTGGCAACAATGGCGTGGCCAATTTCAGGATTCTGAGTCATCGCGCTGCCCTTCAATACTTGATCATCACGTTGCGCAGTTCGGTGTAGAACTCCAGCGAATGCACACCGCCTTCACGCCCGATACCCGACTGCTTGGAGCCGCCAAACGGGGTGCGCAGGTCGCGCAGAAACCAGCTGTTGATCCAGCACAGGCCGACTTCGATTTGCGTGGCCAGGCGGCTGGCGCGGCTGATGTCCTGGGTGTAAATCGAGGTGGCCAGGCCGTACTTGGTGTCATTGGCCATGCGAACCGCTTCTTCTTCGGTGTCAAAGGGCGTGATGTGGCAGCAGGGGCCGAAGATTTCTTCGCGCACGACTGAAGCGGTTTCGGGCAGGCCCGTCCAGATGGTGGGCTGCACCCAGCAGCCATCTTTGAGGTCGTCTGGCATGTCGGGCACGCCGCCGCCAAAGACGACGGTGGCGCCTTCTTCCTTGGCGCGGGCGTAGTAGGACAGCACTTTTTGCTGGTGAATTTTGCTGACCAGCGGGCCGATCTTGGTGTCGTGGTCAAACGGGCGACCGGGCTTCATGCCCTCGGCCTTGACTTTCAGCGCGGCGACGAACTTGTCAAAAATCGGGCGTTCCACATAGACGCGCTCGGTGCCCAAGCAAACCTGGCCGGCGTTTTCAAAGACCGAGCGAGTGACGGTGTTGACCGCGTTCTCGAAGTCGCAGTCGGCAAACACCACCGCCGCGTTCTTGCCGCCCAGTTCCAGTGACACCGGGCGGATGCCGTCGGCGCCCGCTTTCATGATGGCAGTGCCGGTTTTGGTTTCGCCGGTGAAGGTGATGCCGTTGACGCCTTGGTGGGCCGTCAGAAAGGCACCCGCAGAGTTGGCACCAAAGCCGTTGACCACGTTATAGACGCCCGCAGGCACGCCGACTTTGTTCATGACTTCGCCCAACAGGGTGGCGGTGCTGGGCGTGGCTTCCGAGGGCTTGACCACCACGGTATTGCCGCAGGCCAGCGCCGGGCCGCATTTCCAGGTCATCAGCAGCAGCGGCAAGTTCCACGGGCAGATGATGGCAATGACGCCGCGCGGACTGCGCACGCCGTAGCTGCGGGCGGTTTTGCCGTCCGGGGTGCGCATCTCGAAGGATTCGGTCGAGACGTTCTTGATGGTGTCGGTAAAAATTTTGAAATTGGCCGCGCCACGCGGGATGTCGATGTGCGAGGCCAGGTGCGCGGGTTTGCCGGTGTCGGCCACTTCGGCTTGCAGAAAGTCGTCAAAGCGGTGGTTGATCTCGTCCACCAGGCCGTCGAGCATCGCGCAGCGCTCGACCACCGAGAGCTTGCCCCAGGGGCCGTGCAGGGCGGCGCGGGCGGCGGCCACTGCGGCGTCCACTTCGGGCTGGCCCGCTTCATGCACCATGCCGATCAGGCTGTTATCGACCGGGTTGCGCTTTTCGTAGGTTTTGCCGCTGACGTTGCTGACGTATTCGCCGTTGATGAAGTTGAGAATCTGTTTCATGGACGTGGTTCAAGAGTTGGAATGAGGGAAAAGGTCACAGTCAGTCAGGCCGAAACCGCCAGCAAGCCGATAGCCGACAGGCCCGCCTGAGCGATGGCCTCGTCCTGCGCTTCGCTGGCACCGGACACGCCGATGCCGCCAATGCGCTGGCCGTCTTCGACAATCGGCAGCCCGCCGCCAAAGGCGACAAAGCGCGGGCGCCGCACAATGCCTTCGCGCACCGCTGCCGAGTGCTGCGCCAGCGCCGCGCTCCACTGCGAGGTGGCCAGGCCGAAGCTGGCAGCGGTGTAAGCCTTGTCAATGGCAATTTCGACCGAGTGCAGCGGCGCGCCAGGCATGCGCAAAAAAGCCATCAAGACACCGCCCGGATCGACGATGGCGACATTCACCGGAACCGCGATGGCCCCGGCATGCGCCACCGCCGCTTGCACCGCCTGGGCCGCCGCCATCACGCCGATGAGCCGCTGCCCAACGCTCTTGTCCGACAAAAGAAGGGTGTCTGCCATGACCATTTCCTCGGTAAAAATTAAAAGGCTTTCACGACGGTGAAGCGCAGCAGCGTGCCTTTGGGTTCAGGGTTGGTTCCGGCTTTGGCGGAATACTCCTTGTAGAGTGCGGCCTTCAGGATCACGCCCGAACTCATCAAGGGATAGACCACTTCGCCGCCGACCGCATGGCGCGCCGAGCGGTTGGTGCTGGCGCCCGTGCCGCTGTCGTCACTAACTTGCCACTGGTCGTAGCCGACCAGGCCGAGCTGGACCGGGCCGACGGCCTTGGCAAAACCCCATTCGAGCGAGGCCTGCTGGCCGGGCTTGAAGCCGCTGCTGGTGCTGCCGTTGATTTCGTAGCGCATCAGTGCCGAGCCGCTGATGGATTTGGCCGCGTCGAAGTAATAGGTGGCTCCGCCGGTCAGCATCGTCGATTTGTAGCCGTTGCCCGCCGAAGCCGGTGTCGAGGTCGAACCCGAATCAATCCAGACGCCTGCAGCGGCCACCGCGTCCCAGCTCGGGCCGTGCCAGCCCAGCACCAGTGGCCCGAGGTACACGTCGCCGACGCCGGACTTGCTTTCAGAAATCCCGGCGGCGTTGAGCGTGAGTGATTTGCGCATCACCGGAACGATGGTTTCCATACCGAAATCAGCGCCCAGCACCTTGGTCTGGGAAATCCAGACCAGCCGGTTGGCCAGCGCGTTGATGGTGGCAGTGTTGTTGCCGGGCAGATCGCTGCTGCTGCCCGGTGCGCGGAAACTGTTCACGCTGTCGTTGACCATGTAGCCGAGGTAATACGTGCCCGGCGGCGGCACGCTGGCGGCCTGGATGCCTTCGACGCCCGCGACGTAATGCCCGGCGGCCTGGGCGCCAGACAGGCTGCCGAAAGCGATGAACAGCGCAGCGCAGGCGCGTGAGAGGACTGGTTTCATGAGGTCTCCAATATTTTTTAGATGGTTTTTGGCGATGGACGGGCGGACTCAGTCAGCGGCCGTTCTGCGCGGAAATAGCCGCGCAGAACGGCCGGCAGCGCTTATCAGGTATAGACCTCGGTGAATGAAGGCACCATCTCACCCGTGTGATAAAAGATGCCGCTGCCCAAATGGGATTCATCCCAGGTCGTGACAGGGCGGTCACGCTGGGCCAGGTAGCCCAGTCCGGCAAAGGTTTCGTTGCGGTTGCCGCTGGGGTCAAAGAAATAAATCGTCTCACCGCGTGTGATGCCGTGGCGGGTGGGCGCCACATCGATCCGGGTCTTGGTCTTGGCCATCACGTCGGCGGACTTCAGGATGTCGTTCCACGAATCGAGGAAGAAGGCAATGTGGTGCAGACCCATGCGCGGCCCGCCGACAAAGGCGATGTCGTGCGGCGTGGTGGTGCGGGCCAGCCAGGTGGCCACCTGCATAGTGCCGTCGGGGCCGACCAAGATCTGCTCGGTCAGAAAGAAGTCCAGCACGTCCATCATGAAACGGGTGTTTTCGGCGACCTTGTTCACGCCGGTTTCAGGGTTGACCTCGCACATCAGCAGCGCGTGATCCAGCCAGTGCGCGCCCGCGCCCTTGATGTTGTCGGGCCAAGGATCGGGGTTGCTGGTGCCGACTTCGGTGCCGACGTATTCCTTCATCGCGTACAGGCGCACCTCGTGGCCGCTGGGCAGATTGAATTGCAGCATGCGCCCGGTCGAAGGCATCTCGCCCTCGGCCAGCATCTGCGTGGCGATGCCGGCGGCCTCGACGCGCTTTTGCAGCGTATCCAGGTTTTCGTCTTTCTCAACCTTGAAAGCCACATGGTTCAGACCGGCCTGGTCCGAGGGCGTCAGCACCAGCGAGTATTTGTCCCACTCGTCCCAGCATTTGAGGTACACGTTGCCGTGCTTGTCCTGCATGGTCGTTTTCATGCCCAGCACGTTTTCATAGTGCTTGACTGCGGCAGCCATATCCATCACTTTGAGGCTGGCGTGGCCCATTCTCATGACACTCATGTTTGTCTCCTATCGGGTTTGATTTATGACACTGACACTTGCGGGCCCGCCGCACTGGCGGCCCCTTTTGAGAAAGGCTTGACAAGCCTTCCTGAAATTTCCAGCTGAACTGCCGTCACCGGGGCGGCGCGGCAAGCCAGCGTGTAGCCCTGGGCCTGCTCTTCAACCGACACATGTGCCCGGCTGACAGGCCCGAGCAGCTTGATTTCGCCCTGCACGACATGCACCTTGCACACGCCGCAGCCGCCGTTGACGCAGCCCACCGGAATGCCTTTGCGGCCTAGGTGCAGCATGCCTTGCAGCAGGCTTTCGCTGGTGGCACAGGCATAGCTCTCGCGGGTCTGCATCACCTGGACGGTGACGCTGGCACATGGATTGACTGGTGGCATGGTCTGGCTCCTGCGTTCAGACCCGCTTGAACAGCGGGCTACGTTGCTGATTGGCATCGGCAGCCGAAAGAAACTTTTCGGTGTAGATGTCGCGCTCGAACAGGCGGCCCTGCATCAAGGTGGCGATGCAGGCTTCGATCATCACGGGCGGGCCGCACAGGTAGGCCTGATGACCGGAAAAAGTTCCCCCAAAGTGGGCTTTGGCCACGTCATGCACAAAGCCGCGTGCCCCCGCCCAATCCGATTCTTCCGGTTCACCCGACAGCGTCGGCACGTAGGTGAAGTGCGGGTACTGGTTGGCAAGTGCGCGAAACTCGCCGTCGTAGTACAGCTCTTCGCGTGTGCGCTGGCCATAGATCAGGGTCATCGGCTGCTGGCTTTTTTCTTCCAGCAGGTCATGAATCATCGAGCGCGGACTCGACAAACCCGACCCGCCCGCCATGAAAACCAGCGGTAGCTGGGCCGACTTGCGCACCAGAAACCGACCATAGGGGCCGGTGACCCGCAGGCTGTCACCGACCTTCAGTGTCTCGTGCAGCCAGGTGGTGCCCGCGCCACCAGGAACCCTGCGCACGTTGAGCTCGATTTCGCCGCTGGCCTGCACCTGCGCCGGGGAGTTGGCAATGGAGAAAGCGCGGCCGCCTTCAATGCCAGGAATCAGCACCTGCACGTACTGGCCCGCCTGAAAATGCAGGGCTTGATCCAGCTTGAGGTAGATGGCCTTGATGGTTGGCGTCAGGGTCTCGATGCGCGACACCGTGGTGTGGAAGTCGCGCACCGGGATCATTTGCGCATCCGGGTCTTCATCAATGTCGGCTTCGATGGTGCCATCGCTTTGCAGCGTGGCACAGCAGGCCAGCGTTTTTCCAGCATCACGCTCGAAGTCCATCAGGGCGAACGGATTGGCATGACCATGATCGACTTCACCGTCACACACCTGCACCTTGCAGGTGCCGCACAGGCCGTGCCCGCAGGCGTGCGGAATGTAGATACCTTGGCGCAGTGCCGCGTCCAGCAGTGTCTGGCCTTCTTCGACCTCGATGGTCGCGCCCAGCGGCTCAATAGTCAGTTGATAACTCATGGTCTGCCCATTCCCGCTTAATTACACGATCCGTTGATGCCGCTCAGTCCGGGCGTGCGAAAGCGGATCACGTCCTTGTGCTTCAAGCCGTTTTCAGCCAGCGACTTGGCCAGATCGGGCTGCCAGGGCTGGCCCGACTTGAGCCACTCGACCTTGGTCCAGTCGATCTTGGCGAAGTCCGGGTGGTAGCCGTAGGTGCCGGGCAGCACCGCTGCGCCGAGCGCGCCAAACGGGGTATCGGGTGGCAGCGGCAACGCAATCGGCGTGCCGAACATCAGGTGATCCTCCCAGCCGATAAAAAGCAGCGGAGCGGGGAAGTTTTCGCGCACGTCCTTGGCGGGAAAGCTGTAGGGTTTGAGGGCAATGACGCTCATTTTTGTGCTCCATCTACGGAATCGCCGCGCCAGGCAGCAAAGTTTTTCTGGTCTTCGGAACCGTCAAAGTCGAAGTTGTCGCGACCGACTTTCAGGTTGTAGTAATCGAGCACGGCCAGCAGCGGATCAAAGCCTTCCTGGGTCGGATCAACATCGGGCTTGAAGCAATTTCCCTGGTAAATCTGCTGCGGTGGCAGCCAGGCCTGCACATATTTCTCGGGCTCGTTGTCAAAAATTTCCTTGCAGTGGTCGCTGCAGCAGTGGTACTTGTTGCCCAGGTAATCGGACTCGCGGTAGGCGATCTTGGTGGCGTCACCCAGCTCGGTGAAGATCATCGGAATCTGGCAGGTCTGGCACAGCATCGGCAGGGTCTTCTGGTAGAAGCGGTTGCCTTTGTCGGCCTGCTCGCGCCAGTAGTCCCAGCGTGGCTTGTAAACCGAATCAAAAGTCTCCGGGTACTTCTCCGACAGCCAGGCCATTTCGCTCTCGTCAGGAATCCAGGTGTGCAAGGCCGCTGCGGCGTTGTAGTTGTAAAACACGGCGAAGGTCTGGTGGCTGATGTGGTCCTTGCCTTCACAAGCCTGTATCCAGCCCTTGGGCTTGCGGATGCCGTAGCGGGCCAGATCCTTGAACAGGGCTTCGCCGTTTTCCTCGACATACATTTCCCAGCTCTCGCGCCAGCTCATCACGCGCTTGGGCAGCATGTAGTCCTGCATCATCGCGACGATGCTGAGCAGGCGGTAGCCGCGCCAGAACCATTTGTCGATCCAGCCCTGCACGATGGGCACGTTGGCCGGGTCTTGTTCCAGCATGAATTTGATGCACTCAATGCCCAGCGTCATGTGGCGCGACTCGTCGGACTGTGCGCTGAAACCGAAGGTCACGGTGGACATGTCGCCGTTGTGCGCCGCGCCCGACATAAAGGGCACGAACAGCAAGTTGGTCAGTACGTATTCAAACGAGAAGCTGACGGCGGTCAGGAACTCGAACGGGCCGCCGGTGTAGGCGTCTTCAAAGAAGGACTTCGGCACCGACAAATACCAAACCCGGTCAAACATGTGCTGCGGGCTGTGCAGGCCGTTGAAGTACTTGTTGTAGTGGCTGAGCGCGTGGGTTTCGGTCTGGTAGTGGCGCAGCTCGTCAATCGACTGCATCTGGCAGGCCACGCGGGCACCGGCACCGGTGAACTGGCGCCCCGCATGGGCAAAACCACGGTAGGCGTAGTACTCCAGCGGCGTGACGCCGGTCAGAAACAGCTTGAGCGCATTGACGTAGCGCGCATCGGTGATGCCGAGCTGGCCGTTGTTCTGGGCGAAGGCCTCGATCACCGCATACAGCTTTTTCTCTTTTTCGCCCTGGTATTTCCAGTAGGCGTCCATCGTCAGGCGAAACGGGTCTTCCCACTTGTCCCAGTCGTGAATCTTGATGCCCTCGTATTTGTCATACGGAAAGACCTTGTCCATCGGCTGGTAGGTAGTGTCCCAGGCGAGGTCGCGCGTCATGGCGGCGTAGCGGTCTTTCAGACCGAGCTTTTTCTTGATGACAGGGGTGTCCATTTTTTGTCTCCTGATGGGTGGGGATTCAGTGCGTCCAGCTCAGCGAGAACTGGTCGTCGTCTTCGTCGATGCGGCCCGAGAGCGTGACGAGATTGACTTGGATCTGCTGCAGGTTGAAGGCGCGGCCAATCAGCGATTCAATGGTTTGGCGACGAATCACCAGGCTGTCTGGCGCAACGATCTTGACCAGACCCGTGGGGTAGTTGGCTTGCGCGTTGGCGTTGTCGGCCAGAATCGCTTCGATGATGGGACGCGAATCTTCGTTGTCCTGGAAGGCGATGAATACGTTCGACATAAGGCTTGTCTCCTATGGTTTTTTTGTCAGGGCTCAGGCGGCGATGCCGGCTTTTTTGCCGCGCAGATCGAGGGTGGCGCGTGCATCCTTGAGTGCCTGCTGACCTTCGGCGCCAAGAGCGAGTTCGGCCACTGGCGCCAGCGCGATCTGCGCGCGGTCGGCCCAGCGCTGGACCCAGCCGGCAATCAGCTGTTGGTTGTCCGACGATTCGGCAGCCGCCACTTTCAGCACGGCGTCGATCCAGCGCGCGCTCTCCGCGTGCCACTCGGGTATGAAGGCGGTGAGCATGGCCACTGCGGTGCCGCCCTGCGGCACGATGTGCTCATCGACAAAGCTGCCAAAAATCAGCGGATAAAGCTGGCCATCCAGGGCGAAGTTCTGGGCAATGAACAACTCAAACGGGTCTTGCAACACCAGCGTGTCTTCCACGTAGTGGCGCAGCGCCTGCCAGCGGACATCGTTCAGCCAGTCGTTCTTGCCAGCTTGCAGCACGCCCGGCTCATCGAGTGCCAGGCCCAGGCGGGTGATGAACTGCGCAGCGCCCAGCTGGTCCATCGCGTGAAACATGGCCGGTGCCGTGAACGGCGTGCCGTAGCCATAAGCGCCAATCGAGGTGTTGTTCATGTTGCCGCCCCAGGCGACATGGCGCAGCGGCATCAGCACTTCACAGGTCTTGGCGCGCACTGCATCGGCCATCTTGGCGATCAGGCCACGGGAATCGACAAATTCGTAGCTCGCCTCGATGGCATCTTGTTGGCGCGCCCGTGCCATCGTCCAGGTGGCGTAGTAATACTGGCGTGGATCGCGCAGTGCGTTCCAGTCGGCCAGCTTGATGGCAGAGCGGGAGGCATCAAAAATTTCATGCGCCGGATCCCAAGTCGGGCGGTAGTGAAAGTTCGCTGTCGGCTGGGTGCCCAGCGTGGCTTCCTGGTAACGCGAGGCCGGTTTGTCGTTGCCCACGTAGTGCGCGGTATGCGTAAACGTGTTGCGCAAGGGCTTGATTTCACGGGTATGGAGATCTACAGACATGGGAACTATCCTTTTTTGAAAAGAGACTGCGCGGGATTCAATCGCTCAAAAGCTGTACCTGCTGCCGGACGCAGAAATCGTCAAAAGCAGACTGGGGCAACATCAGGTCAACAAACAACTCGGGCCAGCCAATGGCGAACTCGAAACACACCAGCCCGTCCGCTCTGATTTGCTTGACGCGGACAAACCTGCGTTTGATTTCGCAAATGAACCCATCCGCGCCAGGCGATACAGGCTTATTCATGCGAGGCACTCCGAATGCAGGTTGACGCTGGGCAGCGCCTGATGGTCGGGACTGTGGGTGAAGTGAAGTACATGGGCTTGGAGTGGCGGGTTTGACTGTTATGACTTTGCAAGGACCCTGCCAGAAATAGTCAGATTTCAAAATATCTCGATATTTAAAGGGAAAACCCTTAAAAATTTGCTTTGTTTTTCAAAAACAAAGGCAGAATTTAATGCGCAATAGGGCTTACCCTTGGGCTTTCAGTCGATCAATTTCTAGGTAAATTACCCATTTGATGCACTCGAAATGGTTAAAATTCACCAAATGATCAAACCTCAGCCGAGAAACAAACCATTGGGTGCAACCCAGTACCAATCTAGCAAATATCGAGAAAATGGCTTTTTGCCTTACCGCGAGATGATCTGCATATGAGCCTCAAATATTCCCCGGACAGCGATCTGCGCCGCTTGCTGCGCTTTGAACCCGACAGTGGTGCGATCTGGCTGGGTGACCGGCGCATGCTGTTGATGCACACGAGCGCACTGGCCGCGCTGCGCCAGGATCTGGTGAACTCGGTAGGCGCCGAGCACGCGCGGCGCATCCTGACGCGCATGGGTTACGCCTCGGGTGTGTCGGATGCCGAATACACCAAAAAGACGCGGCCTGGCGAGAGCATGCAGGACAGCTTCATGGTCGGGCCACAGCTGCACATGCTCGAAGGCGCGGCGCGGGTCACGCCAATCAAGCTCAACTTTGACATCCAGGCAGGCCAGTTTTATGGTGATTTCCGCTGGGATCATTCCTGGGAGGCCTATGCGCACCGGCAGAAGTTCGGGCTGGTGGACGACCCGTCCTGCTGGACGCTGCTGGGCTACGCCAGCGGCTACACCAGTGCCTTCATGGGTCGGCTGATCCTGTTCAAGGAGACGCTGTGCGCCGCCTGTGGCGCCGACCATTGCCAAATCATCGGGCGCCCGATTGAGGAATGGCCTGACGGTGAATCGCACCGGGTTTACTTCACAGACGACTCCCTGATGGAAAAGATGGAAGCCCTGCAATCGCAGGTGGAGGCCTTGAAGTCAAGCATCGAGCCCGTCAATAGCGGGCAACTGATTGGTGCTTCCAGCGCCTTTCGCAAAGCCTACGGACTGCTGGAAAAAGTGGCGCAGACGCAGGTCACCGTGCTGCTGACCGGCGAAACCGGCGTGGGCAAGGAGCGTTTCGCACGCGCCCTGCATGCGCTTTCCACCCGCGCCAGCGCGCCCTTTGTCGCCGTCAACTGCGCGGCCTTGCCCGCCGAGCTGATCGAAGCCGAATTGTTCGGCGTCGAAAAAGGCGCTTACACCGGCGCGCACGCCGCACGCGCCGGGCGCTTCGAGCGCGCCGACGGCGGCACCTTGCTGCTCGACGAAGTCGGCGAGCTGCCATTGGCAGCCCAGGCCAAACTGCTGCGCGTGCTGCAGGAAGGCGAAATCGAGCGCGTCGGCGGCGAGATCACACGCAAGATTGACGTGCGGCTGGTCGCCGCGACCAATGTCGATCTGGAGCAGGCGGTCCAAGCCGGACGCTTCCGGCGCGACCTGATGTACCGGCTCAACGTGTACCCGATCTGCATCCCGTCGCTGCGCGAGCGCCGCGCCGACATTGAGCCGTTGGCGCAAAGCATGCTGGCGCGCTTTTCGGCGCTGCACAACAAGCGCGTGCTGGGCTTTGAAGAGCGCGCGCTGCAGGCGCTGGCCCAGCACGACTGGCCGGGTAACGTGCGCGAACTTGAAAACCTGGTCGAGCGCGGCGTGATCCTGGCCAGCCAAGGCGGCCAGATTGAATCTGGGCATCTGTTTCCCAACCAGCCTAACCCCCTGTGTCAGACTACTTGTCGCCTCTAAAAATCATTTTTAGATGCATACAAACCCATGAAAACAAACTATTCCGAAGCCTTTGTCGAGCAGGCCCTCATCAAGCTGGTGTCGCGTGGAAAGC
>Ga0302214_1000154_pt1 | contig 17250 bp, 12 predicted proteins | sample II_Fen_N1_3_FD_194584 | JGI IMG/M metagenome (GOLD analysis project Ga0302214, IMG submission 194584) | Peat permafrost microbial communities from Stordalen Mire near Abisko, Sweden - II_Fen_N1_3 | ecosystem: Environmental > Terrestrial > Soil > Wetlands > Permafrost | place: Sweden: Abisko... | reverse complement strand
GGCGACGTCGGCACCGTTGCGAATTCCTCCGGAAACGATCAGCTGAACCTTGCGATGCATGCCCATCTCTTGCAAAGCCTGTACCGCTTGCGGAATGGCCGACAAAATCGGAATCCCGACGTGTTCGATGAACACTTCCTGAGTGGCTGCAGTGCCGCCTTGCATGCCGTCGAGCACAATCACGTCAGCCCCGGCTTTTACCGCCAACTTGACGTCGTAGTACGGTCGGCTCGCGCCGATTTTCACGTAGATCGGTTTTTCCCAATCGGTGATTTCCCGGATCTCGGCAATTTTGATCGCCAGGTCATCCGGCCCGGTCCAGTCCGGGTGACGGCAGGCGCTGCGCTGGTCGACACCAATCGGCAAGGTGCGCATGCCGGCCACGCGTTCGGTGACTTTCATGCCCAGCAACATACCGCCGCCACCGGGTTTGGCGCCCTGCCCCAGGACGATTTCAATGGCGTCGGCCTTGCGCAGATCGTCCGGATTCATGCCATAGCGCGATGGCAAATACTGATAAACCAAATGCTGCGACTGGCCGCGTTCTTCCGGGGTCATGTCGCCGTCACCCGTGGTGGTGCTGGTGCCCGCGATGGTCGCGCCACGGCCCAAGGCTTCCTTGGCATTGGCCGACAAAGCACCGAAGCTCATGCCGGCGATGGTCACCGGAATCTTCAGGTGAATCGGCTTCTTGGCGAACCGGTTGCCGAGGATCACATCGGTGCCACACTTCTCGCGATAGCCTTCGAGCGGGTAGCGCGAGACGCTGGCGCCGAGCAGCAGCAAGTCGTCGAAGTGCGGCAATTTACGCTTGGTGCCGCCGCCGCGAATGTCGTAGATGCCGGTTTCCGCGGCGCGCTGGATTTCCTGGATGGTCAGGCGGTCGAAAGTGGCTGACTCGCGCAGCACCGGAGTGGTCTTGTCGCTCATATCTGTTCTCCTCGCGTGGATCAGTACGCGGACGCGTTATCGACTTTGAAGTTGTACAACTGACGGGCCGAGCCATAGCGCTTGAATTCAGCCGGCTTGTGCTCGAAACCGGCGCGGTTGAGCAGGACTTGCAGTTCTTCCAGGTGTTCGGCGCGCATCTCTTTTTCGATGCAGTCCGAGCCCAGGGAAGCGACGGTACCCCGCACATAGATGTGGGTTTCGTACAGCGAATCGCCCAGGGCATCACCCGCATCGCCACACACCACCAGGCGTCCGGCCTGACCCATGAAGCAGCTCATGTGGCCGATGCTGCCGCCGACCACAATGTCGATGCCTTTCATGGAAATTCCACACCGGGCACCGGCATCGCCTTCGATCACCAATAACCCGCCATGGGCGGTGGCGCCTGCGGCCTGGGACGCACTGCCCTTGATCCGCACCATGCCCGACATCATGTTTTCCGCGACGCCGACACCGGCATTGCCATGCACGGTGATACACGCTTTCTGGTTCATGCCCGCGCAGTAGTAGCCGGCGTGCCCCTGGATATCGATGGACACGGCCTGGTTCACCCCAACCGCGAGGTTGTGCTTGCCGTTGGAATGAGTCACCACCCACTCGCGGTCTTCGACGTTGTTGGCCTGGTCATGCAGCGCCTGATTGAGGTCACGCACGGTGGCAGTGGAAAGATCGATGGTTTTCATGTGTGCGCTCCTTAAGCTGACTCGCGTTCCCAGATGTACAGGGTGGCCGGTGCCGGCTCCCAGATCCTGGCGTGTTCGATACCCGGCAGGCTCGACAGCGCCTGATATTCGGAGGCCATGGCGACGTAATCGTCGGTCTCGGCGAGAATCGCCGGTTTGCAGGCAATCGGGTCGCGGATCACCGCAAAGCCATTGCGAGTGCCAATGGCGAACGTGAAGAAACCGTCCAGGTCCTCCAGCGAATGATCCAGCGCTTCTTTGAGCGAGTCGCCTTGTTGCAGGCGCCAGGTCAGGTAGCCGGCGGCCACTTCCGTGTCGTTGTCGGTTTCGAAATGGATACCTTCGCGCTTGAGTTCCTGGCGCAGGCGAAAGTGATTGGACAGCGAACCGTTGTGCACCAGGCACAGGTCGGCGCCGGTAGAAAACGGATGGCTGCCTTCCATGGTCACCGCGCTTTCGGTGGCCATGCGGGTATGGCCGATGATGTGGCTGCCCTTCATGCTGGCCAGGCCGAAGCGTTGGGAAATTTCCTGGGGCAAGCCCATGCCCTTGAGGATTTCGATGCTCTGCCCGGCGCTCATGATGCGAACGCTCGGGGCCAGTTCGGCCAGGGCCAGACGGACTGGCGTTTCTTCCGTATGGATCTTCAATACGGCGGCGCTGGCGTTCTGAAACCAGTCCAGCGAACAGCCCAGACGGCCTTCGAGCTCGCCCATCAGGGTTTTCCAGTCGAAGGCTTCGGTGGTCGCCTGCAAGGTCAGCTTGACCCAGCCATCGGCCACTTCATCGCCATAAATGGCGAAGCCTGCGCTGTCCGGGCCACGATCGGTCATGGCCTGCAGCATCGGTTCGAAGAGCTGGCCGAGCCGGGATTCCAGCTGCGGGTTTTTCAGGTAAAGGCCTACGATTCCACACATAAAAACAGTCCTCACTTCGTTCGGGAGCGGCAAGCTGCAAGCTGACCGCATGGACATGAAAATTTTCGATACGCCGCCCACTCGCTTTGACTTGCGGCTTGACGCTTGCAGCTTGTAGCTGCCGCCCAACAGACTCAGAAAAACTCGGTGTAGCGCTGCACTTCCCAGTCGGAAACGTGGCGGCTGTATTCCACCCACTCCATGCGCTTGAGCTTGATGAATTCGCCAACGATCTGCGGCCCCATCACTTCGGCAAACAGCGGGTCGGCCTCCAGCGCGTCGCAGGCTTCCTTGAGCGATTGCGGCAGGGTCTTGATGCCCTTTGCAGCGATCTGCTCAAGGCTCAGGCTGTAGAGGTTTTCATTGCAGACGTGGTCGATTTCCAGCTGGCGGTCGATACCGTCGAGGCCCGCGGCGATAATCGCCGCGCTGACCAGATAAGGATTGCAACCGGCGTCCGGCAGGCGAAATTCCAGGCGACCGTAGGGCACCCGCACCATCGCCGAACGGTTGTTGGCGCCGAAGGCTATAAAGGCTGGCGCCCAGGTCGCGCCGGACAACGAGTGGCCCACCACCAGACGCTTGTAGGAGTTGACCGTCGGTGCGGCGAAAGCGCAGAGCGCCGGGCCATGGGCAAGCAGGCCAGCGGCGAAGTGATAGGCCATTTTCGACAGCCCCATGCCGCTCGGATCGCTGGCATCAAAGAACAGGTTCTTGTTCTCGGCGCTGCTGATCGACAGGTGAAAGTGCATGCCGTTGCCGGCGCGTTTCGGGTCAGGCTTGGGCATGAACGAGCAGATCATGCCCAAGTCATTGGCGATCTCGCCGGCGGCCATGCGAAAGAACGTGAATCGATCCGCCGAGGTCATGGCGTCGCTGTAGGTGTAATTGATCTCGAACTGGCCATTGGCGTCTTCGTGGTCGATTTGATAAACCTCGAAATCCACTGCTTGCAACGCCTCGGTCAGGCGTTCGAGAAACACCCGGGAGCGCGAGAGGCCTTTGTAGTCGTAGCAAGGCTTGTCCAGGTTGTCGCTGGCATCGACCAGCTGCAGTTTGCCCTGCTCGTCACGGCGCATCAGGTTGAACTCGGGCTCCAGGCCGGTGTTGAGCGTCCAGCCCTTGTCTTCCAGGCGACGAACCTGCTGCTGCAGCACGTAACGGCTGTCATAAGGATGCGGCTTGCCGTCGACATGACCGATGCACACGATCCGGCCATAACCCGGTTGCCAGGGCACAGGCATCAGCGTGGACAAATCGCCACGGGCCATGAAGTCCGGACCGTGGGGTTCCATGCCCATGCCACTGATGGCGAAACCGGCAAAACCCGCGCCGTCCTCGGCCACGGCCTTGAGTCCACAGATCGGCACCGATTTGGTTTTGGCCGAACCATGGATATCGACAAACTGCGCAAGCACATACTTGATCCCGTGCTTGTCGATGATGCGCTGGGTTTCTGCTGGCAACATTGCTCGTCACTCCTGGCGAAAAAGGGCAAATCATTGGGGATGGGCGTCACTTTCCTTTGATATTCCTGAAAAGAAAGTAAGTTTCCCAACAGGAATGCAAGGCCCTTGCCAGAATCGCGAATGAAAAGCCGAAGTGCCGTAACCAGCGCTTTTGTGCTGTATATATGGGAATATTCTTTTCCCGGAGGGAATATTGCCCACCGGGATGGAAAGGAACGCCGTGATTTGCACTTTCTCAGTGCGAAACTAATATTACTGAACAGAAAGTGTGCAGGATCTAAAGACTATGCCGACCGAAACTGCCCCGCGCCTCAAGCTTGAGCAATACCTGGGTTTGCAAATCAAACGCCAGCGCCAGGCGCAGGATCTGAAATTGTCCGATGTGGCGAAAATTGCCGACATCAGCCAGGGCATGTTGAGCAAAATTGAAAACGCCCAGGTCTCCACCAGCCTCGATACCCTGAGCCGCCTGTGCGATGTGCTCGGCCTGCCGCTGTCGAAGCTGTTCAGTGAATACGACCAGCAAGACGGCAGCGCGCAGTTGGTCAAGGCCGATCAAGGCATGGAAGTGGTTCGCCGCGGAACCGAGAAAGGCCATACCTACCATCTGCTCAATCACACGCGCGGGCCGAAGAAGAGTTTCGAGGCCTACATGGTGAGCATGGATGACGCCAGCGAGGAGTTTCCGACCTTCTCCCATCCGGGCACCGAGTTTCTCCACCTGCTCGAAGGCGAACTGATCTATCGCCATGGCAATCAGCTGTACCGCATGGAAGCCGGTGACAGCCTGACTTTCGAAGGGGAAATCCCCCATGGCCCGGAACAACTGGTGCAAGTACCGATCCGCCTGCTGTCGATCATGAATTACGGCAACGACAAAGAATAATCCCCACCCCAATCCCTGCTTGATTCCAACCCTGAGGCCGACCTGTGTCGGCCTCAGGCGTTTTCCTGCCAGTTAAAAAACTTTCACAAAAATTCTGGACGCGGCGCGGGCATTCCCCTATAAAGCCAACTTCAGGAATATTTTATTCCCCATAAGAAAACTCCCTCACGGACGAGATTGCTGTTTACCCCTGTTTTTTTCGCTATGCGATGAGCTGCCGCCATCTTCCCGAGGACGTGTCATGCAACACGAAAAAAACCATTTCATCATCAAGATCACCTGTCCCGCAGTGTCCGGTATCGTCGCGGCCGTCACCACCTACCTGGCAGACAACGGTTGCTACATCGGGGAGATGGCGCAATTCGACGACGACTTCAGCGGCCGTTTTTTCATGCGCGCCGTGTTCCGTTTCAACGACGGCCACTTGGGTGATATCCAGCAGATCAAGGAAGGCTTCAGCGACGTCGCCAAGGCATTCGACATGACCTGGGAACTGCACGACACCCGCGAACCGATGCGTGTACTGCTGATGGTCAGCAAGTTCGACCACTGCCTGACCGACCTGCTCTACCGCTACCACAAGGGCGAGATGGACATGACCATCACCGCCATCGTCTCCAACCACCTGGACCTGCGCCCCATGGCCGAGCGCGAGGGCATCCGCTTCATCTATCTGCCGGTGACCAAAGACACCAAGGCCCGGCAGGAGGCCGAGCTGATGAAAGTTGTCGACGACACTGGCACCGAACTGGTGGTGTTGGCGCGCTACATGCAGATCCTTTCCGATGACCTGTGCAAGCAACTCTCGGGCCGGGCGATCAACATCCATCACTCGTTCCTGCCAGGGTTCAAAGGTGCCAAGCCTTATCACCAGGCCTACCAGCGCGGGGTGAAACTGATCGGCGCTACGGCGCACTACGTCACCAGCGACCTCGACGAAGGGCCAATCATTGAACAGGAAGTGCAGCGCGTCGATCACGTGTATCTGCCGGACGACCTGGTCGCCACCGGTCGTGACACCGAAACCGTGGCCCTGTCCAAGGCGGTCAAGTACCACCTGGAACACCGGGTTTTCCTCAACCAGGACAGAACGGTGATCTTTCGATGAACACGCCCAGATTGATTGACGGCAAAGCCGCCGCCGCCCGCGTTCTGCTTCAGGTCCGCCAGGACGTGGACGGCCTGCGCGAGCGAGACATTCAACCGGCCCTGGCGGTGATTCTGGTGGGCAGCGACCCGGCCAGCCAGGTTTACGTGCGCAACAAGATTCTGCGCGCCGAAGAGGTGGGCATTCGCTCCGTGGAGCATCGACTGTCCAGCGACACCAGCACCGAACAACTGCTGAACCTGATTGCCACGTTGAATGCCGACCGTTCGATCAACGGCATTTTGCTGCAATTGCCGTTGCCGGCTCACATCGACGAATTGCGCGCCCTGGAGGCCATCGCCCCGGCCAAGGACGTCGATGGTTTTCACAGTGAAAACGTCGGTGGCCTCAGCCAGGGCCGCACGGTGCTCGCCCCCTGCACACCCAGCGGCTGCCTGTACCTGCTGGAGCAAACCTGCGGCGATCTGCGCGGTAAACACGCCGTGGTGATCGGCCGCTCGAATATTGTCGGCAAACCCATGGCCGCCCTGCTGCTCAAGGCTGATTGCTCAGTGACCGTGCTGCATTCGCGCAGCCCGGACCCACAGGCCTTGTGCCGTCAGGCCGACATCGTCATCGCCGCCGCAGGGCGGCCGAAACTGATCGACGCCAGCTGGCTGAAACCCGGCGCCGTGGTCATTGATGTCGGCATCAACCGCATCGACGACCAGGGCCGCAGCCGTCTGGTGGGCGACGTCGATTTCGACAGCGCCCTGCCCCACGTCGCGGCGATCACCCCGGTTCCCGGTGGCGTCGGCCCGATGACTATTGCCTTTTTGATGAAAAACACCGTAACCGCAGCCCAGATGCAACATCAGGCGCAACGCAGCCAATCGGAGGCCCTATGCCGTTCAATCTATTGAAGTACGGGCTGAGTTCGGAGTACCCGGTGGAAGTCGATCTACCGCCGCCCCGGGAACTCAAACCGAGCTATGACGTGGTGATCATCGGTGCCGGCGGCCACGGCCTGGCCACCGCCTATTACTTGGCCAAGTACCACGGTATTACCAATATCGCGGTATTGGAGAAGTCCTATCTGGGCGGTGGCAATACCGCACGTAACACGGCGGTGATCCGCTCCAACTACCTGACCAGTGAGGGCGTGCGTTTCTATGCCGAGTCGGTGCGGATGTTCCAGTCCCTGTCCAACGAATTCGATTTCAACATCATGTACTCCGAGCGTGGCCAACTGACCCTGGCCCACACCGATGCCACCGTGCGTTCGTTCCGTCAGCGGGCCGAGGTCAACAAGCACTTCGGTGGCCGCACCGAAATGATCGACCGCCAGCAGATTCGCGAACTGGTGCCCAGCCTCAACCTCGACCCCGGTCACCTGCCGGTCATCGCGGGCCTCTGGCACATCGACGGCGCCACCGCGCGCCACGACGCTGTCGCCTGGGGTTACGCCAAGCAGGCGGCCAAACGCGGCGTGGAGATCCATCAACTCACCGAAGTTCAGGACCTGATCATCGAGAACGGTGCGATCACGGCGGTCAAGACCAATCGAGGCACCATCCAGTGCGGTTGCGCCGTGCAGGCAATCGCCGGGCACAGTTCGCTGCTGATGGCCAAGGCCGGGATTCGTTCGCCGATCCAGACCTTTCCGCTGCAAGCGATGGTTACTCAGCCATTCAAACCGTTCCTTGATCCGCTGGTGAGCTCTTCGGCGCTGCATTGCTACGTGCAGCAGACCAGCCGTGGCGAGGTGGTGTTCGGCGGCGGCTCCGATCCTTATCCGCTGTTCAACACCCGCTCCACGCTCGATCTGAAGGAGAGCCTGCTGGCGCACGCCATCGAAATGTTCCCGTTTCTGGCCAACGCCAAGCTGATGCGCCAATGGGCCGGGATCACCGACATGACACCGGATTACAGCCCGATCATGGGGCTTTCGCCGGTGAAAAATTACTACCTCGACGCCGGTTGGGGCACCTGGGGTTTCAAGGCTACACCGATCTGCGGCAAGACCATGGCAGAACTGGTGGCCAGCGGCGGCAAGGTGCCGGATCTGATCAAGCCTTTCGGCCTCGAGCGCTTTTCGACCTTCCAGCAAGTCAACGAAATGGGCGCTACGGCGGCCAGCCACTGACGGAGAGCGGACCATGAAAATCATCAATTGCCCGCTCAACGGGCCACGCAACATCAGCGAATTCACTTATGGCGGCGAGTTCAAGCCAATGCCCGACCCCGTCCGCTGCACCGATGCCGAATGGGCGGACTACGTGTTCAACACCGACAACCTCGCCGGAGTGGTACGCGAATGGTGGATGCATACGCCGTCGAGCTACTGGTTTCTGGCGGAGCGTCACACCGTCAGCGATGAAATTCTTCGTACCTTCGACCCCAAAGAACTTTTCACCGCCCGCGTCGACTTCAGCGCCGCCAAGGAGATCGCAGGATGAACCGCCTACCCGCCCCGATGGGCCTGCTGATCGACCGTGATCAGCCGCTGGATTTCAGTTTCGACGGTCATCGCTATCAAGGCCTGCAAGGTGACAGCATCGCCAGCGCCCTGTTGGCCAATGGTCGCTTCCTGATCTCGCGCTCGTTCAAATACCACCGTCCGCGCGGCCCGCTGACCATGGCCGGACAAGACGCCAACAGCCTGGTGCAACTGCCCCAGGAGCCTAATGTGCTGGCCGATGCGTACGCGCTGTCGGCCGGTTTGCAGGTCACGGCGCAGAACGTCAACGGTTCGCTGGACAACGACCGTGACGCCTACCTGGGCAAGTTCTCCAAATTCATGCCGGTGGGCTTTTACTACCGCTCCTTCTACAAGCCCAAGGGCATGTGGAAAGTCTGGGAGCCGATCATTCGCAAAAAGGCCGGCCTCGGTGTACTCGACCTGAAGTTCCAGCCCGAGTACTACGACAAGGCTTACCTGTTCACCGACATTGCCGTGATCGGTGCCGGGCCAGCCGGGCTGCAGGCGGCGCTGACAGCGGCCAATGCCGGGGCGAAGGTGTTGCTCATCGAACAACAACCGATTCTCGGAGGGTCGTTGACCTATGCCCGTTTCGATATCGAAGGCAAAAGAGCCACAGACCTGCGTCGCGAGCTACTGTCTGCGGTGGAGCAACACGCCAATATCCGGATCCTGACCGACGCGACCTGCAATGCCTGGTTCACCGACAACTACCTGCCGGTCATCCAGGGCAAGCGCATGTACAAGGTGCGTGCCCGCCAATGCCTGGTGTGCAGTGGCGCGTTCGACCAACCGGTGGTGTTTCGCAACAACGATTTGCCGGGTGTGATGCTGACCAGCGCTGCGCAACGCTTGATGAAGTTGTATGCGGTCAAGCCGGGCAAACGCGCGGTGGTGCTGACGGGTAATGATGACGGGTACCTCGCCGCTTTGGATCTGTACGATCAGGGCGTGGAAGTCGCCGCAGTGGTGGACTTGCGTCATGGTCCTGGCGATGAGTCCATGCTGCAGGCACTGGCTCAGCGCAAGATCCCTTGCCAGCGCAACAGCACCGTGTATGAAGCGCTGCACGAGAAAGGCATGCGTCATATCAACGGCGTCGTGGTGCGCAAGATCACCGCCCAGGGTCAGGTCGCAGAAAGCGGACAACGCCTGGATTGCGACTTGCTGTGCATGTCCGCCGGTTACATGCCGGTCTATCAATTGCTCTGTCAGGCGGGCGGTAAACTCGCCTACGATGATCAGCGCGCCGAATTCACCCTCAGTGGCCTGCCGCAAAATCTCGCGGTCGCAGGCTCGGTCAATGGCCGTCACCGCCTGGACAACGTGATCGCTGATGGCATGAATGCCGGAGCTGATGCCGCGCTCGCGCTAGGGCTGGCAGTCAGCGCACAACGCGCACCATTGGGCAGCGAGGTTCGGGTCAACTTCAACTGGCCGATCTTCCCCCATCCCAAGGGCAAGGACTTCGTCGACTTCGACGAGGACCTGCAAGTGGCGGACATCGTCAATGCCACCCGGATTGGCTATCGCGATGTGCAACTGGTCAAGCGTTACTCCACCGTGGGCATGGGCCCCTCCCAGGGACGTCACTCGGCGCTGCCAACCGCGCGGTTGGTCGCCTGGGCAACCCAGCGCAACATCAGCGAAACCGGAGTCACCACGGCACGCCCACCGTTTGTGGCGGAAAAGCTGGCGCACGTGGCCGGTCGAGCGTTCGATCCGTACCGGCAAACACCGATGCACGCCCGACATGTACAAGCCGGGGCGAAGATGATGCCCGCCGGGATCTGGCAGCGGCCGGCCTACTATGGCACTGCCAGGGATCGCGACGCCTGTATGCAGGCCGAAGCACTGCACGTGCGCAACAAGGTCGGGATTATCGATGTGTCGACATTGGGCGGTCTCGACGTGCGAGGCCCGGACGCCGCCGAACTGCTCAACCGCATGTACACCTTTGCCTTCCTCAAGCAGCCGGTCGGCCGCTCGCGCTATGCGCTGATGACCAATGAACATGGGGTCGTGATCGATGACGGTGTGTGCGCTCGTTTCGCCGAGAACCATTTCTACGTCACCGCCACCACCAGCGGCGTCGACCGCATCTATCAGCAAATGCTCAAGTGGAACGCACAATGGCGCCTGGACGTGGACGTCGCCAACGTCACCGCAGCCATTTGCGCGGTCAATGTTGCCGGTCCGGATTCACGCCGGGTGCTGGAGAAAGTCTGTACCGATCTGGATCTGAGCGCCGAAGCGTTCCCTTATCTGGGCGTCCGCCTGGGTACGGTTGCCGGCATCAAGGCCAGGTTATTGCGAGTCGGGTTCGTCGGCGAACTGGGTTATGAAATCCATGTGCCCGCGCGTCACGGGCTGAAACTGTGGGACGCGCTGATCGAGGCTGGAAAAGCACATGACATCCGTCCCTTCGGCGTCGAAACCCAACGTTTGCTGCGCCTGGAAAAAGGTCATGTGATCATCAGCCAGGACACCGATGGCATGACCCATCCGGCAGAAATCGACATGGGCTGGGCGGTCAGTCGCAACAAGCCATTTTTCGTCGGCCGGCGCTCGGTGGATATCCTCGAAGCCCAACCACTCAAACGCAAACTGGTGGGTTTCAGCCTGCCCAAAGACAGCCTGCAACCGCTGGAAGGCCATCTGGTGCTTAACGGCCTGGAGATCAGCGGCAACGTCACCTCCTGCGAATATTCCGCAAGCCTGGGCAAGATCATCGGCCTGGCTTACGCCGGCATCGACCAAAGCACGCCGGGGCAGCGCATTCCAATCCGCGTCGAGGGTGGCATCGTGGTCCAGGCCGAGGTGGTGCAGTTACCCTTCTTTGATCCCGACAACCAACGCCAGGAGCTTTGAGTCATGACCAGTTTGAGAGAACAACACAGCATCACCCGGCAAGCCCTGACGCCGTTGCCGGGGTGCCGCCTGGCCGACTTGACCGACCTGCCCCGGGTCGGTTTCCGCGGCGCCCACAGTGCCGAGTACCTGCGCAGCCGCCGCTTCGTCCTGCCAGATGCGCCCAACCGCGCGGTGATTCAAGCCGATGGCAGTCAGGTAGCGCGCCTGTCCCAGACCGAGTACCTACTGCTGGGCAGCCCCGAGGATCAGGGCCAACGCATCGCCGACGAAGAAGCCCGGTGGGAACTGGACCACCAGGCCAACTATCTGCTGCCGCGTCAGGACAGCCACGCCTGCTTTCAACTAACGGGCGAACACCTGAGCGAGGTGATGGCCAAACTCTGCGGCGTCGACTTGAGCCCGCAGGCGTTCGGCCCGGGTACAGTGGCGCAAACCTCCGCAGCACGGATCAACGTGATCGTGATCAACTCAAGTACGGCGCAGCAGGCAAGCTTGCACATCCTCTGCGATCGGGCGTCAAAGGTATATTTCCGAGAGGCGTTGCTGGATGCAATGCAGGAGTTTTCCGGGCTGGCAATGGATGGGACGACCGTCTGACGCTTGGCAGAAACGGGGTGAACCGCAGAACACTTAGACGCTGCAAAAGTGGGCGTCAGCTCACTCGAAAGCAGTGAGGATTCCTCCCGGAGCCGGTGGTTTTACAGGGGTAAAAACGACCAATAAAAAAAGGGTCGCGAGATAAAATCTCGCAACCCTTTGAATTATAGGGTCGGGACGGCGTGATTCGAACACTCGCCCCTGGCACTCCATGCCTGCAGGGGCGCTAAAAAGCTATTCTCTAACCACCTTCTCACCCATATTCACCACCCATACCCATTGCCCCGCTTACGACCTTTCAGGGCCGTTATTGGGAGTCGCGGCATGGAGCGACCCTGAAACCCTTCTAATCGGCACTTAAATTGAAGTGACGAACCTCGCTTGTGGCCATTTGCTTCTATCGCTAGTATCGCCTAAGTCACCAGGTCGACAGGCAGTTGGCAATTATGCTTTCTGCAAATCAGGGAAAGCATTTTATGGTCATGGCGCAACCTACCTATTCAGGCTCATACGGCTATATTGGTGAGCAGTTTTTTACGATGCAGTTTGACGTTGCCCTGGATGCCGCCAATCCACCACCGACGAACGCCTTTGCCATTAAGATCAACGGAACTGGCACTTCAGTTACCGGCGTGACTGTCGATGGTACCGGCAAGACCGTGACACTCACTTTTTCAGCGCCCGCACTGACTGCCGAGGACATCATCGAATTTTCGTATGTCGACCCCACTGGGGGTAATGATGTCAGTGCCCTCCAGGGGCTGGATGGAACCGATTCGAGTACCTTCAGTGCCTCCACTATCGTGGTCGGTGGCAGACCCGGGCCATCAGCCCCGCCGGTGCCCGCGCTATCCAGCGGCAGCGACAGCGGCACCTTGGGCGACGGCATCACTTCCGATATTACCCCTACACTCACCGGCACTTCCGGGGCCAACGCAACTGTCAAACTGTACGATACCGATGGAACCACGCTACTGGGGACCACGAGTGCGGATGGTTCTGGCAACTGGTCCATCACCAGCAGCACGTTGATAGATGGCAATCACACGCTGAAGGTAACGCAGACAGACTCCGGCAATAATACTTCGCCGCTCAGTACAGGCTTATCTGTAACTATCGACACCATGGCGGCTGCACCCACCACTTTGGCATTGAACAACGGAAGCGACAGCGGCACCTTGGGCGACGGCATCACCAACGACAGTACACCGACCGTCACCGGCCACGCCGAAGCCAACGCCGCCGTCAGGCTGTACGACACCGACGGCAGCACCCTGCTTGGCTCGACGACGGCCGATGGCTCTGGCAACTGGAGCATCGCCAGCAGCACACTGGCCAACGGCTCACATACCTTTACCGCCAAACAGACCGACGTGGCTGGCAACGTTTCCAGCGCCTCCAGCGGCTACGCCTATACACTCGACACTGTCGGGCCAATCGCCATGGCCCTGAGTAACACCCAAGTTGCCATGAGCAACGCTGGCAATGGCGCCACCGTGGCAACGCTGTCGGCCACCGATGCCACTGCCGTCAGCTACGGCTTTGCCATCGGCAACGGTACGATCGATGCGGACAACGGCAAGTTCAGCTTATCCGGCAACCAACTGGTGGCCGCGCAGAATCTCGCCGCCGGAACCTACCACCTCTATCTGAAAGCCACCGACGCCGCCGGTAACGATGCGTTCCAGATTTTCAGCGTCAATGTGGTGGACGCGCCAACCGTCGCCGCTATCGAGCGGGCCATGGGCGCCAGCAGCACGGTGCCAGCCACTAGCCCCTCAGTGGATTACACGGTGAAATTCAGCCAGTCCGTGACTGGCGTGGACGCCTCGGATTTCACCTTGGCTACAACCGGAAACGCCAGCGCGACCATCGCCTCAGTCACCGGTAGTGGTGACACGTACACCCTGACAGTCAGCGGAATCAGCGGCGATGGTACCTTGCGCCTGGATCTCAACGGCAGTGGCACCGGGATTCAGAACGGTTCATCTGTCGCCATCACCAGCGGCTATACAGCCGGTCAAACGTACACGGTAGACCATACCGCCCCCGCATCACCTTCGGTGCCGGTCATGACGGCCGGCACCGATACCGGCAAGTCAAACAACGATGCGATCACCAGCAACCAGACACCCGTGTTTGTCGGCTCGGCTGAAGCCAATGCCACGATCAAGCTGTATGACACCGATGGTGCCACTTTGCTAGGCACCACCGTCGCCGACGGCGCCGGCAATTGGAGTATCTCGAGCACGACGTTGGCGACCGGCAGCCACACACTGACGGCCAAACAGACCGACGCCGCGGGTAATGTCTCTGCAGCCAGCAGTGGCGTGTCAGTGTCAATTGACAACAGCGTGGCGGCCCCGCCTGCACCCGTATTGGCCAGTAGCAGCGACAGCGGTGTCCCTGGCGACAACCTGACCAATGTCTTAATGCCGACCATCACCGGCACCGCCGAAGCCAACGCCAGCATCACGCTTTACGACACCGATGGGACCACCGTGCTGGGCACCTCTGTTGCCAACGGAAACGGCGACTGGAGTATCGTTTCGACGACCTTGAGCAATGGTAGCCATACGCTGACCGCCAGGCAGACCGACACTGCAGGCAACATCTCGTCCGTCAGCGCCGGTCTTGCGCTGACGGTCAACAATCTGTCGCCGTCGGCGCCCTCCCTGCCGGCACTTAGCGCTGCCAGCGACAGCGGTATTCAGGGTGACGGCATTACCAGTGTTGCCAAGCCCGTGATTACCGGGACCGCAGCCGCCAACGCAACCGTCAAACTCTACGACACCGACGGCAGCACAGTACTGGGCACCGCGGTTGCTAACGGTACCGGCATTTGGAACATCACCAGCAGCACATTGTCGCTGGGTAGCCATACGCTGACCGCCAAGCAAATCGACCCGGCAGGAAACCTGTCAGCAGCTAGCGCCTCACTGGCACTGACCGTAGAGGCGGTACCGACACCACCCTCGTCACCAGCCACAATTACCCCTATCGACGGCGTTGCCGTCACCCAGCAGCAGGTCAGCCTGCCGGGCGGCGGCAGTGGCACTCAGATCATTGTTCCGATTGTCAGCACCGACCGCACCGACTCCAGCGGCAGCGCTGCTGTGGCCGACATTCCACTGGCCACCAGCGGCGCGAACAACCTCCTGCTGGCACAGCTGACACCCGGCTTTGGCCTGACTGCAGTTGGCGGTGTCAGCCGGCCGGCGGGTAGTTCGATTGAACATCTGATCCAGGATATCCTGGCGGCAACGCCGAATCATGCCGCCAGCGACCAAGGTCACCTGACCGGTAACGGCGTCTCCTTCCTCAACAAACTGGCTGCCAGCGTACCGCTGCTGGTCGAGACGATTACACCGACCACTGGCGAGACCGCACCGACCAGCCCGCTTACCTTGACCGGTACCAGCAGCGACAGCCAACACACCGCGCTGGTCATCGACGCTACACACGTGGCCAGCGGCAGCACGCTGGTGTTAAACGCCGTCGACTTCGCAGCAATCATCGGCACCGCCAACATCATCGGTAACACCAACGGCCAGATACTCACCGGCGACTCCGCCAGCCAACAGTTCAGCATATCGTCCGGTGGCGGCAGTTCGGTGTTCGCCGGTGGTGGCAACGACACGTTGAACATCAACTTCGCAGGCAGCAGCACGGAGCTATCCAGCAGCACGACTCTTCTGCACGGCGGCCAAGGCAACGATGCCGTGGTGCTCAACGGCGCCAGTTCGGACTACCTGGTGGAAAATCACGAGGGCTATGTCCTGGTCACTTCCAAAGTGCAGCCAGGACAACACACGCTGCTGGTGAATGCCGAAAACCTGACTTTCTCCGACACGACCATTAGCGTTCAAACCAGCGAGCCTCAAACCCAGTTGGCAGGCCTTTACCAATCGGTTCTGGGCCGCCAGGCTGACTATCTGGGCTTCGATTACTGGGCGGTCCAGGCCAAGAATGGCATGAGCATGGGCAGCATCGCCCTGTCGCTGATCACTTCGAACGAAGCTCACGATAAGCAGGCCGTCACCCTGAACGGTAACGCCCCGCATGACCTGGAGTTGGTGTATCAGGGCATCTATGGCCGTCAAAGCGATAGCGCAGGCCTGGCTTACTGGGTTGACGCCATGCAAAAAGGCATGACCCTGGAACAGGTCGCCAGCAACTTCGTGCAAGCGGCGGAGATGAACCAGCACAACGTTCTGGCGGCGAACTGGGACTTCATCATTTAACGTCTCGTCCAAAAACGGATGCACTGTCATAGCGTGCCATTTGCATCAGGTGGCAGTGACATCCGCTCAACGTGAAACGCTAAGCCGTCGACTCAACCGGTCGATGCAACAGATTGGCTAAATCTTTTCAGCGTCGACGACCCAAGGTCTGCCGCGCCCAGGTTGCAGGTGAAGCTCATCAGGGCGTCCCACTGGCCTTGGGTGACGCACGCATTCTTTTCTTCAGGCGAAAAAAACCGCACTTGGCGGGCTTTCTTCAAAAATCAAAGCTATCCAAAAATACTGAAATCAATGGACAGATCGTGACTCTTATTAGTTAGCCTGCTATCTTGTTTTCACATTCCGCCATGTTGAGATGCTTGAAGGAATGAGAAGCCCTGGCGACCACGAATCGCCGGGGCTTCGTTTTTTCCATCTCCAGACGAATAAAACCCCGAACGGGTCGGGGTCTTGGTATTCGGTGGCGCGCTGGTGCCTGGCCGTGGTGACAAAGCGTCTCTACGGGCCACCCCTGTTCCGGCTTCTCGGCGGTGATCGAACCGTCGACCACTGCGCCGAGAGAAGCACAGCCTCCCGATCAAAGCTGGCCTGCACAAAGGCACGCACCGCCGAGGCCACGCCGTTGAGCGTTGACTGGCCCACACTCACCTATCGAGCCTGGATAGGACAATGCGCACTGAACGCCAGCCAAATCGCACTGATATACCTTCCAACCAGGCCCTTTTCGGCAGTTCCGTTAGCGATAGCTTCAGCGACTGACTCGATGTAGTTCCAGTGAACCTCGGCGGGATCACCGACAAACTCCGCCCCGTCGATCTCTGACAAAAAACTCAATGCCACTTTAGCGCGATGCTCTCTGCTGCCCTCCGCAGTTGCCAACACCTCTACTGCACTGGAAAGCCTGGATAGCGTATCGCTGGAAATAGTCACTCTGCCTCCTATACCCGGATCACCTTGAGCCGGCCGAACACAAATACCCCACTTCAACGAATCACGCCAGCCGGCGAAGATCAGTTGAAGCCAAGGGTCCGAAGAATCAACAGAGCGTCATCGCTCGATT
>Ga0302214_1000152_pt1 | contig 17287 bp, 11 predicted proteins | sample II_Fen_N1_3_FD_194584 | JGI IMG/M metagenome (GOLD analysis project Ga0302214, IMG submission 194584) | Peat permafrost microbial communities from Stordalen Mire near Abisko, Sweden - II_Fen_N1_3 | ecosystem: Environmental > Terrestrial > Soil > Wetlands > Permafrost | place: Sweden: Abisko... | reverse complement strand
AACGGGAAACGTGGCTCGCGACAGCGTGAAAGTCAGCATTAAGAGTGACACGACGAAGCCGACAGCGGTGCGGAATGCGACCACCCTCTCTTCCAGCGTTCCTTTTGATTCGTCTGCCGTGACGGTCGGATGGACGGTGACGGACAATGATACCCTGACGTCTGTGATGATTTCTGGAGATGCGGTGCTGGCGGCAACTGGAGGAGTGTATACCCATCGCAGCGCCTTGTCGGTTGGAGCGAATTTGATTCAAATGGTCGCCACGGATCGGAGCGGCAACAGCGATACCGATACGGTGACGATCACGCGCCTTGCGGATACGGCACGGCCACGAATCACCCTCGATACCATTGCTTCCCAAGCATGGACGATTGCCGCGAGTGCTCAGTCGCGGACAGTTCCTTTCGATTCGACGAAAGCTGTCTTTTCCTGGATCGTGACGGATAACGACAAGGTCGCTTCCGTGACGGCTCGTTCGAGTTCAAGTATGTATTCGACAGCTCTTCCTGCGCAGGCGGGGCGTTATTTAGACACGCTGTCGTCCCTGAGTTTGGGCGAGAATGACATCTATTTGACGGCGACGGATCCTACCGGTAACGTAGCCCTGGATACGGTGAAGATCACGCGCTTGGCGGATACCACGAAGCCTGTCATCGCTAGGGTGATCTCGCAAGACACGGTAACGAGTGTTCCTTACGCGACGGAGACCATCTCTTTGGCGTGGACGGCAACCGACAATGACACCGTGAAGACGGTGACAATTGCTGGGGTGGCGGCGACAGCTTCTGGAAATGTCTATACCGCCAACGTCCCATTGGTTCCTGGAATCAATACGCTTCGGCTGGTGGTGACGGACCGCGCGGGGAACGTTTCGCGAGACAGCGTGATCGTTACGCGCATTGATGCTACGAAGCCGACGGCAAAGGCAAGTACTGGGGCGACTGCGCGAACGGTCGTCTTTGATACGAGCTCTGCAAGTCTTGCTTGGATTGTGAAGGACAATGACAAGGTCGCTACCGTGACGATCGGCGGCGTATCGGCAACGCAGTCCCTGGATTCGATCTGGACGGCCAAGGTTCCTTTGGCAGTGGGAAGCGATACGATTCGCATGGTGGGCAAGGATCGTGCAGGAAATGCCGTGAACGATTCGGTGGTTATCACGCGTACAAAAGACAACACCCCGCCGGTTGCGGCGCGTGCCGTGACGACCAAGGATACGACGATTCCATACGTGGCAAGTGGATATGCCGTGTCGTGGACGGTGAAAGACAATGATTCGACGGCACCGAAAGTGACGATGATTCGTCGCACAACTGCTGGCGATTCGACGTATACGATTACCGCGAGCGGTTCCACCTATGCGACGACGATTTCAGCGCCGGCTGCTAAGGACAGCATGTGGGTGATTTTGTCTGCGAAGGACTCCACCGGCAACGAAATGCGCGATTCGGTGAAAGTGCATCGCAAGGGGCCTTCGTCGGTGGCGACGCTTTCCAGCTTGGGCGCTTCTACGGGCACCTTGAGTCCAGCCGTGAACTCGGTGGATAGTGTCTATACGCTTACGGTGAATTACACGACAACATCGGTGACGATTGCGCCTGTAGCTTTAGATCCGACAGCATCGGCGACGGCCAAGGCGACGACGATTACGCTTGGAGATGCAGGATCGACGACATCGGATATCATTGTTGTCACGGCGCAGGATAATAGCAAGAAGACGTATGTGATTAATGTTGTGCGGGGGTTGGCTCCCTTTACGCTGCCGGAAGCAATCACCTCGGATCTTACCCTAAAGACGGACAGCACTTACGAGGTGAAAGATTTTTCGACTGTCTCAAGTGGTGTGATATTGACGATCCAGCCGGGTGCTCGTATTGCGTTTGATTCTGGAGCCAGCTTGTTGGTCAAGGGAACTCTTTATGCTAATGGAACGAAGGATGCTCCGATCTACTTTACAAAGAATGGCATTTATAATTGGGGGTATTTGATGATTTCTAACGGGAATACAGCAACATTTAATGTGCTTGATGGAAGCTACAAAACTGGATCGATTTTGAAAAATACAGTTATAGAATATGGGGGTGGTGCTAATTCATCTTCTGGACTAAATGGGGCGCTGCGTATTAAGGGTAGTGCGCCATATCTAAATAATATCACGGTCCGTTCAAGTGCGAGTAATGGCGTTGCGGTTTTTGAAAATGACGGTTTTGCTATAAAAGCAGATTCTGTGATTGTTAGCGATAATGTGCTTGATGGGTGGAATGGGTTTAGTATGAGCTATAATGATGGATCGGTTTTCAGGAATTGCCAAGCTTTGCGCAATGGCGTGGATGGCTTTGCCAACTTGGGAGCCTCTGTGCAGGTGATTGGTTGCCGTGCTCAGGAAAATAATAGGTATGGATTTGATTCGGTCGGGCAGGTTCTGATGCTTCGCGATACGGCTGTCAAAAATGGGAGTTGGGGCGTTCTCCAATATTTGGGAAGAATTGATTCGATGTATTCTGCAGGAAATGGTGGTGGCGTCTATAATAGCTATAATCCTTCTTACAATAGCGATACTATTTCTAATTCTGTTTTTGAAGGCAATATGGGAACGGTGTGGTACATGCAGGAATATTATTTTTATGCTTATGGTAATAAAGTTCGCAATAATGCGATGGCGTCGCAGTTGTCATATGCTGGATGTAGCTATTCGTATGTATGGAATAATGAATTCTCTGGAAATACGGTCGCGCTAACGTCTGGATATGGAATTTCGTTTCAGAATAGTGGAATGATTGCTTGGAATAAATTTGAAAATAATGTGTTTGGTGCTGATGGCATCAACTTGTATAGCGATTCTTCTAATGTGTTCTATAAGAATGTGGCGCAGGGGAATGTCGTTGTAATATGGAATGCGATGAAAAATGATGTGTTTGTTGGAAATGCGTCGCAAGCCGGGCAAATTGTGCAAGCAAATGGGACACTAAGCGGTGCCTATTTTGACTCGAATTCCGTTGCGAAGGGTTCTTCTATTGTTGGATTTCAGTATTCTGCTTCTCTTTCTGGGAGCGAATTTACTAATGGCCAATATGCAACTGCACTGTCTTCCGGGTATTATCTTGCTCGTAGCTATTATTCGTATGGCAGTCCAGTGGCTGATAATGATTACTGGGGGATTGGAGATGACTCCCGCTTTAATAAGCTTATTTATCCAAGTGCAGCTAATCTGGATGCGTCAGTCAAGGCAATTACAATTAATGCCTATGCAGATGACGCGAATGGACTAAGCTTGACGCTTCCTACTTGGCCATAATTCTGGGGTGCTTTTGATATAAAACGAGCGGTGCCGAATATCGGTACCGCTCTTTTGTTTGAAAGTTTAACTGATACTTTGACTCAGGCCAGTTTCCCGCCCAGCGCCGCTTTCTGAACCTCAATGAGGCTGGCGATGCCGCCCAGGGCCAGGTCCAGCAGGGCGTCGAGCTCCTTGCGGGAGTAGGCGCCGTGCTCGGCGGTGCCCTGCACTTCCACTAGGTGGTCGGCGTCGAAGGCCACCACGTTCATGTCGGTGCCGGCCTTGGAGTCCTCTTCGTAGCAGAGGTCCAGCACGGGGACGCCGTCCGAGACGCCCACCGACACGGCAGCAAGCCAGCCCTTGAGCAGTTGCTTTTGAATGCCAGATTCTGCCTTGAGCTTTTCCAGCGCCAGCGAGAGAGCCACGAAGCCGCCGGTGATGGCCGCCGTGCGGGTGCCGCCGTCGGCCTCGATGACGTCGCAGTCGACGATGATCTGCCGCTCGCCCATGGCCGTAAGGTCGGTGGCGGCGCGCAGCGAACGCCCGATCAGGCGCTGGATCTCCTGGGTGCGGCCCGAGGCGCCCTTGCGCTCGCGGTCCACGCGGGTGTTGGTGGAGCGGGGAAGCAGCGAGTACTCGGCCGTGACCCAGCCGCGCCCTTGGCCCTTGAGCCAGCGGGGCACGTCCTTGTCTAGAGTGGCGTTACAGAGCACGCGGGTCTTGCCGCAGCGCACCAGCACCGAGCCTTCCGCCTGGCTGACAAATCCTGTCTCCAGGGAGACGGGGCGCAATTGGTCGGGAGAGCGGGAATCAGGACGCACGGGACTTGCCTTTCTGCTTGGTCTCGACCCAGTCGGCGCAGGCCGGATAGGAGCCGATGATGGAGAGCTCGGAGGTCATCTCGGAGAGATGCTCCAGGGCGCGGCCGAGGCGCTGGTCGTCGCGGCCGCCGAAGACGTCGATGAAGAAGCGGTAGCGCCAGGGCGAACCGGGGATGGGGCGCGACTCGATGCGGGCGAGGTCCACGTCGCGCAGCGCAAAGCACCCCAGGGCGCGGAAGAGGCTGCCGGGGCCGGCGTTGTCCAGGGCGAAGACAAGACTTGTCTTGAGCGTGACCCCGGGCGGCGGCGGTTGCGGCTCGCGCGAGGCGAGCAGGAAGCGCGTGAAGTTGTTGGGGTCGTCCTCCATGCCTTCGCGCAAAATCTCCAAGCCGTAGATCTCGCCGGCTAGGCGGCTGGCGAGGATGGCCACACCGGCCTCGGGCTTTGTGATCAGGTCTTTGGCGGCACCGGCGGTGTCCCACCAGGCTTGGACGTCGGCGCCGGGCAGGAGCTTGCGGATGCTGCCGCGGCACTGCTGCAGCGCCTGCGGATGAGATCGCACGTGGCGGATGTCGCGCAGCTTGGTGCCTTTGGGGGCGAGCAAGCAGTGACGTACCTGCAGGATGACCTCGGCCACCACGTGGAAGCCGCCCTGGGCAAAGACATCCCAGTTGTCCTGGAGAATTCCGGTGCCGGCCAGGGAGTTTTCCACCGGCAACAGACCGCGATCCACCGAGCCCTCGCGCACCGCCTCCCAGATAGAGGCGAAGTCGGGAAACGGGACCGCTTCGATCTCGTTTCCCAGGAGCTTGCGGACGGCCTGCTCGCTGTAGGCGCCCGGTTCGCCCTGGAAGGCGACCTTCAACTTCGCGGCGGCGCCCTTGCGGGGGCTCACCAGCTCACTCCCACGGCCTTGCGCATGGCGTTCAAGTTGGGGCGCAGGAGATCGCGGGCCTTCTCGGCGCCCTGGGCCAGGATCTTGTGCACCGCCGCGTCGTCGTGGGAAAGCTCCTCGCGACGCGCCCGAAAGGGAGCGAAGTAGTCGAGGAAGGCCTGTACCAGCTCCTTCTTGGCGTGGCCCCAGCCGTAGCCGCCGGCTTTGAGCTTGGCTTCCATCTCGGCGGCGGCCTCGGCGGAGGCGACTTGGCGGTACCAGGAGAGCACCGGGTTGGAGTCCGGGTCCTTGGGGGCCTCCAGCGGCGTGGAATCGGTGGCGATGGCCATGATCTTCTTCTTGATGAGTGAAGGATCGGCGAAAATGCCCACCGTGTTTCCGTAGGACTTGGACATTTTCTGTCCATCCAGCCCCTGCACCACGGCTACGTCTTCGGGGATCTCGGCCTCGGGCTTCACCAGGATTTCGCCGTGCAGGTGGTTGAAGGAGTCGACCAGGTCGCGCGCGACCTCCACATGTTGCTTCTGGTCCTTGCCCACCGGCACGCGGTTGACGCCGTAGCCGATGATGTCGGCGGCCATCAAGACCGGATAGGAAAAGAGGCCGTGGTTGGCGCTCACCCCTTTGGAGATCTTGTCCTTGTAGGCATGGCAGCGCTCAAGCAGGCCCATGGGGGCGTAGTTCGAGAGGTACCAGGAAAACTCGCAGACCTCGGGGACGTCGCCCTGGCACCAGAAGACGCTCTTCTCGGGATCGAGGCCCAGGGCCAGGATGTCGATGGCCATCTGGCGCGTCCAGATCGCCATCTGGGCGCCGTCGAAGGCGGTGGTGAGGCTGTGGAGGTTGGCGATGAAGCACAAAAGCTCGCCGCGCGACTGCGAGGCGATCATGGGCTTCAACATTCCCAGGTAGTTGCCGAAATGGATCTCGCCCGAGGGCTTGATGCCGGATAGGATTCGCATCGGCTAAAAATAGCCCCCCGGCAACGCAACCCGTGTCAGAAACACCTGCGCCAGGGATGCCGGCTTCGCCCGGGACACCCGCCTTTACGCCGACGTAGGGGCGAGGCATGGTTCGGCTTCGCTCACCACAAGTGCCTCGCCCCCACAAACGGGAAGGGCGGGGGCCCGGCAGGCAGCCCGGCGACGCGCAGCGGCGGGCGCCCATTCGTTTCGGTTGGAGACTTCCGGCTGACACCGCCGCTCGTATTTAAAAAGGCGGGACTCGAAGACCCGAAGGGGGAGCCGTTGCGGCCGATCCTGCTTGACGTGGTCCGCAAGGTGGCGAAGAACGGCGTCCTGGAGGAGGAACTTCTGAATTGGGGGCAGGGGAGCCTTGCCTTTTTGGCCTCCTTCTCGCACATCACCTTGGATCCGCGCGCCGGAACGCTGCGCTTTGGGGCTGTGAAGACAGTTTTTGGCATGCTAGAAAGCAGCCGTTTGCCTGAGATCTCCAGCCGACCTCGCCGGCCGCAGACCCTGGAGTGGACAAAAAACGGCTGGAAAGCGCCGGTCACGATCCACGCGGGAGCCGGGGAGCTCAATATTCCCGTGCGGGTCGGCAAGGACTTGGCATTGCTGCGGGTCGGGGAGGCCCAGCTAAACAAGCAAGGATGGAAGCTTGGGGACGGTGCCCACCTCGTCGAGTGGCAGGAGGGAGCGGTCAAGGGAAACGTTGACACCCTGCAGGGGCGGCTGCGCCTGGAGCTGGCCGCGGGCGCAAATGATTTGACAGATTCTGACGACAGCTTGGAAGAATCTGAGTCGCGCATCGTCGGGTGGGGAGGCGCCGGTGGAGGCCGTTGGGACCGCGCTCGCGAAGAGCGCTTTCAGGAAAGTCTGCAGAGACTTCGGCTTTCGGAACAGGCCGCGACGGTGAGGCTTTTGGGAAAGACGCGCTGGCGCCGCGGCTTCGGACGCGCCGATGGACGCTTCGAGAACGGACAACTCCGTCTGGACACGGCGATGATTTACGGGGGCCCCGATTACGGTTCGTCGTCCTTCGGAGGAAGGCAGCGGTGGGGATACGCGCGCGTGCTTGATCCGGTGGTCGATGCGGCAGGTGCGCCGCGCTCTGGGATTCTCCTGGATACGCTCTTGATGGAGGCGGGAGGAGGCCGGATCGTATTCTCGCCGGGCACGCGCCTCGTCCGCGGGCTTCCAGCTCTGGGAGGTCCGGGGAGCCGGGAGCTCTTTATCGACTTGTATGATGGCGGCGAGGTGGCGCTGGAAGACTCTTCGCTTCCCAAGCAATTGCGCCTGCGCCTTGAGGGGGAACGGGTGGAGAGCCGCAAGGCGCACTCTTCGCGCCGTCTGCGGCTGCGCTGGGGAAACGTGGTGGTCGAAGGCTTCCTGGGAGCGGAGCGCGACAACTCCGCGGAAGATGCCGTCTTTCGCGACGAGGGGCGCCCCGGGGCTTGCTGTGGACAAATTCCAGCCGCAGCTGGATTCCGGCATCGCTTACTTCCCGGGGCTTCAGGATACGCTCGGGCAGGCCGCCGAAGTGGTTTCCGAGCCCTTTTCCCAGGAGCTTCTTGCCAGAGAGACGTACTGGGACCTTCGCTCTTCGCTTCCCGTGCGGCAATGGCGCGAGCCGAGCCGCCCGTGGCTTTCGTGGCGCTTCCGGCCGCACTTGAGCTTTCGCGGCACCTCCTTTGTCCTGGTGCCCGACAGTCTGCAGGTCTCCTGGAGCGGCGGCCCTTACGTGAAGGCCGCCGCCCGCGGCCAGTACTGCCTGGCCTTGGCGCTGCTCCCGGACTCTGGACAGTTTCTGTCAATATTTCGCACCAAGCCGTTTTTGGCGCGAGACACCTTCGTGCTTTCTAGCTCTGAGGGACGGCTCCGCTTTGAGCGGCGCTGGCCGGACCCCGTGCTGGAGGGGCCATTCCTCATCGGTCGCCCTGCCGTGCCCGACACCGGCATGGCCATTCTGCGCGGCCTCTTGTGGGAAGGCGACAGCCTCGGAAACCTCGTCTCGGCGCGCGAGGAGTGGGAACCGCTGGCGCGTCCTCTGGAACTGCTCGTGGCGGGCGGCGCGCGGGTGCGGGCCAAGGAGCCCTTGGCTGTGACGGTGTTCACCGACGGAACGCGGGTGCAGGGCTTGCGAGCGCGCGCCCAAGGCGTGACCCTCTTTCGTGGTGGGGACGCCTGGGGCTTTGCGGCAGATTCGCTCGCCGAATTCGACGGCCATGGGAAGCCGCTCGGAGAGATCCGCCGCCTGGGCAAATCCCGTCGACCCGAAGCGCTGCCGCCGCGCGAAGGCCGCGTGGCGGTGCGGCTCGGGACGCACTTCCTGAAGGTGGACCGCTGGCGCCCCGATGGACAGGACCCCTTTCCGGACCTGATGCCCTCGGGCTCGCTGCGACCGGTCCCGCCGGGGATCTACGACCTCGCAGGAAACGCCGAGGAGTGGTGCACCGACAGCGACGTCGGAGACGACGAGGTCGGCGGCATCTATTTCCGGTGTCGCAAGTCCGGCGCGAGCGACGGGCAAGTGCGCAACTCCTTCAACGCCAAGCAGGGGTTCCGCTGCGTGGAGGAGTGATTGCGACTGCAACCATTTGTGCAAAGTTGAATGGGGTACTCGTCAGCTTTGGCTATGTAGAACGGGAATCGCTCGGACCATGAATTCGTCAAACAGTGGTACCGTGAAACCGATTTCGCCGTGAGCTGGACTGTAGACCATTCCCTTCTTGATCAATTTTGCTCGCAGGGGGCCGATCGATGCGATCTTTACCCCCAGTGCTTCGGCGATGTCGCCTGTCCGGGAAGGGCCGACTCCGAGATCAGCCATCGTCCGCAGGAAATTCTTCTCACTGGGCGTCAGTCGATCGAAGCGGACCCGAAAGAAGTTCTTATCCAGCCTTTCCACGACCTGCTGGGTCGCACTTTGTACAAGTTCGCGAGTGATCGGGCTGGATGAGGCCAGATTCCACGCTTGGTATCCCCATTCCTGGATGAAGTACGGATACCCTTTGGTGTACTCGAATACTGTTTTGAGCGCGTCCGGCTCGAAAGTCACACCCGAAGCGCGAGCCGGCTCTCGCAAAGCCTGGGTCGCATCCGCCTCGGAAAGTGCGCCGACATCGGGAAAGCTAAACAGTCGTTCAGCGTAGGATTTCGATTCGCCGGCGAGTCCAGGTAGGATGGGAAGGCCAGCGGCCAAGAGAACCAGAGGAAGCTGCTTCTGCTGGATCTTGTGCATGGCCATGATCAGTGCGCCCAGCTCCCGCTGATTGAAGTATTGGACTTCATCCACGAAGATTGCAACGGCAGTCTTTCTCTCCTGCGCGGCTTCGGCCACAGCCACGAACAGGTTGGGAAGATCGACTTCCAGGTCTCCGCTGTCCGCTGCCCCCGGTTCCGGATCGATGTCCAATCCAACCGTAACCTCGCCGTAGCTCACCTTGAGGCCACTAAGGAAGCTGCGAAGGACCGCAAGCCCGCGTCGTGCCTTGTCTCCGGCCCCGGCCATGCGGTTCAGCTCAAAAAGCAGGGTGCGAAGAGGCGGCGCGATCAATGCTCCGAGAGGCTTGTCTTCATGGGCCTCAATGAAGATCGTTTTGTATTGCAGCTCCTTGGCCAGTCGCTCAATTTCGTTGAGGAGCACAGTCTTGCCGACGCCGCGCAAGCCGGTCAGCAGGAGGCTCTTTTCCGGTCTCTTCTCTCGTGTTCGCCCAAGAAGGATGCGAGCCTGCTCCAATATGGGCCCTCGACCGACCAATTCTGGAGGAGGAGAGCCTGCACCTGGTGAAAAAGGATTTTTGATGGGGTCCATGAGACGAATATATGTGTTTATACCTGGAATTAGGTATAAGTAGCTATAAATGGCTACAAATAGCTACATGTGGCAAGCTGTTGTAAGAATTCCGCTGCGTGGAGGAGTGAGGGGCTTCAGGCCTGCAAGAACGGGTAGTCGGTGTAGCCTTTGGGACCCTCGCCGTAGAAGGTCGTTGGGTCGGGAGCGTTCCAGGCTGCCTTGTGGGCGATGCGCTCGGGAAGGTCGGGAGTGGCGATGAAGCCCACGCCGAAAGCCAGGGCGTCCGCCGTTCCGGATTCCAAGACGTCTTGCGCCGCGTCGGCGTCGTAGCCGTCATTACCGATCACCACGCCTCCGAAAGCCCGCTTGATCTCGGGACGAAGAGCGTCGGGGCGGCGCGGCTCGCGCACGAAGAGAAAGGCCAGTCCGCGGCGGCCAAGTTCGCGGGCCACGTATCCGAAGGTGGCGGCGGGATCGGCGTCCTGGAGGTCGTGGCTGGCTCCGCGCGGCGAGAGATGCACTCCCACGCGACCGGCACCCCAGACCGATACGCAGGCGTCGGCGATTTCCAGCAGCAGCCGGGCGCGATTTTCCACCGATCCCCCGTAGGCGTCGGTGCGAAGATTGGTGCTGCTCTGCAGGAACTGGTCGATCAGGTAGCCGTTGGCGGCGTGGATCTCCACGCCGTCGAAGCCGGCGGCGCGGGCGTTCTCGGCGCCCTTGCGATAGGCTTCCACGATGCCGGGAATCTCGGACGTCTCCAGGGCGCGCGGCACCACGTAAGGACGCATGGGACGCAGCAGGCTGACGTGGCCCGCCGGCGCCAGGGCGCTGGGCGCCACCGGGAGGTCTCCGTCCAAGAGGCTCGGGTCTGAAATGCGACCCACGTGCCACAGCTGCAGGACGATGGTTCCGCCCTTCTCGTGGACGGCCTGGACGACGGCCTTCCAGCCCTCGACCTGCGCCTGCGACCAGATGCCGGGAGTGTTGGCATAGCCCGCGCCCTTGGGGGTCACGATGGTGGCTTCGGTGAGGATCATTCCCGCGCTAGCGCGCTGCGCGTAGTACTCGGCCATCAGGGCGTTGGGGATGCGCTCGGACCCCGAGCGCGCTCGGGTGAGCGGCGCCATCACGACGCGGTTCTTGAGCCGGAACTCTCCGGCGGAAAGCGGATCGAACAAAGTGGTCATGGTGGATTCCTTGGATGAGGTTCAGAGCTCGGCTTTTAGGGACTTCAGGAAGGCGCGGATGGCCACCTCGTCGCGGCGGAAGAAGGACCACTGGCCCACCTTCTGGGACGTCACCAGCCCGGCCTTCTGCAGGAGGGCCAGGTGGACGGATACGGTGGACTGGGAAAGCCCGGCGCGCAGGCCGATCTGCCCGGCGCAGACGCCCAGGTCGTGGGAAAGGATCTGCTCGGGAAAGTTGCCGCGCGGGTCTTTGAGCCAGCCAAGGATCTCGCGGCGCAGCGGATGGCCGATGGCCTTCAGGGCCGCTTCGGGACCGGCCTTGGCAGACGATGTCTTGATGTTTGGCTTCATGCGATTCATGTTTCGTTAAATCACGATATACAAGGACTTGGTGCGGGCGCCCACGAAAAAGGCCCGATGACAGGACTTGTCACCGGGCCGGGAATGTCAGGATCTGACCGAGCTTAGGCGAGCAAGCTCTCGTCGTAGTCGGCGGGAGCCTCGAAGCCCAGTAAATTCAGGGTGGTGGCGGCGATGTTCGAGAGGCCTGGGGCCTTCACGAAGCTCTCCTTGAACTTGACCGCGACGCCCTCGGGGGCCACCAGGATGAAGGGGACCGGATTCAGGGTGTGGCTGGTCTTGGCCTTGCCGACTTTGACCTTGCCCTTCTTGTCCACTTCGTACATCTCGTCGGCGTTGCCGTGGTCGGCGGTGATCATGACTACGCCGTTCGCCTTGGCGATCACCGGAAGCAGGCGCGCCAGCTGGAGGTCCAGGCCCTGCATGGCGGTGACCACGGCCTCGAAGTTGCCGGTGTGGCCGACCATGTCGCCGTTGGGGTAGTTGACGCGCAGGTAGCCGTACTTGCCCGACTCGATGGCTTCGATCAGGGCGTCGGTGATCTCGGCGCACTTCATCCAAGGGCGCTGCTCGAAGGGCACCACGTCCGAAGGGATCTCGGCGTAGGTCTCGAGCTTGTCGTCGAACTTGCCCGACTTGTTGCCGTTCCAGAAGTAGGTGACGTGGCCGTACTTCTGGGTCTCGGAGATGGCGTACTGGGCGACGCCGTTCTTCGCGAGGTACTCGCCGAAGGTGCGGCTGATCGCCGGCGGCACCACCAGGAAGCGGGGCGGAATCTTGAGGTCGCCGTCGTACTGCATCATGCCGGCGTAGGTGACCTTCGGGAAGCGGACACGGTCGAAGACCTTGAAGTCGGCTTCGGTGAAGGTGCGGGAGATCTCGATGGCGCGGTCGCCGCGGAAGTTGAAGTAGACCACGGCGTCGCCGTCGACGATGGGGCCGACGGGCTTGCCACCCTTTGCGATCACGAAGGCGGGCAGGTCCTGGTCGATGATGCCGGGCTTTTCGGCGCGGAAGGTCTCGATGGCCTCCTTGGCCGAAGCGAAGCTGCGGCCTTCGGCCAGCACGTGGCATTTCCAGCCGCGCTCGACCATGCTCCAGTCGGCCTCGTAGCGGTCCATGGTGATGCTCATGCGGCCACCGCCGGAAGCGATGGCGGCGTCAAAATCGGCGCCATTGAGGCCGGCGAGGAAGGCTTCGAAGGGCTCGACGTAGTCCAGGGCGGTGGTCTCGCCCACGTCGCGGCCGTCGATGAGCGCATGCACGCGCACGGTCTTGACGCCTTCCTTCTTGGCCTCGGCGATCATGGCCTTGAGGTGGTCAATGTGGCTGTGCACGTTGCCGTCGGAGAAGAGGCCCAGGAAGTGGACGGTGCCGCCCTTCTTGCCTGCAGCCACCACGTCCTTCCAGCCCTCTCCGTCCCACATGGCGCCGGTGTTGATGGACTCGGCGACGAGCTTGGCCCCTTGGGCGAAGACGCGGCCGGCGCCGATGGCGTTGTGGCCCACTTCGGAGTTGCCCATGTCGTCATCGGAAGGCATGCCGACGGCGGTGCCGTGGGCGCGCAGCTGAATCCAGGGCTTGGAGGCCATCAGGGCCTCCAGGGTCGGCGTGCGGGCCGCTGTCACAGCGTCCCCTTCGATGCGGCCGGAAAGCCCTACGCCGTCCAGGACGATGGTGATCACCGGACCCTTGGGGGCCGGGAAACGAGTGGATTTATCGAGCTTCAAATCGGACATATTTGCTCCTTTTGACAGAATCTGGTAACGGTAAGAAGAATGTCAGAAAAGATTGCGGTCCCAGCCCAGGCTGAATTCCACGCGGGGCTGCAGGTGCTTGTATTCGCTTTCGGTCCAAAGGTCGAAGCGGGTGGAAAGCGACCAGTAGCGCAGAAGCTCACCCGATTTGCGTTCGCTGAAAGGCCACATCTGGTAGACGATGCCGGTGCGCTGGTTGCGAATCTGGTGCGCTGTCGTCCAGGTTGCGGTATGCGCCAATCCTACGCCAAAAAGGAACGGCGCGTCGAAGCGGTAGCCGATCTGCGGGGACAGCCGGATGAAGTCATCGCGCGAAGCGGCCAGCAAGTCGTAGTCGGGGATGTAGACGGAATCGCGAGTGTCGTCGCGAATGTCGAGGCGCCCCCACTCAAACGGGAATTCCCACTGCCACGATCCCCAGTCCTTGTGCAACGAGAGCTTGAGGGAGAACTCGTCCGCGAAGGTATTGAAGGAGAGGTTGTTTTCATGCCACAGGCGGCGATTGACCTCGGATTCCGTCCAACTCTCTCTGGGGCTAAAGGCCACCACGCCGCGGGGATAGTTCACCAGCCGATAGGTCAGCCCGGCGGAGAAGAAGCTTGTGGGCTGCACCAGCATGCGGCTGCCGACCGACAACTCCGAAGGGTGGAAGTTTCCAAAGAACTCCACGCCGAGGTAGTTGAAGGAAAGACAGGAATCGGAGCTCTCAAAGATGCGTTCGCGCCAGCCCAGGGCGCTATAAGATCCGACGTCGGTCGGGTTCACGGCGACGTTGCCGTTCCACACGAGGTAGGGGCCTTGGGCTGCCGGGGCAAGGTTGCGCTCGGGTGAAGCGCAGGCCAAGCCTGCGGCAATTAGGATGGAGAGAGCCGCCGTGTGGTTCATCGCCCTCGAAAGATAGCCCTTCAGATACGTGATTTGGGTGCTCCTTGCGCCAGGGATGCCGGCGATAGCCCGGGACACCCGCCGCCCGCGTTGTTGTGGGGCGATTCATGAATCGCCCCTACGATGGCACAACGGACGGCGGGGGCCCGGCAGGCAGCCCGACCCCGCCAACGGCGGGGAGGCGCCCAACAAAAAAGCCCGCCGCCAGGATTTGGCGACGGGCAATTGCTAGCGGGGGTAGCTGGGTGGAGGAATTAACCCTCGACGAGTTCGCCCTCCACGGCATCGGAAGCCGAGTCGTCATGCTTCAGGAGGCTCTGAGGACCCACGAAGCTCTTGCGCAGGCCGAAGACCCACCAGAAGGCAAGCAGCAGCACCGAGAGAGCGGCGATGATGTAGAAGACCTTCTGATTGGGGGGCTGCATGCCCACGAACGCCAGAACCATGCCGCCAACCACGGCGAGCACCGCGATGGGCTTGGAGAAAGCCTTGAGATCGAAGGGACCCTTGACCGTCCAGCTCTTGCCTTCGGCGAAGAAGCCGGCGGCGATGGGCATGACGTAGGAGAGGTAGAGGAAGACGGCGCAGCCGGCGGAGAGCACCACGAAGGCATCGCCGTAAAGAGTGGCGGCCACGACTAGGATGCCGGCCACCCAGGTGGCGCGCACCGGAGTCTGGGTCTTCTCGTCGACCGTCTTGAGCCAGTCCGAGGCGGGAAGGCCGCCGTCGCGGGCAAAGGCGTACATCATGCGCGAGGTGGAGGTGAGTCCGGCCAGGCCGCACAGGAAGTTGGCCAGGAAGATGCCGAAGGCCAGGAGCGCCTTGATGCTTGCGGGCACCGGAGCCAGCGTCGTGGCCAGGAAGCCAAAGCCAGACTTCACGGCTTCGGGAAGCGCCGGCATGGCGGCCACGAAGGTGCAGATCATGATGAAGCCAAAGAGCGCCGACCAGGCCACCGAGGTGATGATGCCCTTAGGGACCACGCGGGCGGCGTCGTGGGTTTCTTCGGAGGTGTGGGCCGAAGCGTCAAAACCGGTGATGGTGTAGACGGTGAGCAGGAGGCCCGAGAGGAAGATCATCAAGGTGCTGGTGGAATGCGGCCAGCTGCTGCCGTCGGCACCGGTCATGTTGGTGAATTCAAGCAGGCGCCCGAAGTGGAGCGAAGGCGTGAAGATCAAGAGCGAAACCACGAGCAACGCGGCGACGGCAAAGATCAGGTAGCCCGAGATGTCGGTGAGCTTGGTCGTGAGCCGAGGTGCGTAGGAGTTCAGGACCACCTGCGCCACGGTGACCAGGGCGATAAAGCCAATCTGGATGGCCGTGCCGAACTTGGTTGGGTCAAGACCCAGATACGGAGCGATCATCTTGAAGAAGGGATCGAAGACGCCGAAGTTCACGGAGGCCACAACGAAGATCAGGCCGAGCAGATTGAACCAAGCCGTAGCCCAGCCCCAGCCCTTGCCGCCCAGAGCCGAGCTCCAGTGGTAGAGGCCGCCGGCGGTCGGGAAGGCCGAGGCGATCTGGGCCATGCCGGCCGCGACCACCAGGGCGAAGAAGGCACCCACAGGCCAGCCGAGGCCGACGGAAAGGCCGCCGCCGGCACCGATGGCTTGCGGGAAAGCGGTGATGCCGCCTGCCAGAATGCAGATGATGGAGAAGGAGATGGCGAAGTTGGAAAAACCTCCCATGTGCCTCTTCAGCTCCTGCTTGTAACCCATGCTCGCTAAGAGCTCTGCGTCAGCGTCTTTGGCTGCCCCTGCAGCCGGACTTGTGTTCGTTGACATGTACTAACCCCCCCAATGTTGTCGGCCAAGGTCGCACGGACCACGCTAGCGGACGAATTCTGTCTGAGCAACCTTGATGCCACATCGAAGTCAAAGGGGCTGCTCTGCAGAGAGTCGACGAAAGGGGTATGACAAACGTTGACAAGTGCGTTGTTTCTAACAATTGTCGGTGCGCGTCAGCGCCTTGTCAGCTGGCAGCACGCTGGGCATCGCTCTTGCTCATCACACTCTTCATGAAACTTTCCATATCGTTGCGTGGACACAATTTTTCCTTCAAGGGACTGCACGACGTGATGGCCAAGGCCAACGAGGTCAAGGCCGGTGATTGCTTGGCAGGGCTTGCCGCCGAGACCGCCTTGGGACGCATGGCGGCACGCTCGCTTCTGGCGGACATCACGGTCGGTGCCTTTTTGGATGAGCCGGCCGTGCCAGCCGAACGCGACGACGTCACGCGCATAATCTTAGACGACCTCGATCCGGCGGTGCGCGACGAGACGGCCAACTGGAGCCTTGGCGAGCTGCGCGAGAAGATCCTGGCAGCCGACGGCCGCGAGATCGCGCGCCTGGGGCGCGGACTCACGAGCGAAGCCATTGCCGGCGTGGCGCGGCTCATGTCCAACATGGATTTGGTGAGCGCCGCTTCCCGCGTCATGGTGCGCGCCACCTGCCGCACCACCATCGGCGCGCCGGGCACGCTTTCGTCGCGCCTGCAGCCCAACCATCCGACCGACGACCTTCCCGGGATCCTCGCTTCGATCCGCGAAGGGCTGGCCTATGGGGTGGGCGACGCGGTGGTAGGACTCAATCCCGCCGACGACACCATCGGTGCCGTGCGTCGCTGCATGGACGGAATGTCCGAGTACGTCCACGACACCTTGGGAGTGCCGACTCAGGTTTGCGTGCTGGCTCACGTCACCACCCAGATGCAGGCCATCGCCAAGGGGGCGCGCTGCGATCTGGTGTTCCAGAGCATCGCCGGTACCCAGGCTGCCTGCCGCTCTTTTGGCATCACGCCCGAGATGCTTTCCAATGCCGACGAAGTGGTGCGGGCCGGCCGCACCGATCTCGGTCCCAACGTGCTCTACTTCGAGACTGGGCAGGGCTCGGAGCTTTCCAGCAATTGTCATGAGGGCATCGACCAGCTCACCCTGGAGTCGCGTTGCTACGGGTTGGCGCGCCACTACCATCCGTTCCTGGTGAACACGGTGGTGGGGTTCATTGGCCCCGAATACCTCTACGACGGGCGGCAGGTGATTCGCGCCGGTCTGGAGGATCACTTCATGGGCAAGCTCCACGGACTGCCTATGGGAGTGGATGTCTGCCACACCAATCACATGGACGCCGACCAGAACGATCTGGAAAATCTCGCGGTGCTCCTGACGGCGGCCGGCTGCACCTACTTTATGGGCATCCCTATGGGGGACGACATCATGCTCAACTACCAGACCACGAGTTTTCACGACGTGGCGACGTTGCGCGAAGTCTTTCACCGTCGGCCCATCGACGCCTTCGAGCGCTGGATGGAGAAGGAAGGAATCCTGCTGGACGGTCGCCTGACCG
>Ga0302214_1000148_pt1 | contig 17715 bp, 17 predicted proteins | sample II_Fen_N1_3_FD_194584 | JGI IMG/M metagenome (GOLD analysis project Ga0302214, IMG submission 194584) | Peat permafrost microbial communities from Stordalen Mire near Abisko, Sweden - II_Fen_N1_3 | ecosystem: Environmental > Terrestrial > Soil > Wetlands > Permafrost | place: Sweden: Abisko... | reverse complement strand
CTTTTTTGCGCCAATTTTCCAGATCGGGGCGGGTGTTTTCATCGGCGCTGACACCAGCGGCATCAACGCTGCGGAACATGCCGCTGCGCTCCAGATCGGCCTTGACGATGCCGCCGATTTTTTGCGGTGCCTGCGCTTCACCCCGAAAGGGCGCAATGGCAATGGGCAACTGGGTCATGCCAACGCCAGAGACTTCTACCCGGAACTGGGCCAAGGCGTAGCCGGTGCAACTGGCGAACAGCCCGATGCCAGCGAGACTTTTCAGCATGGCACGGCGCTGGGGCAACCCGCGAGGTAAAAAATCAATTTTCATTTTTGGCGACCTAAACAATACAACTCAAAATATTTCCCAAACGCGGCCTGGGCCTGCATCGTACACACTGCAAAGCCCATCGCACCATCCAGAAAGCCCCTTTGAAACACATAGCTGCGAACAAACGCCGTCATGGCGGATAAAGCAGCACGCGTGATAGTGGTTCTTTGCCCGCAGGCGTAGCGCTGCCGGGCCCAGTCCTGACTGTAGCGCTGCAGCTTTCGCCAATAGTGCTCAGGTGTTGGATAGCTGTAGTGTAGAAGCGGATTTTTCAAGCGCACAACCTGGGTGTCAGCACTGAGAAGCTGCAATTTTTCATGCACCAGATCATCACTGAAGCGCGCCTCACCCCGCTTGAACAACCTGAGCACATAGTCCGGCGTCCAGCCGCAATGGCGGATCCAGACACCGCAAAACTGGGTCAGGCGGGGGATTTCAAAAGCGACACTCCAGCCTATGGTGTCGGCATTCTGCACAGCATTGGTAATTTCCTGCGCTAGTTCTGCAGTGACACGCTCATCAGCATCGATAGACAACACCCATTCACCACAAGCCAGATCAAGTGCCCGATTTTTTTGTGGACCAAACCCAGGCCAGTCCACCGTCTGCGACAATTTAACATTCAAATGGCGGGCAATTTCGACGGTATTGTCAGTGCTCCCATGCTCCACAATCACACATTCCTGCCCCCACGAAACCGAACGAACGCAGGCATCCAAATTTGATTCTTCATTTGAAACAATTAATATACTTGAGATCATTACAATAATATTTATTTATAAATAATCCACAATCAAAAACGACTATCAAAATGACTAGCTTTTATGAAAAATGGCTCAAAAAACAAGCCTTGGTCTCTACCACTCAACCTCTATCATCAGAAATAGAAAGCAACGATAAAGACTATCTTTCAGATATAGGATATAAAAAAATAGGCTGGCGAAATTTCCGCAGAAAAATACAATTCTTATTGTCAGGACAGAATCAACACCTCAGACATAAAATTGATCCAACCTGGAAAAGAGGTTTATGGATTTACAAAGGAATCCCTCAGATAGGAGATGCACTGATGGATTTGGCTCCACGCAGTTTACTACAAAAGCAAGGACTACGTATTGATCTTTACACTGACCATCACTTGGCAGTGTTATTTGACGGTGATCCATGGTTTGACAAGGTGTACGATAATCCAAAAAAAATCACCTGCAAAAATTATGATTTTGTCATTATCCCAAGCCACAAAAGAAGATCTTTGAAATACAAATTTGATACATTTCCAGAGACTGCTTGGATATCAATTCATGAATTCTACACGGGTCCAGAATTTCACCGGGGAAAATTTGCCGCCCAGAGAATTATAGACCTCCTAGATAACAAAACAACCACGATCAATTTCGCATGGCATCAACAACAAAAGCTTATACCACTTTTCGACTCTCAAACAGAAAATAATAAATTGATAAAAATTGCATACGCAATGGGTGGAGTTGACAAAAATCGCACCTATAGCAACTGGTCAACCTTCACCAGAGAACTCATAAAATCCAATATAAAATTCGAGCTTACTTTACTTGGATCAGAAAATGCGACAACGACAGCTAATGAATTCGCCAACGAATTTAATGGAAATTTAAAAATAGTCAACAAAGTCAACAAAACAGGCATCACAGAATGTCGAAAATTAATTCATCAACAAGATATATTAATAACTGCCGATGGAGGCCTGATGCATTTGGGCTCCACTACAAAAGTCAAACTGATTTCACTTTTCCATGCGAAAATCAATCCCTGCTGGCGCCTCTCAGGGGTACACCTGCAGTCTGCATTGCAATCTACCACAAATTCAGTTAGCGACATTGCCTCAGCTGACATTGTACAGACTTGCATCAGGCTCTTGATCGACAAAACAAGCGCCTGCAGCGACAACGCCATCGACAACTTAAGCCAATGAATTCAAGAAATACTATTTCAACCATAAAAACAGCCTCCATAGAGCAAATTCATTTTTTATTTGTCTGGCTTATGTTTTTCGGGATGCCTTGGTCTAATGCTTTCTTTCGCATTGGCTTATATGGTTTTATTATTCTTTTCCCACTCTCTGGAAAGTGGGATTTGAAATTTGCATCCATTCTAAATTCGAAAATTTTTTTGAGTTCTGCCGCCTTGAGCCTGCTTGCACTAGCCAGCCTTTTCTACACAATAGCACCATTTAATCTGGCATGGATTGACGCCTCAAGATATTTAAAACTTCTCACCATCGGTGCTTTGATATTCATACTGGATAACGACAATAAAAGATTAAATCTCTTATTCGCATTTTGTGCAGGGACAGCCATTTTGATGCTCCCGACATTGCTGGATGGCACTGGCATTGCCAAGCTGCTGCACTTGCCATTGCAGCAGTTCGAAAACCAATCATACATAACAAATGAATCAGACAACAGCCTTCAAAATCTTGTCTACTGGCGCAACCAGATTGCGCATGGATTTTTTGTTTCCATACTATGTTTTACCTCACTTTCCTATGCTGTAAAATTAAAGCGATATCGCTTTTCACTGATACTGCTAGCCATTGCCTGCACGATCGACATTGTTTTTTTCATTCATGGAAGAATGGCTCTTTTAAGCTTGATTCTAGCATTGCTTCTATTTGCATTTTTTAAGATAAAATCTCCAAAAATATATACCATTGCCATAGCAGGCATACTCGGACTTGCAATGCTATCATATGCATCCATCGACATAGTAAAATATCGCGTTGACTCAGTTTTTTCCGAAACACAAAACTATTACCAAAAAAATGATTCTTCCAGTAGTGCGGGACACCGCCTACACTACTGGAAAATCAGTTTTAAGTTATTTTCAGAATCAAAAATTCTTGGGGCAGGTGCAGGCGCGTTTCGGCACACTTTAGAATCTACAAAAGATCCATTCCTTAACGAAAATCATGCCCACACGCATAATGAATATATCACAATTCTATCTCAATATGGAATTATTGGATTTACGATATTCATATCGATGTTAATTATTGCATTCAACAGCACACGAAAAATTCAAACGAATACTGAAAAACATTGCTACCAAGCTATTCTCGCTATTTTTTGCTTGAATTGTCTGTCGGATTCGATGCTATACAACCAGGATGAAGGCTGGACTCTTGTGTTTGTTCTTGCACTGATCGCAGCTGCCACCCGTAACCAAGCCGATAAAAAATTAACGTGATTCAATCTCAAGAAATACCACGCACAAATAGCGTTATTAAATCGACCTTAAAGGACAGAATTTCCCGTATCTGGCCTTATTTCAGCGAGTCGCGCGCAGGCTGGGCGCTGGCAGTAGGCGCCACCATCGTGGCCTCGGCCACCGAACCTTTTGTGCCTGCCCTGCTCAAGCCGCTGCTGGACAAGGGTTTTCAACAGGGAACGTTCAACCTCTGGCTGGTTCCTGCGACGCTGATGTTCTTGTTCACGGTACGGGGGCTTTCCGGTTTTCTGGCCCAGTTTGCACTGGCCAAGGTCACCAATGACGGCTTACTGCAGTTACGAAAAGCCATGTTCGGCAAGCTTCTCAGCGCCCGGCTGACTTTGTTTGCCGAGCACAGCTCCAGCACCATTGCCAATACCGTGGTTTATGAAGTGTTCAACGGCTCTTCGATGCTGATCAATGCCGTGATGAAGCTGGCCAGGGATGCGCTGACGCTGCTGGCGCTGATCGGCTATCTGGTGTATCTGAACTGGAAGCTGACGCTGATCGTCGCCTTCTTGTTTCCTGCGGTGGCGGTGGTGATTCAGGTGCTGTCCAAGCGACTTTACCGGCTGACCAAGGAAAGCCAGACCGCCACTGACGCATTGGCTTATGTGGTCGAAGAAAACGTCATGGCCCACCGCGATGTCCGCCTGCACGGCGCCCAAGCCAGCCAGGCCGGGCGTTTTGACACCCTGAGCCACTCGCTACGCCGACTGTCAATGAAATCGACTGCCGCCTATGCCGGTATGAGCGCCATCACGCAAATTCTGGCCGCCGTCGCGCTGTCGGCGGTGATTTCGATTGCCATGCTGCAAAGCGCGGAAAACACCACCACCGTGGGCGGTTTTGTGGCCTTTGTCACGGCCATGCTGCTACTGATTGCACCGATCAAAAGCCTGTCCGACGCCGCAACGCCGGTGACGCGCGGTCTGGCAGCGCTGGAGCGTGGCCTGGAAATGATGGAGCTGACGCCAGACGAAACCAGCGGCGCCTTTGTCAAGGCCAGAGCTCAGGGCGCTATTGCGTTTTCCAATGTCATCGTGGCCTACAAAACCGATGCAGCGCCAGCGCTGAAGGAATTAAGTCTGTCCATCGAGCCAGGTGAAACCCTCGCCATCGTCGGCGCATCAGGCTCAGGAAAAACCACGCTAGTCAACCTGCTACCTCGGTTTGTTGACCTGAGCGCAGGCCAGATCACGCTCGATGGTCATGACATCGGCGACTGGAACCTGGCCTGCCTGCGCGCGCAGTTTGCCTTTGTCAGCCAGCATGTGGTGATGCTCAACGCCAGCATGGCCATGAATGTCGCCCTAGGCCAGCCCATCGAGCGCGAGCGCATCAAGGAATGCCTAGCCGCCGCCAACCTGGGCGCGCTGCTGGCCGAGTTGCCCGATGGCCTGGACACCGTGCTCGGCCACAACGCCATGCAACTGTCCGGCGGCCAGCGCCAGCGCCTGGCCATTGCACGCGCGCTGTACAAAGACGCACCGATTCTGGTGCTCGACGAAGCCACCTCCGCGCTGGACACCGAATCCGAGCGCGCAGTACAGGAAGCCATCGGGCGGCTGACCACCGGGCGCACGTCGCTGATCATTGCCCACCGCCTCTCGACCATCCAGCATGCGGACCGGATCATCATGATGGATGCCGGACGGGTGATTGAGTCGGGCAGCCACCAGGCTTTGCTGGAAAAAAATGGCGCTTACGCCCATCTCTACCGCCTGGGTTTTCACTCGGGCTGACCCTATTTAACCTGAACCCACCGTTTTTTCTGGCGGATGTCAGCGGCCCTTTTCACCCCCTTAAAGTTGAGATTCAAATGCGCGCCTCTATCAGCGGCTTTACCTTCATACGCAACGGCGTGGAGCTTGGCTTCCCGTTTGAAGCATCCATTCGTTCTTTGCTGCCGCTGGTTGACGAGTTTGTGGTGGCCGTCGGGCAAGGCTCCGACGATACGCTGGAGCGGATTCGCGCCATTGGCGACCCAAAGATCAGGATTGTCGAGACCCGCTGGAACGAGCGCATGGCCGATCGCGGCTTTGTCTATGCCCAGCAAAAAATGATTGCCCAGTATTCCTGCACCGGGGATTGGGCCTTTTATCTGGAAGGCGATGAGGTCGTCCATGAGGCCGAGCTGGATGCCATCCGCGCCAGCGTGGACCAGCACCATGCCAACCCAGCGGTGGAAGCGCTGGTTTTCGACTACCTACATTTTTACGGCTCACCGCAGTGGATTTCCATCAGCCCCGGCTGGTATCGGCGCGAGTGCCGCCTGATCCGCAATACCATCCGCAGCTACGCGCCCGATGGCCAGTACTGGTTGGTCACGACAGATCACAAGAAGGGACGCAACCCTCGGGCCGCACTGGCGAACGCGCATATCTACCACTACGGCTGGATACGGCGCAACGAGGACATGCAGAAAAAACTCGATCAGGTGAGCAAATACTGGGGCGACTCATCAGCCGTAAAAATCACCTACAGCCAGTTTGACCGCCGGGCGCTGGCCCCCTTCACTGGCACCCATCCGCAGGCCGTGCAGGCTTGGCTGGCCACGGAGGCCGAACAGGCGCTCAACATTGACCCGAGCTACCAGCCCACGCCTAAGGAAAACAAATACCACTTGATGCGGCAGTTTGAAACCTTGACCGGACTGGACTTCAGCCGCAAACATTTCAAGCTGGTGGTCTGAATCTGGCGGCACGCAAAGCGCGCTAATTGCCGGGCTTGACCCTCAGAGGCATGAAAAATACAACGCCTCCTGCTGAAGCGCAATGGCACGCCATTGGTAATGCCGAGAAAAGTCGAGAGCGCCCTGCCGCAACTTCGCCTGAAGCACTGGGTCATCGAGCATCTGCGCCAGAACCTGCTGCAAATGAGCCGCATCGCGCGGATCGTCTAGCACTATCGCATTGACACCATTCGCCAGCAACCCCGAAATGCCGCAGTAGCGCGGCCCGCTGACTACCACCGGCAGGCCGTGCGCCATCGCCTCCAGCACCACCATCGCAAATGTGTCTTCCAGCGTCGGGTGAACCAGTACGTCAGCGGCCATATAAGCTGGGCTGACATCCTGCAGTGAGCCGAGGAAGAAGACACGCTGCGCCAAACCCAAAGCTTGAACTTGATCACGGAAACCAGCAATCTCCGCCGTGGTGCCGACAACGACCAGAAACACATCGGCAGGCAGTGATGCGAGCACATCCAGCACCACTGGAAGGCCTTTTTTGCGATAGTCGTTACCCACAAACAGCAGACAGCGGCCCGTTGCAGGCAAATCCAACCCAGCTCTGGCCTCACTTTTTTGCAGCGGCGTGACGCGCAAGGGCCGCAGCGTGATGCCCGGCGTGATGACAGATAGCATCGCGCGGGAGTTCGGGTAACTGCTGAGCATGATGGCCTTCAGACTCTCGGAAGTAACCACCACTTGCCGACCCGGGCGCGGAGCATAGCGCAGGGACTCCAGCCCCAGATAAGTCAGCAAGCGCGGGCTGGTGGCCACGCGCAGGCAGCACAAGGCGTACTGCCAGCCGCTGCGACCATTGAACAGGTTGTATTTCACCGGCAGGACGTGAGCCGTCTGCACCGCACCATGCCAAGTGTTTTCGTGGGAATGCACCACGTCAAAACCGCGCCGTGTGGCCCACCAGGTCGCCGTAGCAAACCACAACTGGTTCACCCAGCGCGGCTTGCGCAGCGGCATCGAAACCTGGTGGTAAGTCACGCCCGGCCATTCGTGGCCGATTTCCTGCGCAAAGACGTGAATTTCATGCCGCGCTGCGAGGTGCTGCACCAGCGAGATGGAATAGCGTTCAGCCCCGCCGCCCGTCGGCGAAAAAGTCCGGTTCAGGACGGCGATTTGCAGTTTTTTTGAACTCTGATTGGCATGGTCTGTCGCCATGAATGCGGATGGAATCATTTTTTTCTCCGGTCTTCGTAGCCGGTGGCAATTTTGAACCAGAACACTGGCAAGCTGGTCGAGCGCAGCACTGGCACACGCGGCAATTGCTGCATGTCTGTGCCCGCGTGGCAGCGGCTGCGCTGAGTCGTCGTGGCCGTGGCAAAGCCCAGTTCAGCCGCCGTGGCTGCATGCGCGGGCGCGTAATTGCCGTAGGGGTAGCAAAAATGCGTCACCGGCTGGCCGATGACGGCTTCGAGTTCGGTTTTGCCCCGCGCCATTTCCGTGCGGCCTGCCTCAAGGTCGGCGGCGGTCAAATCGACGTGCAGCCGCGTGTGCGAGCCGATTTCCTGCCCGCCCGCCACCCACTGGCGGATTTGCGCCTCGTTCATCAGCGGCGTTTGCGCGATGCCCTGCGGTACGTCCCAGACATTGGTCTGGCCCAGCAAGCCGCTCACGGCGTAGCAGGTGGACGAAAAACCGTTAAGGCGCAAGACCGGCAGCGCGTCCACCAGATTGTTGAGATAGCCGTCGTCAAACGTGATGCCGACCACCTTGCCGGTTTTTTCGCCGCGTAAATAAGGCTGCAAAGCGCTCATCGACAGCCCCGTATAACCCAGCAGTTTGAGCAACGCCATTTGCCGCGCAAACGACGCGGGCGCGACATACAGACTGCGAAACGGGCTACCCTTGGGCGGCGCGGCAGAGATTTGGTGATAGACCAGAATCGGAATCGGCTTCAGATTGGCCGTAAATGGCGTGGACATGCGCTCAAAAACTCCTGGATTCAAACTACAGCAGCACGATGTCGTACTGCTCTTGCGCCATCACCGCTTCGGCCTGCAGCGAAATCGGCTTGCCGATGAAGTCGCTCAGGCTGGCCAGATGCTGGCTTTCCTCGTCGAGAAACAGCTCGATCACCTTGGGCGAGGCCACCACGCGGAATTCGCGCGGATTGAACTGGCGCGCCTCGCGCAAAATTTCGCGCAGGATGTCGTAGGTCACGCTGCGCGCCGTTTTCACAATGCCTTTGCCGCTGCAGACGCTGCACGGCTCGCACAGCTGGTGCGCCAGCGACTCGCGGGTGCGCTTGCGCGTCATCTCCAGCAGGCCGAGCGCTGAAAAGCCGTTCACCGCCGTTTTGATACGGTCGCGGGCGAGCTGCTTTTTGAACTCGGCCAGCACCGCGTCGCGGTGGTTGTCGCGGATCATGTCGATGAAATCGACAATCACAATGCCGCCCAGATTGCGCAGGCGCAACTGCCGCGCAATCGCCTGGGCCGCTTCCAAATTGGTTTTAAAAATCGTGTCGTCAAAATTGCGCGCACCGACAAAGCCGCCGGTGTTCACATCGACCGTCGTCAGCGCCTCGGTTTGGTCGATGATGAGATAGCCGCCCGATTTCAGCTCCACGCGGCGGCCCAGCGCCTTGGCGATTTCCTGATCGACGTTGAATAAATCAAAAATCGGCCGCTCGCCGCTGTACAGCTGGAGCCTGGGCACCGTGGCCGGCATGAACTCCAGAGCAAAAGCCTTGAGCTTTTCAAACTGCTCGCGTGAGTCGATGCGTATCGTCTGTGTGCTTTCCAGCACCATGTCGCGCAGCACGCGCTGCAGCAGGTTCAAATCCTGGTGCAGCACCGAAGCGGCAGGCAGCTTCAACGACGCGCTTTTGATGCGCGCCCAGGTTTTGCGCAGGTAGGCGATGTCTTCGGCCAGTTCGGCATCCGTGGCATCTTCGCCATTGGTGCGCAAAATAAAGCCGCCCATGTCACCAGCCAGTGCCTGAACACGCTGGCGCAGCTCTTCGCGCTGGCGGGCGGGGATTTTTTGCGACACGCCGATGTGCTTGTCCTGCGGCAGGAACACCAGCAGTCGCCCGGCAATGCTGATTTGCGCCGTCAGCCGCGCGCCCTTGGTGCCCATCGGGTCTTTGAGCACCTGCACCATCAGCGCCTGGCCCTCGAAAAGCTGCTTTTCAATCGGCTGTAGCGCCGTCACGGCGGACGCACCACCAGCGGCATTCGCTTCAGGATCGGCGTGGCGGCTGTTGATGCTGCTCATCAAGTCGGCGACGTGCAAAAAGGCCGCCCGATCCAAGCCAATGTCGATAAACGCCGACTGCATGCCCGGCAGCACGCGCACGATTTTGCCCAGGTACACGTTGCCCACCAAGCCGCGCTCCAACGTGCGCTCGACCTGCAGCTCCTGCACTGCGCCATGTTCAACCACGGCGACACGGGTTTCCTGCGGCGACCAATTAATCAGGATGTCTTGCTGCATTTGTTTTTCTTGGAAAAAGTGAAAGGCTAGATTGTCAAGCCAGCCGCCTGCAGCAGCGAGGCTGTTTCACATAGGGAAAGCCCCATGATGCCGCTGTAACTGCCGTTGATGCGGGTGATGTGCATGGCAATCTTGCCTTGAATCGCATACGCCCCGGCCTTGCCCATCGGCTCGCCGGTGGCGACGTAAGCCTCAATTTGCGCGGGCGTCAGTGCCTCAAAAGTGACTTGCGAGGTGCTGAGCGCCGCAAAGCGCTGCGCGCCCTGCTGCACCGCGATGGCGGTCAACACCCGGTGCGTGCCGCCCGAGAGTTCGGCCAGCATGCGCTGGGCGTCAAGCGCATCGTCAGGCTTGCCGTAAATCGTGCGGCCTTTGGCGACGGTGGTGTCGGAACACAGAATCGGCGCGGGCGGCAGCTGGCGCCGCGCCAGACGGGCCACGGCAGCATCGAGCTTGAGGCCAGTGACGCGCTTGACGTAAGTCGCGGGCGCCTCGTTTTTCAGCACCGCTTCGAGTGCTTCGGCGTCTTCGCTGCTGTCGGGCAGCAGCAACTCGTAACGCACGCCGAGCTGCTCCAGCAACTGACGGCGGCGGGGGCTTTGGGAGGCTAAATAGACAAAATCAAGCATGTGCGAGTGTGCCCGGAAATACGTTGGGCTGAACCAGCCGACAAACACGGTGGTCAGAACGCCACCGGCCACCCGGCCAAAGCCGTCGAGTTCAAAGGCCTCAGCGGATTATTCGCGGTGATAAGGGTGGTTGATGGTGATGCTCCAGGCGCGGTAGAGCTGCTCGATCAGCAGCACCCGCACCATCGCATGCGGTAGCGTCAGGTCTGACAGGCGCAGGCGCTCGTGGGCGGCCTGCTTGAAAGCGGGGTCCAGCCCGTCCGGCCCGCCGATGACGATGGCCACATCGTCGCCCGAGAGCTGCCAGCCCTTGAGCCGCTCGGCCAGCGCCACGGTGGTAACGGCGGTGCCACGCTCGTCAAGCGCCACGATGCGGCAACCCCGGCTGATCGCGCCTTCGATGCGGCTGCGCTCAGCGGCGAGCAGATTTTCCAGCGTCTTGGAGGCGCGTGGCTCGGTTTTGACCGCCTTCAGCTCGACTTTGAGCTCAGGCGGAAAGCGTTTGGCGTAGTCGTCGTAAGCCGTCTGCGCCCAGTCGGGCACCTTCTGGCCGACGGCGACAATGGTCAACCTCATTCGCTGCGGGGCGTCGTTTTCTTGACAGCGGCTTTCTTCGCGGCGACCTTTTTGGCGGCGGCTTTCACGGCTGTCTTCACGGCCGTTTTGCGGGCAGCAACTTTTTTCGTGTCAGGAATCACCAGCACTGGCGTTTTGACAGCGGCTTTTTTGGCGGGCGCTTTTTTCGCGGCCACAGGTTTGGCGGCTACCGGCTCAGCGGCGGTGGCGGCGCTGGCACGTTTGGCGGGCGCTCTTTTCGCGGCGGCGGGCTTGGCGCTAGCCTCGGCGACTGTCTTGACCGCCGTTTTGGACGCCGCTCTGGCGCGCACGGGTTTGGCCGGGGCTGGCTCGGCGGCTGGTTCGGTAGCGTTGCGCTTGGCGGTCCAATCGTTGGTCTTGCCAACGCGGCCGACATAAGTGCCATCGTCGGTTCGGATGGTTTTCTTGACTGGCTTGACCGCCTCGTCAGCATCTTTCGCAACCTTGACCGACTTGGCGGCAGGCTTGGCTTTGGCTTTGCTGCCTGCGCGAGTCTTGGCCGGTTTGGCTTCAGGCTCTGGCTCGACTTTGGCCGCTTTCACCAGCGGTGCGGGCGCGCCCAGCTTGAGCTTGATCGGCTTTTCGCCCCACAGCTCTTCGAGGTTGTAATACTGGCGAATCGTCGGCTGCATGATGTGCGCCACGGCAGCGCCGCAATCGACAATGATCCATTCGCCGTTTTCTTCGCCTTCAATGCGCGGCTTGGCAAAACCGGCATCGCGCACGGCATCGCGCACGCTGGCGGCCAATGCTTTCGTCTGGCGGTTGGACGTGCCTGAAGCAACAATCACGCGCTCAAACAGCGAAGTGATGTGTTCCGTGTCAAATACCTGAATATCCTGCGCCTTCACATCCTCTAGTCCATCAACGATGGCTCGCTGCAGCTTTTGGACATCTTTTTTGCCTTCAAGGCTGGGGGTTTTGACAGTGGTAGAGGTCATGCAATGCTTTGCTTCAATAGGGTAAAAATTAACGGGCTTCAGTACAGCGGATGGACTGAAATATAACGCGCAACCGGCTCGGATACCAGTTAGGCAGTTTTCCTGGCGGGGGCATCCGGGTTCATCGGTACACAAACTCGGCTGGCACTCGGCGGCATAGCGCGCGGTGTGAGCGTGAAAAAGCGGTGATTATGCGGTGCGCGGACCTCAAATGGTGAGGAGGCCCGCGTTCATTGGGCGCGTTCAGCTATATAAATTATAGCAAATCCGAAAATCCACCGCCTTCACGTCCTTGGCAAGCGAGCCTAAACCCAGTCGCGCCGGGGCAAAAATGCCTTGTAAAGCTGCTCTTCGGGCGATCCAGCTTCGACGCCGCGCCGGTAAGACCAGCTCGCCAGCGGCGGCATGGACAGCAAAATCGACTCGGTGCGCCCGCCCGATTGCAGGCCAAAATGCGTGCCCCGGTCCCAGACCAGATTAAATTCCACGTAGCGCCCACGCCGGTAGAGCTGAAACTCGCGCTCGCGCTCGCCGTAAGGCGTGTGCTGACGCCGCTCGACGATGGGCAGATAGGCCTTCAAAAAGGCATCGCCCACGCTTTGCATCATGGCAAAACTCTGGTTCAGGCCCAGCTCCTGAAAGTCGTCAAAAAACACGCCGCCGACGCCGCGCTGCTCCTGGCGGTGCTTCAGGTAGAAATACTCGTCGCACCATTGTTTAAAACGCGGGTATTTGTCGTCGCCGAATGGCGCTAGGGCGTCTTTGCAGGTTTGGTGAAAATGCACAGCGTCTTCTTCAAAGCCGTAGTACGGCGTCAAATCCATGCCGCCGCCGAACCAGCAGACCGGCTCGCCGCCGCCGACCGGCGTGGCCGCGAGCATACGCACATTCATGTGAACCGTCGGCACATACGGATTGCGCGGGTGAAACACCAGCGACACGCCCATCGCCTCGAACGGTGCGCCCGCCAGTTCGGGCCGGTGCTGGGTTGCCGAGGGCGGTAATTGTGGCCCGCGCACATGCGAAAAGCCGCAGCCAGCGCGCTCAAAAAGCTGGCCCTGTTCCAGAATTTTCGTGATGCCGTTGCCTTGCAGACGCTCGCCCGGCTCTTTTTCCCACGGGTCGATGACGACGCTGCCGCCGTCCAGCCCGGCCACAGCGTCCATGATGCGCGCCTGCAACCCGAGCAGAAAGCTACGCACGTTGGCAATATCGAGTGACTTGTCGAGACTATTCATGCTACTCATCAGGCTTTGATGGCGCGGTAGCCGATGTCACGGCGGTATTGCGCGCCGTCAAAACCGATGCCTGCAAGCACTTCATAAGCGCGGTGCTGGGCCTGCTTGACGGTATCGCCCAGCGCGGTGACGCACAGCACGCGCCCGCCGGAAGTCAGCGTCGCGCCGTCCTGGCGCTGGGTGCCGGCGTGAAACACCATCGCGTCGTCAGCGGGCTGCGGCAGGCCGTGAATCGCGTCGCCCTTGCGCGGCTGCAGCGGGTAGCCGTGCGCGGCCATCACGATGCCCAGCGCCGGACGGCGGTCCCAGTCCAGTTCAACCTGATCCAGCGCGCCGGAGGTGGCGGCCATCATCACATCGAACAAATCAGTTTTCAGCCGCATCATGATGGGCTGGGTTTCCGGGTCGCCCATGCGGCAGTTGAATTCCAGCGTTTTGGGTTTGCCGTGGGCGTCAATCATCAGCCCCGCGTACAAAAAGCCGGTGAACGGAATGCCGTCTTTTTCCATGCCCTTAATGGTCGGCAGGATGATTTCGCGCATCGCCCGCGCATGCACCTCGGGCGTGACCACGGGCGCGGGCGAATACGCGCCCATGCCGCCGGTGTTCGGGCCGTGGTCGCCGTCGAGCAGGCGTTTGTGATCCTGGCTGGTCGCCATCGTCGCGACGTTTTTGCCGTCGCACATGACGATGAAGCTGGCTTCTTCGCCCTGCAAAAACTCTTCGATCACGACTCGGGCGCCGCCTTCGTTGTGCGTCACGCCCAGCGTGTTGTCCCCCAGCATGAAGTCGATGGCTTCGTGCGCCTCGGCCAGCGTCATCGCGACAACCACGCCTTTACCGGCGGCTAGGCCGTCGGCCTTGACGACGATTGGCGCGCCTTTTTCATCGACATAGGCGTGCGCGGCGACTGCGTCGGTGAAGGTTGCGTATTCCGCCGTCGGAATGTGGTGGCGCTTCATGAAGGCTTTTGAAAAGGCCTTGGAGCTTTCCAGCTGCGCGGCGGCCTTGGTCGGGCCAAACACGCGCAGGCCGTGGTTGCGGAATTCATCGACGATACCGGCGGCCAGCGGCTGCTCCGGCCCGACGACGGTTAGCGCAATTTTCTGGCTCTGCGCCCACTCGCGCAGCGCCTGCACGTCGGTGATGGCGATGTTTTCCAGCCGCGAGTCCAGCGCGGTGCCGCCGTTGCCCGGCGCGACATAGACGGCCTGCAGCTTGGGCGACTGGGCCAGTTTCCAGGCCAATGCGTGTTCACGGCCACCGCCGCCCACCACTAAAACTTTCATACAGATTCTTTCAAGGTGTTTTATTCAGACAGGGAAGCGTTGTGATACACCTCTTGCGTATCGTCGAGATCTTCCAGAATATCCAGCAGCTTTTGCATTTTCGCGGCGTCTTCGCCGGACAACTCAATCGTGTTATCGGCGCGCATCGTCACTTCGGCCAGCTCGGGCTTGAGACCGGCGGCTTCCAGCGCGTTTTTGACAGCTTCCAGCTCGGTGTAGGGCGTGAGCACTTCAATCGCGCCGTCGTCGTGGGTAATCACGTCGTCGGCACCGGCCTCTAAAGCCACTTCCATCACCTTGTCTTCGCTCGTGCCCGGCGCAAAGATCATCTGGCCGCAGTGCTTGAACTGAAACACCACCGAGCCCTCGGTGCCCATGTTGCCGCCATGCTTGGAAAACGCGTGGCGCACTTCGGCCACGGTGCGCACCTTGTTGTCCGTCATGCAATCGACCAAAATCGCCGCGCCGCCGATGCCGTAGCCCTCGTAGCGCACTTCTTCGTAATGCGCGCCTTCGAGGTTGCCGGTGGCCTTGTCGATGTTGCGCTTGACGGTATCGGCTGCCAGATTGGCCGCCTTGGCTTTTTCCACCGCCAGACGCAGGCGCGGATTGGTGTCCAAGTCACCGCCGCCCAAGCGCGCCGCCACCATGATTTCGCGGATCACCCGCGTCCAGATCTTGCCGCGTTTGTCGTCCTGGCGACCCTTGCGGTGCTGAATGTTCGCCCATTTACTATGACCAGCCACGGAAAATCCTTTTGTAATTGATTTAATCTATCTGGCGTATTTTACTTTTTTGCTTGCCCGGCCCTGACAGCGCGCCCGGCGGCCAAAAGCCCTGCAAACCCCGTCAAAACCCAACCAGAAAGCCGATTCATGCGCAATCTTCACCTGATTGACCATCCGCTGGTGCAGCACAAGCTGACGCTGATGCGCCGCAAGGACGCCTCGACCAGCACTTTTCGCACGCTGCTCAACGAACTGAGCAGCCTGATGGCTTACGAAGTCACGCGCGACATGCCGCTGCAGGATTTTGAAATCGAAACGCCGCTGGAAACCATGACTGGCCGGGTGATTGACGGCAAGAAGCTGGTGTTTGTCTCGATTCTGCGGGCGGGCAACGGCATTCTGGAAGGCATGCTCAGCATGGTGCCCAGCGCCCGCGTCGGCCACATCGGCCTGTACCGCGATCCGCAAACGCTGCAGCCGGTCGAGTATTACTTCAAGATGCCGCAGGACATGGCCGAGCGCGATGTGATCGTTGTCGATCCGATGCTGGCCACCGGCAACTCGGCCATTGCCGCGATCAGCCGGGTCAAGCAGCTCCAGCCAAAATCGATTAAGTTCGTCTGCCTGCTGACCTGCCCGGAGGGCGTGAGCGCGCTGCAAACAGCCCATCCCGATGTGCAGATTTACACCGCCGCGCTAGACCGGCAACTGAACGACCACGGCTACATCCTGCCCGGCCTGGGCGATGCGGGCGACCGGATTTATGGCACAAAATAAGCTTTTTCGCCCTCTTCACGGATCACACCACGCATGCCACTGACTGTTCAAACCCCGAGGGTGCCAGCGCCACCTTTGCCCTGGCTGGCGCCGGGGCAGGCTTTTCCGCCGCTGAAGGCCGCCTGGGGCGACGCAGACCCCGCGCCCGGCCTGCTGGCGATGGGCGAGACGCTGGATGTGGCGACGCTGCTCAGGGCTTACGCGCAGGGGATTTTTCCCTGGTTCAGCCCCGGCCAGCCGGTGCTGTGGTGGAGCCCGGACCCGCGCATGGTGCTGCAAACGCAGCATTTCAAACTGCACCGCTCGCTGCGCAAGCGCCTGCTGCAATTTCGCAGCGACCCTAGCTGCGAAATCCGCTTTGACAGTGCTTTTGAAGCCGTCATCCGCGCCTGCGCGGGCAAGCCGCGCGCCGGTCAGAACGGCACCTGGATTGTTCCCGACATGGTGCAGGCTTACTGCGAACTGCAGCGTGCCGGTCACGCCCACAGCGTCGAGACCTGGATTGACGGAGAACTGGTCGGCGGGCTGTACTGCGTCAACCTGGGCCGCATGGTGTTTGGCGAATCGATGTTCGCGCACCAGACCGATGCGTCAAAAATTGCACTGGCCGCGCTGGTGGCGTTTTGCCGGGAATGCGGCATCCGCATGATCGACTGCCAGCAAAACACCGGCCATCTGGCCTCGCTGGGCGCCGCTGAAATCAGCCGCACCGAGTTTGCCGCCCACCTCGGCCAGACTGTGGCCAAAACCGCGCCCGACTGGCAATTTAAATCCCTATACTGGAATCAGCTTTTATCCACCCAAACGCTGGCACCACCGTGACGCACCTCAAAGACCTGCCCCTGCACAGCGTGCAGTTTTATGCGACGGCGCCCTACCCCTGCAGCTACCTGCCCGGCAAGCAGGCGCGCTCGCAGGTCGCCACGCCCAGCCATTTGATCAACAACAACGCCTACTCGGAACTCGTCACCCAGGGTTTTCGACGCAGCGGCATGTTCACCTACCGCCCTCACTGCGAGGACTGTCAGGCCTGCGTGCCGCTGCGCGTGCCGGTCAAAGCCTTCAAGGCCGATCGCAGCCAGCGCCGCGCCTGGAAGCAGCATCAGGATTTGCAGGTGCGTATTTTGAAGCTGTGCTTCATGCCCGAGCATTACCAGCTCTACCTGCGCTACCAGAACAGCCGTCACGCAGGCGGCGGCATGGACCACGACAGCGTTGACCAATACACCCAGTTCCTGCTGCAAAGCCGCGTCAATTCGCGCCTGGTCGAATTCCGCGAAACCCTGTCCAATGGCGAAGCGGGCGCGCTCAAGATGCTGTCGATTCTGGATGTGCTGGAAGACGGCATTTCGGCGGTCTATACTTTTTACGAGCCTGACGACAGCCGCGCCAGCTACGGCACTTACAGCGTGCTGTGGCAAATCGAGCAAAGCCGTCAGCTTGCGCTGCCTTATGTCTATCTCGGCTACTGGATCGCGCAAAGCCCGAAGATGAACTACAAGCGCGGCTTTGCCCCGAACGAAATCCTGTTTGACGGCCTGTGGCAGCCTTTAAACGCCGCGCCGCATTTCACAAGGTAAAATTTCATGCAGGAAACCTGCATATGAATAAGTCCGACAGCCCCACGTCCACCACCCCGACCGTTCAAGTCATTGAACGCATCTTCACCCTGCTTGAAATTCTGGCCACGCACGAAGAGCCGGTATCGCTGAAAGAAATCAGCGAAAAATCCGGCCTGCACCCCTCGACCGCCCACCGTATCCTGAACGACCT
>Ga0302214_1000132_pt1 | contig 19307 bp, 17 predicted proteins | sample II_Fen_N1_3_FD_194584 | JGI IMG/M metagenome (GOLD analysis project Ga0302214, IMG submission 194584) | Peat permafrost microbial communities from Stordalen Mire near Abisko, Sweden - II_Fen_N1_3 | ecosystem: Environmental > Terrestrial > Soil > Wetlands > Permafrost | place: Sweden: Abisko... | reverse complement strand
GCCTCGACAGACAGAACATGTTTGAAGAGATACGGTGAAGTGTCCGAGTGGCTTAAGGAGCACGCCTGGAAAGTGTGTATACAGGAAACTGTATCGAGAGTTCGAATCTCTCCTTCACCGCCACATTCAGTAAACACAAACCCCTGATTTTCCTAGAGAAAGTCGGGGGTTTGTGGTTTTTGGCGTCTGAAAAAGGCTCATATGGGAACATTCATATGAACGCGGGTTGTTGTCACAGTCGCTGACAGGGGGTGAGCCGCTCCTGGTGTTCAGGAAAGCGAAGTGCAGCTTGTGCTTGCGAATGGACTTGTTGTCCTGCTCGACGATGCCTCCAGGCATCCTGCTTTTCCAGTTTGCTGCAAGGATGCCGCAGAGGCCTTATCCCAAGTCATTTAAAGGCCACAGGCAGGGGCGTCGTTGTTCTGGTTCTTGCCAGGTACCACTCCTGCATCAGGGTCAGCGCAACGGTCAGGCTCATGAATGTCACGCTGGCCCAGAAGATGGCCGTTGGGTGCCCTTGGTCCAGCATCCAGCCGAAGCCGATGGGCCCGATTGCGCCACCGATGTTGAAACCGGTGGAGACGATGCCGAAGGTTTTGCCTTCTGCGCCCTTGGGCGATGCCGCCCGCACGAGCATATCGCGCGAGGGTGCGATCAACCCCGTCAGAAACCCTACGGCACCAAGAGCGATGATCAATGCCAGTTCGCTCAATCGGGTGGTGGCGACGATGGCCGTCAACACGGCGGCCAGTGCAAAGGCAGTCGCGGCAACCACCCCATGGCGCTGGGTACGATCGGCCAGCGCACCGCCGGCGAGCACGCCAAAGGCGCTGGCAAACAGGAACGCCGTCAGCGCCGAATTGGCCCAGGGCAACGTTGCACCCTGTCCTTGCATGAGGGCGGCGACAGAAAACTTTTCAATCGCACTGGTGCTCAAGTTCAACAATACGAACAGCAAGGTCAGGCTCAGGATCATTGGCGAGAGCAGTGACAGCCTTCGGGTGCTGGCGATATTGAGTGCAGGTTCGCGTGCGTGGTGAACCCGGGTCACCCGTGCCAGCCCCGAGCCGGGTATCAACAACAGCCCCAGCGCGACAAAACCCACCAGCGCAGCGCCAACGAATGCGAGCCCCGGGTCGCTCGCGGTGGCGATCCCCAACAGAAAAACCGGTGCAATGGCCGCGCCCAGAAACCCGGCAAAGGTATGGACAGAGAACGCTTTGCCGATGTGGGCGGGATTGATTTCTTGAGAGAGCAACGCGTAGTTGGCCGGGTGGTAGACGGCGTTGGCAATCCCGGCCAATGCCATGGCAATCAGCAAACAGCCGTAGCTCGGGACCAGTGCGATCAGCAGGAAGCTGATGCTGCCCAGGGCAACCCCGGCGATCAGCAAACGCCTGGCTCCGTAATGATCAACGACAAAGCCCATAGGGGCCTGCACCAGTGCCGTGACGATATTGAAGATGCTCAGGGCCAGGCCCAGCTCGACATAACCCACGCCAAAAAAAACCGGCAGCAGGGGGAACAGGGCCGCCAACACCATGATGTGCAAATGACTGACAAAGTGCGCCGTTGCGACCTGAGGAAGCAATCCGACATAAACGATCGACATGGCTAAACCTGTTCTATGAGCATTAACGCTCTGGCAAGAAGTGGTCTGCCAAACCGGTTGGTTCTGCGCCTGCTGGCGGTCGAAACACTACGGGACCGGATTGGCTCGGCGCTGATCTTAAGCACGTCATGGTCTTGCGTAATAGTCCATTGTCGGCGAGGTAACCAGACCACTTTAAAAATCGCCAGAGCCCGGGGCGCCGATGTGGCCTGCATACCCGCACGCTCGTCAGCCACGCAGTGCTCGAGGCGCAGGGATCGGTTCTGACCAGCAAGCACTGAGGCTATCCGGGGCGCCGCTACTGCGCCGGTTGCCGCGATGTCGATGCGCGGTATTCCAATGCCAGACGTTGCCCTAGCGGGTTTTCAGTGCATGGGCCAGGCGCTGCATGGCCGCTTCGATTTCATAAGCGGTCAAGGACGAGTAACCCAATAGCCAGCCTTGTTTCTTCTTCTCGCCGGCGTACAAACGGCTCAGGCCGGAAAGCTGTATGCCCGCGCTGGCCGCTTGGCGAATGGTTTTTTCCTCAGACCAGCCATCGCGCAGCAGGCAGGGGATTTGCAGTCCGCCGGGAGGGCGCAAGGCGGTAACGATGCCGTCCAAATGCTTGTCGATCGCGTCGAGCATGCTGGTGCGGCGCCCGGCATACAGCTTGCGCATGGCCCGGATATGGGCGTTGTAATGGCCGTCTTCCATAAAGCGCGCCAGGGTCAGTTGCAGGATTTGCGGTGTGTGACCGTCCATCATGCTGCGCGCATAGGTGAAGGCTTTGATCAATTCGTGGGGCAGTACCATGTAGCCCATTCGCAACCCAGGGTAGAGGGTCTTGCTGAAGGTGCCGATGTAGAGCGTGCGCTGGTACTTGTCCAGGCCTTGTACGCAGGCGGTCGGCTGCCCGTCGTAGTGAAACTCGCTGTCGTAGTCATCTTCGATGACCCATTTGCCCTGCTGCGCTGCCCAGTTGATCAACTCAAGACGACGCTCCAGCGGCAGGGACGCGCCGGTGGGGTATTGATGAGACGGCGTGACATAGACGCAATGGGCGCCGCTTCGGTCGGCGTACAGCAGGTCGGTGCGTATGCCCAGTTCATCGACATCAATGGGCAGAACCCTGGTCTCGGCGGTTTCAAAGGCCTTCCTGGCGCCGTAGTAACCCGGGTTTTCCAGCAGGATCGGTTTGCCGACATCCACCAACAACTGCGCACACAGAAAAAGGGCCTGGCGAGTGCTGCTCAACACCATGATCTGGTCGGGGGTGCATTTGGCTCCGCGCTCAAGGTTCAAGTAGGTGGCAATCGCCTTGCGCAGCGGCTCGGCGCCTTGCGGGTCGCCATGCAACAGCACAGTGGCGCGATACTCCTTCATGACCCGGCGTTGCAGGCGCTCCCAGACATCGGTGGGGAAGGTGCGGGTTTCCGGCAGGCCGGTCGCAAATGCCTTGATCACCTGCTGATCGTTCACACCGCCACTGTCGAGGATCATCCGCCCGCGCTGGCTCAAGCCCGCCCCCGGTGCCGCCTGGCTGCTTTTGACCTCTTGGGCCTTGATGCGGCGACGTGTCACGCCTCGCAATTCAGTGCCCACCGTTTCGCTGACATAACTGCCGGCCCCCTCGCGCCGCACGATAAAACCGTCCCGGTGCAGTTGCACGTAGGCGTTCTCCACGGTGTCGCGGGCAATCCCGAGTGACTTTGCCAACACCCGAGTCGCGGGCAGCTTCAAACCAGGGTCAAGGGCGCCGTCGAGGATCAGCTCACGCAGCGCGCGCTGAATCCGCTGGTGCAGATCCAGCAACTGAAACTCGGCGTCGTTGAGGCGCATTTTCAGCGTTTCCAGTTCGAACGTTTTCGCCATGCGGTCTGCCTTACTTCAATAAATTGGCCTGCAAAGGCAGGCCAGTCTATCCGTAGAATTCACCCCTCGCCACGGCCTTTGTGCGGGGCAAGCACGCACGTTGCGAGCGATTTTGAACAGCGGTAGGTCACACGACTACGACGCAGGTCCGACGGCGTTGCCGTCAATCATCCTCACTCGAGGCCGAATACTTCGTTTCGCAAGGAGCAAAGCCATCATGTCTTCTTCACCATCCTCGTCCACCCTGCGTCTACGCGACCTTGTGCATCCGATTGTCGCCGGCCTGATTTCAGTCATCGTCAATTATGGCGGCACATTCATCCTGGTCTTTCAGGCCGCCAAGGTCGCCGGGCTCAGTCCCGAGCTGACGGCGTCGTGGGTGTGGTCGGTGTCGATTGGCGTGGGTATTACCGGGCTGTTTCTCAGTTGGAAAAGCCGTGAGCCGATCATTACCGCCTGGTCGACACCCGCCGCGGCCTTTCTGGTCGTCGCACTGTCCACCACACCCTACGCCGAGGCTGTGGGTGCATACATCATTTCGGCCGCCGCCTTCGTACTGCTGGGTTTGTCCGGCTGTTTCGAAAAAATCATCCGCCTGATTCCACCGGGCGTGGCTGCGGGGCTGCTGGCCGGTATCCTGCTGCAGTTCGGTATCGGCGCGTTTGGTGGCATGAGTATTGACCCCGCGTTGGTCGCGTTACTGATTGCCACTTACGTTGTGCTCAAGCGTTTCACCGCACGCTACGCAGTGGTGGGCATTCTGCTGCTGGGGCTGGCGTTTCTCCTGACGCAGGGGCGTGTGGATCTTTCCGGGCTGGAGCTGCAATTCGCGGCACCGGTATTCACCCGGCCTGAGTTCTCGCTCAATGCGTTGCTCAGCGTGGCGCTGCCGCTGTTTCTGATCACACTCACCGGCCAGTACATGCCGGGCATGCTGGTGCTGCGCAACGATGGCTTCAGCACCAGCGCCAATCCTATCCTGACGGTCACAGGGTTGGGCTCATTGCTGATGGCGCCCTTCGGTTCTCACGCCTTCAACGTTGCGGCCATCACCGCGGCCATCTGCACCGGCAAGGAAGCCTCGGAGGAACCGTCCAGGCGCTGGATCGCCGGGGTTGCCGCGGGTGTGTTCTACATTCTCGTCGGGATTTTCGGGGTGACCCTCGCCGCCGTGTTCATGGCACTCCCGGCCACCTTCATTACGACGCTGGCCGGGCTGGCCCTGCTTGGCACTATCGGCGCCAGCCTGGCCAGCGCCATGGCGGAGGTCAAATCCCGCGAAGCCTCGCTGATCACCTTTCTGGCGTCCGCGGCGAACATCACCTTGCTGGGGATCGGTGGGGCGTTCTGGGGGTTGCTGATCGGTCTGGCGGCCTACGTCTTACTCAATGGCCGTTTGCCGCGTCGCGAGGCGCGGGTCATTCCGGCGGCCGACACCGTAGTAACCACCCAAGGCGCCAACCACTGATGTTCGCTCAACTGGAAACAGTCGCGACCCGGCACCAGTGCCATGGCGTTACCCACGGGTCATCAGCGTCGAGCACTGTCGTCGCAACCTGGCGGCCGTGCAGCAGGTCGAACTGATCGCTTCGGAAAACGATGCCATCGACCTGATCCGCCCAAGGACAAAGGACTGTCCCAAGGCACGCGGTTCTTCAGGGTCTGATTGATCGAGAGTGGGGGGGGCGAAGTCATGCCGCCCATTTTTTCCAGAGAGGGATGTTGGAGGCGATAGACTGACGTTGCCGGCATTTGATGCGCTGGCTCAACACCTGAGTAAAAAGGAAGGCCCATGATCACGACCACCACCCACGCCATCGAAGGCCGACAAATCACGGCCTACCTGGATATCGTCAGCGCCGAGTCAGTACAAGGCATCAATGTTGTACGTGACGTCTTCGCCGGAATGCGCGACTTCTTCGGTGGTCGCTCCCAGACATTGGAGCGTGCGCTGCAGGAAGCACGAATCCAGGCCACGGACGAAATCAAGGAGCGCGCCCGGGCGCTTCAAGCGGATGCGGTGGTGGGGCTCAATTATGAGATCGCCATGCCGGCCGGGAAGGGAGGAATGGTCGTGGTGTTTGTCACCGGTACGGCGGTGAAGCTCAGGTGATGCGTGGGCCATTCGTCGGGCACTCGGCAAGCTGAATAACAAGTCCAGTAATGACCGGCTAGTCTCAAAGGCTTCGTGATCGGTATTTTTCAGGCAAAGGGCTTGCCGGTATTGATCACGCATCTGATAGGGGGTGAAGAGATGGCTGATCCGTACATTGAAGACGACGGGGCAGAGTTTCCGATCAACAATTGCGTGCAGTGTGGACAGACGGTCTATGTTGCGAGTTTCGGTGAAGATCAGACCGAGGTCGACAAGATCAAATCCAGGGCGCGCCGAATGTTGAAAGCCAAATTTTTACCCAGGGTAGCGGCACCGGTCAGGAAGTAATGAACCGCCAGCAGACCCCGTCATCGAGCGGGGTTTTTTTATGTCTGGCGGATTGTTTAACTGTTTGTTTCTGCGAATTATCTTTCACAAAGTTTTCACATCGCCTTACGTAGGCTCAACTCATCCGTTAGAAAGCAACACCCTGCCCGTTCCCCAGCGGGCTTTTTTTTGCCTGGCATAAAACCTTTTCGATAAATGCTGTCCAACCGTCGCCAATAACGAGGTTGAGCGCACGCCTGTCTGGACTTTTTCGTCGCTAAAGCATTCAATCTCGCCCCTTTCGATTTACACCCTTTTTTGAGGTTTTTGTCATGCGTTTCACTCTGCCTGCTTTGGTTCTGGGTCTTCTGGTTGCTCAAGGTGCAATGGCTGGCGACGGCACGGCTGCCGTTGGTGGTGGTTTGGGCGGCGCGTTGGGTAACGTCGTGGGCCAGAGCATGGGTGGCAGCACCGGCGCAGCGATCGGTGCTGGCGTAGCGGGCGCGGCGGGCAGTGCCGTTGCGGCCAAGAAAGGCCATCGCACCAGCGCCGCCATTGGCGGTGGTGTTGGCGCGGCCGGTGGTTCGGTGATCGGCAACAGCCTGGGCGGCAAGACCGGTTCGACTATCGGTGCAGGTCTGGGTGGTGCATTGGGCGGCGGCGTCGGCAGCAACCTGGCCAAGGGTCACAAGCGTCACTGATCCTGATCGGCTGACTGAAAAAGCCCGGCTCGATGCCGGGCTTTTTCGTTTATGAACGATTTTCCCTACGTCGCCTCAAAGGGGTAAGCCCATTGAATACGAGGCATGCCATGACCCCCATGAGTAAAAGCAAGGAAGTGAAGATGTCCGGCCGTTTGAGGTTGCCTGCATTGGTTTTAGGCCTGTTGCTCACACCGCTGGCGATGGCTGCCGGTGACGGTACGGCAGCTGTCGGCGGCGGGCTTGGCGGTGCGCTGGGGAACGTGGTCGGTGGGCAGATGGGTGGCAGCACGGGTGCCGCGATCGGTGCCGGTGTAGGGGGTGCCGCAGGTGGTGCGGTCGGCGCACCCAAGGGCAGTCGCACAGAAGCCGCGGTGGGCGGTGGGCTGGGCTCCGCGGGTGGCTCGGTGATCGGTAACAGCCTCGGCGGCTCTACCGGCTCCACCATCGGTGCTGGTCTGGGCGGTGCCGCCGGCGGTGCGGTCGGTAACAATCTGGGAAGCGATAACGGCAGCTCCCATTCCGGTGGCGGTCATAAACACAAGAATAAACACAGAAATAAACATCACTGACGCGGTGTCGCAGTTCACCCAAAACCCGGCCAGGCGCCGGGTTTTTCGTTTCCGTCAGCAGGGCGCTGGAACGTTTGACCGAGGGTTGCCTCGAACGTCATACACCCCCAGAACAATGCGAGGCATGCCATGACTCCGGAAACCGAAGGCAAGGAAGAAAAGGGCCCGAGTGGACTGCCGTTCATCAATGATCCCGGTAATGAAGATCCGGGTTCTCTGATGGATGATGCCACGGTGCCGCTCAATGATTCCGATGACGCGGGCGACGTGGGTAACACCGAATTTGAAGATGAGGACGACGACCAGGATTGACCAGGCGCTGCGATTACCCATGCTTTCAAGCGTCAGGGCCCGCATTGCTGGCCCCTTAGAGGTGCAACATGAATGCTGATCCGAATGTTCCCGACACCGACGACACCCCGGAGTATCCACTGCCTTCGCCCACCGACTCCCTCGGGCGCGATCAACGACCTCCTGATGATGACGCGGGTGTCGAGCAGGTGCCCGACGACGATGTGAAAAACACTGACGTCGAGGCAGACCCGAAGGATCCGGACATTGCCGGGAATGATTTGTCCGGCGAACCGAGCTGACGTACGGTCGATACACCCTTCGAGTTTTGCCCGTTGCCCTGAGCCAGCTGCGCTCGCTATGCTGCTGAAACCTTTAATCAGTCACCGAGGCGGTCGCAACCGGCCGCCTGGGATGTCGTTGAAAACGGATCAGATGCGATGAGTGCAGCGCTGGATGAGTTCGGCCCGATCAAGGCTGTGATATTCGATATGGACGGCTTGCTGCTGGACACCGAGGGCATCTACACCGAGGTCACGTCTATCATTGCCGGGCGCTATGGGCGGACGTTCGACTGGAGCATCAAGCAAAACATCATCGGTCGTGGCGCGGGTGATCTGGCGCGCTATGTGGTCGAGGCGCTGGATCTGCCCATCAGTGCCGAAGAGTTTCTGGTGATCCGCGAACCGCTCATGCGCGAGCGTTTTCCGACGGCTCAAGCCATGCCTGGCGCACAGGAACTGGTGCGGCATCTGAAGGCCAACAACATCCCCATTGCGGTGGGCACCAGCTCTTCGAGCCAGTCGTTCGGCCAGAAAACCACCTTGCACCGCGACTGGTTCGCGCTGTTCGACATCATCGTCACGGCCGATGACCCGGAAGTCGGCGCGGCCAAACCGGCGCCGGATATTTTTCTCACCGCAGCCCGACGCCTGGGTGTCGCCCCGCAGGATTGCCTGGTGTTCGAAGATTCACCCTTCGGTGTCACGGCGGCGAAAGCGGCGGGGATGACGGCGATTGCCATTCCCGATACGGCAATGGCTGACGAAAAATACGCACACGCCGATGGCATTCTTCGTACGTTGAAAGCGTTCAAGCCAAGTGCTTGTGGTTTGCCGGCGCTCGAATGGGCCTGACAACGGACAATGTGGGAGCAAGCTCCCACATTTGATTGACGTCTAACGCATCAGGCGCCGAAACCACCATCGATGGTCAGGCTCGCACCGGTGATGTAGCCCGCCTCGGGGCCGGCGAGGTAGGCGACGAAACTGGCAATCTCTTCGGCTTTGCCATAACGGCCGACGGCCATCAATGGAATCAGGCTGTCGGCGAAGTCACCGTCGGCCGGGTTCATGTCCGTGTCGACCGGCCCCGGTTGCACGTTGTTGATGGTGATGCCTTTCGGGCCAAGGTCGCGGGCCAGGCCCTTGGTCAGGCCGACCAGTGCCGACTTGCTCATGGCGTATGGGCCACCACCGGCAAAGGGCATGCGGTCGGCATTGGTGCTGCCGATGTTGATGATCCGACCGCCAGCGGTCATGTGCCGGGCGGCGGCCTGGGTGGCGATGAACACGCTGCGCACGTTGATGGCCAGGGTCTGGTCGAAGTCTTCGAGTTTGAAATCCTCCAGTGGCGCAACGGCCAGCACGCCAGCGTTGTTGACCAGGATATCCAGCTGTCCGAAGGCGTCGACCGTGGCGGTCACGGCGCCACGAATGGCATCGGCGTCGGCGCTGTCAGCCTTGATGGCCAGGGCTTTGCCGCCGTCAGCGATGATGCTGTTCTGCAACGCTTCGGCCTTGGCCGCGGAGCTGACATAGGTAAAGGCGACGGTCGCGCCTTCAGCGGCCAGACGTTTGACGATGGCTGCGCCAATGCCACGGGAACCGCCTTGAATCAAAGCCACTTTGCCGCTGAGGTTCTGAGTAGTCATATCGATCTCCAAAGTCCCGAGGCGAGATTGCCTTGGTTGATGGAGCCTAGTATCGATTCGGGTCTTCAGTGCTCAATAAAAAATAACATCAAGGAATACACAGGTCTTCAGAAGATGTAACGGTACGGCATTAATTATTGAAATTAATAAGACGAAACCCTATTAAGATGAAATCTAAGACGTCTGTGGTGTCGCCTAAAATGATTGAAAAAACTACGAGTTAGTAATGTTTGGTTTGTCAGGGGTTGTATTAATAAGTTTAAGGAGAGGCGACTTTTTATAGTCGATTGCAGGTCGGCGGTCAGTGGAGGATTATCAATCACCCTTCCTCGGCGATGCCAGAAGCGCAGATGAAAAACGCCAGGTAATGAAGTCTTGTTACCCTCCAACTCCACGCCCCAGTGGCGTGGAGTTTTCGGACATGCATCAAGGCACCCAGTTCTCCAGGGTGAGTCCATCATCCTTTTGGTCTGGGCAAATCCAAGCGGACATCCCTGCAGCCTGCATGCTACTTGCCCTTAGAGATGAGTTGAATCCAGCGCTTGCTGCAAATCGTCTATCAGGTCTTCAATCGCCTCAATGCCTACCGAAAGACGAATCATTTCTGGCTTCACCCCGGCCTTCGCTTGTTCCTGTTCGTTCATCTGCCGATGGGTAGTAGAGGCCGGATGGCAGGCCAGAGACTTCGCGTCACCGATGTTCACCAGGCGTTTGAAAATGTGCAGAGCGTCGTAGAAACGGACACCGGCTTCATAGCCGCCCTTCAAGCCAAACGACAGGATCGCCGATGGTTTTCCCTGCATGTATTTCTGCGCCAGTGCGTGGTGTGGATGGTCCGGCAGGCCGGCGTAACTGACCCATTCAACCTCAGCGTGACCTTGCAGGAATTGCGCAACCTTCAAGGCGTTTTCGGTGTGTCGTTCCATGCGCAGTGCCAGGGTTTCCAAGCCTTGCAGTAGCAGGAACGCGTTCATCGGTGCCAGCGCCGCTCCAGTGTTGCGCAGTGGCACAGTGCGGGCGCGCGCGATGAAGGCGGCGGGGCCGAATTTCTCGGTGTACACCACGCCGTGATACGCCGGTTCGGGTTGGTTGAGACCGGGAAATTTCTCCGGGTATTGGCTCCAGGGGAAGGTGCCACTGTCGACGATCACACCACCCAGGGAATTGCCGTGGCCGCCGACATATTTGGTCACCGAGTGCACGACAATGTCGGCACCGAACTGGATCGGCTTGCACAGGATCGGCGTAGCCACGGTGTTGTCAACCATCAGTGGCACACCACGGGCGTGAGCGACATCGGCTAGTGCTTCCAGGTCGATGATATTGCCCGCCGGGTTGCCGATGCTTTCGCAGTACACCAACTTGGTGTTGTCATCGATCAGTTCTGCGATGGCCTCGGCGGTGTCGTTTCGGGCAAAACGAACATCCACGCCAAAGCTCGGCAGAAGGTGAGCGAACAGGGTATACGTACCACCATAGAGTTGCGGGGTGGTGACGATGTTGTCACCGGCGCGGGTCAGGGTCTGGATCGCATAGTGAATTGCGGCACTGCCAGCCGAGACGGCCAGGGCCGCCACACCGCCTTCGAGGGCGGCAATGCGTTGCTCCAGCACATCGTTGGTGGGGTTCATGATCCGCGTGTAGATATTGCCGGGCACGTCCAGGTTGAACAGGTCGGCGCCGTGCTGGGCGTTATCGAATTCGAAGGCGACGTTCTGATAGATCGGCACGGCGACGGCCTTGGTGGTCGGGTCCGACTTGAAGCCGTGGTGCAGCGCGATGGTTGCGTCTTTCATGATTGTTATCGATCTCCTTTAAGTGTCCCGGATTTTGTGTCAACAGCCCTTCGATTAAACCGATACCCGGCTCCGAGTTGGTATTGTCCATTTTTTGCTGATGTTTCCCAGCATTTCCATGCTGATTGCCCTGTGTTCTCCTGCTCGAAAAGTGAGCAGGACTCATTGAGCACCTGGCTCAGTTTTTCACTCGGCAAAACCGCCTTTACTGGGGCCGTTTTCGGTCAGCGGCCACACTTACAGTTCTAAGCCATTTGCAGGCTCACTCTAACGAAACCTGGGATTGTTGCCCCGCCACGTCCGTACATCCGGTATGCAGGGCAGCAAAAGGCCTGGGTGCAGGCTTTGTGCCAGTTGCTAACTTACTGTTTTTAAAAGAAATTAAATCGACATGGTTAAGCTAAAGTGTCTGTCCAGTGACAGTGTTGATGAAGTTCTGTTGCTGGACCGACAGTCGGTTTAGTGTGGCGCGCAATAGACGAAGGCCAGCGCGAGTGCTGGCCTTCCTAAAGGGGATATCAGATTTTCAGGCGGTCTGCTTGCTGCCATCTCCGATCAGCCAGATATAGGGTGGTTCGGTGCCGTTGATCTCCCAGTCGCCGATGATCCGCTCTTTGTGGATCAACGGGGTATGCGAGCCTTGCCGACCTGGGTGCCGCTGGCGACCCATTGCTCGCCGTGACGGCTGATGGGTAGTCGTATGCGTCCCTGTTAGTGAGCACCTATTGCATCGTGCACCTATTTGATTCACGAATGTTTCATTCGGATAGCTAGTAACGACCTTCTACCCCTCTGAGCTGCTACCCAGCGCGGGCATCCTTCAACGTGGCGGATTCCGCGTAATCCAACATTGATTTATGAGCGCTTGAGCGTCAGCGATAGATAGCAAGCTTTCGAATTGGCGTGGTAATTGCCTGCAAGTTTAGTACTTGTATGTCGCCCTTGGGGAAGTGAATGTCGCTATCAAGCAACTCTATGCAGTTATCCTCCGCCGAAAAGCGCTGGTTACCCTGGTTTGGCAAGACCGGAAAACTGGCGATGGGCTGGTCCTGCCGACTCAATCGGCCTGTCTACCCGGTGATGGAGCAGACATTCGAGGCTATCGCCGAAACCCGAGTCAAATTGCTGCACAATTGGACTCGGGAGCAGTGGGAGCACTTGTCCGAACTGGCGACAACCCTTAGCCGCGACTTTTCCAATCTCGACAATCATCCGCTGCTGGACAAGCTAGGTCAGGCCGAGGATTTTTCCGAACTCTTTGTCGTCGATACAGAGGGCGCAGTCATCGTCTCGACCTGGAGTGGTCATAGCAAAAGCAGCCTCTGCAACGCCAAAGCACTGGCCGAAGGTTTGAAAGCTCCGTTTCTCCATGGCCCCTACAGTGATCCCCTGACCTTGCAGATTGGCCCCTCATCCTCGCGCTTTCACGATGAGGTCACGCTGATGTTCTACCAGCCCTTGAAGGCTGGCGGTAAGGTACTGGGCTGTCTCTGCGGGCGCGTGCCAAATGATGTCTTGGGCGACCTGATCCAACGCGAAGCCGGGCATATTTTTGCCGAGTCGGGGGATAACTACCTGTTCATGGTTCAGTCTCGATTCGATCCGGTGATCCAGCCTGGAGTTGCACTGTCCCGCTCACGCTTCGAGGACGGCACGTTCACCCACGGTGAGAACCTCAAGACTGGCGTACGGACTCCCTGGAAGACCGTTCAGGTGCAGCACCACACTGAACTGGAACTGCGCTTCACCGACCCGGCGACCCAGCAACTACACCCTGGTGTGCGGGAAACGATTCGAACCGGTTCCAATCTGTTTGTCACCTATCCAGGTTATTCGGACTACCGGCACATTCCGGTGGTCGGCAAGGGCGTTACGTTCCAGCTGCCCGGTTCGCCTGACCGCTGGGGCATGATGTGCGAAGCGGATTTGGAGGAAGTCTATCGACGGCGTTCGCTGAGTTACGGGTTGATGAAACCTTACCTGGCAACCATGGTTGGCTTGTTCGCCTGCAATTTCCTGGTCCAGCACTACAGTGGTCTGGAGCAGAGCCTGATCGATGCTTGCGAGACATTGAGCATGCTGGTGGCTGCGGTCTTGTTCAGCATTTTTGGCCCGAAGCGGTTGGCTGCGCGGCTAAACGAAATGACCGGTGTGATCAGGACTATCGCTGAAGGCGAGGGCAATCTGCGTCAGCGACTTGATACCACGCGCATGGCCAACGATGAAACCGGAGATATGGGCCGTTGGATCAACAGTTTTATCGACCATCTGGATGCGGTTGTCGGGCAGGTGATCAAGGCCAGCCATAGCGTCGGCAAGACCAACCAATTGATGCTCGGTCGCAGCCAAGATGCCAGTCTCACCTCCAGCGAAGTCGCAGAGGCGGTGCATCACATGATGATCATTGTCGAAGAGCAGTTGGGCGAGATCCAGCAAGCCTCGGCCAGTGCCGAACAAATGAAGCAAGCGATGGATGAAGTGGTCAGCCGGGCGCGCGAGCAATTTCTCGCGGTACAGGTGGGAACCCAATCAATTCGCGACGTCGTGGAGCGGTCCTCTTCGAGTGTGCAGTTGCTTGACAGCCGGATGGCACAAATCGGCAATATCACCAGCCTGATCAGCGACATCACCAATCAGACCAATCTGCTGGCGCTGAACGCCGCCATTGAGGCCGCCCGCGCCGGCGAACATGGTCGTGGTTTCGCGGTGGTAGCCGATGAAGTCAGAACCTTGGCCACACGAACATCCCGCGCCGCTGACGACATCCGGCAGATGGTCGAAGGCCTGCAAAATGAAACGCAAAAAGCCGTGGGTTTTATGGAGAACGGAGTCAAGGATGTTGACAACAGCTTGCGCCTGGCCGAAGAGGCATCCTCGGAAAATGTGCAACTGCATCAGGCAGTGGAAAGCATGTTCAGCATCATTCAGCAGCTTAATGAGCGCAGCCTTGATTATGGAAAAACAATCAAACAGGTCGATCAGTCTTCCGCAGAGATGCGCCAGACGGTGGTCGTGCTGCAGACCAGTGCAGAAACGGTAAGGCTTGACGCCAACAAGTTGCAAAAACTGGTGGGGCTGTTCGAGGTGAGCAATAACTCCCGGCAAAGTACTGCTTGAAGCTTTGCCGCTTACTTCCCATTGCCGCAAATAGACCCCAGGCCTTTTATTTTTTCGATGCTATTGAGCATTCATCCGCCTCAACCCAGGCGCAGGGTGACCTTCATTGAGCAGGTAACCCTGTGTAAACCAACAGTTAATAGTGGTCGCTATGGAAACCTTCAGCAGTATTTCCGGCTCCCACAGTTTTTGTGTCGTTCCACAATGATGCACACGACACCTGACTATGGGAGCGAGGGTTGCCTCAGGCGGTGTTCCGATGATTAACGATGACGCGGTCTACTGCCCAAACCGCCCCGGCCAGCCAATGATGGTTTTCGGCCGAGGCGTCGCATAAGTCCGCACCTTTGACGTCGACAACCCCAGCCGCACCAGCGATTCGGCAATGGTCACCGCCGCCGTCACGCCGTCCACCACCGGCACTCCAGTGCGTTGGCGAATCTGTTCACCCAGCCCGGCCATGCCGCCACAGCCGAGGCAAATCACTTCGGCCTTGTCCTGGGTCACCGCCAGTTCGGCCTGATGCACGATAGCCTCCAGTGCGCGTTGCGGTTCGTGCTCCAGTTCCAGTACCGCCAGACCACTGGCCCGCACCGACGCGCAACGATCCCAGAGCCCGGACAGTTTGAGGCGATCCTCGATCAGCGGCACCGTGCGGTCTAGGGTGGTGACCACCGAATAGGCATGGCCGAGGAACATCGCGGTGCTCGCCGCCGCATCGGTGATGTCCACCACCGGCACGTTAAGCAGTTCCTGCAGGCCTTCGCGGCCGTGCTCGCCGTAGCCGGCCTGAATCACGGCGTCGAAGGGTTGGTCGTAGGACATCACCCGATCCATCACGGCAATGGCCGCCAGATAACTTTCGAAGTTGCCTTCGATGGAGTCGGCACCGAAGTGCGGGGTCAGGCCGACGATTTCCGTGCCGGGGGCTGCAACAGCCTGGGCCGAGCGGGCGATGGCCTGGGTGATGGATTCGGTGGTGTTGACGTTGACCACGAGAATTCGCATGGGGAGTCCTTATAGCGCGTTGGTTCTGCGGCCCGGAATCGCCGGGCCGCCAGGTGATTAATGACTGACGTTGTCGACCGCGATCGCTTCGCCGTTGACATCGGCGTAGTGCGGTTGGCGTTTGGCGATGATCAGGTAGAGCATTCCGGCAATCCCGGCGCCGATCAGCCAGGAGAACGGCGATACGAGGTGGAAGCCCGGCACCAGCGCCAGGACGATGGCGATCAGGGCGGCGGGAATGAACGCCGCCACGGCGCGCAAGTTGACCCCGCGGCTGTAGTAATAGGCGCCGTTCGGGTCTTCGCTGTACAACTGCGGCACGTTGACCTGACCTTTTCGCACCAGCCAGTAGTCGACCATGATCACGCCATACAACGGCCCGAGCAGGGCACCGAGGCCAGACAGGAAGTACACGATCACCAGCGGGCTGTTGTAGAGGTTCCACGGCAGGATCAACACAGCGATGGTCGCGCTGATCAGCCCGGCCCGGCGGAATGTCAGGTATTTCGGCGCCAGGTTGCTGAGCACGAAGGCCGGGGCGACGAAGTTGGCCATGATGTTGACCGCCACGGTGACGATCAGGAACGCCAGGCAGCCCAGCACCAGAAAGAAGGTGTTGGGGATCGAGGCGATAATTTCTGTAGGACTTTCAATAATGTGGCCATTGATCTGGAATTGTGCGCCGCACAGCAGCACAGTGATCGCGGCAAACACCAGAATGTTGACCGGCAGCCCCCAGAAGTTGCCGACCTTGATGGTCTTGCGGCACGGCGAAGAGCGGGCGAAGTCGCAGAAATTCAGGATCAGCGTGCCGTAGATCGCCAGCCATAGCGCGCCGCCGGCAAAGATGTTGCGCCACATCTCGCCACCGGTCAGGGGTTCGCGGATCGACCAGGCGATGGTTGCATTGGCCTGGGTGTACATCCACGCGGCGAGTGCCGCGACGGTCAGCAGGATCACCGGCCCGGCAAAGGCCTCGTAGCGCCGCACCATCTCCATGCCATAGGCGAGGATCGCCAGTTGCACGAACCAGATCGCCACGAAGCACACCCAGCCCAGGGTCGACAGACCGAGGATCGAGTTGTGGTCGTAATCGGCGAAACCGGGGTGGACGGCGGTCAGTAAGACGCGGAACACCACCGAGGCCAGGTACGTCTGAATGCCGAACCAGGCGATGGCGATGACGGCGCGAATCAACGCGGGAATCTGCGCACCGTGAATACCGAAACTGATGCGACTGATGACCGGGAACGGCACCCCGGTCTTCTGGCCCATGTAGCCGGAGAGGTTCATGAAGCAATACACCAGCGCCGCGCCGATCCCCAGGGACAGCAGAATCTGCCAGCCACCCAGGCCCAGCGCATAGAGGCCGATGGCGAACGAATAGTTGGCGATGTTGTGAACGTCGTTGGTCCACAGGGCAAAGATGCTGTAGCGACCCCAGCGCCGGCCTTCGGCTTTGGTCGGCGCCAGGTCTTTGTTGTGCAGGCGCGGGCTGAGTACCACGGGGGATTGCAGGGTTGGGTCGCAAGGCGTGTGCGTGATGTGGGAGGAGGGTAGATCCAGCGCGATATTGTTGTTGGAGAGACGTGTACGCATTCCGGCAGGCTCCTGATGCTCGACGCCGCGATGACTGTGCATGAGCGCGAGGGCTCGACAAATCTTCGTCGCGGGGGGCGAATACCATTGGTTACGGGGCATCTGCAGCCTGTACGGGATAGGGCGCTTCAGGCTTGCGGATCTGGTGTGTGTATGTTCTGAATTTATTGTATACAAAACATGTATGCACCTTTGCCAGATCTATGCCAGCCAGGAATCTATAAATTCGGCTGCTCATTTCGTTTTGTTATGAGATGGCGCTAAGTGACTGAAAAGATGGCGATATAAATTGACCGTTCGAACAGGTATTTATTTTTCGAAAGGCTTTGTGGGAAAGGTCGACGCAGGAGGTCGGAAAGGCAGGATGTAACTTTTTTGGGCGCGGAAACTAAAAGTGCACACATAAATGGCACTGATGGTGACATTCCTGTGTACACATTTTTGGTTGGTCACGCCCCCTGTAGGAGCGAGCCTGCTCGCGATGGTCGTTAACGATAACGCTGGAAACCTGACACTCCGCGGCGTTCTCGGGTTCATCGCGAGCAGGCTCGCTCCTACGGTGGGTTTACGCTTAGGACTTGCTGATGATATTGCCCGCGTGCAGCCCGCATTCCTTCTGCGTGGCCTCTTCCCACCACCAGCGGCCTTCGCGCTCGTGCTGGTTCGGCAGCACCGGACGGGTGCAGGGTTCGCAGCCGATGCTGATGAACCCGCGCTCATGCAGGCTGTTGTACGGCAGTTCCAGCATGCGGATGTAACCCCAGATCTCTTCGCTGGTCATTTGTGCCAGCGGGTTGAATTTGTACAGGGTGCGTTCCGGGGTGGAAAACGCGCCGTCGATTTCCATCACGGCGACTGCGCTGCGAGTGCCGGGGCTCTGATCGCGGCGTTGGCCGGTGGCCCAGGCTTTCACGCCTGACAGCTTGCGGCGCAGCGGCTCGATCTTGCGGATGCCGCAGCATTCGCCATGGCCGTCCTTGTAGAAACTGAACAGGCCCTTTTCCTTCACGAACGGTTCAAGTTTGGTGTAGTCCGGCGACACCAGTTCGATGTCGATCTTGTAGTGCTCGCGCACTTGATCGATGAAGCGGTAGGTCTCGGGGTGCAAGCGACCGGTGTCGAGACTGAACACCTTGACGTTCTTGTTCAGCTTCCAGGCCATGTCCACCAGCACCACATCCTCGGCACCGCTGAAAGATATCCACAGGTCATCGCCAAACTCGGCGAAGGCGAGTTTCAGGATGTCCTGGGCGGATTTGTTGGCATAGGTCGTGGCGAGTTCCACGACGTCGAACGTTGGGCTCATCAGGGCGGCTTCCTACAGGTCATTGGCGCTGGGCGCTCTATAGGGGGCCGATGGTAACAAAAAGCTGCGCCGGTCGGGGTGTCCTCTGCGTTGCGCGGTGGGGGAGTAATCGCTAGAGTTCCGGCTCGCTCGACTCAATAAACAATACAAATGGGAGTGTCTTGTGGAAATTGCCTGTCTGGACCTTGAAGGTGTACTGGTCCCGGAAATCTGGATCGCCTTCGCCGAAAAAACCGGGATCGAATCCCTCAGGGCCACCACCCGGGACATTCCCGACTACGACGTGTTGATGAAGCAGCGCCTGCGGATTCTCGACGAACACGGTTTGAAGCTCGCGGATATCCAGGAAGTGATCGCCACGCTCAAGCCGCTGGACGGCGCCATCGAGTTCGTCAACTGGCTGCGCGAGCGCTTCCAGGTAGTGATTCTGTCGGACACCTTCTACGAATTTTCCCAGCCGTTGATGCGTCAACTGGGCTTCCCGACCTTGCTGTGCCATCGTCTGATCACCGATGATGCCGGCCGGGTGACCAGCTATCAGTTGCGTCAGAAAGATCCGAAGCGCCAGTCGGTGTTGTCCTTCAAGAGCCTGTACTACCGGGTCATTGCCGCCGGTGATTCCTACAACGACACCACGATGCTGGGCGAGGCCGATGCCGGCATCCTGTTCCATGCACCGGACAACGTAATCCGCGAGTTCCCGCAGTTCCCGGCGGTGCACACCTTTGAAGACCTGAAACAGGAATTCATCAAGGCTTCCAGCCGCGCCCTGAGCCTGTAACACGCCCCCTGCAGGAGCGAGCCAGCTCGCGATGGACGTCAACGATACGCGTTTAGTCTGAGCGCGAGCGGGGTCTCCAGGTTCATCGCGAGCAGGCTCGCTTCCACAGGGAATGGTGTTAATCAGAGGCTTTGTAGGGTATCGAGCAACACCTTCACCTTGGTGATCGATTCCTGATATTCGGCTTGCCACTCGGAATCAGCGACAATCCCGCCGCCGCCCCAGCAACACACCTGTCCATCTTTCATCAGCAAGCTGCGAATGGCGATGGAGCTGTCCATCTCGCCGCGTACGTCCAGATACAGCAGCGAGCCG
>Ga0302214_1000131_pt1 | contig 19500 bp, 14 predicted proteins | sample II_Fen_N1_3_FD_194584 | JGI IMG/M metagenome (GOLD analysis project Ga0302214, IMG submission 194584) | Peat permafrost microbial communities from Stordalen Mire near Abisko, Sweden - II_Fen_N1_3 | ecosystem: Environmental > Terrestrial > Soil > Wetlands > Permafrost | place: Sweden: Abisko... | reverse complement strand
CCGTCGATATTGCCTGGCATGCGCGCCACCTGTCGCGCTACATCCACAAAACCAAAGTCACGGTGCGTGTGCGCAACTCCTCCGAGGGCGAAGGCATGCAGGTGCTGGTCTATACGCCCGATGCGCCCGATTTGTTCATGCGCATTTGCGGCTTTTTTGAGCAGGCTGGTTTCAGCATTCTGGACGCCAAGGTTCACACCACGAACAACGGCTTTGCGCTCGATACCTTTCAGGTGGCCAGCCAACCGCACGAAGAGCATTACCGCGAACTGGCCACGATGGTCGAAGCCAATCTGGGCCGCATCCTCGAAGAGCGCGGCCCGCTGCCGCCGCCCGGCAAGGGCCGCGTCTCGCGCCGAGTCAAGAGCTTTCCGGTCACGCCCCGCGTCGATCTGCGCCCGGATGAAAAAGCCCAACGCTGGCTGCTGGGCGTCTCCGCCAGCGACCGGCCTGGCCTGCTTTACATGGTGGCCTGTGTGCTGGCGCATCACCACATCAACATCCAGCTGGCCAAAATCACCACGCTGGGCGAGCGCGTCGAAGACACCTTTTTGATCGATGGCCCCGAACTGCAGCACAACAAGGCGCAAATCGCCATCGAAACCGAGCTGCTGCAGGCGTTGAACGATTGAGTTGGCGGCTCAGTCGTCCGCCATGTCCAGCCCCGGAAACAGCACCTCGGTGTAGCCAAACTGGCTGAAATCCCGAATCCGCATCGGGTAGAGCTTGCCGATCAGGTGGTCGCACTCGTGCTGCACGACGCGGGCGTGAAAGCCCTCGACCGTGCGGTCAATCGGGTCGCCGTACTGGTCAAAGCCGGTGTAGCGGATGCGCGTGAAACGCGGCACCTTGCCGCGCAGGCCGGGCACGGACAGGCAGCCTTCCCAGTCGCTTTCCTCGTCGGCGCTCAGCGGCGTGATGACCGGGTTGATCAGCACCGTGCGCGGCACCAGCGGCGCGTCCGGGTAGCGCTCGTTGCGCTGGTCGGAGCCAAAAATCACCAGTTGCAAATCGACGCCAATCTGCGGCGCCGCCAGCCCCGCGCCATCGACCGACTGCATGGTGTAGAACATGTCCGAGATCAGCAGATGCAGCGCATCGGTGTCGAATTCGGTGACGGGCTGGGCCGTGCGCAGCAGGCGCGGATCGCCCATTTTGAGGATTTCACGAAGGGTCATGGGCACATTATCCGGCCACAGATGAATCCAGCAGCGCCCGCAAGGCCGCCTCATCAATCACCGCCACGCCCAGCTCCTGGGCCTTGGTCAGCTTGCTGCCCGCCTCTTCGCCGGCCACAAGGTAAGTCGTTTTTTTGCTAACCGAGCCGGACACCTTGGCGCCAGCGGCTTCGAGCAAATCCTTGGCCTCGTCGCGGCTCAGGCTGGGCAGGGTGCCGGTAATGACAAAGGTCTTGCCCGACAGCAGCTTGGGCGCGGCCACGGCGGCGGGTTCGCCCTCTTCCCAGGTCAGGCCGCAGGCGCGCAGCTGCTCGACCACTTCGCGGTTGTGCGGCTGCTCGAAGAAGGTGCGCACGCTTTTCGCCACAATCGGGCCGATGTCGGGCACGGCCAGCAATTGCTCTTCGGTCGCGTCCATGATCGCGTCGAGCTTGCCGAAATGCCGCGCCAGCCCTTTGGCTGTGCCTTCCCCGGCGTGGCGAATGCCCAAGCCGAACAAAAAGCGCATCAGCGTCGTCTGCTTGGATTTTTCAATCGCCGCAAACACGTTCAGCGCCGACAACTGCGCCATACGCTCCAGGCGCTTCAATTCTTCCACCGCCAAGGCTTGGCGCTCGTCAAGGGAGAGCTTGGCGTACAGCGCCTCGACCTGAATCTGCTCGACTTCAGCGCGCGCCCGCAAGCCCAGCCGGTACAAATCGGGCAGCGTGCGCACCACGTTGGCATCGACGAGCTGCTCGACCAGCTTGTCGCCCAGGCCCTCGATTTCCACGGCGCGGCGGTGCGCGAAATGCAAAATCGCCTCCTTGCGCTGCGCCGGGCAAAACAGCCCGCCGGTGCAGCGGCAATCGGTTTCGCCCTCTTCGCGCACCACCGCCGAGCCGCACACCGGGCACTGGCTGGGCATGGTGAACTGCGGCGCATCGGCCACGCGCTTGTCCGCCAGCACGCTGACGACTTCGGGAATCACGTCGCCCGCGCGGCGCACGACGACCGTGTCGCCCATGCGCACGTCTTTGCGCCGCGCTTCGTCCTCGTTGTGCAGCGTGGCGTTGGTCACGGTCACGCCGCCGACAAACACCGGCGCGAGTTTTGCCACCGGCGTGAGTTTGCCGGTGCGCCCGACCTGCACGTCAATGGCCAGCACGGTGGTCAATTGCTCTTGCGCCGGGTATTTGTGCGCCACGGCCCAGCGCGGCTCGCGGGTTTTAAAGCCCAAATCACGCTGCAGCGCCAGGCTGTTGACTTTGTAAACCACGCCGTCGATGTCGTAAGGCAGCTTGTCGCGCTGCTGTCCCATGTCCTGGTGAAAGGCGACCAATTCAGCCGCGCCACGCGCCAGCCGGGTCTGTTCGGCCACCGGAAAGCCCCATGATTTCAAGGTTTGCAGCAGCTCGAAATGGCTTTCAAACTGCGGCCCGCCCGCCTCGGGCGGCGTGACTTCGCCCACGCCGTAGGCAAAAAAGCTCAAGCGCCGCTTGGCCGCCATCGCCGGGTCGAGTTGGCGCATGCCGCCCGCAGCGGCGTTGCGCGGGTTGACAAAGGTTTTTTCGCCTTTCGCGCCTTGGGCGATTTTTTCGCGCTGCTCGGCGTTGAGCTTTTCAAAATCGGCGCGGCGCAAATAGACTTCGCCGCGCACTTCGAGCACGGCGGGCGCGGGCAGAACCGCCGCTGAATCCGGCCCGGCCAGCGCGGCGGCGCTCAACCGGAGCGGAATTTGGCGCACGGTGCGGATGTTGTGCGTCACGTCTTCGCCGACTTCGCCGTCGCCGCGTGTGGCCGCTTGCACCAGCAGGCCGTTTTCGTAACGCAGGTTGATCGCCAGGCCGTCGAATTTCAACTCGGCCACGTAGTCGAGCGGGCCGCCTTCGACCACAGCGAGCGCGTCCGACCCCAAGGCGGGGCGCTCGCCTTTCTGGGCGCGCTTGTGTTCGGTGGCCAGGTAGCTGCGCACCTGCTGCTCGAACTTTTCCGCGCCTGCCGCCGTCACGTCGGTTTCGGTGCAAATCGACAGCATCGGCACGGCGTGGCGCACCGGCGTGAGTCCGGCCAGCACCGCGCCGCCGACACGCTGCGTGGGCGAATCGGGCGTCTGCAATTCGGAGTGCGCGGCCTCTAAAGCCTGCAATTCCTGAAACAGCTTGTCGTATTCCGCGTCGGGAAGGCTGGGCTCGTCGAGCACGTAATAGCGGTGGGCGTGCAGGTTCAGCTCGGCGCGCAGGGCGGCGGCGCGTTCTAGCACGGCGGCGGGCAGCGCAGGCGGCGTGGACGGGGCTGGCGCAAACAGGTCAAGGTTGGACATGAAAAAGCTCACTCATCACGAAGGGAATAAATCAAAAAAAAGCGGCCCCTCAAGGCCGCCGGGAATCCTCAAAGCCCTGCACTCAGGAAAACAGACGCCGCCCGAGCACCGAGCCAGCGGACAGCTCACGCGCATCCATGCGCTCGTAAAGCTGCTCTAGGTCGTTGTAAATCACCTCCATCGCTTCGGGCCGGATGCGGTTGCCGCCGTCATCGACGATCACGCCGCCCATGTGCGCGGCCAGCTTCAGGCCAATTTCGCACATCCGCGCAAAGGGCTTTTCAGCGCGCAGCACCTGCGGCACGTCCAGCGCCATGCTGAAGGCGCGCAGCGCGGTTTTTTCGGGGTCTTCGGCCATCGCGGCGCGGGAGTCAAAACTGAGCACCAGAATCGGCGCCTGGCCGGGCTGCTGGGTCGGCAGCACCATGCGCCCCGGAATCAAGCCGGAAACAAAGCCGAGCTGCTCGGCGCATTGCTGCACATAGCCCGGACTCCAGGCGGTATCGACAGCCTGCAGCGTCATACTGAGCTGGGCGTCGTGGTCAACGGCGAACTGGTCGAGCTCGCGGGCTCGGGCCACTTCGTCATTCATGTCGGGGAACTGCGCTTCGCCGCCAATGGCGTCGGCAAAGGCGCGGGTCTTGATGACGAACTCGGAGTACTCGATCTGGTTCAGCGCGCCGGTGCGGTTGGCCAGTTGCACGCCGCATTGAAAGGCGCTGTAGCGTTGACCGGCAACCGGGTATTCCCACACGCTACCGCTGACGTTCAGCCCTTCGATGCTGAAGGGCTTGCTGCCGACCCGGCGCGTGCTGGGCATGGCGGCCAGCGCGGCTTCGCCAATAATCGCGGCCTCCAGCGAGATGGCGGCGATGGCGTCGATCAGGATGTCCAGACTGGGCTTTTTTTCGGGCGCGGTCAGTTCGGTCAGGCCCGCGAGGTTCGAGTCGGCCTCGAAAGCCGGGGCGTCCTGGCGCTTGGCCGTTGCCTTGCCGTCACCGGCAGGGGCGGGCTTGGCGGCGGGCGGCTCGGTCTTGGCGCTGACGCTGGCCTTGGCCTTGCCCTTGGCCGCCGCAGGGGCCGCTGACGCGGGCACGGGCTGGGACGGCTGGGGCTTGACGACCGGGGGTGGCGGGGCGGGTGGCGGCGGCACAGGCGTGGCCTGCTTGGGCTGGTTCTTGCGGGCGGACCAGGCGCCATGCGCCACCAGCCCCGCCAGAACCACGCCACCGCCGACCGCCAAAAAGATTTGTAATGTACTCATGATGTTTTAGCTTGCTTCGGCAAAACGCAGGGCCGCTTGCATGTCCACCGCCACGATGCGGGAAACGCCCTGCTCCTGCATGGTCACGCCGATCAACTGTTCGGCCATTTCCATCGCAATTTTGTTGTGGCTGATAAATAAAAACTGGGTTTCTTTGCTCATACTGGCCACTAGTTTGGCATAACGCTCGGTGTTGGCGTCGTCCAGCGGCGCATCCACCTCGTCCAGCAGGCAAAAAGGTGCCGGATTGAGCTGAAAAATCGCAAAAACCAGCGCAATCGCTGTCAATGCCTTCTCGCCGCCGGAGAGCAGGTGAATGGTCTGGTTCTTTTTGCCCGGCGGCTGCGCCATGACCTGAACGCCTGCGTCGAGGATTTCGTCGCCGGTCATCACCAGCCGGGCGTTGCCGCCGCCAAACAGCTCCGGGAACATGCGGCCAAAGTGGCCGTTCACCGCCTCGAAGGTGCTCGACAGCAGCTCGCGGGTTTCCATGTCGATTTTTTTGATCGCGTCTTCCAGCGTGGCCATCGCTTCGTTCAAATCGGCGGATTGCGCGTCAAGGAACTGTTTGCGCTCTCGGGCGGTGCTGAGTTCGTCCAGCGCGGCCAAGTTCACCGCGCCCAGCGCGTGAATATCGCGCTGCAGCCGGTCAATGTCGCCTTGCAAGCCGCCCAAACGCACGCCGCCCGCCTGAATCGACTCGGCCACGGCTGGCAAATCGGCCTGCGCTTCGGTCAGCAACTGGGCGTATTGCTCGAAACCCAGCCGCGCCGCCTGCTCTTTCAACTGAAACTCGGTGATGCGCTGGCGCAGCGGGTCGAGTTCGCGCTCCAGTTGCTGGCGGCGCTCGTCGCTGGTGCGCAATTGGGCGGTCAAATCGTCGTACTGGCTGCGCCGGGCGCTGAGTTCGGCTTCGCGGGCCAGTTTGCGGTCTAGCGCGTCTTGCAGACCGCCTTGCGCGGCGGCATCGCTCAGGCGCGAGAGTTCTTGGTGGGCGCGTTCTTCTTCATCGGCCAGCGCGGTGGCTTGGCTGGCGGCCATTGCAATAGCGCGGCTGAGTTCTTCGCGGCGCGTGGCCAACGTGCGCAGCGCAAATTGCGCTTCCTGCGCCTGGCGCTCCAGCGTGCGCTGCTGTTCGTGCGCTTCGGCGCGGCGGCGTTCGGCGGCGATCACCTTGTCTTCCAACTGGACGTGGCGCTCCTGGCTATCGGCGAGCTGCAAATCGAGTTCTTCAAACCGGCCTTCGGCGGTGGCGCGGCGCTCTTGCAATTCGTCGAGCTGACTTTCAATGTCAACCATGTCGCCTGCGATTTGCCCGCTGCGCGCTTTGATTTGTTCGGCTTGCTGGCTCAAGCGCAGCACTTCGACCTGCAGCGCGTGGCTGTGCTTTTGGCCGTCGGCGGCGGTGCGGCGGGCGGCGGCCAGCGCTTGCGATGCTTCCAGATAAGCGGCTTCGGCGCGGCTCAGGGCGAGGCGGGCTTCTTCGCTGATCAGGGTTTGCGCCTTGGCGTTTTTTTCCAGATTGTCGATTTCGCTGGCGCGTGCCAGCAGGCCAGCCTGTTCCGAATCGGGCGCGTAAAAACTGACGCTGTGCGCCATGACCGCGTGGCCGCCGGTCACATAAATGGTTTCGCCGGGCTGGAGTTTGTGGCGCTCGGCAAGCGCGTCGCTCAGGCTGTCAGCGGTGTAGCAGCCGTGCAGCCAGCCGTCCAGCAGCGCCGACAGCGCCGCATCGTGCAGGCGGAGCAGCGCGGCCAGCGGTTTTAGCGTGAGCGCCGGATTGGCTGCCCGATTGACTGCCGGGTTAGCCGCTGGATTGGCAGCCTGATTGAATCGGGGCAACACGGACGCATCCGGCGGGCTGTAAAACGACAGCTTGGCGGGTGGCCCGTCCGGCGAATGGCGACTGTCAGAACTGCGACTCTCGGAACTGCGGCCCTCGGCACCGACAAAGCCGCGCACCGTCTCCAGCCGCCCGACTTCCAGCGCGCCCAGGCGCTCGCGCAGCGCCGCTTCCAGCGCGTTTTCCCAGCCGCGCTCGATGTGCAGGCGGCTCCACAGTCCGGGCAAATCGGCCAAGCCGTGTTTTTTCAGCCACGGCTGGAGCTTACCGTCAGTTTTCACCTTGTCCTGCAGCGCTTTCAGGGCTTCAAGCCGGGCGGACAAATCGGCGCGTTTGGCCGATTCGGCGTTGACGGTTTGCTGCAAAGTGCGCCGCGCTTCGTCGAGCTGGGGCACGCTGTCGCCCAGTTCCTGCAAGCGCGCTTCGGCGACGGCCTGCGCCTCTTGGGCGCCGGTCAGTTGCGCGCTCAAGTCCTGCAAGCGCGCCTCGTCGGGCGCTTGCAGGGCTTTGCGGTCGGTGTTCAGGCGCTCGTGGCGCTGGCTTAAAGAGCGCGACTGCTCTTCAATATGACGCTGCTCGGCGGCCAGCACCTGAATTTGCTGCTGAATCTGGACCACGCTGGTGCGCTGGGCGTTGGTCGCGTTCTGGGCTTGACGCAAGGCTTCTTCCAGCGCGGGCAACTGGTCCTGCTGCTCTTCGCTCTGGGCAGCGAGCAGTTCGGCTTTTTCTTCCGCTTCAAAGGCTTGTTCGGCCAGCGTTTCTTCTTCAGCCAGAGCGTCTTGGCTGCGTCTGGCCCACTGATCGGCCTGCTCGCGGAGTTGGAACAGCCGCAGCTCGACGCGCTTGCGGCCTTCGGCGACAAAGCGGATTTCCGCCTCCAGCCGCCCGGCTTCGGCGCTGGCTTCGTACAGCTTGGCCTGCGCCTGGTTGACCTGATCGCCCGCGTCGTAATGCGCCTGCCGGATGGTTTCCAGACTGCTTTCGATGTGGCGCAAATCGGCGATGCGGCTTTCCAGATCGTTGACGGACTTTTCGGATTCGGCCTTGACTCTAGCCTGTTCGGCTTCGCTGTCGGCGCGTTTTAAAAACCAGAGTTGATGCTGTTTGAGCGTGCTGGCCGCTTGCAGCGTGTTGTAACGCAGCGCGACTTCGGCCTGCTTTTCCAGCCGCTCCAGATTGGCGTTGAGTTCGCGCAGGATGTCTTCGACGCGCACCAGGTTTTCGCGGGTGTCGCTCAGGCGGTTGGCGGTTTCGCGGCGGCGCTCTTTGTATTTGGACACGCCCGCCGCCTCTTCGAGAAACAGCCGCAGCTCTTCCGGGCGCGACTCGATGATGCGGCTGATCGTGCCCTGGCCGATGATGGCGTAGGCGCGTGGCCCCAGCCCGGTGCCGAGGAAAACGTCCTGCACGTCGCGGCGGCGCACCGGCTGGTTGTTGAGGTAATAGCTGGAAGCGCCGTCGCGGCTCAAGACGCGCTTGACGGCGATTTCGGCAAACTGGCCCCACTGGCCGCCTGCGCGGTGGTCGGCGTTGTCAAACACCAGCTCGACGCTGGCGCGGCTGGCGGGCTTGCGCGTGGTGGTGCCGCTGAAAATCACGTCTTGCATGGATTCGCCGCGCAACTCAGACGCTTTGGACTCGCCCAGCACCCAGCGCACCGCGTCCATGATGTTGGATTTGCCGCAGCCGTTGGGTCCGACCACGCCGACAAGCTGCCCCGGCAGCGCGAAATGCGTCGGCTCCGCGAACGATTTAAAACCTGCTAACTTGATCGAATTAAGACGCAAAGCGGACCCTGGTTGGTTGAGCCTGAAGCCCCGAAAGCGGCTGCAAAAACCCTTGGCGCGCCACCAGCGGCCAGCGGCGGCGCAAAGCCCGTCATGTTACCCGAGCGGGGGGCTGTTTTCTTGACAGTGGCGAGGGGGCAATGCCAAGGCCCATTGGCGAGCCGGACACCCGTCACTTTGAAAAAGTACCGGGCTTGAAACTCGAAAACTGGATGGCGTGAGCCGTCGGCGGTCAGGGATAATCGGCCCCCATGAATCCCCTGCTCTCCCGCCTTCAGCCTTACCCCTTCGAGCGGCTGCGCCTGCTGCATGCCGATGTCACCCCCAACCCGGCGTATCGCCCCATCAGCTTAGGCATTGGCGAGCCGCGCCACGCCACGCCGCAGCTGATCAAAGACGCGCTCACGGCCAGCCTGGCCGGTCTGGCCAGCTACCCCGGCACGCAGGGCGAGCCGAAATTGCGCCAGGCCATGAGCGACTGGCTGGCGCGGCGCTACGACGGCTTAAAAGTCGATCCGGCCACGCAGATCCTGCCGGTCAACGGCTCGCGCGAGGCGCTGTTTGCACTGGCCCAGACCGTCATCGACCCCAGCAAGCCGGGTGCCACCGTCGTCTGCCCGAATCCGTTTTACCAAATCTACGAAGGCGCGGCGCTGCTGGCCGGTGCCCAGCCGTGGTTTGCGCCGAGTGAGCCAGCGCGCAACTTCGGCGTCGATTGGGCCACCGTGCCCGAGTCCGTCTGGGCCACAACGCAACTGCTGTTTGTCTGCTCGCCCGGCAACCCGACTGGCGCGGTCATGGGCCTGGACGAATGGAAACTGCTGTTTGAACTCAGCGACCGCTACGGCTTTGTCATTGCCTCGGACGAGTGCTACAGCGAGATTTATTTCCGTGACGAGCCGCCGCTGGGCGGATTGCAAGCCGCCGCGCAACTGGGCCGCCACGATTTCAAAAACCTGATTGCGCTCACCAGCCTGTCCAAGCGCAGCAACGTGCCCGGCCTGCGCAGCGGTTTTGTCGCCGGGGACGCGGCGCTGATCAAGCCGTTTTTGCTCTACCGCACTTACCACGGCAGCGCCATGAGTCCGATTGTGCAGGCCGCCAGCATTGCCGCGTGGGGCGACGAGCAGCACGTCATTGACAACCGCGCCCTGTACCGCGAGAAGTTTGCGCAGGTCACGCCGCTGCTGTCGGCGGTGATGGATGTGCGCCTGCCCGACGCCGGTTTTTACCTGTGGGCGGCCATCCCTGACGCCTTCAAGGGTTCGGACGCGGCCTTCTCGCGTGAATTGCTGGCTCTTTACAATGTGGTGGTGCTGCCGGGCAGCTACCTGGCGCGCGATGCGCAGGGCCACAACCCCGGCGCGGGCCGCATCCGCATGGCGCTGGTGGCCGAGACCGCCGAATGCGTCGAAGCGGCCCAGCGCATCGTTCAATTCATTCAATCCCAATCTCTCTGAAGCCCCCCATCATGACTTACCACAACCTCCAAGCCACCATCGACGCCGCGTGGGACAACCGCGCCAACCTGTCCGCCTCCGCCGCCCCCAAAGAAGTGCTGGACGCCGTCGAACAAGCCCTGGACCTGCTCAACAGCGGCAAACTGCGCGTGGCTACCCGCGAAAGCGTGGGCCAGTGGACGGTTCACCAGTGGCTCAAAAAAGCCGTGCTGCTGAGCTTTCGCCTGAAAGACAACGAACTCATGCGCGCGGGTGAGCTGGGTTTTTACGACAAGGTGCCGACCAAGTTTGCCAACCTGAGCGAGCAGGAAATGCGCGCCAGCGGCGTGCGTGTGGTGCCGCCCGCTGTGGCGCGCCGGGGCAGTTTTATCGCCAAGGGCGCGATTTTGATGCCCAGCTACGTCAACATCGGCGCTTATGTCGATGAAGGCACGATGGTCGATACCTGGGCCGCTGTCGGCTCGTGCGCCCAAATCGGCAAAAACGTGCATTTGTCCGGCGGCGTCGGCATCGGCGGCGTGCTGGAGCCTATGCAGGCGAATCCGACCATCATCGAAGACAACTGCTTCATCGGCGCACGCTCCGAAGTGGTCGAAGGCGTGATCGTCGAAGAAAACTCGGTGCTGTCGATGGGCGTGTACATCGGCCAGAGCACGCCGATTTACGACCGCGAAACCGACACCGTCAGCTATGGCCGCGTGCCCGCTGGCTCCGTCGTCGTCTCGGGCAATCTGCCTAAAGCGGGCGGCAAATACAGCCTGTACTGCGCCGTCATCGTCAAAAAGGTGGATGCCAAAACCCGCGCCACCACCAGCCTGAACGACCTGCTGCGCGACTGATCCAGCACGCTTTTCTTTAACTGCCAACCGAATCTGGAACTCCACGATGGCTGAAGCCCGACCCATGAGCACGATGGAAAGAATCCTGCGGCTGATGGTGGACAAAAAAGCGTCTGACGTTTATCTGTCCGCCCACTCGCCCGCCCTCATCAAGATCAATGGCGTGGCCGTTCCCATCAACTCCCAGGTTCTACCGGCAGACGCGCCGCGCAACCTGCTGGCCGAAGTGCTGCCGCCCAAGCGCATGGAAGAGCTGGAAGAATTCTCCGAGCTAAACATGGCGCTGGCCATCGAGGGGCTGGCCAACTTCCGCATCAGCGCCTTTCGCCAGCGCAACACTTACGCGGCGGTGATTCGCTACATTCCGAGCGTGATTCCGCCGCTATCGACCCTGAACGTGCCGCCGATTCTGGGCGAAATCATCATGGCCAAGCGCGGCCTGCTCTTGATGGTCGGCTCGACCGGCGCGGGCAAGAGCACCACGCTGGCCTCGATGATGGACTGGCGCAACGAGACCATGCCCGGCCACATCCTGACGATTGAAGACCCGGTCGAATTCCTGTTCACGAACAAAAAATCGGTGGTCAACCAGCGCGAAGTCGGCACCGATACCCAGTCGCTGCAAATCGCCCTGAAAAACGCACTGCGCCAGGCACCCGACGTGATTCTGATCGGCGAAATCCGCGACCGCGAAACCATGTCCGCCGCCGTCGCCTACGCGCAGTCCGGCCACCTGTGCCTGGCGACCATGCACGCCAATAACAGCTACCAGGCGCTGAACCGGATTTTGAGCTTTTACCCGGTCGAAGTTCGCCCGACGCTGCTCGGCGATCTGGCCGCCGCGCTCAAGGCCATCGTCTCGCAGCGCCTGCTGCGCACCGTGGCGGGCGGACGCGCCCCCGCCGTCGAAGTGATGCTCAACACCCAGCTGATCGCCGAGCTGATCGAGCACGGCGACTTTTCCGGCGTCAAGGAAGCGATGGAAAAGTCGATGGCCGAAGGCTCGCAGACCTTCGAGGAGGACATTGCCCGCTTGATTACCGAAACCGTGGTAACACGCGCCGAAGGCCTGCTACATGCCGACTCGCCGACCAACCTGATGTGGCGCCTGGAAAACGATTTTTCAGCCTCCAAGACCAAGGCCAACGAGACTTACGAAGAAGACCCTGACGACCAGCCCTCCTTCACCGAAATCACGCTTGATATCAAGCACGACTAGTCCGTTTATCCCCAGAGCCGCCTGCTGAGCCACCATGTCCCGAACCTTGCACCTTGCCGAACAGCTGATTTCCCGCGCCTCCGTCACCCCGGACGATGCCGGCTGCCAAGCCATTTTGATCGCGCGCCTCGCGCCGCTGGGCTTTGTCTGCGAAACTATCGTCAGCGGCCCGGAAAACTTCCGCGTCACCAATCTGTGGGCAAAATTTGAAGGCGTTGGCGCTGACACCCGCCCGGCCAGAACGCTGGTTTTTGCCGGTCACACCGATGTCGTGCCGACCGGCCCGCTGGAGCAGTGGCACAGCCACCCGTTCACGCCCAGCCACCGGGGCGGCATGCTCTACGGGCGCGGCACGGCAGACATGAAAATCTCGATTGCCGCAATGGTCGTGGCCGTCGAAGAGTTTTTGGCCGCCCACCCGGCACCCGCGCTGTCGATGGCTTTTCTGATCACCAGCGACGAAGAAGGCCCGTCGGTTGATGGCACCGTCGTCGTCTGCGAGCAGTTGAAAAAACGCGGCGAAGTGCTCGATTACTGCATCGTCGGCGAGCCAACTTCCGTCAGCCGCCTCGGCGACATGGTGAAAAATGGGCGGCGCGGCACGCTCAGCGGCAAACTGACCGTCAAAGGCGTACAAGGCCATATCGCCTACCCGCATCTGGCAAAAAACCCGATTCACCTGTTTGCACCCGCGCTGGCCGAGCTGGCCGCCACGCGCTGGGACGCAGGCAACGACTTTTTTCCGGCCACCAGCTGGCAGGCGTCCAACATCCACGCGGGCACGGGCGCGACCAACGTGATTCCCGGCGATCTGGTGGTGGATTTCAATTTCCGCTTTTCCACCGAATCGACGCCCGAGAGCCTGCAGCAGCGCCTGCTGGCGATTTTGAGCAAGCACCAGTTCGAGTACGACCTGAAATGGACGCTGGGCGGCCTGCCGTTTCTGACCACGCCCGGCACGCTGGTGGACGCCGTGCGCGGCGCCATCCTGCTGGAGACCGGCCTGGAAACCGAACTCTCGACCACCGGCGGCACCAGCGACGGGCGCTTCATCGCCAAAATCTGCCCGCAGGTGATTGAACTCGGCCCGGTCAACGCCACGATCCACAAAATCAACGAGCATGTCGCCGTCGCCTCGCTGGAGCCGCTCAAGAACATCTACAAAGGTGTTCTTGAGCGCCTGGCCGCTCTGGCCTGAACCCTTTTTACCCTCCGCCCCATGAAACCTACCAGCCCCGACCGCACCATTCTCGAACTGATTGAACAGATGGCCGACCGGCTGGAGGCGGCCGGTTTGAGCTTTTCCGACGGCTTCGGCCACGGCACGACCAACGCTTTTGACGAAGCCGCGTGGCTCGTCCTGTGGCAACTCGGCCTGCCGCTGGACGAACTCGATCTGGTGGAAAACCAGCCCGTCAGCGCCGCCGATCAGGCCAAGGTGGCCGATTTGCTGGCCCAGCGCATCCAAACGCGCCTGCCCGCCGCCTATTTGACGCACGAAGCGTGGCTGATGGGCGTGCCGTTTTACGTCGATGAGCGCGTCATCATTCCACGCTCCTTCATCGCCGAGCTGCTCGACGAAGGCAGCATTGACCCGTGGTTGAGCGACAAAACGCAGCGCGTGCTCGACCTCTGCACCGGCAACGGCAGTCTGGCGATTCTGGCCGCCATGACTTACCCCGACATGGTGGTCGATGCCGCCGACATAAGCGCCGATGCGCTCGCCGTGGCGCATATCAACGTCGAGCGCCACAAACTGGCCGAGCGCATCACGCTGATCGAATCCGACGGCTTGGCCGCGTGCCCCGGCTATTACGACCTGATTTTGTGCAACCCGCCCTACGTCAACGCCGCCAGCATGGCCGCGCTGCCCACCGAATTCAAGGCCGAACCGACGCTGGCGCTGGCCGGTGGCGACGACGGCATGGACTTCATCCGCGCGCTGTTTAAAACCATTGCCGCACAAATGAACGAAAATGGCGTCTTGGTGCTGGAAATCGGCCACGAACGCGAACATTTTGAGCGCGCCTTTCCGCACCTCGCACCGCTGTGGTTTGACACCAGCGCAGGCAGCGACTTGGTGCTGCTGCTGACGCGGCAACAGTTGGCCTAAAGCCCTTCCCCTCCTTTTTTCCCCTCAATGATTACCCTTAAAAATGTGGTGCTGCGCCGTGGCACCAAAGTGATTCTCGACAAAGCCTCCGTCACCCTCAACCCCGGCGAAAAAGCGGGCTTGGTCGGGCGCAACGGCGCGGGTAAATCGTCCCTCTTTGCCATGCTCAACGGCACGCTGCACGAAGACGGCGGCGAGTTCTACATTCCCGCCCAGTGGAAAATGGCGCAGGTCGCCCAGGACATGCCCGAAACCGAGCAAAGTGCCACCAGCTACGTGATCGAAGGCGACACCGTGCTGCAGGCCGCCCAGGCCGAAGTCGATGCGTCCGAACTCAGCGGCGACGGCGACCGCATGGCGCACGCTTACATGGATTTGTACGACTGCGGCGCGCACGACGCACCGGCGCGGGCGCAGGCGCTGATTCTCGGCCTCGGTTTCAAGCTGAGCGAGCTGGACAACCCGGTGAACAGCTTTTCCGGCGGCTGGCGCATGCGTTTGCAATTGGCGCGCGCGCTGATGTGCCCGTCCGACCTGCTGCTGCTGGACGAGCCCACCAATCACTTGGACTTGGACGCGCTGGTCTGGCTGGAAGCCTGGCTGAAAAAATACCAGGGCACCATGCTCGTCATCAGCCATGACCGCGAGTTTCTGGACGCCGTGACCGATGTCACCGTGCATATCGAAGTCGCCAAACTGACCCGCTACGGCGGCAATTACAGCAAGTTTGAAGACCTGCGCGCCGAACAAATGGCGCTGCAACAAGGCGCGTTCAACAAGCAGCAGGACAAAATCGCCCACCTGCAAAAGTTCATTTCCCGCTTCAAGGCCCAGGCCAGCAAGGCCAAGCAGGCGCAAAGCCGGGTCAAGGCGCTGGATCGCATGACGAAAATCGCGCCGCTGCTGGCCGAAGCCGATTTCACCTTCGAGTTCAAGGAACCGGCCAATTTGCCGAATCCGATGCTGTCGATGCAAAACGCCTTTTTCGGCTACCCCGCGCCGGAAGACGCGCCCGAAGGCACACCGCCGACCGTCATCGTGCAAAACGTCAGCAAGTCCGTGCTGGCGGGCCAGCGCATCGGCATTTTGGGCGCGAACGGCCAGGGCAAATCAACGCTGGTCAAAACCGTGGCCCGCGCGCTGACGCCGATTGACGGCGAAATGACCGAGGGCAAGGGGCTGAACATCGGCTACTTTGCCCAGCAAGAACTCGACGTGCTGCGCCCGGCGGACAACCCGCTGGAGCACATGATTCGCCTCGTCAAAGAAGTCAGCGCCGCTGGCAAGCTGGGCAGCCAGCCGACCCGCGAGCAGGATTTGCGCAGTTTTCTGGGCCAATTCAACTTTGGCGGCGACATGGTCAAGCAGGCCGTGGGCAGCATGAGCGGCGGCGAAAAAGCGCGTCTGGTGCTGTGCATGATCGTCTGGCAGCGCCCGAATCTGCTGCTGCTCGATGAGCCAACCAATCACCTCGATTTGGCCACCCGCGAAGCGCTGGCAATGGCGCTGAACGAGTTTGAAGGCACGGTGATGCTGGTCAGCCATGACCGTGCCTTGCTGCGCTCGGTTTGCGACGAGTTCTGGATGGTGTCTCGCGGCGGCGTCGAGCCGTTCGACGGCGATCTGGACGACTACCAGCGTTACCTGCTAGACGAAGCCAAGCGCCAGCGCGAAGAAGCCAAAAAAGCCAACAGCCCCGCGCCCGCCCCCAAAAAGGCCGCCAACGCCGAAGCTGCCGACGCCCGCCACGTTTTCGAGGCCAAAGCCACCGCCGCCGAGAAAAAAGAAGAAGCCCAGCGCCGCCAGCAGCAGCTCGAAGCCCTCAAGCCCGTGCGCAAAGAGCTGGAAAAAATCGACCGCCAGCTACAAAGCCTCAACAGCGAAAAAGACAGCCTGCAAACCCTGCTGACGACCACCAAGGCGCCCGCAGAAATCGCCCAGACCAGCAAGCGCCTCAAAGCCATTGAAGCCGATTTGATCAAGCGCGAAGAACGCTGGCTGGAACTGACCGAGCAGATCGAAGCGGCCACGGCCTGAAAGCGCGGGCGGGCGGGCTCCGCCTTCCTCACGTAATCAGCGCCTCATCCGTGCGCTGCTCGCCCAGGTTGTCAACCCAACTGACGTCGATTTTGTCACCCGCCTGCCCGCCCTGAAAGCTGAACTGCACAAACGGATTTTTCGACACCGCCGTGCCCCAGTAGGCGCTCAGCACCAGCTTGCCGTTCCAACTCGCCCGCAGGTGCTGGATGAACCAGGCGGGCGCGATCTGGCCCGCCTCGTCCTTGCGCCTGCCGTTTTCCATCGCGTGGCTCAGCAGCAGCCGTACCGTCGTCTGGCCGCCTTGGGCTTCGGCCCGGATTCGCGTCGGAAGTGGCATGGTTTTTTCTGAAAGCGGCCTAAGCACCGTCGCAGCCCAGCGTCACTTTGACCTCGCGAAAGGCGTACAGGTACTGCTCGCCGACTTTGGCCAGCGCATAAACCCGCGAAGTCCGGGCCATCTTCAAATTCGTCGCCACCTGCGCCTCGGTGCCAGCGGGAATCTCAAACAGCGCCGCCAGCGCGACCGGATTTTTCTCCACCAGCAGCGCGATTTGCGTGGTGTCGGCCAGCGCACTGCGGGCGCTGACGCGCACGATGGCGCCATTTCCGGCCAGCTCGGGCGCTTGCAGTGTCACGTCCGCGCTTTCCAGCGGCGCGCTGGTGGCACCCAGCGCCTCGGCGACTTCGGCCAGCGACTTGGCGTTGAAAGCGGCGGGGTTCCAGCCAGGCGCATCGGAGGCCTGGGCGGGCGCTGGCGTGAAGCCCGAAGCCGCCGCCAGCGCCAGCGCGGTGGCGCCGGAACTGGTGGCTAGAAAGTCGCGGCGGTGCATGGTTTGAGTCATTGGGTTGAAGGGGTGATTTTCGTTCCAATCAACGGCCATGCGATTTGAAAGGGCCTCATTGAGGAACAACCGTCGGCCAGTTATCACCCCAAACGGCTACGCCGTCGCCCCCGCACCCCTACCGCTCAATCGCGCTGCTAGCTTCATGCTGTGGATTTTCGTCCTCCGCCAGCCCGGTGGACTGTCTGAAGGCAGCTACGCTCATTTTTTACCCGCCAGTCGGCTGATGGCGAACTGTGTCAGCGCCGCATCGCGCTGCGGCTCGACGAGGTGATCCATTTCGGACAGCAGGCCCAGCGCGTCAAGCACGCGCACCAGCGTTCCGATGGCCACGCCGGGGTGGCCTTTTTCCAGCGCCACGATGGAGCTGGCCCCGACGCCCGCCAGAAAGGCCAGATCGCGCTGGTTCAACTCTCGGGCGCGCCGCGCCAGCGCAATGCGCTCGCCGAGCGCGAAGAGTTTTCGGGAAGGAAGAATGGGGAAAGGGGTTTGGCTCATTGACTGAAATACTAATCTAAAATTAACATATTAGATTGATATTTCAATAACTTAAGGTTTTACCCAAACCAGCATCACAGCCAGATCGGTGATGATTCGGTGCTTGTCGAAGCTGAAACCAGATACGATCTGGTGATGATATTTCCTCGCATGCTTGCCACTTTGGCGTTGATGGTAACTGGCCTGGTAAACGCCAGCATGCCGAACTGGACTGGCCTTGAGGTCCGCAACTTTGCACAGTCGGCGCAAGACCCCGCCGTCATCTACGCCTCAACGTCCCCCCTAGGGGTCTTCAAGTCTTCTGATCATGGCCTTAGCTGGCAGCCCATGAAGCTGCCGCGCCTGATAAGCGACTCGGCTGTGGTCGTTCATCCTGAACAACTGGGTCACTTGTTTGTGCTCACTCGCAATCGCTCCGGTGGCTACTACGAGTCACTCGATGCTGGCAAAACCTGGACCTGGCAAACCCTCCTGCCAGTCACCAAGAAATTCGACCGCTCAGACCCAATTACGCCGGTCGATTACCTGGCGGTTGACCCTACCCAGTACGGCGGCGCTTGGTGGGCACGGCTCTCTGGCTCGCTTTTTCGCTCTGTCGATCAGGGCAAGAGCTGGCAACTCAACGCCCAGACATCTGGGCCGATTTATCACACGGATGATGCAAGCTTTCGCTTCTCCGGCAACACGCTTTTCCACTCCAGCGAGCGTGGAAATAGCTGGAGCGAAATATACCGATTCAACCCGACCGAGCACCGGGAGCAGCTCAGTCAATTCACGCCGCTTTCCAATGGCCTGCTGATGATCCGTCATGAGGGTCTCTGGCGACAAAGCAGCGATGGCGGAAAAAGCTGGGCGCTGGCCAGCAACGGGTTTGAGCAACTGCCAGACCACCAGCAGCAACTGCGGGCCAGTAAATCTGCGCTGCCTGGCGGACTGTGGAACACATCCTGCCGTCTCGACGTATCGCCGGTGTCGCCAGCAGACTTGCTAGCCAGATGCACAAAGGATGATGGCGCATGGCCGAGTTCCGTTTGCCTCAAGCGCAGCGACGACTGGGGCAAGCACTGGGCCGATGTGGGCGATGGCTGCAAGGCGACAGGATTGCCGCCCTACTGGTCTCCCACCGCTTTTCTGTGGGATCACGCCAACAAAAACACCTTGTGGCTGGCCTGGATGGCGGGCGGCATTTACCGCACAACGGACGGGGGACGCTTATGGGTGCATGCGGACGAGGGCCTCCTGTTTCCCAACGCCAAAGAAGAGTCTTTCGCCTCTTACTTGAGCTTGGTAGAGCCACCGCTTCACCGCGCCGTATTCCACCGCGATCTGCCTGCCATCCGGCGACTGCTTGCAGAAGGCGCCGATATCAATGCCGATGGAAACTATGTCGGCAGCATGCTGGCTGCCGACCTGCAAGCGATACAGCTGGAGCAGCGAGAGTCTATACCCAGTCGGTCCATGTACTTTGAACTGCGCCAACTCGGCGCCCTTCCGCGCTTGGTCAAGAGCACCGAGTCACGGCTGCTGGAACAAGCTGTCCTGCTGCACAGGGTTGACATTGTGGAGGATCTGGTCAACAGCGGCTACAACTGGAGTCTGCTAAAGCTAGATCCATTTGACGAAAATAGCTACAGTGAATTGGCCAATCTCCAAAGCAGTCTTCAAAATCTGGGAAAGCCGATGTCTTACTGGATTGACGCCTACATCCGTGCGGCAGTGTTCCCCTCAGCCGATCAAACTGTGATGGATCTGTTTGAGATGGACGAACCATCTTTGGCGCTCAAGGTGCTTGCGGCGGCATCGCGCTCTGTGCCGTTTGATCGGCAAACCGGGGCAGCTTCAGCCATGAGGCTCGAAATCGTTGCGAGACTGCTTGCAGTCAAGAAAAATACATGGGCCAGACGGCTTTATCAGGTAACCCCCCTGCCTCACACCAAAGCCGGACTGGACGCGCTCAGCACAGCGTTAAGCGATAACTGCGACTTCACCCTCGGTGGATGTCAAGCTACTTGTCGCCTATGAGTGTTGAAATTAAGCGGTTTTTCTGAACTGGTTTTGTTCCTCCTTTTTGCCATTTTTCTGATTCACGGACTGATCGGGATTGAGGTGTACCTC